>Ga0210241_101339_pt1 | contig 18895 bp, 15 predicted proteins | sample ChrtobMetP5a_8mM_FD_155488 | JGI IMG/M metagenome (GOLD analysis project Ga0210241, IMG submission 155488) | Chrysochromulina tobin associated microbial communities from unialgal haptophyte culture, Seattle, Washington, United States - P5a_8mM | ecosystem: Host-associated > Algae > Haptophytes >...
ATTCTATGCTTGACGCCACGGTCGATCTCGAGCCGATTTCCTCTTCGGCGTAAGAGTGGCGCTCATCGGCTCGAGATCGGCCCGTTACTTCTCACCTACTTGTTCTCCGAGGGCACGTATGTCAGCACTTATGACGTGTCACCTCTAGATGGACCCCCTCCGTCATCTCCGCCTACTCCCGTCCTCCCCTGCTGGCTTCCGGAGCACATTCGATAGGCTTCCGTCTGGTTGTCTGTTGTTTATGTATAGACTTGACTTGACTTGACTCTACAGCTCTGTGAACAGTAACACGACAGACGCGACAACCGGTGTTACGGCACTGGTGAAAGGTTTGTATACCCATGCGGATGTTCACGGGAACACAAAAGGCTCCAAACTCGAAGTTGAAAAAATGTCCCTGTCTGAGGCCAAGATCGTCGGCGGCTACTGCGCCGTCACCGAGGGCGGCGGGTCGTGCTCGCATGGCCGTTCCGGCTCGTGGTCGAATGCTGTCAGTCTGTCGGCGTGCGCTGCGCGATGCGCGTCCTGCTCACGCTGCCGTTTCGTCAGCTTTTCTGCGGCACTCTCCGACTGCTCATGGTATGCGGCGTGCCAGCTCACACGCTTGCAGCAGACGCCGTCGGGATTCACCACTTTGCACGTGCCAGCCGGCCGTCTACCTGTCCCACCTGATCCGCCATGGCGTCAAGTACCTCCTGCGCATGGCGCCCCAAGAGATGCGAAGCGTGGATACTGCTCGACGACTCTGTACGCTGGCGACTGCATGCTTGGTGATGCGGGCACCATGGAGGGTGTGCCAGACCTGCTCACGTGCCGTCAGCGCTGCCTGGAGTGCCCACGCTGCGCGGTCATTTCGTGGTCGCTCCAGCGGCGCGACTGCTCATGGTACGCGCTGTGTGCCATAAACGACCTGCGCCGACCGCCCCGTGATGCGCCAGACTACATGAGCATGCGCGTGCGTGACGCGCCGGCCACGCTGCCGCCGCCGCCATCGCAGCAGCCCAGGAGTGGCGTACCGACCGGCCGGCCGCTCTCGATGGCTATTGCCACGCTCGCCGCCGCGATGCCACGCCACAAGCGCGCGCGAGGCAATGGTGCCAAAGGCACTGGAGAAGCAGTCGGAGGCGACGACTCGCCCGGGGCAATTGGCTGCGCGCTGGTGCTGTGGTGCGAGCGCGCCGACCGGCTGCGCCGCGCACTGCACTCCGGCCTGGGTTGGAACGTTACCCTTGTCCTCGTCGGCGCCTCCGCCGCTGCGGCCGCGCACTGCCCGCGCGCCCACACGCGGCATTTGGCAGTCGATGAGCCATTGATGCAGGCACTACGCGCGTCCTCTGTAGAGCATGGCGCGCGCTGCGCGGCGGCGACAGACGTGAACATGCTCAAACTGAGTGTGATCGGGTGCGTCGAGTTCGACCTCGTCCTCTTCTCCGACGTCGACATCAACCTGATGCCCGCGAATGATTTGAAGCCCGCCATGGCTCGATGGGGGAAGATGGCGCCAAGACTGCTTGCGGAGCGTGCCATCCGCTTTGTAGCAAATGCAGACGCGATGTCGCCGGTGAACGGCGGATTATGGCTTGTCAAGCCGTCGCGCCCGACGCTCAATGCGATGCTGCGCGCGCTACGCCGATGCCGATGGAACGTCTCTCACGGCTGGGATCTGGTCGGCCCTCCGCAGTCACTCGGCCTCTCTCCGAGGCATCCTGATGGGCAGGCCGTGAGCACAGACGTGGGTGACGTCCCCGAGCGCTCCGACGCGTACCGGCGTAACGACTGGAGCTTTGTCAACGGAGGCACTGACCAGGGATTCCTTTGGTTCTGGTTCTATGTCCGGCGCGATCAAGGGCGCTACTTTCGCTATGGCGGGAACCAAGGCCACCACGTGCTGCACTGGCGCGCGTGGCCGAAGCCGTGGGCAGTTGGATGGAACGGAGGCTTCCGTGCGGCGCTCATAGGCGATGGGGCGAGCACTGGCGGCGCAGCCAGCGGCGCGGCGAGAGGCACGACCGGTGGTACAGCGAAAAGCTCAGGGGATGTACGCGGGATAAGCCCGTGGGAGCTCTCTTATGCCTACACCTACCTTCGCGACCTCTACGTACCCGACGGGGTGCATGCTGCGGTAGCTGGCACGTGCGTGCGCGAGCTCTGGGCCTTTCGACGTGCCATTGAGGACGACGAGAGGTTTGACGACTTGCCGCCGACCCGGCTTGGCTCGAGCGTGCCCTACTTTGCCTTGTGGTGACGCGGCGGCGGAAAGTGCAAAGTCGTAAGACTTTGTTATGTTGCTAGTGTTAAACACTGCAGCAGTATTTGGTCCTTAACGTCAGGGTGCTCTACACTGTACAGGGCCGTAGAATCTAGACAACACGACCGATGAGCATCTCTCATGGTCTGCACACCCGACCCACCGAGACTCCACATCCGATCGGATCGCCAACCAGGCAAGCAAGTACCAAAACAGTATCGTGCACTACGCGCAAGCCCCAGTGTAGCTGACCCTGATGTAGGTCTGTCCACGAGGGACCAGCGGGCCACACACGTTATTTTGGACGATGGTCGTGGAGAGGACAGGGCCGGTGCAGCCGGAGCGTAATGCGTACTCGACCACCTGGAGTATGCCTGTTGCATAGCATCTGAAGGTGGCATCCGCGCTGCCAAGCAGGTTCGTGCTGCACGGCCCGGCCATGGAAGTATGCATGCTAATCGGACGAATGCCGCCGTTACCGACCAGAGCAGTCGCGTTTGGGATCGTCGTGTTTCCCGAACCGAACGGATCAAGTGGAACCGAGCTGCAGTTGGCGGTGTTGAAGATCTGCGCGGAGCGGAGTGCGAACGTCGTGCTCGTCGTCGTCATCGGCGACCCTAGCGCCTCCAAGGGCGCGGGATTGAGAGGACGTAGTATAAAGATGACGACAACCCCCACACCAATGAAGATGAGCGCACACGTCATGGTGATGCACGTGCTCCCGTACTGCTTGAGCGCGTGCTGGATCTTGCTCGACGTCGAAAAGTCATCCGGCGTGCTGATGTTGTTCCTCACAAGTGAGATGGCGCCGAACTGCATGATGAGCACCGTGGGCCCCGAGCCGGTGCGCTCACAACGGCGCACTGCCATGATGCAGCAGCACAGGCAGCAGAGGATGACGCCGCCAGCGATGCCGAACCCAACCAACGCCCCAATCGTCAAGCAATCCGCAACCGAGGCCGGTGGCGAAGGTGGCAAGCACGACTGGATGTAATTAAGCGTGCACGGCGGAGGGGCCATCGGAGGCGCAGGCATCGGGGACATGGGCGGCTTCGGGGGGGTAGCGCTAGCAGGGTCAGTCCCACTGGCACTGCTCGTGGCCCCACTCCCAATGTCAAGGCATGAGCCCAGGCCTTCGCTCCTTGGCCCTGGGTACATCCACACACTCTCGACGGGGGGCGGCATGGGCGGCGGGCTAGGGGGCGACGGATAAAAGGGAGACGGGGGTGGAAGGGATGGATATGGCCCGACGGGCGGCACTGGCGGAGGCAGGGGCGGCGGCTGGTTGGAAGAGTATACCTGCACGGCAGCAGCGAAGGTGCTGAAGGTGCCGGCAAATGGTGCTGGCGCGTTGGCGAGCAGGCATGCGCGGTAAAACCCTTCGGTGAGGCCGGCCGTCCGGTAGATCACACCGCGTTCGACATTGGTCGGCATCCCAATTGTCCGCACCGTGGTGAGCGAAATCTGATTCACGGCGTTGCAGCAAGTGAGCGTACAGCTGCCGGCGCAGCAAGCACCAGCTGCGCACACGAGTGCAAAGTAGTTGGCGTTGCCAGACGTCGCTGCCGCGAGGCCAGTAAATGCAATCACCTGTTTCGAGCCCGCGTATAAAATGGGGGGGGCTGAGAGCACCGCTTCCGTCGAACCCTCCGGCTCCGGAAGGTAGCCTGCCTCGAAGGTAATGGAACTGGGCACGGGACCGGACGTACAGCTTGTCATCGCGGCCTCCCTTGACGACCTGTGCTTGGCGGGCAGTGGGATGGCAAAAGCGAAGCTCGCGACCTCTCTCGTTTTTTCACTCATTCGACATTCCTATTTTGGGGGCGCGATAGTCTTCATTTCTTGGTTGCATGCATGGCCAAGGGCAGGGGTGATTGTCCGCGATGCGAGCGTTACCTTTCGCGTCTCCCCTCGCACACACGCGACGATGGACTCGGCGCTTTCCGACTCGTACCTGCGCTTTCTGGCAGATGATGAGTGGGACCTCGTCATCGGCCACCTGCGCTCCTTCCGAGCGGCACCTTCGTTCCGAGGATGCTGGCCAGGGTGGGTATTCAAGACGGGCAAACTCGGTCTTGGCTATTACATCGACAAACAGCCTGTCGAGCTGGCGTTGATGAAGCTCGCCGCAACAAGCCACGCCACACGCCGTCGTGTGCTGCCCAATCTGAACACGCTCGCCACGCAGAAGCTGCTGGAGGCCGTCGAGACCGCCCCACCCGTGAGCTGTAAGATTGGACGCCATCTCCTTGAGACGGCGTTGAGAGACCTTCGCAAAGAGCGAGGCGGCCTCAGCTGCAACTCAGCTTGCCTTTCCTTGCTAGCAGATGAAGCCTTCGTGACTGAAGCGCTCACTCAAGGGCTGCAGAAGGTTGGTTTCGACATGATGGCCTATGCACGCTCGAGCCTCATCCCGGCCATGCGCTTTGCCCGAGCGGCCGGGGTCTCGTCCGCGCACGTCTCGCTGCTCAGGAATCCATATGAGTCGAGTCACTACCTTACCGATGAACTTCTTGATTCTACTCAGACTTCGTGGTCGCTACCGTCGGATAAGTTGTCACTCGCGTGTTTCACCCTTTCGTGGTCGAGGCGGAGCAGGCTTGATGTGGCAGCGGTCGAGCTTGTGCAGCTCATCGCCTCCTCGAGCGACGAGGTTGAGCCGGTAGCGATTCGTATTTTGAGGACGTTGCTGCTGGAATCTGTGCTCGGGCATGCATACTCAATTGGGTATGGGTATGGGGGTGGGCGTGCATGAGCGTAGTTGCGTTGGAGGTGGCGCAGGGCATTGGCGTTTGCACCCCTATTGCACCTATGCCTGGCTCATGCGTAGTTGAGTTTGCATGCCCGATTTGAATTTACGTTACCAAGCGTAGTTGAGTTTGACGTATTACAAAGTGACCGACTAAGTGAGGTGTTGTAATACGTTGATATACGGAATCGTTCCCGATCCCGTGCGAGCGTGCTTGCAAAGATCTTGCTAAATCTAATAATCGACGCGCCATGGCGAGCGTCTGCGGTCTTCTAAACATTCTGTCCCTTAACGAAACCACGCACGAGAACTGATCTAGTGTCGTCCGGCGTGCGTCAGTTTCACGCGCTCTGACACCCCGCAAAGACCAAGGTGATAAGGTGTGCGTGCGTCTGCGGTCACGAGCAGCCGCCAAATGCCGCGACGCCAGACTCGGTGCCCTGCGGACTCGAGCTGCGGGCAGCGAATCGTAGGTTGCGCAGGATCAAGGTCTCGTCTCGCAGCCTCTTGAGTGGCTCCTCTCCAAAGCAGGCTGGACTGTTGCCAGCTCCGTCCTTGAGAGAGTAGAGGGCCACGAGCGCATCGCACCCGCCGCCGAGCTCCGACTCAGCCGAGCAAGCCATGCTTGACGCTGCAGCCGCTGCCGCCGCTGCTTCGGGCGTAGTCGGTGAGAGCGGGCGGCCTCGGCTTCGCTCCTCGTCCGATTCGAGCACGTGGCACTCCTCCTCCGCAGTCGCCAGCGCACCCAGCCGAAGCGCGCGCAGGGCGGTGAAGCGCTGGCGGCGCTGCTCACTCTGCTCCGCCACCGTCCCATCCGACGGGTAGCCTGTCCCATCCGACGGGTAGCCTGTGCCATCCGACGGGTAGCCTGTGCCCGGGCCACCGACCAAAAAAAGGTCGACTTGTCGAGGACACGCAGGTGGAAGGTGGAAGGGAGGCGGAGCAGACCGGCCTGAGCGCTTCGACGTAGTACTACCCGCGCTGGCCAGCGCTTCGAACCCCCAGGCCCTCTGCTGCCACTGGTAGAGCTTCTTGCCCAGTACAGCCTCCCGCCGGTGGCCCTCTGTTGCCTCGCGTTCAAAAGGGTGCCCATTCGAGCATGCCGTACACTCGATGGCGGTGGCGGTGGCGGCGGCGCAGCCAGCAACGGCAGCTGGAGAGAAGCGGCGGCGGCAGACCACGCCACCGAAGAGAGTGCTAAGCACATACCACTCGAGGGCGCGCAGACGGTTGGCCACCCGCGCGCCGGCCTGAGGTGGGAGAGCGTTCAACTCGAGAGCGCGAAGCGCTTCGATCTCCGCGTAGATCTCGTCGGGCCCGAGCACGGACGTGACGGCGACCGAGTCGTTGTTTGTGGTTCGGTTGGGTGGGAGCGAGCTCGGTGAGGCCGCCTGCAAGGGGGATGCGCCCGCCCCGGCGCTCGCGCCCGGTACGAGCGCCTCCAGCACGAGCACCTCGTGCTCCGGCTGGACCGCCGCATCGGATGCACTCATTGCATCGGATGCACGCATCGCATCCGATGCACGCATCGCATCGGCAAGCCCGGGTATGTGCATGCGGCGCGGTGCCCACATCTGTTCGCCATCGAATCGAACGAGCCGCCATCTACTCGAATGGAGCTGACGGAAGGCGTCGGCTGCAGGGTCGAGGGAGTCGACAAGGGGGAGCCGTAGTCCCTCCTCGACCGGATGTGACACCTCGATGTGCACCAAGCCTGCCTCGGCGAAGGCGGACGCCATCAGACAGTACTCATTGTACTCCTTCCACAGCTTGCGAATGACCGGAGTCGAGCGCCCGTCGCAGCGCGGGTAGCAAGGCAGGCGACCGGGTCGCATCCGGCTGAGCATGCCCCACTGCGAGCGGTGGAGCAACCAAGTCACGTCGTTGCCGCTGAGGATGGCAGCGTGGCCAGCGCGCCGTTCGAAGAGTGCCGCCAGCGCTGGTAGGTCCACCGGTGAAAGGACGTACCTAAGTAGGGAGGCACTCATCCGTCATCAGATGCACTCAACTCATCGTGTCTCGTCAATGTCCAGCTCCACTGGGAGAGGACGTACGCGTCTGGCCGGTGCTTGATTGCAATCAACTCCTCAGATGCAATCAACTCATCAAGACGTACGCGTCTGGCCGGTGCTTGAAGAGATACTCGTACATGGGCGCTCCGCCACTTGTCTTCGCCTCGTGCTCCTGTATGAGCTCGACGCAATCTGCCCATTTGGAGAACTGGGCAGTGGGACGCGACTTGCAGCTCCAGCCAGAGGGCTGTGGAAGCAGCCGGACGGCCGTTGGGCGCATCGCCGTGAGCGCACGCGCGAGGAGCTTCGGGTGGGGCGGCGGCGTGGGCCGTCCGAGCCCATAGCTCTGCTTGGGAGGGTCCGCAGCTGTGCCCAGTACCAGGAAGAGGTCGAGCCTCTCGTCGTCCGAGGCCGAAGGTGGGTGGAGCAGTTGGGTGAGAGAGCCCCAGATGCGAGGGTGGATGAAGGTGCGCACGTCGCCGGCGAGGCAGACTGCCACGCGTGGAAGCGCAGGTTCGGTACTGTCGGTGGTGGCGGCAGCGTCGCTGGTGGTGCTGGCGGTGCTGGTGGCGCTAGTGGGGTCGGAGGCGGCTGTGGCGGCTGTGGCGGCTGTGGCGGCTGTGGCGGCTGTGGCGGCTGTGGCGGCGGCGGCGGCCGTGTCGGTGGCCCTGGCCCGACCGTTATGAGCGCCGTTATGAGCGCCGTCGTCCACCTGCTGGGGCGCTGCACGCACTGGACGACCGTTGAGGGCCTCGGCTGCCACATGCGCCCACGGAAACGCGTCGGCACTCGTGCTACGGAAAGCGTCCGTCTCCAAGAGCCGAATGAGATCGGCAGTGACGGCCTGTAGCAAGGCAGACTCGGAACTGGGCAGCTTTCGCAGCCGGAGAGCGTCGATGGCCGCCGCGCGATCCAAAGTGGGATCGGCGATGGTCCCACTTTGGCCGTCCTCGAGCTGGGAGTCCCAAATCTGGGAAAGGGAGCTGAGCGCATGCGGTGACGCTGGGACGCTGAATGGGAACCATTGCTCAGCTGGTGTGAGGCAGTTGCGTTCGCAGGTTGGCCCCACCACGGCGCCAACGCAGGTTCCAGGCGGCGGCGGCTCCGAGGCATTGCCCGCTTCCGCTGCTCGGAGAAGGGCACGCGGGAGGCTGACGAGCAAGCAGCACTGCCAGCGCTCCGAGGACGCACTGTGAGTGCTCGCATTGGTGCTGCGAGCCGTCTGCCATCCTTTGAAACCACTGCAGCCGAGCGTCCTCCGACAACGTTCACAGCACGCGTTCAGCGACGGCACGGACGCACACGGCATGCGGAGTGCCGGCGTCATGGGCCAGCTGCCGTGCCGGCGCATGTAGCTGTCCAAACCGTAATCATTTCGAACAACTTGGTCCGTGGACGATTGCTCGCCAGCTGCGACGCCTGCGTTCAGTGCATGCGCTGTCGCCCTCCTGGCGCGGATCTCGGCGCGGATCTCGGCCGTTTGGCGAGTCGATCTGCCGCATAGCACGTTGCATTGGCCAACTGTCTGCCAACGGGCTGTCTGACCCAGGGATCGAGGCCGTCTGCTATGGGAAGCGAAGCCAATGCCCTGCGCATGGGGCGCAGCTCTTGCCGCTGCCTCTGCCAGAGCTGCTACCCCTTTGCGCCTCCGCCCTCTGCCTCCGCCCACTCCGACTCGAAGGTGCTGAAAGTAATTTCCGTCCACGTTCACGAAGCTCGCTAGGGCAAGACCTGGCAGCTTGAGTTCGTTGATCTCGTTCTGAGTGAACTCCAATAGGAGAGCTCGCCTGAAGTTCGCATGGGTGCGAAGAGCTTTCTTGAGCTCCTCGCTGAGGAGCTCGACGCCCGTCGTCGGCTTGATGCGGCCCACCCTCTGCCACACGACGGTGCGGGCTCTGACGCCCTCTGGCGACGCGACGCAAAACGGCTCGTACAGAGGAGTCCAGCGACGCCGGATCTCCCCGAGGGCCGCGGCCCTGATCGTGGCGCGCGCATCGCCCAGCGCGGTCATCAAGCGCTCCAGCGACATGCCCGACACTTGAGGCCAGAGCGATCGTGCCCCCGGAGGACCAGCAGCGTGCCCCCTCATCTTGGTTCGCGCTGGCTCAGTGACGGGCCTCCTCGGCCGACCCGACGCGTTCACACCTGACGCGTTCACAAGCCAATGGTCGCCACCGGAGTGGATGCACGCCGGACAGGCAGCGTGCAGCACACTCAGCGCTTGTGGATGCCACTCTTGCGCCAGCCGCCACGGCGTGTCCCCATACGGCCCCGGGATCGTGAGGGTCGACGGGGAGGTGCGGACGAGAGCTGTGACGCTCGCCACAGGTGCGCGGTGGAGGAGGGCATGGTGGAGCGGCAGGTAGCCGTGGGCGTCGAAGGCCCACGCGCCGCCTGGATGCGCCTTGAGCAGCGCGCGTACCACGGCCTCCGAACGGCCCGTCTGGCAAGCGAGGTGAAGTGGTAAGTGGCCGCTCAGGTCGTCAGCAGCGACGGCGGCGGCGGCATTGGCCCGCAGTAGCGCCATCGCGAGCGCATCGGAGGCTCCGTGGGCAATGGCATAGTGAAGGGGGCGCCGACCCGCGTTCATGTACACGTCGACCTCCGCTGCCCCACCGTCTTGGGCGCGGAGCACCCATGAGAGGAGAGGAGTCCGTCGGCTCGCCGGCGCAGCGCGCTGGAGTAGCAGGAGCAACGGTCCCCTTCCGTGCTTGTCTCGCTCGGAGACGGCGGCGGGATAGTCGCGCAGGATGGCCGCGAGCGTACGCTCAGAGCTGCGGTATCGATAGATCGCCTGGTGCAGTAGCGGCAGCTCGTCATGGCGGCGTTTGGCCAGCTTCGGATTCGCCTTGAGCAGCTCGCGCACAGCTGCTCCATCGCCTGCCCTCAACGCGCGGCGCAGCCGAGCCATCGGGAGCTCGAATGTGCTACTGTCAGTCACGTTGATGAGCTCACCGTTCGCCGAGACGTTGCGCGTTCGCAGCGTTGTGAACGACTTGCCCTCATATTTGAGTTGGAGCGGCAGCTCGCACTCGTAAAACCAGGAGCAATCCTTGGCCTTCGCAGAGAACGAGATGAAGTTGCACCGCGCACAGCTCAAGCATTTACGCATGCAGTTGGCCTGCATAGAAGAAGCTGCGACCTCCCATGCGCCGCTCACACCGCGCTCGCAGTCGCCGCCGAGCGTCGTGACACCGCAATAGCCGACGCCGACGACGTCCATCGTATACCGGTGCGCGTTTTTTGACGAGCGGAACTGTGAAGAACATGTCAATTCATTCTCGTTGAGCTTGGCGTCACCTGACTTGTCCCCTTCTTTGCATGCATTCCCTTCGTTGCTTTTGCTTCTAGCTACGTCCACAATGCTTGCGTCGAGACCTGTGACCGGCGACCGCGTGTCGGTCGACTGGGGCGCGCGCGGTGGCTGGCGATCGGGCCGCGTGACTGCCGCCACGAGCGAGCTCGACGGCGTGCGTCTGCACGTCGAGTATGAAGAGCCGCTGCCGCGCGGCGGATGGAGCTGCCGACACGAGCAGAGCAAGACTGTGATGCGGCTGCTTGCGGAGGAGGTGGAGTCGTGCGAGTTGCGCGAGCTGCACCTCATCTGCGTACTGTCTCATCAGCGGCTTACTCAGCCTGCCAAGGGCATCGGCTGCAAGCACCTCCCGCTGTGCAACTATGAGGAGCTCCTTGAGATGTCGGGCCGTGAGTGCCCCGTGTTTGGCTGCGGCGAGACTTTGCGGCGCAGGAGCATTGCTATCGATGCGGAGCTTCGTGCTCAGCTGCTCGAGGTGCCCGCGAGCATCAGCTCGGTTCGAATCGGCCCGGACAACAAGGTTCACATGCAGTCATCAGGCAGTCGAGGAGCACGTCGTCAGACAGACCCAGTAGTTCACGACGTGGATGCTGACGAGCTGGTCGTCGTCGTCGGCACCGCCGCGGAGGCCGAGGAGGCTCTGAGCGAGTGGAAGCTTGCAGGGCTGTGCGGAACGCCCGGCTGCTATAAGCACGACTTTCACGATGGAGTGTGCACGCCTGACGAGGTGAGCGGCTCTCGCAAGCGCAGGGTGAGGAGCAGCAGCCAAAGGTCATCAGGGCAGAGCAGCAGCGCCCCCCGCCAGTGCATTGCCCCAGCCGCCGCAATCGTGCAGATCGATGAGGTGGCGGCACAGGCGGTGGAGGCAAGGGGCGTAGGGCCGCAGCCACTCACGGCGGCGGCGGCCGCGGCGGCTGAGGGGCTCGAGCTGGTGCCGTCGTCGAGCTACAAGACGGGCTTCAAGGGTGTGATCAAGCAACATGGCAAGTACAGGGGGGAGGTGCGGGAGAATGGCAAGAAGCACTATCTCGGCACCTTTGCGACGCCGGAAGAGGCGGCCTTGTGCTACGCGAGGCATGTTGGGGCAGAGCGAGCGGCGGCAGAGGCGGCGGACGCGAGGGTCGCAGTGCCGCAGCCGCTCACGGCGGACGAAGCCAGGGTGGCCGCGTCGGCTGAGGGGCTTGAGCTTGTGCCGTCGTCGAGCAATGAGACGGGCTTCAAGGGCGTGACCAATAATCATGGCAAGTACCAGGTGGAGGTCTGGGAGAATGGCAGGACGCGCTACCTCGGCATCTTCGCGACGCCGGAGGAGGCGGCCTTGTGCTACGTGAGGCATGTTGGGGCGGAGGGAGCGGCGGCGGCGGAGGCGAGGGTCGCAGTGAGCGACGATGCGCAGGAGGAGATGGTGGAGGAGGCGCAGGCAGTGGAGGAGGTGATGGCCGCTGTGCTGCAGCCGCTCACGGCAGACGAGGCCAGGGCAACGAGAGCGGAGAGAGTGAGAGCGTGTATCGTCGCAACACGCAGACGAGAGAGCAGAGACACCGGGGCGCAGGGGGGTGCGCGCGTGCAGGCGGCCGGGACGTCCACCGGTCCTCACATTGCTCACGAGTCAGGCGATTAGTCGGTCGGTCTCGGGTCTCGCCCACGCCGCGCGCCGGGAGTCGCAGTCTATCGCAGTCCGGACGCGAGACTGCACACACACTATTGTCAGAGTGAGTGTCACCGTGCCGGGTGGGGATGCTCGAGTCACGCGTCGGTCGGGTCAGCGGTCACGACCGGACTCGACTGCGGTGTGCGGACAGGCGAGTTGAGAGTCGACCCAAGTCGGTCTGTGACTGTCGGTGCCGTGTGGACCGACGGCAGCGGGAGCGGCGCCGCGGGGCGCGGGGCGCGCGCCGCCGGCCCGGACGGCAGGCGTGGAAAAGCAAATAAAGGCATAAAGTCCTAAGTCGAACCCCAAAGCCGCGTAAATAAGCGCACGGAATGGCGCAGTGCATGTATGCGATAGATTAAACATCCCGGGACGCGCGTCAAATTCGATTCTGAGCGCGATAGGTGCGGTGTATCTGTTCACATGCACTGTCATGCACTTTCGCTTCGGACGAGCACAGGACCGCCAGGACGTGGTGACCGCCGGATCAGGGTTCAGTGTACGTGAAATCCTGTGTATCGGAACTCCTGTTCATACGATACACACAGCTCACAGCGCCGGATGAGGGCGACACCGGATCAGTAAACAAATCATACAGGAGTTCCGCGAGATATTTTACCACGTATCGACCCGGCCTCAAGCATCGAGTCGGCTGCTATCTCCCGTGCTAGCTCCCGGACGGAGCGGAACCCGCGACTCATCCCATTCTTCCTCCTCCTGCTTCTGGTCATCTATAGCCTCGCCCTCCTCGAGGATGTGGATCTCGCGCTGAAACACGTGCTCGGCGATGCCGTAGCACGAGTCGCAAAGACAGCCGAGGCAGAAGCCGCAGCAGCCGTAGCAGATGAGCGCCGGTAAGATGCGGCATCGTTGGCACATGTAACAGCAGAACGTTAACATGTAACAGCTGAACGTTGGCAGCCAGAGGACGCAGAGGTTCCAAAGTGCCTCGAGCAGGCTCATGAGGCAGCTAGGCAGGCTCATGAGGCAGCTAGGCAGCTTGTCGAGGTTGATGAGAAGGAAATACAGGAGGATGGCGGCGGCGGGCACGAGGATGATCATGACAAGGTAGTAGACCACGCGGAGTGAGGCGGCCCACCACCAACTATCTTGGAAGGTGTCGCCGGACGCGATGTCCCACATCGGTGGAGACGGCGGCAGCGGATCGGCAGGGTCTGCCCCCCCTCCGAAAAGGTCGGAGAGTTCATACCAGGCAAACGGCATGCCGATGACGGCCAAGATGAGCCACAAAAGCGGATTCTTGTCGAAAATCGCCCCGAAGCACGTGAGGATGCTCACATACGTTCGGCCAATGGCCATGCCGCACTCGGCAAACTTTTCAGAGAGGAACAAGGGCAAGTTGCAAAGGTTCGCCCAAAAGGCCGCGCAGTGGATGAAGGTGCGCTTCATGACACCAGGCCGCGGCTGGAAGTACACGGTGCGCGCACCTAAGAGGCTTTCTGCTGCGCCTTGCGGAGGCAGCTGCAGCTGGATGACGTGCTGGGCGCAAAGGCCGGCCACGCCGCAGCTCGCCCATTCTTCAAAGCCGAGCTCGAGGAGACGCAGGGCTTGTCGCTTCTCGTCATCGTGGGCCGTGCCCGCAGCGAGGGTCGTAGCGAGCTCCTCCGCCTTCCGAGTGAGAGCCGCCACGAGCGCCGGCGAATCGAATGTGTCCTCAGATGCTGGAAGAGGCGCTGGCCCATCGTCCTTGTCGTCCCGTGTGACATGCACCCACACGCGCCCTGAAGGCCCAGCGCACGGGCTGTAGAGCGCGAGGAGCTGCGGCCACGTGAAGGCGAGCATCTTTCGAACCTCCTCGTGGATTGCCAGGCAGCCCTCGCGGGCGAGAACGTAGGCCTTGGAAATCTGAGCGGAACAAGACACGGACTCCGGGGTTGGGGTGATGGTGAAGGGGTGGGGCTGAGACGAGGCAACGCGCACCCCTCCGTACCAAAAGTTTACGCATCCAACCTTGAGGAGCAACGAGGGGTCTTGCGCCGCCACGAGTGCGCACAGGCCAACCGCCGAGATGCCGACGATCCACGAGTGCGCTTGCTCTTCAGAGAGGACGCCCTCGAAGCCGCTGACGACGCCGACGCAGGCGATCAGAAGCAGTGAGGCTTTCGCGGTGATGTCTGTGGAATCGTCAGGCGAGTAGCCTCGGAACGTCCAGGTGACTTCGGCATTGCCGTCGACGTGGAACAGCTCGATCCGTAGGTCGTCGCCCGCATCTGTGTGCATGCACGACCCACAGCCGTCGCACGATGAGTGGGTCGGGGTGACGAGGGCGCACGCCTTGGAGAGTTGCGAGGAGTGAGAGGAGATCGGGCGCAAGCATGCGGCACAGAGTGGCGCGCTTGCGCTCGTGCGCAGCTGGCGCGTGGGACGTACATGGGCGCAAGCGGAGGAGGATGACGAGCTGAGCGGCATAGATCACAGCACACGCCACGGCTACCAGCTGAGCGTCCGCAAAGTAGAGCGTCGCCGCGAGCACTGGAAGCTTCTCAATCAGTTGCCAAGCCTGCCGGGTGGGACGATGGCACAGAGGGGAGCCTTCCGTGAAGTCACGGACTACCGGGGCAAAGGGCGGTAGGGGAGGGGATCGAGGGGAGCCTCACCTTCCACCAGGCAAACTTGAGCTCGTACGGCGCGATCAGCGACATGATCGCTCGGTTCTCTACCACGATACTCAGACTCTCGGGAGGGAGCCGATGCTGGCCGCACACGATGGGCAGGCAGCGCAACGGCACGGGTGCGAGCGCCTGCAAGCGCAGCTCATCCTCGCTGCTCGTGCCTGCGGCGGCGGCACGGCGAGTGACCTCGGCGGCGGCGGCCTGCGCGAGGCGCGTCAGGAGCAGCGGCACGCCAAGGGCGACGACTGGCAGGCTGATGACGACGACAAGGTCAACGGCCAAACCGAGACCATCGTTGCAGCCAGGGACGCCGCCGCCCTCGCCGTCCTCGTCACGTGGAAAGGCACGGCGATAACAGAGTGGCGGGCCGCCAGGCTCGTGCTCGCGCACCACCGCCAGGGCGAGCGATTGCACGACAGGAAGGTAGAGCACAGTCAGCAGCAGCAGGACGAGGCGCGATTTGAGGTAGATTGCAAAGTGCATGAGCTGGTGCCCAATCTCTTGCTGGCTGGCCTCGCCACCGGTAAGGGCGGCGGCAGGCATGGCGCAGAGCAAGACGACCATGCGTGCAGCATAGACGACGAGGAGCGCGACGAGCGCGACGGCGAGCAGAGCGGTGGGGAACGACGTGCAGAAGAGGAAGACCGCGAATGCCACACCATTAGTGTGGTGGGCGGGCAGAACAAACGCCTCCGCGGCACCACCAATAGTGACGCCGAGCAGGGTTGCGCGTGGTGCGAGCAAAACGCAAAAGAGCAGCCACGTGGCGGCCGAGGAGGAAGGGGGGGGCGGGGCGCTATTGCTTGACGGCAGCAACAGCAGCTGCGTGAGCAGTAGCGCAACGCCGAGGCGGACGGGGGCGATTACGACCATCTCCCTCAGATATGTGACAAGCCTCGAAGCGAGCGCGCTATAGACGCGTTGCACTCGGCCGCCGCAAGTGAAGGCAAAGACGAGCCAGGAGGTGAGGAAGTCGAAGCAGGCGGGATAGTCGAGTCGTAGCCCATCTTGTGATGTGCATCGGAAAAAGAACCGCTCCTCGCAGCATCTGTCAATGCATGAGCTGGTCGGCGGGGGCTCGCCGGGCATGAACACGCATTCGAAGGCCATTGGACCGCAGCAGCGTGAGAGACGTGGTAGCACGAAGTGCTCGAAGGCAGCGTAGAGCATGAGCAGGGCGAGTGCGGCCGACGGCAGCGCAAGCGTACTCGCCTCCTCGATGGCGTGGTACGCTCCGAAGCCGAAGCCTGCGAAGCCTACCCACGCTTGGAGGACGGCACCAAGCCACGCGGAGCGCCACCAGCCTCGCACACGGACGAGCTCGCCGTCAGAGAAGCTGTCGCTACCCGCGGCGAGCGCATTAGTGGGACGCCACGCAACAACGAGTAGCCACACCAGCAGCGGATACAAGACCAGCGAGAAGGCTATCCACTTGGCGAGTGGAATGAAGGTGTCGTCGCCCGAGGGCATCGCTGGCGGGTCTGGAAGGCTGAGCGATGGCAAAAGCTGGCGAAAGTGCACGGCGAGTTGGTCGAGCAGCGCGCCGAGGAGCTCGGCGACGAGGAAGATGAGGTCAAACATCCAACCAAGCAGGTCGGGCACAAAGAACAGGAAGCCGAACAGATTCGAGAACCATCGGACGAGTTCTTCCGGCCACGGCAGTCGCAGTGAAAAGAGGATGACGAGGTTCTGGGCGAAGGAGGCAAGGACCTCGAGCGTCAGGAGGAATCGCGCACCGAAACCTCGCGCCGCCTTCTCAACCATCTGCTCGGTTACTTGGCCCTTCTCCTCGAACTTTGCGGTCGGGTCATCGGTGACCTGCCTGACATAGGCCTTTTCCAGCTTCTCCACCACTTTGTTGGCCGCCTCTTCCTCTTTCTTCTCAGCTTCAGCCTTTGCTTTCGCCCGTAGAGGCTCTAGCGCTTCCGCGACTAGTCTCCGGCGGGTTGATTTGCCGCGCTGCCGTGCTTGTATCTTGGTAGCCGCGTCGGATCGCGTCGTGGAGAACAACCCCATTCCAGGCAACCTCATAGTCCTCAGACGCATTCCTGTTTGGCGAAGTTTTGAAACTAAATTGGGGCGAAACACGCCAGTTTACATATTTACTGTAACCCCTCAGTTACATGTATGTCATCAGTCAGGACAGTAGAGTGTTCGGACCCGCCCGGGCGTGATGAGATGTGAAATGGTTGTGAAAACACGGCTCCTTCTCGGTCTACGGTTCAGCGCACGAGGCTTGGTGAACGCGTTTTGTTGAGCACCTCGGAAATGTTTCCTCCTCCTTACGGAAAAAAAATCTCGGACCTCGCCCAGAAGCTGGGCTTGCCGCGCCCACGCAAGGGCACCATTCACTGAGGCATTTCGAAGAAGGATGAGTCTGCGTCGTCGGTGCGCTCGACGAGGCCGTGCTTGGCAAGCGTGACATCCGCTTCAAGCTGTACGGCGAGAGTGTGGGCACGAGGCACACACCGGAGCTCCTCACCGCGCCGGTGCGGTGACTCGTGCGACTGGCCGTCGACTTTTTACTCGCTTCGGAGGTCGTGCCTCCCACGCTGGAGGAGGCCTGTGCCACGGCTCTAACCCCTTTCCCCTCCTCTTTTACTCGAACCCAAGCTTCCTCTCATGTGCGTGTTCCGTCCCTTTTGCAGATATCTCGAGCTGTACTTGGCGACGACCAATCCAGCTGGTGCAACTGCTGCTGCAACTAAGCAACCCTTGCTAAGCAAGATATCAGACCACGTGGTCGCCGAGTTCGCCGAGCGCGCGCCGAGCGCGATCGCTTTTGGATCACCCGGAGCCAAGAATAAGATGGTGAGCCACATCGCCTTCCCAGCCGACGGCAGCAACTTGTACAACCTGAAGACAGGCTACTTTCTGCCAGGATCTCGTTCTCGCCACCTACCCATCAGTCGGCACATCCAAAGGATCCAACGGCGAGGTGCTCTTCTGCGAGAACCTCCACCTGGCGGACGCGGCAAGGACCACCATCTACAAGCAGGTGCCCCCCGAGCCAACAAGCAGGTGCCCCCCGAGCCAACAAGCAAGTAACGGCCGAGCTCATCAAGGCCGGCCTGCTCCGTGATGGTGGCTCGGATGGTGGCTCGGTTGCTGCCATCACAGTGGCTCGGTTGCTGCCATCACCGTTCTCGGAGATGGGCGTGCTGGACGACCCCGAGTCGTCAAAGTTCGCCCCAAAGTACGCCAAGAAGGGCCCGCCCCAAAGTACGCCAAGAAGGGCCACCAGTCCGACGATGAGTGGAAGACGCACGGAGACCTTGGGCCGAATTTCGGGTTGAACTACAAGGTGGGCAAGGAGTTCCACGAGTGGTTCAAGATGGGCGCTAGGCACGACCTCAAGCGCAAGGAGGAGGTGGCGGGGAGGGGACCGCGGCGGCAGTGGTGGCGGCTGAGGCGGAGGCGGTTGCGAACATTGCTCGTGAGGCAGGCAGAGGAGGCAGTGGCGGCAGAGGAGTCAACAGCGGCCGAGGTTGAGGACACGCCCGAGAGCATGGAGGTCGAGGGGGTGGAGGCGGGCGACGGCGGCGAGGTGCGCGGCGGCGAGGGCAAGGGTGGCGGCGGGGACGCGGCGGCCGCGTTGGTTCAGCTGCAACGGAGCTCCGGCGGTTAGGTGCAACCTGCGACGCCCTGCGCAAAAAGTACATCGGAGTTACGTCCGAGCACGACCCGACGGCATTCGCAGGCTACAAGATTGAGCAGTCGCCCTGCTCACCATCTCAATGCCCATCGAGCTCATTGAGCAGAAGTTCAAGATGGAGTGCCCCGAGCTGGTCTCGTCTAGCACGCGCGCGCGTGCGCCGTACATTGCCACCTGTCCCCATGAGTGCACCCCCATCTGGGGAGAGGGCATGTGCCGCTGCCTGGAGCTTGGGGGGAGAGGGCACGTGCCGCTGCCTGGAGCTCGCGCTCAGCATTGCCCACGGCAGCCAGATGGACCTCCCGAGTGCCGGGTGCGGGGGGGTTTCCTATACAAATATTTGGGGGGGGTTTCCTATACAATACGTATCCTGATGTATCCTGCATGTATCCTGCATGTATCCTGCATGTATTCTGAAGGATACATGTATCCCGAATGTATCCTGATGTATCTCAAATGTATCTTACATGCTCTGTTACATTCCAAGAGAATACATGTATCTTGACATTTTGCATGTATTTCACACGTATCCCAAACGAGTCCAAGATACATTTTGGGATACACATCAGATACATCAAGATACATGTATCTTGGGCGCTTCCTTGGTGTCACACTGGATACATGTCAGGAT
>Ga0210241_101361_pt1 | contig 18694 bp, 14 predicted proteins | sample ChrtobMetP5a_8mM_FD_155488 | JGI IMG/M metagenome (GOLD analysis project Ga0210241, IMG submission 155488) | Chrysochromulina tobin associated microbial communities from unialgal haptophyte culture, Seattle, Washington, United States - P5a_8mM | ecosystem: Host-associated > Algae > Haptophytes >...
GCTTCTGTCGCAGCCGCCGCGTTGGCTTTGAAGTCTCGCCAGCAGTTTTCTATCTGTTTGACGCGTCTCTGAACCACGGCCGGCGATTGACGCGTGTGCTGCATCACAAACAAAGATTGCACGTCCCGTGTTGCGAGTGTAACGTTGTCATCCAGCCTCCGTCTCGCGCTGACCGTCTCCGCTTCTTTTGGCCAGACGGCATTACGAACGCCCTCAACTTCTTGCGGCCTGTATTCTTTAGGGACAAGAGTCATCGTTTGCACTTTGCAACCAATTGCGTGCGAAGCGCGGAGCGTGGAGGTAAGCCGCCCCCGCGCTCATGCATGCTCACGCCGGCGCGCCGCTACTTTTACTACCTCGCGCGTTCGCGTGTGTCGTTCTGAGCTGACAGTTTCTCTCGACGTGCGTCTCGTTCAGTGAATCGCGTTGTGTTGAGCGCATGGGGCTCGTGGTTCTGCAGTGTGAGCGCCTCCCACGCACGCCTTATCGGGGCTCGTGGGTGTGTGTCTGGCCGAGAGGGCCCTGAAACGAACGAACGAACCATGCAGGCCGCGCTGGACCGCGACGGTCTCGAGGCGATGAAGGTGCCCGAGCTGCGGGCAGCGTTGGCCACCCAGGGGCTGGACAGTACGGGCATAAAGAGGGAGCTCGTCGATCGCCTCATGGGTCTCGACAACGGTGCGACCGAGCCCACGGCAGCGCCCGAATCTGAGGTGGTGGCGCCGCCGCCTACGGAAGAGGCCAAGGCCGAGGAGGAGCACCCAGCTTCTTCGCCTGCGCCGGATGCCGCGCCGCCGCTCGCGTATGCGCCGGAAGGTGCGGCGGCGCCTCCCGAGGCGCCGGAGCTTTCGGAGGCGGAGCCAGCGGGCGCGCTAGAGCCAGGGCCATCGGCAGTGGAGGCGGCGCTGGCGCTGGCGCCGTATGGCAACGGGACGACATACGCGCCCGTGCTCCCAGCGGTGGTGCCACCGCCAAGCACTCTCGAGACGCTACGAGCGGATGTGCACGGCCTGCGACGTCAGCATCAGGAGCTCACTAGCCTCGTCGGTCAGTGGTACCAGAGTGTCATGGGACTGCAGCAGCAGGCGGCAGCAGCGGCAGCAGCAGCGGCACGCGTGGCTACCGCCCCCATGGGGTACCCAGGGTACACGAGCTACCCGCCGCAAGCGTACGGCGTGGCGCCGGGCTACCCGCCGGGCTATCCGCACGTCGCACCCCAGCCGCAGACGAACACGTGGCAGGAGCTCTCGACAGCCGAAGGGCACATGTACTATTACAACGCGCAGACGGGCCAGACGTCATGGGAGCGGCCGCACGATTATCATCCCGCCAAGCGGCAGGCGGTCGGTGGCGGCGGCGGCGGAGGAGGACTCAATAACCCAAAGAGCAAAGGACCACCGGGGGCCAATCTCTTCGTGGTTCGCACGATGACCTCTGATGACCTCTGATGACCTCTGATGACCTCCTCTGATGACCTCTGATGACCTCTGATGACCTCTGATGACCTCTGATGACCTCTGATGACCTCTGATGACCTCTGATGACCTCTGATGGCCTTTGTTGACGTTCGCCGACCTCTGATTACCTCTGATTGCCTCTGATTGCCTCTGATTGCCACCCTCATCAGGTACGCAAGATGCGCCGCGGGGAATTCGATGAGTTCTATGACCACGACCTGCGCCAGGCCTTCGAGCGCTTCGGCAATCTGGTTCGCGCCGAGATCGCCCTAGATAAGGACACGGGCGTGAGTAAAGGCTTCGGGTTCGTCAGCTACTCCGAGGTGGCCGCCGCGGATGCCGCGATGGCCGCCATGAACGGCGCCATGGTCGCCGGCCGCCAGATCCGAATCGAGAAGACGTCTGAGGATGGGCGCTGAGATGGGCGCTGATGCCTAGGCTGAAGAATGCGCACGCGCCGTAGTGAGCGGAGGAGGTGGGCGTCGGCGCACCTCGCGTCGGGCCGGCGGCGCGAGCACACGCGCGCACTGCGCGACTACGCGTGTGATGATGAGATCGTATAGTATGGCTGGCGTGCGCAAGGAGACGACGATGCGAAAACTGGTTACATTAATCACGTCGGTACCACTAGGCGCGTAGTCGTACGGTAGAAGGTCGCTTCCGCCTCACCGTCCCCCGTTCTGCTTTCAGTCAAAATTGCTTTCAGTTTGAGTTTCAGCGTTGGAGCTTTCTCCTTTCACGGACCGTCGCGATTGTTGCCACATGCCAGCTTAGCCTTTCGAAAGCACCATTTCCTGGTTACTCAACCGCGGTGAAGAGTAAGAAACCGACCCTTGGCATTACCCGCCCTCTTGCCAGAAACTATACTTGCCTTTTTGGTATGTTTGGTAGGTAAAGTTCCTGCGAACTTCCGGACAAGATGCTACCCACACTACCCACGCTGCTGCTGCCGCTGCTGCTGCTGCTGCTGCCAGGCGTGCCCTCGCTGTCGCTTCGACAGGGGCCGGCTCGTTCTCGACGCCAAAAAGCGCTGACAATAGATCAGCAGGTGGCCCAGCTTGCGGTCATGCATGAAACAGGCGTCCTAAACGACGAGCAGTTTTCGGCGTGTGTCAAGGCTCTCCGCCCCAGCCAGCCGATGGACCCGCTTACAGTGCCGTCGCGAGAACAGCCGAGCAGAACGCCACCGCCTCATTCTCGAGCGCCATCTCGAGTTCTAGGCGCCCGATCAACTAGCCATGCCGACGCAGCGCCGCCGCCAATCGAAAATGGCGGTGAAGCGGCAGCGTATGCCGCGTACTGGGAGGAGCTCCTGAGACGAGAATACAGAGAGGCTGCGGATAGCCTGAGGCAGCGGCGCTCCAAGTGGCCGCGAGCGCGCCTCGAGTCGAGCGGCTTGTGCCTCTTCGATGCATGCGCGACCCCAGATGAGGAGCTGTACGGAGAGAAGGTGGTGCGGGTGAGCAAGCCAGGGGAGACGCGGATGGCCGACCGGTTCAACCGTGGTGACATCCTGGTGCTCAGCCCCGATCGGCGCTCTCTGTTCGGTGAGAGCGCCGAGTTCGTGCCGCGCGAGTGCTGCGTCGTCGACACCGGCAAGGACTGGTTAACGGTCGGGGTCGGCCTAAGGTGGCGAACGTCGGGATGAAATGCCTCTTGATTGACCCTGGATTGCCACTCTCATTCCACACTCATCGGCCCCCATCGGCACTCCTTGCGGTCACAGTTGGCCAACGGGCCTGTGGGAGGCGCGCCGACGTCCTGGTTCCTTCGGGGTGCTGCTCGAGCGCGCGGCGCCGCAAGGAGCACTCCAAGCACAGCTGGCGGCGCTCGAAATGGTACGCAAGGGATCCGCTGGCGAGGCCGCCGCGCTGCTCACGCTGGACGAGAAGAGTCTCTGCGAAGGCGCCGCTCGCATCCCTTCCCGCCTCATGGTGCTCGGCGCGGGCGCTGTGTCGGGCGCGAGAGCAACGCATCAGCCGGGCGTGGCAGTTAGCCAGGTCACCGCTGGCCCGCCTCCACCTGATCTTCCGCGATCTCCCATGAACGATCTCGAGCAGCTGGGCGACTCGATTGTCCAAGCCATCAGTTTGGCGAAGCGCCGCGGGGCGTTCGTGCCCAATCCGTCGCAAGAGGGTGCGATTGCGTGGGCGCTGGGTCGCCGCCTTTCCCTAATTAGGGGTCCCCCGGGCACTGGCAAGACGCGCACTGCTGCTCTACTCATCTCGAGTGCTCTGAAGCTGAGCTCCGACCGACCAGAATTGACGTCCTCGCCGAGGGTGCTACCGGCACCGAGGGTGCTGGCCGTCGCGCACAGCAACGGGGCCGCGGATGTGCTCCTTGCGGCACTCATGCGCCTCGGAGTCCCAGCTGTGCGCGCGGGACGTCCAGCGACTGTGGCCCCCGCCGTGCGCCATCGGACTGCATTGGCGCTCGCGGATCAGCATCCGGAGGTGATGGGCTTACGAAGGCAGGCTCAGAACGTGTCGCTCGCGCCGCACGAACGGTCAGCTGTGTCGGCTAAGGTGCGAGACCGATTGCCGCTTCATAGCCTCTTGATTGCCGCTCAATTGACTCTTGATTGCCGCTTCATTGCCTCTTGATTGCCGCTTCATTGCCTCTTGATTGCCGCTTCATTGACTCTTGATTGCCGCTTCATTGACTCTTGATTGCCGCTCAATTGACTCTTGATTGCCGCCCATTGCCACGCATTGCCACGCATGGCGCCCCAGGTGCGGGACGTACGTGAGGAGGTCTGCCAGCTCCTCCTGCGCACGGCACCCGTCGTGGTCTCCAGCTGCGTCGGAGCCTCTCAACTTCTCGCCGAGAATGTCTCTTTTCCGATGGTCGTCCTTGACGAAGGGTCGCAGGCGACGGAGCCCGCGCTGCTCTGCGCGCTGGCGGCGGCCAAGGCGGAGCAGCTCGTCATCCTCGGGGACACGCGCCAGTTGCCGCCGACCGTCGCTTCCGAGTCCGTTGAGCTTCGTCAAGCGCTCGGCTTCTCGCCAATGGCGCGGCTTGAGAAGATTGGCGTCGGGCAGAGGACTCTCGCGGTGCAGTACCGCATGCCTCCCGAGCTGCTCCGGTTCCCCTCACGCTACTTTTACGAGTCGCTCGTCACGTGCCCCAAGGGTCGAGCTAGTACGCGCCCGCCGAAGGGCTTTGCATGGCCGGGCGGTCAGCCGCTGTGCTTCATCCACCTAGGGCACGACCTCGAAGTTGGTCACGCCGAGGGCGGCAAGAGCAACCCCGAAGAGGCCGCCCTCGCCGCACGGATCGTAACGGCCATCTTGGACGCGGGCGAGGTCTCACCGGCCAATGTCGCCATCATCGCACCCTACGCGCGCCAGGTCGATCAGATCCGCGAGCAGCTAGTGGGCGCTGTGGCGAGCGCGTGTCGCGTCGGCACAGTGGACTCCTTCCAAGGGCAGGAGACCGATCTCGTCATCTTCTCGGCCACGAGATCAAACGAGCTCGGAGACATGGGCTTCTTACAAGATCCGCGGCGCCTGTGCGTGGCCATCACACGCGCGAGGCGCGGGCTGATCCTCGTAGGTGACGTGCGCACACTCCGCCGCTCGCATCACTGGACAGCGCTCATCGACGACTGCGAGACTCGCGGATGCCTGATAAATGCAGCGGACTTGTTCGAATGCCCTGTCGAGGAGCAAGAGGAAGCAGCATAGCCGGGTGGCCATTTTAAATACAACAGCGCATTCGAAATTCGTCAATGGTGCATTCACAATACCATGCAACACCTCTTCACAACGCCAACGCGCCCACGTCGATCGCCGCTATAACACACGTTCTGAAGCCAGAGTTGCAAAATGGCCCTGGCCACGACAGGCGCTGCTATGCCAATGCCCATGGCGGTGATGGCACCCATGCCCATACCATCCGCCGGCGCGTCGGTGCCGACCACATCGTTTTCAGCGCCGTCGGCTCCAGGCGGCTTTCTGTGGGAGGCGGCAACGGCCACCGACGATGAGATCGCAATCGGCATTGACCTGGGCTGCGCGAGCATACGCGTCGCCATGTGGAGCGCCGCGGACGGCGTTGCCGTGCCGATTCCGTGCGGCGAGGAGGAGGAAGGCCTCATCGCCGCTGCCCTCGCGATGCCGTGCTGCGTGTCGTACTCGACGGCGACGACCGTACTGATCGGCGACGAAGCACTCACCGGAGCGGCCAACGGTTCTGCTCCGCCGCCGCTCCTGGGGCTGCAGCGCCTGCTCGGGCGCAAGTACGACTCGCTGGGCGGCGCGCGCTGGCTCGAGCGCGAGGCGGACGAGCTCTTCGGATGCAGCTTGGAGGCCGAGGGAGCCGAGGCGCGGCTGCGGCTCACGTTCGCGCGGCCAGCGCCCTCGGGGCTCAAGAGGCGCGGCGCGAGCGACGTGCCCTCGCCCCGAGGCGGTGCCGCCAAGGCCCCTAAGTCGGCTACGATTGATAAGCTCGTCGCGCCCGAGGAGGCGCTCACGAAGCTGCTGCTCAAGGTCAAGGCACGCGCACAGGCGAGTTTGCCTCTGGTCGCCTCTCTGATGGGCACTGATGGCCTCTAAGTGCCACTGATCGCCTCATGAGTCCACGGGTGGCATGGAGGTGACGTGGCGCGCTGATTGCATTTGATTGCCTCCCTCATCAGGAGTACACGGGTGGCATGGAGGTGACGCACGCAGCACTGGTGGTTCCCGCGCACTGGAGCCTCACACAGCGGCGAGCCGCGCACGACTGCGCCCTGCTCGCCGGGCTCACACCCCTCGCCGTCGTCGGTCAGCCGGTCGCCAGCCTCCTCGAAGGACTGCCGCCGCCGCCACCGCCGCCGCCACCGCCGCCGTCGACCGATTCGTCGTCGGTGTCCGAGCGAGAGCGCCGTGTCGAGCGAGGGCGTGGTCGTGAGCAACTGCGTCTGTTGATCGATTGGGGTGCTGGCGCGTGCACCGCCTCCCTCCTGCTCGAGACGGCGCTCGAGACGGCCAACGAGCTGCCCGCGACGACGCTAGAGAACGCCGACGAGCTGCCCGCCACGAGGGACGGCTACTGGCATCGCCGGCTCGTGGCTATCTGCGCCGACGACGGGTGCGGCGGCCTCCCACTCGACCGGCACGTGGCGCGTCGCCTCGCGACGGACGTGGGCAGACAAGCCGCAGCAGGGGGGGCTGACCTAAACAGCCCCCGCAACCGTTACGCCCTGCTACGCGCGGCCGAGCAGCTCAAACTGGGCTTGTTTGGCGGCGGCGAGGGCGGCGGCGAGGGCGGCGGTGAGGTCGGCGGCGAGGGCGGCGGCAAGGGCGGTGAGGGTGCAAGCTCTGCCGCAATCTCGATCGAGCTCGTCGATTCCCTACCGATCGAGATGACCCTCGAGATGACCGCCGTTGAGTGGGCCGAGGCCGTGCAGGCGCCCCTTAAGTCTCTCGAGGGGCGCCTGGCCGCCATGCTTGAGCGCGCTGGGCGGTCGCACGTGGGTGTGCCAATTGTGGCGGCACATATGGGGGGTGGCACCGCCCGCTGCGCGCACGTGCGTGCACTGCTGCGACGGGTGCTTGCCGCGGCTGCGCCCTCTTGTCAACTTTGCTTCTTCGAGACCGAAGGCGAAGTCGGAGGTGGCGGCGGTGAGGGCGGTGGTGGCGGTAAGGGTAGCGACGGCAGGGGCGGCGGTGGCGTCAGCAAGGGCGGCGGCGCTGCCGAGGATGATGGCGCTGCCGAGGATGATGGCGACAAGGGCGATGACGGAGGAGTCGCATTTGCAGCGGCGCGCGGCGCTGCGGCGCTTGCAGCTCACCGTCTGCAACCGAGTGCCGTCGAGGCTGCATGGCCACGCACGCACGCGCACTGGACGTGGCAGCAGTGTGAGGTCTCCGACGCGCTGCCTCACCCTGTGAGTGTGGAAGAGGCGAGCGGCCAACGCACGCGCCTCTTCGAGGCGTACGTGACACCGCCGGGGGCCTCCGAGCGATTGACCTTCAGTGCCACGAGGGACGAGCTTGTGGTCCGGTTGGTGGAGGGCAGCGCGCTGGCCGATGGCGGCGAGGATGGCGGTAACGATGATAACGGCGGCTCGACGCCTCTGCTCAACGTCATCGTGCCCCCGACGCGTCGGCGGCCTCCCTCGCTGCTGCGCCGTCTGCTTGGCGGCGGGCCCGGGCCGTCGGAGAGTTCGGATGAGCGCACGGTGATCGTTTCGTGGACGAATACGGGGGTGCTCGAGGCAGATGTGTTGGGCGAAGGCGACGACGACGACGAAGGAGACGAGGCGCGGCGCCCACGGATTGGTGTGTGTGGCACACTGCTGATGCTCCTTCTCGTCACTGCGAGCGTCCTCGCTGCCTTCCCTGCCGCAGCCCTACACAACGCGCCGAGCCCGCCCGCTCCCGAGCGCACCCCGAGCGCCAGTGTGGCGGAACAAGGCAAGTCGAATGGCACGGGCGAGCGCGGCGGGCAAGGGACGGACGCAGCTGCTTGATCTTGAACCGTACCCTTGAGAGACGTGAGCATGAGAGTTGAGACCGGATACTGACTGTGCTGAAGGCTGTACAACCGAGCGTAGCACGCACCTGCTTGGCAGTGCGCGTCAGCAGCCCGCCTCCAGCACTGCTGGGCGCGCTTGCGCGCCATCTTGGCCATTTTGCCGGGCGCGCGGGCTGGTACGCGCGCAGGCGGTGCGCCGGCGTCCGCGGGCGGCCGTCGTGCCGTGGCTTAGCTGCCAGCTGTCAGCTCACAGCTCGATCGCGTGTCCGGGCTTTGCATAACGCTCGGAGGGTGACTCGGAGGGCGCCCTTTCTCTCGGTGTCGTCGTTGAGATTGTTTTGACATGAGCTGCGAGCATGAGAGACCTTTGTGCGAGCACATGTCTAGAAGCTCGCCACAATGTTTCTGAGCACCAGTCTGTGTGGAGCGCGCGCGCGCTCGCTTTGCGTAAATTTTCAGTACCCTATACTAACCCTATTGAAAACGCCTTTTAAGAAAGCGTCCAAATTAGGAAATAACTTTACAGAACACGAAATAGCGATCCACACATGTTCACAATGCTTGGTTGCTTGCACAATCTACAGCTTCAACTCTAATCGAAATCCACTCCGACCCTTCTCCGCATCTCGCACTGCTTGTTTCCCAGCATCTCCCATGCTGTTGTACTCGAGGTCGAGCTTGGTCAGGACCGTGTTGACCTTCAGCGCCTCAGCGATCGCCTTGGCACCCACCGCACCGATCTCGTTAAAGTCAAGGCGCAGGGTGGTCAAGACCGCGTTGACCTTCAGCGCCTCCGCGATCGCGATGGCTCCCTCCAGACCGAACATGTTGTTGTCCCAGAGGATGAGCTCAGTCAGGACCGTCATGAACTGCAGGTCCGACCCGATCAGGATGGCGTCGGCAGGTCGAAGCCCCTGGCTATCAAACTTGGCCTCCGTCTGGTCGCGCCTCATGCCTGAGAGCATGATGCCCTTCTCCGTACCGATCTGGGCGAGCATCGTGGCCGACTCAACATCCAGGCTGTTCTTGAGCAAGTTGCAGTTCTTCAGCGCCGCGTTGACCTTCAGCGCCTCCGCGATCGCCTTGGCACCCTCGTCGCCGATCTCGTTGCCCCCGAGCCACAGCTCGGTCACCACCGCGTTGACCTTCAGCGCCTCCGCGATCGCGATGGCACCCTCATCCCCGATGTTGTTAACGTTCAGGTGCAGGGTGGTCAAAACCGCTTTGATCTTCAGCGCCTCGGCGATCGCGATGGCACCCTCATCCCCGATGCTGTTGTTCCAGAGGGACAGTGTGGTCACCACCGCATTGACCTTCAGCACCTCCGCGATCGCCTTGGCACCCTTGTCGCCGATCGTGTTGACCCCGAGTCTCAGCTCGGTCAGGACCGCGTTGACCTTCAGCGCCTCCGCGATCGCCTTGGCACCGTCAGCGCCAATGCTGTTGTTCCCGAGACCGAGCTCGTTCAACAACACCGCGTTGACCTTCAGCGCCTCCGCGATTGCGATGGCACCCTCATCCCCGATGTTGTTGAGCCCGAGGTAGAGGGTGATCACCACCGCCGTGCCCGACTTCATGAGGGCCTCGGCAATGGCTTTGGCACCCTCCAGACCGATCTTGTTTTTGGAGAGGTCGAGCGTCCTCAAGGCCGCAAAGCGAGGCAGCACCTCGCACAGCTCGACGACGTCGGCGTCGCCCCACTCGAGCCCTTGGAACACGAGCGCGTCGACGGTGGTGACCTTGCCAAAGAATGCCGCGTACAGGTCCGCGACCTTGCTCACGTCGTACAAGTTGGTGAAGCGCTTCTCCGTCTGCAGCAGGCGCCGGGCCGTTTCTGGCGACGGCGGGGGCGGCCGACGCCGCGCGCACACGCACGCGAGCCTGTCGTCGCCGACCTCCCACCAGTTACCGGCGGGCCCGTAGGAGTTCGCCATCGCCCGCTCCGTACGCTTGGCGAGGTCGAGGCGCAGGAAGCCGGGCTTGATGGCGGCGCTGATGGCGGCCTCGACGTAGCACCAGCCCGAGTCCTCGTACGTCTCCGCGAGGGGCGGCTTGCTCGCCCGCATCCGCTCCGCAAACCCCTCGGGCAGCTCACTCTGCATCCACACGACAGTGCACGCGTGGCCATACCACACATTGGAGTTCTGCAGGCCCAAGGGGAAGAGCTTCGCCTCGGCGTCGGTGCGCGGCGACTGGTGCAGGCTCGCAAAGTCCCAGAACAGCGCGAACTCGGGGAGGCCGAGCCCGTGCTCCCGGAACGCCGCGCTGAGCTGCGACGCTGAGGCATCCTGCCCCCTCAGGTTGAGGTAGAGCTCGGCGACCGCCGCCACGATGCCGAGGTGGAAGCCGTCGGGGTCGGGGTGATCCTTTGTGAGCCACCGGTACGACAGCGCGACGAAGAGCACGCCAAAGTCGGCGCCCAGCGCCAGCGCGACCCTCCGCAGCTCGCCCGCCGACCAAAAGGCCTCGGGCGGAAGGGCCTGCCGGCGCGAGAGGCGGCCGTCGCGCTTGTGCAGACCGACGAGCCAGGAGCCCTTCACCGCCGCGATCGCGCCGCTCTCCACCGACGCGAGCAGCGTCTCAACGTCAAAGTAGGGGTTCGGTGCGGCGGCGGCGGCGCTCGTGACGATCGTCTGCGACTGGGCCGTGGGCGGCCCGCCGAGGCCGCCGGGGAGCAAGTTGCGGCTCATCGGAGATTTAGCTCCTCGGAGGACTCGGCGGAGGACTCGGCGGAGGACTCGGCGGAGCACAGTGCGAATCGTGGTGGGCACTGTCGAGGTGGAGGAGCCCTTCGAGCTGGAGGCGCCCATGAAAACACGAAGCGCTACTGTACCGGTTTATTACTGTTTACTATGTAGTCTCCAAATAAACAAGTTATCCAAATAAACATGTAAAGACACGTTTTCTGATGTAACAGCTGTGGGGAATCCTAAAACCCACAGCGAAAGGTGAACCCCCCGCGATCGGATGGCCCGACCGTCGGGCTTTCAATCCAGAACCAGCATCGAGCTGGCACCTGCAGTTGCACTAGCAACGTGCCTCGATGCATCCGCTCGTGCCCCCGGGCCCGGCGACGCCTGCTCGCCATGCGAAGGCGACGCGGCTGGTCTGTGCGCCGAGGGCGACTTGAGTAATGCTCCCTCTTGTTCGCCCACGACGGCGTCCGGTGACTCGCCGTGGCGCTCGGCCGCATCAGCGCCCGGCACAGCGCCCGGCACAGCGCCCGGCACGGCGCCCGGGGACTTACCGGCCAACCTCTCGTAGCGCTCGCGTTCAAACGTCTCGTAGCGCTTCGACTCATCGGCGAGTTGTCGGCAGCACTCGAGGCATGCGATTGGGCACCAGCACGGGCAGCTCACGACTCCCTTGACGCAACTCCCGACGCTCATCAACCCCGCGCCGATCGCCTGCAACCCACCCGCGAGGCATCGGCTCGTGGATCGGCCGCAGTCGGACGCGCAGCGGCTGATGGACAGGCCGCACTCGGAGGCACATGCCACCGCACTGCGAGTGGATCGCTCGGCCATCTTGCACAGCAGCCAGCGTGCCTCGTCCTCTCGGGCAGCCTCCACGGCGGCCGTCACGGCAGCCTGGAGGGCCTGCTCTGCCGCCAGTCGTGCCGACGATGCAGCCTCCTCGGCCGCTTGCTCGTGCATCGCGAGCATCGCGTGCCCCTCGGCCCGTGCTCTCGCCACGGCCGCTTCCAATGCCGTCTTGGCTGCCTCACGCTCGCTCGCCAAGAGGGCTTGTACCCCCGCACGCTCGCTCGCTAAGAGAGTCTGTAGCCCCGCGCGCTCGCTTGCAAGCCGCGCGTCCGCCTGCTCGTTCGCGCTCGCCACGGCCGCGTCGGTCGCCGCCCGGACCGCAGCCTGAACCTCAGCCATCGCCGCCTGGACGGCCGCCTCCTTGTCACGGAGCGACTGCTCATACGCCGCATCCGCTGCGGCCTCTGCGCACCTTGCGGCCTCCTTGAGCTCCAGCACCTCGCGCGCTCGCGCCGCCTCGGCCTCTGCTTTGGCCGCCGCAAGTGCGCTGTCCCTCTCGACGAGCGCAAGCTCGCGAGCCGCCGCCTTAGCCTCCTCGAGGGCGCGAGCGTGTGTGGCCGCGGTCTGCTCCTGGATGTCGTGCGCCTGCGCTCGCGCCGAGTCGAGCGTCGCGGTGAGGATCGCTTGGATCTGCTCGGCACTGCTCTTGCGTACGCTCTCGGCGTGGCGCTCGGCCGCGGCCTCGGCCTCGTGGCGTGCCTGCTCCACCGCCGCGGCCACCGCCTGCTGCTGCGTGTCCCTGGCCGCCGTTGCCTCGAGGACGAGGCGCGATTCAAGCTCCGCAACTCGAGCACTCGATTTGGCGCACAGCTCAGTGGCGGCGAGTAACTCGGCGCGGCATGCCTCCAGCGCTACGGCCACGGCGTGCTTCTCGGCGTCGGCCGCCTCCTGCCGCACCGCCGCGATCGCCAGCTGCACCGCGCTCACCTGCGCCACCTCCGCATCTCGCTTCGCGCCAGCCAAGGCTGCGGCGAGCGAGGAAGCGGCCACCTCGCGAGCCTGCGCGAGCGCGCGCTCGCGCTCGACGGCAGCGAGCGCTTCGGCCTCCTCCTTGGTCCTCGCGATCGCCGCGGCGACGGCCTCCTCTTGCGCCCTCGTCATAGCAGCCTGCACCTCCTCTCGTGCAGCTGCCACCGATGCCTGGCGAAGTGCCTCAGCTTGCGCTGCCACCTTTTCGGCGGCGGCCGCCGCTTGGGCCGTGGCAGCGGCCGCCCCCTCCTCCTTGGCCGCCGCAACGGCTGCATCCTGAATCGGCTGTTGCTCGCGCAGCATCGCCTGCCGGGCGGCGTTGACAGCGGAACTGCGCTCCCGGGCAGCAGCTGCTGCCAGCGTGGTCAGCTCGGCTTCGGCAGACTGCTGCGCGGCGCTGATGGCAGCATTCAGGATCTCATCTCGCTCCACGAGTTCGCGCTCGAGCCTCCGACTCTCCGCGAGAGCCTGCTGCAACGACATCTCGGCCGCCTTGCAATGGCTGCGCGCTGTCCTCTCCGCCTTATTGGCTCTTTCCACCTCTGAGCGCAGCCGGGAGAATTCATCTACCCAGCCGCCACCCCTCTTGCCATCGCCACCGGCCTTGATAGGGCTATTCGCCCTGCGGACGGGTAGCTGGCTTCCGGGGCTGCTCGATGTACTGCTCGGGCGCTCGTGCAGAGTCCACGTCGAGGAGGCACTCATGTGTGACGCGACGTGTTGGACCCGTTTGTGATGGACGTCATCTTCGGCACCATGCATCGCCAATTTCGAGGTGTCCTTCGACTGTGAATGTGCTACAGTCACTGTGAATTCACTTCCCAGACACGCGCGGGAGGCGCGCAAAGGCAAACGTTCCTCACACAGCGGACGTGAGACGCAGCGTCAGGAGCGCCGCGGACCGATCACAGGCGCCCCGGGCATCGGGCCGTGCACCAAGGGGTCGGGCTCGCGGGCTCTCCTCGTATCTCATACGCTGAACTTGCAACCTCTCAAACCACGGACCGGCATGAGTCTCCGGATGGATATTGTGCGGTTGCATGCGGTCGCGGAGTTCGCGGGGTTCGGGTAGAAGACGGGGTATTCCAGCTCTCATCGCTTCGATCCAGCCGTCCCCGTGAGGAATAGCGAAATAGTCGGGCGCTTTTCGAGACGCGGCGCTGTTTGGATCCGGCACATGCCACTCGCCCACATCCGGGCTGATGGTGTTGACCATCCAGCATATCGCGTGGCGGCCAAGCATGCTGGCGGCAGAGGACTGCTCGCTGGCTCGCAGACGGACGATGTGGAAGAGGTCCGTCACCTGAGTCGCAGCCAATGGAGAATCCTGAAAGTAGGGTTCTGAGCGAACCCTCTGGATCATCTGGGTCGATCATGACTTTGCCCATGATCGTATACGAGCGCATGTTCAATCATGCAGCGCACGGCCGGCGCGTAATGTGCCTCCATCGTGGTTCCTTGCGTATCGAGACCCAAAAGTTGATGACGTATAGGTGCTGGAGAATTCACCATCGGGGAGCCCGATGCCGATCGGTAGCGAGCCGCATTCAATATTGAATCTTGCGCAACCTCTCGAGAGCCGTCGAGCGTCTCACTCCGACCTTCTTACGACCTTCGGTCCTTCGCACCTAATGAGCGCCTACCCCGATCGCATGGGCCTGGCCACGACCCCTTCTTCTCGACGACTGTTTGGTTTAGCAGTCCTTAGCGCCTGCGCTTCGGCGGCTTGTCGCCTGCGCACGCTTGACGAGCGCGCTGACAAACGCCGTGGCCATTGTACAAAGAAAGGCGATTGCGAAAGCAACGACTGCAGCGAAGCTGGACTCGTTCGAAATCATCTCCGTCAGCTGCTTGGGAATGCGCCGCTGCAAGCTGCCGGCGGTGAACACCTCCAAGACGCGTCCCAGCCACTTAGACTTGCGGTTGCCGGTCCCCGGTTGCTTACCCTCGGTAGCGCGCTTGAGCTTGGCTTCCATCGCCCTGATGACCTCTACTGTGCTGGCCGCTGCCGATGGGTCCATACTTCGGTCCTTGCTTCGGTCCTTGCTTCCGGCGCCGCCTCGCTTTGCCTTCTTGGATGCCCTTGCCTCGGCCTGCTGGCTGAGTTCCTCCGTCGCCTCCGCCGCCGCCTCCTTTGCTGTCACCTCCCGCGCTCTCGCCTCCTCCTCGAACTGCATCTGCATCTCAAACCACGACGAGATCGGGCCCACGCGCCGTGGCTTGTGGCCATCGCTACCATCCGATGCGGTGATCGCACGAGCCAGCGTTGCCCAGTGCTCGTTCGTTTTCGCCTTGGCCAGGTGCAGTGTCACGCGCCCACCCGTACCACTAGGATTGAACGTCGATGCCTCGGGAACGATGTCGTGCGTGAACGGCAGCTCGAGCGCGAAGCGCAGCCGCTTGCCGCCATTGACCGAGTTGCCCTCGCCCGTAAAGGACAGATGCGACGCGGTGAGCGACACCTCGGGCTTATCGACGACGGAAACTGAGACGGGCCCGTGCTTCTTGGGCGAGAAGCGCACCATCACAGCCACTGTCGATCCGTTCTGCGCCCATTGCACCGCGGGTACGATGGTGGCGTCCGCCGTGTGGACGGTGCTCTGGAGGAGCTGGACGACTGAGGTGGTCTCGCGACGACGAAACTCGGCAAAGTGCCGGATCCGTGTACGCCCAGCGTCGGTGGCGGTTCGCACGAGCGCGCGAGCGGCGCTCTGCCAGCCACGTCTCAGCGCTGCGCAGACGGTGGCGCCATCATGCTGCACGTCACTTCCAGGGCCCTCTGCCCATGCGACGATGGACGCCTCGTCGTCGAAAGCGAATCCATCATCTAGCATAATGGGACCCAAGAGGAACGTTGTCGATGTCTCGTCGGCAGCGCAGCTGTCAGCAGCCGCGGCGACGAGCGAGAGCAGGCATCCGAGCGCGCGCGCACCGCGAGCAGCAGCGCAAGTCCCCATGAAGCAGGAACCCCACGTGTGAACGCTTGTGTGAACGCGCGAACGCCACGACCCCCAAGACAGCCACAAACGCGCGTGGCCGGAGACTCAACGAGCAGAAGTCGAGCTCAACCGCTCGCAAGCATCGACGCGTGTTCAGATGTCGAGAAGCTCAGACCGCACAACCTGTGTGCTGAAGCGAGACGGCGCGGCGACGTTACGGGCCGCCCCCGCCTGGCTCGCTGCGAGGCCATAGCCAGCCATGGATCCAGCGCACCACTGACTCAATGATGAACGCTTGTACCGTACGGGTACGCTGCTCTAGAGACCGACACGCGCATTTTGAACACGCACCCCTGCCGTTACGTCGACCGTTAAGAGTGTGGCGTCTGGCGATTCGCCGAGACGCATCATCTGGTTCTCACGTTCTCTGGATTTCCCTCTGCCCGTATCCCCCCTATGCCGCGCGGGCCCTTTCCGTCCAATCGGACTTCTCGGAGATTAATCGGAGATCTGCCAGACTCATCCCTCACATGCGTGTCTCGCCTCGCCGCATGATAGCCTCACGATCATACGTGATCGCCTCGCCAACGGCAAACCTCACGCGTCGCCACGAGCAAGACGTCGTCCAAGTGCTCGTCCGCATGTGTCGTCCGCGTGATCGGGGGCGTAGCGGCGCTCAGTGAGCCTTCTTAGTGAGCCTTCTTCTCAAACTGATCCTCAGTCACGCCGTGGCCCATGGCCGACGTCGAGTTGCCGCCGCCGGTGGCGACGTTGGTCATCTGGTCCATGAGCTCCGCGCCCGACCACCACTGGTGCTTGATGAGGGCGCACCCGACCTCACGCTCCTGGCGCTGGATCATCGAGTTGTACGCGCCCATGCCGCGCTCCGCGTAGCCCTTGACGAAGTTGTGGACGGCGAGGCCGTTGGTGTGGAAGCCCGCGAGGGTGATGAACTGCCACACGAAGCCAAGCTCGCCCAGCTCACGCGTGAAGCTCTCGATTTGGTTGTCGTTCATGCCCGCCGCATCCCAGTTGAACGAGGGCGAGAGGTTGTACGCGAGGAACTTGTCCGGCCACATGGAGTGGACGCCCTTTGCGAACTCGGCGGCCTGGGAGATGGTCGGCATGGCGGTCTCCATCCAGATGATGTCGCAGTACGGCGCCCACGCCTGCGCGCGCGCGATGGCGAACTCAGTGCCCGGCGAGATGCGGTAGTAGCCCTCACGCGCGCGGGGGGCCTCCCAGTCGAAGTACGGCAGGTTGGCCTCGCCGAGGATGGCGGCGGCAGCGGTGCGCATCTCCGACATGCTCTTGCGCGCGTCGACGACGGCATCGAACGACGCGAGCTTGGCCTCCTTGCCCGCCGCCTTGACCGCCTTGCGCACCGCCTCGGGGAAGGTCGCGATCTTGGCCTGCTCATACCACTTGCCCTCCTCCTTGCCCGCAGCGATGGCGGCGTTGAGCGACGGCACGTTGGGCGTGGTGGCGCCCACGATGAAGGCGTGGTCGCGCGGGTCGATGTTCGACGTGATGAAGGTCGCGGCCTCCGAGTCGGTGCGCGCGACGATGAGGGTGCTCACGCCGAGCACGTCCGCCTGCAGCCGCGCCGCGCACAGGCGGTCGAGGTGCTCCTGGGTCGGCACGAGCACCTTGCCACCCATGTGGCCGCACTTCTTAGTGCCCGGTGCCTGGTCCTCGAAGTGGATGCCGGCAGCGCCCGCCTCGATGAACATCTTCGTCAGCTTCATCACCGCAGTCAGCCCACCGTGGCCAGTGTCGCCGTCCGCAACGATCGGCGTGAGGAAGTCGGGGCGCTCCTCCGCGGTCTTGCCCTTGCGTACCGCCTCCTCCCACATGCGGCGGTCGTGGTGACGGAGGGCACGGAAGAGCTGGTCGACTTTGTTCGGCACAGTGTCCATCGGGTAGTCCGCGAAGTCCGGGCCGGGCTCATTCGACGTCGAGGCGGTCGAGGACGATTGCCAGCCGGAGACGTAGATGCTCGAGAGGTGCGGCGCCATCGTCACGGCCTGAATCGGGTCGAGCGCGCCAAAGGTACGCGAGTGGGTGCCGGTCGCCTTGCACATCTGCAGCGTCGCCCAAAGCTTCTGCGACATGGCGTTGCTCGCGTAGCTCTCCATGAGCGGCGTGCCGCGGAGCGCGACAACATCGGCGGCCGAGTACGGACGCTTCGTCTGGGAGAAGCCTGCCATGGCGACACAGGCACACCGCACATTAGGAAGAGGTGCTCATCATCTCACCAGAAAGAGGTGAGAGCATCGCATGGCTGCGGTGCAGACGTACGTGACGTGGCCCACCATTCCTCGATCTTCTTGGTCTCCTCCGCCATGTTGCGCGGGATTGGCGCGATACGCGGGCAGCCGCCCGCGTTGGGCGCCTTCGACATGGCACGCGAGATGGAGCGGGTTGCGACGGAGCGCATCGCCTTGACGCCAGTCGTCGTGACGGCGTGCATTTTGATGAGATCGATCAAGTCCGATCGCAAAAAACTGATGAGACCCGTGCCGCACCGTCCGCCTTTGATGACGCCCTTTTCGGCAACTTCTTGATTAATTGAAAGCTGAATCCATCAAACGGTTACAGATCTCGCCTCATCTGAAGAGTGGAGATCGCATTGCCTCACGACTGGTCTCCAGGCTCGAGCAGAGCTGAACCTGGTAAGTGAGAGGAGAGTGGGTCGACACAACGGTTTTCACGGTCATCGGTCTCGAAGTAGATGTAAAGATGAAGGGCGGTGGATTGTGAGCACGTGCAATTTATATTGTGCGCCGTAGGCCCGAGTAGCGCCGAGTTAAGTTGCTTCTTGCTTGTTCTTGTTGGCGCCAAGACGCGCGCACCATATGGTGCGCGCGTCTTCGCGCGCACCATTTGGTGCGCGCGTCTTGGCCGGTAAGTCTTGATGCAATTGAAGTCTTGGGGCACGTTAAGGCGCGCGCGGGGGACGTGGGGACGCGGCGGGTCGGGTGCGGGCGTGCGGGTCCCCCCGGGCCGTCGTCGGCACCGTGTGTTACGTCCGTGGTACATTGTATCGCCCCCTGCTGCCTTGCCCTACTTGCTGCCTTGCCTGCTGCTTTGCTGCAGCCCTGTAGTACACCCGGGGTATCGACGGCCTCTTCGCTCTTGGGAAGTGACGGGGGTGCTCTATAGAGGGGGGGTAATCAAGTTGCCCCGCGCGCATAGCGCGCGGGTTTTCAGCCCGCCGCAGGCGCGAAAATTTTGGCGATATTGACTGTAAATCACTACATTTAGGCCCTGAAATTGATGCCACTCACACACTATTGACTGCGACGTACATGTATGACAG
>Ga0210241_101371_pt1 | contig 18622 bp, 9 predicted proteins | sample ChrtobMetP5a_8mM_FD_155488 | JGI IMG/M metagenome (GOLD analysis project Ga0210241, IMG submission 155488) | Chrysochromulina tobin associated microbial communities from unialgal haptophyte culture, Seattle, Washington, United States - P5a_8mM | ecosystem: Host-associated > Algae > Haptophytes >...
GCGGGCTTGGCGGCGGGGACGGCGGCGGCGGCGAGGGGGGCGGCGACGGTGGAGGGCTCGGAGGTGGCGGGCTTGGTGGGGGCGACGGTGGAGGGCTCGGCGGCGGCGGCGACGGCGGCGGCGGCGAGGGTCGGGGCGGCCGAGGCGGCGACGGCGGTGGCAAGCATCTTGTGCCGCAGTCATTGCAGTCCGTCCCTAACCCGCAATAGTTTGTGTCTGGTAGGGTGCCATTGCCTCCGTCGTCGCAGATGTTGTCTCGGGCATAAATGCATGTATTTGCGCACAAGCATCCGTTTGCGTCCGTCTCCGGTGGAGTACGAGGAGCAAAATTGGGTGGGTTATGAGGAGGGGGTGGGGGCGCTGCCTGCAAGCGCCTTGCTCTCGCTTCCGTTGGGGTTGCTTGCCTCAGTGTTGTTGAGGTACTAGTCGTGGACATTGAGAATGCGGGCGGCGGCGGCGCAGGCTCGAGAGCAGATAGCCTCGGCGCCCATGGCGATCTGAGCACGACGAGGCAGAACAGGGCCAGGGCAGTCGCGAGCGCTCCGCGCAGCATTGGTGCCGACGTCATCCCGACACAGGCTCGACGGCAAGGCGCGGGCTCTTCAACTCTGCTTCCCTGCAGCCTTTTGCAGAGCCTCGTGCGGCCTTTCCCAAAAAACGAGAGGAAACGACGGGAAAACGCCGATAAGTTTTATCGCATTGACGTAACTGTTTCTTGCAGGTTTACGAAAGGCGACACACAAAATCCACAGCGCCCTCAACCTACGAACAAGGAAAAACGGGAACACGGGCCTGTCAGACGCGGGCCTGTCTGACGTCCGCATGATCTGCCAGGTCGCACGGCATCACACCCTGCGGATACTTTTCTGAGTGTAACCTGGTTTTTCGCTAAATGTATCGTACAATGACCAGTAGTTAACTGAACATGTATCTCGCCTCTCAGAATCTGACTCATTAAGACTCGCCGAGAAACGTGCATCTCGAATGTATCCAAAATGCAAGGATACATGATCTGCTCTGAGTGTGCGGGGATACATTCGGGATACATGCGGGAAACATGTGGGATACATGCAGGATTGCATCCGATCATGCAGCAGCACCAAAGCAATGCCGCGAACGCATGTAGAATGCCTGGAGCGCCCTCGCGTTGCCGAGTCACTCCAACTGCTCGCTGCTGCTGCCGCCTCGAGAAGCGAAGCACGTCTTCGACGAGAACTTATAATCTCGCACCGGAGTGATGTCGAGGTGACCGCCATCGAGAGCGGGGCGCGGTGCGAATGACACGCCCCGCCGCGCGTGATGTCCAGCGCCCGCATCAGATGCTGCCAGTGCAGTGGGCGCCGCGTCCATATTCCTCAGCGTGCCGCGAGGAAGGCCTACACGCTGTTCGATGATGGTCTCAAGCGCCTCAATTTCTGCCCGCAATTCCCGCTCCCGTTCCTGCATCGCATAATACTTTTGCAGCCCGTCGCGCAGCATGCCATGGCGCTCCGTCATGGTCCGTGAAAGCTTCCGTTCCGTTCGTTTTCGATTCAGGGCCCACTCGGCAGACACTCCCTCGCCAGGAGTTGTGAGCCGCTTCGCGCCCGCAACGGCGCTGCTCGTGAAACTTTGCGTGGTGGACATTTTCGCACGCGCGGAGTTAAATTTTGATTGATCAATGAGGGCAAATTGTTTTGTTTTTGCTTCTAATTCCTAATAGCGGCTATCACGCGACGTTCACGTTAAATTGCCATCTCGGCAAGACGCACGACCACAGGTCCCGTCACGCCCGGGCTATCATCTAAGCGTCTCAGCCGACGGACCGATGAGCGCGTTCGGCGTGTCGCCGCAGTCGCCGCAGTTTGGAGTGGCGCGTCACAACCACGCCGACCGGGGTCAAGGTGATGCCTCTCGGATTAAAAAGGGCCGTCATACGTACTGCGCGAGTCTGTAGGACTGCAGGGCCAGCAGCCTTCGCTTGTGCTTCGTCACCAAGGAGGAGGAGAGCACGAAGAGTGCGACCATGCAAAACTGCGACCGGAGCTCGGGCCATCGGTGAGCAAGCGGCAGCCGATCGGGAGTCGGCAGTTTCGTCAAGGACGTTGTGTGATGTGGATTAGGAGGACAGGTGTTTATGTATAGGCGTGGGAGCTCTCGAAGGCGGGAGCGCGCCTCGAAAATAACGAAGCTCGTGAAGTCGCCGGGCGGAGCGGGGCACGGCTTGAATGAGATGTAACCATCAGCATCGGTGCTCACGTTGATCAGCTGATGTCCACCCACAAGGCTGCAATGGACCTCTTGCTTCCAGCCATTGGCGACGCAGTAAGATTGATCCTGTCAACATGTGGTGAGGCGTCCAGTGAGCAGACACGCAAACACACAAGGCGCTTCTCCTTTGCTCTCTCAGGCAGCGTGCCTGATCCTCATCGATGCATGGGCGGCACTGGTGGTCTGGAGCCGTTGGCTTGCAGCTGGTGCTTGCCTCTGAATTTGCGACGTCCATGACGTCGCGTACGTCCAGAGATTGTCCCCCCTTGTCGCCGCGGGGTTCAGGTGGTCGAACACTCGCGGCAATCGTGCCGCTCCTGGAAGTTGCGGGGATTCAAAAGTTGATAACTTGCGACGGCGGCGCGCGCGCCGCGAGCGCCGCACTTTGAAAGGTCGAGTGTGAATTGCCTCGGCGACAATTTCGGCTTTGTACGGTTTCGCCCCGAATTCGTCAAAGATTTGAGTTAAGGCTCTAGGCTGCCTCGTGCCCGTCCCAGCTCGCGCCACCAGGCTCCCGGCGCGGGGGAGCCGACTGCGTCTGCGACTCCGCATCCAGATCCAGTGCGAGCGCCGTATCGGCTTCGTACATCGATTCAAACGCACGTCGTCGGTGGAAGCAGGAGGCGATGCCGATCAGTGGCTCTGGCCATCCGGTCGCGCCTGCTGCAACGTGCAAGTTTCAGCTTTCAGCTTATCTCCCGGACTCCGCTCGGTTTGACCCAAAGGGGTAGGGGAGGGTATTCTTTCTGGATTCACACACTATCCCCACCACCTGATTTTGAACTCAGTGTCGCGCTCACTTACTCTTTTGTGTTTTGAGACGGACTCCCGGTTTGAGACGGCCATGCCGCATGCCGCGAGCCCGACAAGATCTAAGCGAAACCGACTACCCCCCACAAGGAGCGGCAGCGCGCGACGAAGCACAACTCACATTACTTTACATTCAAGACACATTTCATTGGAGCACAGCGCTGCGTCGAAGCTTCGACAAGACCAGACGGTTAACGCCACTTCATCTTCCCGTCCGCAGCCCAGTATGCCACGCCAGCCTCATCGCTCTCGCTTAATACAAGACCATGCTCAGCCATCAGCCAGTTCACCTGTCGCATGTAGGCCATATACTTCTTCTTAGGTGGCAGCGTCGGCAGGTCCGATCTCCAGTTTACGGCCACCAGGCGGCCAAGATGATCAACTGCGGCGCCTCCGCTGCCTCCGCTGTGCAGCACGACCGAAGCCATCAACAGCCCGTGGCTCTTGGCCACAAGAGCGAGCGCTTGGGGTGCGAAGAGCGTGACTTCCCCCGCGGGTGAGAACCAACCGAAGACGGTGATCGGGTCTGCATTGACCTTGAGCGCGTCGGGATCTCCGAGCTGGAGCCCGGGAGGGAGCGGTGAGCTCGCGGAGGCGAGATTGGCCATCGCTGGGTGCTTCGCGACGACCGAGTAGTCAATCTCTTGGAAGCCTTGGAAGACGTTGGGCGTGAGTTCGAGGCGGCCGCAGATGCGAAGCACGGCCAGATCACGCATGTGCGTCATGCTGTGGGGTCCTTGGTGGCACTGGCACTTTTCCTGCAGCATGGCGAGGGGGGTGACGAGCTCGGCCCACCACATCCATCGTGAGGGCTGATCATCCGCCTCCCACATCCCTATCGCCAGGATCAGCGGCGCCGCGTCGGACGTCCAGTCAATGGCTGTGGGGAATTTGTGCTTGGTCCAGGTCGGTTCGAGGTGATGTGGATTGGGCGCGCCGTCCTTGGTCTTCTCGACTGGATCGACGAAGAGGTGGGCCACGGTGAGCACCTGGTTCCTCGGCGCACCCGCACCAGTGTCGATGATGGTGCCGGATCCGAGCTCGAAGAGCTTGCACGTGGCGCGGTCGAGGAGACCAATGCGCACGCTCGCGCGCTTCACCTTCTCGACGAGATCGGGTCGCACCCCTTGCCTGCTCATCACTGCCTGGACGACCGCGGCCGCGTCGTTTGCGGTGGACAAGGCGAGCCCGCCAATGGCGCTGGCCGATGCGATGCCTGAGGCGGTCGTGGCATTCTGTTCCTGCTGGATGCAGATCTGCTGCTCGACAAGATTGAGCCTCTCGAGGATATCATCAGATCCCTGGAGCACGCTCAAGTCGGTGTGAGGATACGGCGAGGATGGCCGTCTAGGTGCGATAGGCGACGCTGTGTGATGGAGTGAATTGAGGGGCTGCAAGCGCCAGGCTCCCGAGGAGAGGGAGGTGCGAGGGGGCATGAGCTGGGGTTTGCGTAAGATCTTGAAAGGCGCGTTGAAGAGGATGGGGCCGTCCGGAATCGGCCGGATGATGACCTTGCCATCGAGCTGACTGCCGTTCACATGTGGCGGGATGAAGACTTCGTGGTACACGGACTTGATCTTCCGATTCCAGTGCATCAGTTGTGTCGCGGGCTCGACGGTGCACCCTGTGACGATCACGGTCACCTCGAAGTCCATCACTGTCGGCTCGAGCGGTTCTACAGCGAACGCGTGTCGCTTCTCCGTGTCACTCGAGAGCTCGAGTGCTCTCTTGAACAAATGCATAGTGGAAGTGATCATCGCCCAGACCTGCACTGCGAAGCTCGTTTCGATAGCTTCCACGACCGTAGGTCCCGTGACGGCGTAATGCACGTAGTCGGGCTCGTTTTCTGGCCCGCCTCCGCCTCCGCCTCCGCCTCCGCCTCCGCCTCCGCCTCCACCTCCGCCGCCACCGCCGCCTCCGCCTCCGCCTCCACCTCCACCTCCACCTCCGCCTCCGCCTCCGCCGCCTCGACCTCCGCCGCCTCGACCTCCGCCGCCTCCGCCTCCGCCGCCGCCGCCGCCACTACCGCCACCGATCGGGTCTCCAGCACCACGCCCGCCACCGTCACCTCCCAGAGCGCCGATCGCGTCGCCGCCTCCGCCTCCGCTCCCGCCTTCGGGTGCAGCCGGTGGCGGCATGGGCGGCTCCGTCACTTGGTTGATGACGTTCATCATCAGGCTCGTGAGCGTCATCACGACGTCATCAGTCATCACGACGTCACCGCCGCCATCGCGCCCGCACGATGGCCGTGCACCCGAGGACAGATGGCGGGAGATCGCGCCGAGGACGGCGCGTGCCTGAGCAGCGGGGATCTTCTCGAGCCTCATGGGCAACGGGCCGACCCGACCTTGACCATCGAGCCCATCGAGATCCTCGAGCCTCGTACTCGTTGAGAGCAGGTAATAGGTGTCGCGCTTGGACGCGCAGTCCGCGGCGGTGTGGACCGAGAGGTACTGCTGCTCGCCACCCTCGCCGAACCTGCTCGGCACGAGCCGCACCCCATTCGGATGGCACACCCCATTGTCGCGGTCGTGCTCGGAGGGGAATACCAACGAGAGCTCGTCCCTGTCGTTCAGGTGGAAGAGGTAGCAGAAGCCAGCGTGCAAGCTAGTCAACTCGAGCAGCAGCTTCGCGCCCGAGGCTACGGTCGTCCACCGCGCGCGCTCGCACTTGCTCCCCGACGCCTCTCCCGACGCCTCTCCCGATGCCTCTCCGATCGCGCCGTCCTCGTCGTCATCCAATGCCTCTCCGATCGCGCCGTCCTCGTCGTCATCCATGTCCGCCACGTCATCCATGTCCACGTCCAACGCACGAGTGCGTGCGAGAGCGCGCATCTCCAGCTGATGCGAGCGTGGAGGCTCGAGGAGCGTCAGGCGGCACGCCGTACCCTGAGGCTGGCGCGCGACGCATGCGTCGAGGCCGCCGCGCAGCACCGGCATCAGCAGATGGCCGAGACCACCGATCTGCCTCAGCTCCGACGGCCCGAGGCGAGTGCGGAGCTGGTGCACGATCTCGGCCACGTCTGTGCGGCCTGCTCGCATGCTCTTCGCGACCTTGATCATCAAAGTGTTGCTCCTGCTGGCGTCAGGGATGCTCGGGTTGCCGGCGCCGCTTCTGTCGTTAGGCAGCGCGGGCGCCCCCGCTGCTATGCGCTTCATGGCAAGTGCAAGATCCCACCGCGCTCTCTCGAATTCGAGTGCCTGAGGTGAATTGACAGGGGCATCGCCGAACAAGGACCTTAACAATCCGGCGAGGTCGTGCAACGCGGCGTCCGCTGCTGGCGCCAACATCCTCACACGGATCTTCCGTGCACGGGTCTCCCTCGGAGCTTTATATTACGAAAACCAAACTACGGGCACCCAAACGGCGTTCACGGACGGAAAAACGTAAACTGCACCGTGAAGGGCTCCGTAAATTGTCGAATGGGGCCCGGACCCACCAAGCAGAGCCTCGACTCATGCTTTCGGAGTGCCTGCGGCGCGTAAGCTAGTGGGCTCTCTAGCGGTCAGATCTCCCCGCGCCGCGCTGGCTCAACTCAGGCCATTCTTCTCGCGGTACCACTCGACAAAGTCGTCAATGAGGACGGGCCATGCGCCGTCCTCGTCGTAGTTGCTCATGTCGGCGTGCACGTCGTTGGCAAACGTGAGCAGCATGTCCCACACGTCCTTTGTGACCGCCTTGACCTCCTTCTCGTCCAGGAAGGTGGTCCACAGCTTGAGGTGCTTGAGCCGATCCGCGAGCGTGAGCTGCCACATCTGGTTGGCGACCTCTATGGGCAGCGTGCGCACGCCGTACCCGGGCTCCTTGGCGAAGCCGAAGCAGAACGAGTAAAAGTCCCGGAACGCGTCATCGTCCTTGAGCTGCTGCCGCAGCTCATCAAAGCTCGATCGCAGTGCGCCGATCGAGTCGACGCCCATGTCGACGAGGCCGCGCGTCCACTCCTCGCGCGTGAAGACGCACATCGTCGCCGCCTTCATTCGCCACGCGATCATAAGCATCACCGGGTCAGTCACCTCCACCTTCAGGTCGGCGCACAGCCGCTCAATGCCGCTGATCTGTATCGAAGGCTCGCCCGGCTCTGCGCGCGCACAGCAGCGAGCGAGAGAGCGCGAGCGCGTGAGCCGCGGCCGCAGCGTGGGCTGAGGCGCACACGGGCACCGCGAGCACGGGGCGCTGGCGCTGGCGCGCGTGAGCGCGAGCGCATGCACCTTTGTATTGATCAAAAAGCGCTGAGATCTTGCTCGAGTCGACCGAGGACGCCGCCGAGGCACCGCCACTCATGAAGAAGCTGTCAGCAGCGGCGTCCAGCTGCCAGTCCGCTGCCTTGAGCAGCTCGATGGCCAGCGACTCGCTGGCGCACAGGCAGGCAAGCGCGCAGAGGGTCATCAGGCGAGAGAGCGACGAGGATCCGCCGCTGCTCGGCTGCATGGTGGTGGTGGTGGTGCAGACTGACGCGCGCGTGCACACACCTGGCGCCGGTGAAGGAGATGAGGTTCCGCACCTTATCCTTCTGGGCTTTTTTCAGCGCGTGCATGGTCAGACAAGGAGAGCGCGCGAGCGAGCGAGCGAGCTTCGCTCGGGCCGCTGTCGGGCTGCTCGGGAAAATCCTTCACGTTCATTCACAACACACAGAAGCAAGATGAACCTCCCGGGAATGCTCACAGACGAACATTTTGAATGACCGCCCCCTCTGAAATGCGAGTTTCTCGTAAAGCGCTTTTTTGCGAAACGGATTTCGCTCACGGGAAGCAAACTGACGGGAAGAAACCAAGTCCACCGACGCGATGTCCATCGCGGCGCGACGGGCGGTCAAACTGGCGCCACTCGAGGCGGCCTTGGACGCCGAGACTGCCGCGGCCGGGGGTGCCATCCGGAGTGCTCGGCAGTCGGCCCGCTCGGCGCGGCGCAAGTCCCCGTATGGCGGCGGCGGCGGCGGTGGCAAGAGCCCGGCAAAGAAGGCACCGCCGCCGTTCTCACCCAGCAAGTTCGTGCCCGCGGGTCCGCCGACGACGGGGCTGTCTGCGGAGCTCGAAGGCATGGCGCTGGGATCGGTCACGCGCGCCAAGGCCAAGGCGATGATCGAGACCGCGTTTGGTGCCTCCGTGATGGAGCGGCAGAAGGAAAAGGAGGAAAAGTGGAAGGCGCGGCTCGCGCGCGACAAGGCGACGTGGTGGGACGCGGCGGCTCTCAGCGTGTGTAACTCGACCGCAGCCATCAACCACGCGGTCACGCGCACCGCCACGGGCGCCGAATCCATCGACCGCGCACTCAAGCGCGCGTCCTCGTCCGCTGAAGACTCGCTCCTCACGCTCGCGCTTGGGCGGAACCACGCGCGCGCCGACATGGCGTCCGTGGCCGAGTGGAAGGACGCGGCGATGGAGAGCTTCTTGGGGGGCAAGAAGGCGGTAGCGCCTGCGCCGGCCAAGGCCAGCACCACCCTCGAGCCCGTCTCGCCCGGCCACTTCGAGCGCAAGTACGGGCGGCAGCGGCAGCCGCTCCCGCCGATCGCAGGTAAACCTGCGGATGCGGGCGCGTTCCAGGCGCGCCGCTCGCGGCTTGCGTCCGCGGCGAGCGAGGCGCACCAGCGCGAAGCGAGCAACCAGGCCTCGCGCGAGAAGGCCTTCATGAGCCGGTGAGAGGGAAGAGAGAGCACCCCCGCCACAACGGAGACGAGATTGATTCAGCGCGGCGGACAGCGCGCCAGCAGCCCCTGCGCCCTGGAGAGTCAGCAGGGAGTCAGTCAGTCATGGTATCCGTCAGTCAGTCAGTCAGTCAGTTACCCCGTTCCTACAGCTATCGGATACACACGAATAAGTACAAGCCGCGCCGGCATGCGCGCCGGGCTCCTCGGAGGCTGCAGCGTGCAGGTCCCGGTTGGGGGGCAGCTGCAACACGGACCGAACACGCCATGGAACACGCGCCCCGCCAGGGCCTCCTGTCTCTGAGACTGGTAAACCGGGTGCGGGTCCTGGGGGGAGGCCATTTCGCGTCTGGTATTTCGTGCAATTGATTTCATGGACCGAATCATTCGCGGGGCGTGCGTCGGCCCTCGCACGCTCGCAGGACATCCTGCGACCAGCAATTTAAGGCTGAGTCACCTGCAAAGGCGATGCTCGGCGCTCTGTCTCGCAAGCTTGCACTGACTCGTAGTCGTCGAGCTCGCTGCCGCGGTGGCCGTACGTTACGGATAGAGCGTTTTTCGGCCAAGGAGCGATTTTTAACCAAATAAGGGTCTTTTCCAAAAAAATAATTCTTGTTTTCTAGCCTTCCACTTATCTTGCCTTCCGCATCCAGTATGGAGCGCCCAATGTCCTACAGTCGTCCGTCGGGCGGCCCTGCGGCGGCCAAAAAGCGCGCCTGAGCGCCGATCGGCCTGCGCCCGGGCTCCATTGACCACTCTGAATCCAAATGCCGCGCGAAGCTGCACACAAACACCCCATATTGGCCATCGCTGACGCTTCCGTTTTCCCGATCCCCAACTCAGGAGGGTACCAGCACCATGATGCAAGTACGGTGGTCGCTCACGCCGACCAGCGCCCAGAAAAAGCGCGGAGGCAGCAGCAAAGATCTAACGGAGCTTGATGGCTCATCATCGAGGGTGCAGCAAATCTCGGCGATGGGCCCCGGCGTCGCCAATTCTTCTGCAGCCGATGCTTTAGACCAGCAGTGGGCTCGCAGGATGCCGTCGTACGATGCCGGCGCCATCGCCGACGAGCTAACAGCAGCGCTGTCAAGGTCATGCGCGTCGGACACGGACGGGCACAGCGAGAGCGGCAGCAGCCCGACCCAGGCTGCGTCGGCTGATGAGGGCTTCGACCCACTCTCGCTCCTGGGCGATCTCGAGGGCTTCAACAGCAGCACGATGTCGTTTACGAGCGGCGCGCACGCCCCGCCTGTGGGCGCGTCGCACTCGGCCGACTCGACGACGACGCAGAAGTCGGCCTCGGCGGAGGCTGCGGACCGCAAGGGCGGCGAGAGCACGGGCATGAGTCGCGCGATGACTCAGTTGGACCTCCTCTCCTCGAATGTGTCCTCGAACGTCTCTTTGCGCGGGCAGCGTCACGAATGCGACGCGAGGGTCAAGCAGCTGGAGGCCGAAGGGGCGTACGAAGCGCCAGTCTCAGCGCACGAGGAGGGGTCGCTTGACCTCTCCGTGCCGCTCGACTTGTGTCACTCGCGCAGCAGCGCTTCGCATGCGCCGCCCTCGTCCTCGCCCGCGCTCTCGGACGCGTCGCAGCTCTCGCTCTGCTCGCAGCAGCAGGAGCACTCGTCGCCTCTGCACGGCTCCAAGCGCCCGCCAGCCGCGCTCGGCGGAGTCGCCCAGTACGGCGGAGGGCGCTTGGCAGGCAGGCGCGAGACGCGCAGCTTGTCCTCGATCCATCTCGATATGTTCGCCGAGCTGGACGGCCTCGGAGAGGCTGAGCTCGGCCTGATCTCGCCCGGCCTCTCCGCCCCGCACCGTCGCACCGCCTCCGGGGGATGCGCAACCGACTCGTCCGTGGAGGAGGACGAGGACGAGAACGAAGGGTTCGGCTCGTTGGACGAAGAGTTCGAGGAGGCTCTCGAGGAGTGCCTGCCGCACGATCTGGTGCCCGGCGCCGGCGTGGGCTCCGAGCTGCGCACGGCTCTCGAGGCGCTCACCGCCGACTCGGCCGTCCTCGCCAAACTCGACGTGGCGCTCGACCAGTCACATTCACATTCACACGATCCTTCGGACGTCTCCTCCGATGGCGCCGACGAGGACGGCTTCGTGCACTCGATGGGCCTCTCGATGGGCGGCCAGGAGCTCTTCGACTTCGAAGGGCTCCGCCCCTCATCCAGCGCCCGGGATGGCGCCCATCCCAGGGGCGGCAGCAGCAGCGGCGCGTACACGTGGTCGCCCGCGCTCGACCACCTCAAGATGACGAACCGGCCCCTCGCCTCCGACAGGTGGCTTGCCAAGGCGAGGGGCGAGCCTATGGGCGAGGACGCGTCGGATGGGCTCAAGAAGCGCAAGAGGAGCGGCAAGCCGTTTGCCGAGGGCCATTCGAAAGCCTATGGGGCCACCGAAGAGTCGGGCGCCAAGAAGGCCAAAAAGGAGCCCAAGCAGCCAAAGGCGCCCGGGGGTGCCAACGGGCTCTCGTGGCAGCTCTCGTGGCGGATGACGACTTGGGGGCCGCACGGGCTTCAGCAGGGCCCTGGGGCACCGCCCGACGCGACGGCGGCAGCGCCGCCGCCGCCGCCGCCGCCGCAGCCGCCGCCGCAGCCGCAGCCGCAGCCGCAGCCGCAGCCGCAGCCGCTGCTGCTGCCGTCGCAGCCGCCGTCGCAGCCGCTGCAGCCGCTACAGCAGCAGCCGCAGCAGCAGCAGCTGAAGCTGCCATCGCCGCCGCCGCCGCCGCCGCCGCCGCAGCTGCCCCCACCCGTGCACATGGGCGGCATGCCAGCCTCCCAGCCGGTGACGGCGCCATACAACCGGCTCAGCACGCCACCGGTGCTGCTTCCCGCAGTGCTCCCGCCGTCGGGTGTGGCGATGCCCGGACCGATGCAGCTCAAAAGGCCTGACGCACCGGCGCCTTTATCGGTCTCGCCGGCGCCAGGCGTGATGGCTCCGGGCGTCGGCTCGGGCGCCGTCATCCCGGGTGCGAAGAGTACCCACGCGCTGTCCCAAGCGCTGACGGCCACCGGCGCCATCCCGGGCGCGAACGCCAAGTCTTCGGGCAAGCCAGCGCCCGGGGTGGCGCCCGTGATGTCCTCGGGCAAGCCAGCCGTCGCTCCTCGCGCGTTCTCGTGGCAGACGCTCAAGATCTTGTCCGCGCACAAGAGGGATGAGCCTCGTCCACGAGGCAAGGGGGGCGCGCTGCTGCCCGCGCCCCCCCCAAAGGCGGGCGCCGCTCCCCCGTACCTCCAACAGCAGATGTACTCACCGAGCGCCGTACCGAGCGCGGGCCAACCCAGGCCGCCCGGCATGCCGGGTGCGCCGCCGCTGCCGCCGCCTACGCGCGCCTAATTCCCTCAAGGCCCAGGCAACCTCTTATCAGCTGAACCCGACGGGGCTGTGAACGGAGCTGATCGGCCGAGGACGGTTTCTTGACGAATCCACAGACCTCGACGGAGCTGATCGGCCCTGGGCGCCAGAACCACAACCCAAAATGTCTGCGTGTGTCGTGCGATGCAAACTGTGGAACTGAAGCCTGATGGCGTACAATGGCTGAACATGGCTGCGCTGTCCATTCGACCCCACGGGTTGGCCGGTACCAGGTCTCCCAGTAGCGCGTGGCGTGAGCCAAACGTCGCCAAGAGATGTGCCAAAGTAGATGTCTGATGTGCAGCATAAGAGATGTGCATACATACAGCTGCAGTTGTACAACGGTCCTCGGTCGTCATTGTCGTGTCGGTGCGCGCGCATGCCGGTCCGAGAGCAACAGGAAGTGAGTTACCCAAATTGAAACAGGAGCACGTCATTTCTCATTACATGACCGGCGCACCGGACCCGCGGCATGACCGGGACCGGAGCGGACGCCGCGGTGTCCGACGGGGAGCACGGCTACTATGTGCATAGTACAACAGGCGAGGGGCACACCCCGGCACTCTCACAGACGGGTCTTCGAGACACCGGCGGGGCGTGATGGGTGGAGGGTGCGAGTTGTACGAATTACTTAAATGATAGGCGTTGTCGATTTTTTTCGTGTTTTTTTTTTAAATGAAATCTTCGTAACTTCGGGCGTCGTGCGGCATGCTCGTGAAGCGTCTCTCAGGAAACAGTAGGGGAGGCCTAATGAATTCCTACATTTCCAAAGTGCTCACTGCACTGCGTCATCACGACACGCCGAACCACCTTCGCAGGGGAGAACTGTTACAGAGTCAAAAGATGGTACAAAAAGTGGAGGGGAAGGCCACTAGAGGCCACGTGTTTAGGGGCCATCTTTGCTATCACTTTTCATGGTACAAGGCCACAGTTCGCTGCAGCTGCTGCTCGCTGCACACGCCAAAACGAATGGCAGCCACGAGGCGCGTGTTCGACGTGTGCGCGGCGCACGCTCTGCCGCGAGAGACCGCGACAGAGATCGCGCTCGCGCTCGCGGAGGAGCCCTACCTCGGATCTGCACTCGACATTAGTGAAGCACTCCTGCACATCGAATCCCTGGACGCCTGCGCTCTCGCCGACCGCCAGTCGCTGTGCGAGGCACTTCTGCCCGCTGTGCTTAGCCGTCGGCGCAAGCGATCGCTCCCTGCGACCAGTTCGATCGGCGGCGGTCTCGATCAGTTCACGTGGAAGCGTGAGTTCAAGCACGACCGCGATCGCTACCACGAGCCGTACACGCATGCGCTGTTTGGACATGAGTTGGTTCTCGAGCAACGGCCCTTTGGCCCCGAAGGCTTCGCATCGACCGTGTGGGACTCGGCCATCGTGCTGGCGCGGTATCTCGAGGTTCAAGGCGCTGCCCAGTACGCCGGCGCGCGCTGCGTGGAGCTTGGCGCCGGCACCGGTTTGCCTGGCCTCGTCCTCGCCGCCCTCGGCGCGCAGGTGGTGCTCACCGACCTGCCGGAGAATGTGGCTCTGCTCGAGCTGAATGTGGCTCGGAACCGCGACGCATGCCGGCGCATAGCGGGTGGACAGAACGTCTCCGGAACGCGCAGTCGCAGCTCGGCGGTTCGGCGGCGGCACGGCGGTGGCGCGCGTGCGGCCGAGTCGCAAACTACGGGCTGCGCGACATCCATGGCGCTGCGCTGGGGCGAAGCACTGCCAAAGGCTCTGCCTGAGGCGCTCGGCCTCACGCCGGCGTCCAAAGTGGATCTCGATCTCGATCTCGATCTCGATCTCGTCGTCGCCACGGACGTCCTGTACTCGCACGAAGCTGTCTCGCCGCTCGTCGAGACGCTCGTGGCCCTCTCGAGCCCCAAGACGCAGGTGCTCCTTGCCGCGGGGCGCAATCAGCACGCAGGCGAGGGCTTCTGGGCCGCAGCACGCGCATGGTTTGAGGTGCATGAGGTGAGCACGAGCGCGCTGCACGCGGCCTACAGGTGCGACGACGTGACGGTGTGGCGGCTGCAGAGATTCGAGAAAAGTTGAGCGTGGAAGCTCCAAGCTGGAAACGGGCACGCCCTTGACGCGTTGAGCGTCGAGCTGTATCAAGCTATCAACTGGATCAACGACGTTCACATGGCGGAGCTCTCGCGTGGTCCGAGTCCACGCGTTCTCCTATTGTCGTACCATGATGTTTGATCCTTGATCGTAACTATCCGGTATCGTGTGTAACGTATCGATTTATACATCATACCCTTCGATAGGATTGAACTATGATAGGTTTGGCTTGCAACCCCCCCTCCATGCCGTGCCCCAGCGACCAACACTCTACACACTACACTGCAAACACCCACGACTGTGTAACCTTCAACAGAATCCGCGCAACGCCGCCGTGCGGCTTTACCGTCTCGGGTGGAATCGACACTTTCGACTTCTCGTTCAGTATCCCTTCGTTACCCTTCCGCCGACGCCGCGCGGGCGGGGACAGATCTCTTTGGCCGCGGAAGGGGCGTGGGCTCTGGGCTGTTGGAGCCGACTGGTCTTCTCGTTCGCCCCCTGCGCTGGCGCCGCCGCGCGTGCTCTCGTCTCCTGCCCAAGGGCGAGGGCGTCTTTGGCGCGTTCACCCCCGGTGGCCCACCTTTGGCGGCACCGACGCGAAGGCCTTCATCTTCCACAGGCCGTCGGGGCCAGCGGTGCCGTCGAGGTGGGCAGCCTCGAAAGTTTCCTTGGCCTCGAGGGCGGCGACCTTGGCGTGGCTCACCTGGGCCTGCATCGAGCTCGTCTTCGTCGCCCCCGGCTTCTTCGACTTCTTCGCAGCCGCGCACTCCGCCGCGGTGGGCGCGGTCTGCTGCCACTCGAACCGGTACGCGTGCGAGAAGAGGTCGGCCATCGGGATGGTCGCGGCGGTCGATCGACCAAAGGTGGTGTTCTTGTCGTAGGGGATGGGGAGGGGGACCTGGATCGACGCCGCCTTCAGGCGCGCGTCGTGGGTGAGCCGGTACTCGGCAAAGCCCTTGGCTGTCGTCTTACCCACGACTGCCGCCTCGCAGTTGAGCTGCTTGAAGTCGCGACCAGCCATCTGGTCGGCGGTGCCTGAGTGCTGTGCCCAGCCGCCGAGCACGTCGGCGGAACCGATGCCGTCACGGAACTGCCGCAGCCCGTACTCGTGCTGGAAGTTGGTTTTGGACGGCAGGTCCCAAACGGCCGGCTTGACGGTGCCAAGCTGCGGCTTGCCGAGCAGCGGGTTCTTGCTGCTCTCGGGCTGGGGCCTCAAGTTGCCGCACAGCGGCGTGGCAATATCACGCTGGTCGTGCGAGTAGACCGACATGCCAGGCTTCGGCATGAGGCAGCAGTAGCACACACTGCAATGCCCAGCAGCTCGTTCGATATGTCTGCGCGACAACGACAGGATTCGCGGCGTGGCTTTTTGAACTGACGTTTTGGCATGCAACCTGGCCCTTCCACCTCGTCCTGAGTGAACTCGCAATTCGTGACCACACCAAGGAAGAGGGAAGTCGCCCTCAGGACACAGTCATACCGCACTCACTCTGAACTCGTACTATTATGTTAGGGTCTGTTCTGGCGTTCTGAGTCATTCAAACATTGTAAACCAATGAAGCGTTGGTGCTAGCTCTCCCTTTGTCTTCGTGGCGTGAATAGCTCTCCGTCTGCGTGTGTCTCATTTCGGGTGCTGTTCACGTGTTGAGTGATTTCTTTGTGAACAGCCTCGAGCGTCGACGTCGCTACCCAACCAGGAACTCAACCAGGCCGCCTCCGAGAATGCCGGGCCCCGCTCGAACGCTGTCCAAAATGCACGACCATACCGCCATCGCTGCCGAGACAACCGCCAATGACGAGGGCGGCGCGCCAAACCGTCGCGCCAAGTCGATTCTGTGGGACCTAGACGCCGTGGTGCCCAAGTGGGCTCCGCACCCCATCGGCGCGAGCAAGGCGCTGCCGCCTGCAGCGGCGGTGGCGCTCGAGCTCGAGGTGGCCAAGTCCATGCGCCGGCTGCGCCGCCGGCTGCGCGAGCTGTGGGCGTCACACGGCATGAAGGCGGAGCTTCGGCCTCTCACCCTCGAGCGCTGGCGCTGGTCGGCCAAGTGGGAGGAGGACCAGGCAGCCGCGGCGTCGGGCAAGAAGGCGGTTGCCTTGCACCCGGTGCTGCCGAGCCAGCCGGCGCCGGCTGCGGACGCCGAGCTCGCGCTCGAGCTTGAGCGCCAGGGCTTGAGCGCCGCGTCCGCCGTCGCCGCCGTCGTTGCGCTGCGCACCACCTCGGCGACGCAGGCCGCGGCACTCGTGCGGCTCTCGCACAGCGCGCGGAGCGGGAAGACGCTGGGCGCGCCGGCCGTGACGCTGCACGCCCACAAGCACACGGTCGACCTCTCGGTGGGACGTGCCTGCGTGAAGCTCTCGTGGGCTGCGTACGGCAAGCTTGCCATCCTCCATCGGCTCCACGCGCCCGCTTCGGAGGCGAGCCCCGCGCCGACAGCGGCACAGCTGGAGCGAGCGGCGGAGGGTTGCGCGGAGGCGGCAGAGCGCGAGGCGGTGCGTGAGGTGATGCGTGGGCACGCGGCGGCCGCGCAGGTTGAGGACGACGACGAGGAGGAGGACGAGGAGGAGGACGAGGACGAGGACGAGGACGAGGACGAGGACGACGTTGCGGCGAGCGGCGGCGGCAATGGCGGCGACGCGCGTACTGCGCTGCACCTGCGCCTGTTCGCCATGCTCCTTCGATACCGCTCCCTCGACGGTCACGGTTACCAAGCCGCCATCGGCCAGCCCGTATGGGATGTGCTGCGCCGCCGGCTCGGCGTAGCGTGTGAGGGCTTCGCCTCGCCTCTGAACGCCCACCTGCCCGCGTATGGCTCTGCCTTTTCGGAGGTGGATGGCGTCTTCGGCTCTCGTGGCTCGTTCTTGGGGCTGCGCCCGCAGGGTGGCTCGTACGAGGCCAACCCGCCCTTTGTGACGCCGGTGATGGACGCATGCGCGCAGCACGTGCTCGCTTTGCTCGAGGCGACCGAAACCGCTCCTGGGCAGCCGGCGCTCTCCTTTTGCGTGGTGCTGCCCGGATGGCGCGAGTCTGCCGCCTTCACCCTCCTCTCGGATTCCAAATGGTGTACGCTCCGGGTCCTCATCGCCGCCGACGACCATGGCTTCTGTGACGGCGCGAGCCATGAGCGGCAGGACCCATACCGCCACTCACCCTTCGACACATCCGTCTTCGTGCTGCAGACGCCCAAGGCGGCGCGTAAGTGGCCCACCGACCCCTCTCTCGAGGTAGAGCTGCGCGCAGCCTTCCGCGCGTGCCGCCCATCGTCGACCGCCGTCGGCCGTCAGCTGAAGCACGACGCGGGCGCCCGGGGCGCCCAAGCCGAGCAGCAGCGGCGCAAAGCCAAACGGCATCGAGACGTCGAGGAGGACGATGGCGAGGGCAAGGGCGGCGGCGCCAAGGGCGGTAGGGCCAAGGAGCCCAAGAAGCGCAGGGGGCCACGCATGTCGCCCAAGCAGCCCGGCACGCGCACGCCCCTCGATGATGCGACCGAGGCGGAGCTCACGCGCTGGGTCACTCTGAAGCGCAAGGGCGACTTTTCCGGAGCGGACGCCATCCGGGCGGCACTGGCGGCGCGCGGCATTGTGGCGGACAAGGAGCGGCCGGCGAAGAAGGCGAAGCCGGCGCCGTCGTCGTGAGCAGCCCGAGCCGTCGTCGTGGGCGGCAAGCTGGACAGGCTGGCGCAACACGGTCGTGAGCCTCCCGAATGGAATCTCGACCCTTGGGTCGCGAATGACCCGGAACTCGCGACGAGCACACATATCCGAAGTTGAAATCTGGTTAGATTTTGTGTCGGCAACTTTGGAATCCGAATGCAAGAAACAGTTACGTCAACGCGACAAAACATGTCGGCGTTTTCGCGTCGTTTCCTCACGTTTTTTGGGAAAGGCCGCACGAGGCTCTGCAAAAGGCTGCAGGAAGCAGAGTTGAAATTAGCCCGCGCCTTGCCGTCGAGCCTGTGTCGGGATGACGTCGGCACCAATGCTGCGCGGAGCGCTCGCGACTGCCCTGGCCCTGTTCTGCCTCGTCGTGCTCAGATCGCCATGGGCGCCGAGGCTATCTGCTCTCGAGCCTGCGCCGCCGCCGCCCGCATTCTCAATGTCCACGACTAGTACCTCAACACTGAGGCAAGCAACCCCAGCGGAAGCGAGAGCAAGGCGCTTGCAGGCAGCGCCCCCACCCCCTCGTCCTCCGCCGGTGTCTCCCGCAAACGGATGCTTGTGCGCAAATACATGCATTTACGGCCGAGACAACATCTGCGACGACGGAGGCCCTGGCACCCTACCAGACACAAACTATTGCGGGTTAGGGACGGACTGCAATGACTGCGGCGAAAGATGCTTGCCACCGCCGTCGCCGCCTCGGCCGCCCCGACCCTCGCCGCCGCCGCCATCGCCGCCGCCGCCGAGCCCTCCACCGTCGCCCCCACCAAGCCCGCCACCTCCGAGCCCTCCACCGTCGCCGCCCCCCTCGCCGCCGCCGCCGTCCCCGCCGCCGTCGCCACC
>Ga0210241_101377_pt1 | contig 18570 bp, 22 predicted proteins | sample ChrtobMetP5a_8mM_FD_155488 | JGI IMG/M metagenome (GOLD analysis project Ga0210241, IMG submission 155488) | Chrysochromulina tobin associated microbial communities from unialgal haptophyte culture, Seattle, Washington, United States - P5a_8mM | ecosystem: Host-associated > Algae > Haptophytes >...
TGCTGCTGCTGCTGCTGCTGCTGCTGCTGCTGCTGCTGCTGCTGCTGCTGCTGCTGCTGCTGCTGCTGCTGCTGCTGCTGCTGCTGCTGCTGCTGCTGCTGCCGCTGCTGCTGCTGCTGCTGCTGCTGCTGCTGCTGCTGCTGCTGCTGCTGCTGCTGCTGCTGCTGCTGCTGCTGGTTGTGGTGGTCGCTTGAGCTCCTGTTCATGGCGCCGTCGATGGGACCCAGCGCTGTCGTCTCCCACTCCTCCCACGCAGACCCAGTAGTCGGCGGCAGAGGCGACGGCAGCGGCGGCAGTGCTGGATGTCCAGGCACACCCACCGCCTCGCCTGGCGCGCTCGCCCATCGTAAGTGATGGGGCTGCATGTGACCTTGCCAGTCGGCTTGCCCCTCGCTGTGATATCCACCGCCCTGCTGCTGCTGCTGCTGCTGCTGCTGCTGCTGCTGCTGCTGCTCGAGCTCCGCCTGAGCTCGCGCTCCAGATGACGAGCTCGCGCCCCCGTGCATGCATTGGCGCCTGCGTGCATCGTCATGCATTTGCTCGAGCATCTCCTCGGGCGTTAGATGCATACTGTCCGCCGCCCTCGCATCGGGCGGCATCGCATCGCTGCAGGAGGCGGCGCCGGCCGCCACTGCTGCCGCAAGGGAGGCCTCTCGTGCCTGCGCGAACGCCGCCAGCGCTGCCGCCGCCTCCTCCGCGGTGGGCGCGCGCCCATACCGCCGTCGCTCACCGCTGCTGTAACCGCTACCAAGAGTCGTCTCTGGCCGCAGCGGCAGTGTTGGTGGCCTGTGGCCCCACAACTCTATTGACGCCGCCTCGTTGGCCGAGACGGCTGGAGCGGTATCGGGTGGGGTCGGCCGCGACAAAGCCGATTGCGCCGGTGGCCGCAGGGAGGGCATACCATTCTGAGCCAAGTTGAGCTGCGGCGACGGCGGCTCCGGCTCGCTGAACACGGCATTCGCTGTGAACATGGCATTCGCGCGCCCCGCGCCCTTGCCTCGTCCACTCGCTGCCCGTCCGCACGCGGCGCGGATCACCTCAGTCGGCACGCAACTGAGGTCGCTAGGGCGCTCTTCGCTCGGCGGCGGCGGCACGTCGAAAGCGGGATCAAACGAGGCGTCGTACTGGGCGTCGTCAGTCGCCCCTCGGAGCACATTGGCGTCGTCACGGGCGTCGGCAGCGTCGTCATGGGCGTCGTTCGCGCACTCTGCGGTCGCCGTCGTGCGCGCCGTCGACGCCGCATCGCCGGCAACCCTGGCGGCCGAGGCGGCGGCGGCGGCGGCGCTGAGCGTTGTAGTGGCCGCACTGGGCGTGACCAAGCTGAGCGTTGTAGTGGGCGTGACCAAGCTCCGGCGGCTGGAGCTCGGTCGACCCGTGGCGGTAGGGGCTGAGGCGGCGGCCGCAGACGCTTCCACCGTCACCGCTGCCGCCGGCGCTGGCGCTGATGCAGCTGGCGATGCCCCCGGTGCTTGTGCGTCTGCTGCTGCTTCTGCTGCAGTCATCGCCACTAACGCTCCGTCTACACAGAGCGCTGCGACGCCTTTGCCCCTGCCCTTGCTCCTGCCTGGCGCCAACGCTCGCGCGCCCCCTCTCAACGCCGGCTGCGAAGTTGCTTCATCAGCCAAAGCCCCCGCAGCCGTTGCTGGGTACCCGTCCGCTGAAGAGACGGACGGCACCGCCAGCGCACCCGTGCCAAGGATGCGGCTGAGGCCGCGTCCACGAGAGACACCGAGCCCCCTGCTGGAGGCGCCGCGACCTGGCAGAGATGCAGCTGGCGCTCCATGCTGTGCTCGAGCGTGCTCGGTCTGGCCCTGGGACACTGTCTCCGGCTCGATGCTGTGCTTCTGCATCGGTTGCACTGCCGCACGTTCCCCACTTTTTCCGCGAGGGACCGCACCTAGTCGAACAGTGGTGGCGGCTTGCCTCAAGGCAGCTGGCCTCGGCGCGCTGCCCACGACGACTCGATCAGCTGCTGGATCCGCTGCCGTGACGTCTGCAGAGTCAGTCGCGTCCAGCAGGCCGACAAGGCCGACACCGCGTCCGCGTCCAGCGGCGAGGCCTCGCCCTCTCGCCGACATCTTCGCACCGTAAGAAACGAAAGAAAAAAATTTATATGATTACTTGTCGGCGGCACACCAGCTGGCTAGTCAACGTAGTTCAGTTCAGTTGACTGAGTCAACGTAGAAGACACTTCTGACACTTCATCAAATCAATGTATGCAAACGCCATGAAACGCCGTCTTAAGCGCGTGCCGCGACTTTGTCGCGGGTAGTCGTAGTAATCTCTCATCTGGATAAATCTGGATCGCAAAGCACTCGCCTCTGTGCCCTGGGAAAGACTGGTTGAGCAAGAGTCCAGACTGAGTCCGGAATCTCTCACAACATCAAATGGTGCTTGGCGACGAGCACATTCGCATTAGTAGCCTTGGCGACGGCCATGGAGACTGAGCCGAGCGCCGAACCGTGGGGCTTGTAGAGCTCTGCCGAGTTGAGGATGACCATGTCGACGAGCAGTTCGCCCTTGTCGCCCTGCTTGTCGCAGAACTCGATGATTGCCTTCTCGATCGAGCGCCTGTTGGCCTGCTCCAGCACAAAGGAGTATGCGGGCCCTTGCTTCGCAGCCTCCGAGTTCCAATACGTGCTCATTTTGGCTGACTGCGACTCAGTGCACGTGTCGCCGCGGATGTTGAGCAGGGTACACTTGTCGGCGTCACCCTCAATCCCGCTTTGAAGGAGGCGCACCGCGATGTCCATCGTTTGGTGGGAGCCCATGGAAGCTGGGTGGCTGACGGCTGCCACGACCGACATGGTGACCGACATGGCACCCTGACCCAGCTTGCCACTCCGTAGTCTGTAAAAGTCGTCGTGGTCGAGGAGTTGATATGCCTTTGGCTTGGTGACGATGACAGGACCCCTGCACTTGGACATGCACTCGAGAACTACGGAGCCTGTCGCCGCAGTGGGGGATGTTTTCTTCTTCTGCTTCCATTCCTCCTCGTGGCGCATCCCACCTGCGCCCATGACGAGGATTCCATCCGCGTCCTTCGCCGCCACGTGGCAAAGCGTCTCGGCCAGGTTTCTTTTACTGTCAACCTCGAGCACCTCCCCAGCTTCGAGGCGCAATGGAGGAAAGCCGCCGTCCTTCAGAATGTTCTCGGCGCGATTGATGAGCGCGAGGGCCTGCTCGGCATTGATGTTCCCGGCACACACGGAGACGCATTTGACCTTGTCACCCACTCTGACGTCACAGAGACACGCGGCCAGCTTAGCAGCGCGGAAGCTCAGCTTGGAGCCATCGAGCGCGACGAAGAACGTCTTTGGGAGAAGGCTCTTCGTGCTTACACCTTTCTTGGACTTTCTCAAGAGGAACTGTCGCTGGATCGTGACCGCGGCCGCATCCGTAGGAGGCGTCATCATGGGTTCCGACATCATGGGGAATCCGACTCGCTCAGGGTATACCGTAGAGCTCGTTCACCTCGCCTGCCTTGTTCGGTTCGCACACAACGTGAAAGCTAGAATTCCTACCGGGCAAACCTCGCGAGGCGCGTTGTTGTTCATGCAGTTGTTCACTGCTGCTGCTGTGAAACACACAACGCGCGCGCTCTTCACTCGTGTCCACGTTGACGTCACGTTAATAACTGAACGTCTCACACGACCACTGGTCCTGTGGAGACACAGCGTGGAGGGCGCAGACTCACGCAGGTTCACACATGACCGGCATGGACCGGCACCGCGGCGGCGCGGCCGTCCGACTGCGACTCACGGACCACGCACAAGCAAACCCACCTGCGTTCCTCGGCCCACTCGGCGGCCGACTCCAGGGAAGAGAGGCCACACATGAGGCCACCGGCACGAGGAGCCCGTCGTGGCGCCTCACTTGCCCTTCCCGCGGCCCTCGCCGCCTCGGCCCCTTCGCCCTTCCCCCTTGCCACCCGGCAATGGCCACCAGTATTTTGTAGTCTTGGTCGTTCGAGGAACTGCAGTCACGTCCGGTCGAATAAACGCGGTGAAGCTATGCCCTATGGACGACGAGCGGCTCGCGGGGGGTCGCGGGGTGGGCGGCGCTACGCGTTTAGGTCTCCACGGCGGTCGGCGTGCCCCTGGCCCTGCTATGTGACATAATCGGGTATGTGTATGTGAGGTCAGACGGCACAGTTCCACAAAGCGTGATGCGTGTGTGTTCCCCGGCCCGCCGGGCGGCTGGGATGTTTCATGTTATTTGAACACGGTACCGGCTCTAGTTCTAAAGACGGACACAGATGAGAGGGCGCAGCCGTGAGTGACAGAACCCGGAGAACGCGCACTCGACGCAGACGCTCGTGTCCTCTGACACCAGATGAGTCCAGACTGACACGCGTTAAGCTCGTCATGGGAGACAACGAGTCCACAGGTACATAGTGCAATGTGGCAGGATGTGCTATGTTAGCGGCACCGTCGGCTTCTGCGGCGGCAGCGGGCGTGATACGCTCTTGATCTTGCCATCCGCATCCGGCAGCCCGTACAGCCGACGGAAGGTGTCGCTCGCTTCCATGTGTTCGACTGCCGACGTAGGCACGTAGCGCGCCTTATATGTCTGCGCGCGCTTGTCGCGGTTGCGCTGCACCTCGTCCTCGAGCGCCTTGCTGGCGACGGCGTCATTCGCCTTCTCCTCCCGCGCCGCCTCGCGCCGCTGCCGCGCGCGCTCCTCGTTCGCTTCGCGTGCTGTCGCCTTTTCTGCGGCTCGTATGCGCGCTCGCTGCCTCGCCTCCTCCAAGTGCTGCTCCTTCTTTTGGTTCGAGGTGGAGGCCCAGGCGGCCTTGGCCTCCTTGGTCGCATTCGTCTTCTCACGCTTTGCCTGAGAGAACGAAGCCTTCGACTCATCCAGCGTCTGGCGTCCTTTCTTGATCTTATCTGTCAGCATCGCCTTCTTGGCGTCCTCCTTCTCCTTCGCCTTGGCCGCGCGCTGCTTGAGCAGAGCGCGCGCTTCGGCCGCCTCCCGACGCTCCTTCACGTCCTGCGCCTCCTCCGCCGCGTCGAGCCGCGCGTCCAGGTTGTTGGCGTGCTCCACGCGCACGCGCGCCTGCCGATGATGCTCCTGGTCCTGCGCCTTCCGCTGCGCCTCCGCCTCCTTCGCCATCGCTTTCACCTCGTTGGCGATGCTCTGCACGGTTGACATATGCTCCGCCTTAGCTTCCGCGTGGCGCGTGGCGCGCTTCTCCTTTAGCCGCGCCGCCCGCGCCACGGCTTCCTCATTGCGCTTCTGCTTTAACCGTGCGAGCTCCTCCTTATCCTTGCGTACTTCATCCGCCAAATTGCGATTCTTCTGTGCGATCTCCAGCTTCTTGAACAAGCCAATTGGAATGCCGCCGACCATCCCCTGGCTCGGCGCTTCGAGATCTTCGACGACGATGTCGTCCGTCGAAGAGGATGCCATGCCGATGTACTCTGAATGGACGTTTTGGGGTCCAAATCAGCGCCGTGTTGGTTCAAATTCGGCCGACGGCAAAGACCCATTGTGTTGCACGGCGCACACCGAGACTCTACTGTATGCTCACGGAGCGGTTGCTCGCGTTGCGGCGAAGATCGAAGACGCGGTGTGTGCGCGCGTGCGCTGCGCCTGCCTGGAACAACAAGCGACGCGGCGGCACCACTCTCGTCATTTTGCCTACCATCATGCCCGACGCCAAAGCCACACAGCTCGCGAACATCGACTACGCGCGCTTCGTGCTCGCGCCGCCGCAGCTGGCGGCGTCATCATCGCGCCCGTCCTTTGTCATGAACAAAGCTGGTCCGGGCCACATGGAGCTTGCAGAGATATTCAGCACCGCACTCGGCCTAAAGGCTCCGCTACGTGGGCTTGACGCAGCGCGGCGACTGCAATCCGCGGGCGCACCGTTTACGTACATGACGCTCACCAACGATCACCTGCCATCGACCGAGCGTGCGCACGATGCAACGCTGCGGTGGGAGCGCTCGACGCAGGCGCCAGAACACGCTTTGGGCGCCACCGGCGCCATGCGATTGATCGGGCCACCTGGATTCTACACCGAAGAGGCGATTCGCAAAAAGAACTTTTGCCGTTGGTCAGAGCAGCTTGCGCGCACCCATGGCGATCGCTCACTGCGCTACAGCCTGCCTTGCGCTATGGGCGAGGCGACGCCGGGCGTGTTCGTGCCGGACTACGAGCAGCTCCTGCAGGCGGAGGAAGCGGTGCCCATCGCCGTGTCTGCGAGCGGCAACGAAGCCCATCCGGCCAACGCCCCGCCGCTTTGGCTCGTGCGCACGCTACGCGGGCGCAATAGAGTGATCGCTGCTGGCGCAGGTATGCGCTTTGAGGTGCTGCCAACGAGCCGTGTGCAGCCGGCGCGATTGCAGGCGGGCAAGTCTCTGCTGCTGCGCTTCCTCGATCCGCCGCTGTTGCAGCGCGGCGTGTACCTGGGCACGCCCGTAGCCACGCGCTTCGAGGCACGCATACACGGCCTCGTGCAGTGGCAGCCGCTGCGCGTGTGGATCAGCGGACACGGCTTTGCACGTTCGGGCAGCCCTTGGTGGAATTACTCGACGGCGACCACCCTCGACGAGTCCAATCGCGCGATGTGGGAGCTGAGCTTCGCACCTGATCCTGCGTGCCTCTCGGCCCTCCCTCGCCCGCGCCCACCGTGGCTCAGCGCGGAGCGGTACGAGGCCTGTAAGGCCGGCCGCGAGGGCCGGCGCAAGGGCGAAACCATGCCTGCCGAAGGCTGCTGCATCTGTTTGCAAGTGGCGGACCGACTTGACACCGAGCACGGCGAACGAGGCTTCGCCACGACGGGTACGTTGCGCAAGGTGGAGCAGATTGCTCGGCAGAATGGCATCGCCCCAGGCGTGCTGTGGCGCAACGCCGACGATGCGATTGTGAGATTCCTCATGATGCAGCAGCGTGCGTTTGCGCAAGAGGCCAACGGCAGCTCGCTCTCGCGCTGGCAGTCGCCCTTTAGCGTGGACGTGGCCTTTGGCTCCGACGGAAAGGCGTGGGTGTACGACTCGCATTTGCTACCCACGTGGAAGCGCCCTGCCCACTGGCGCCAATGGCTCGTCGATCGCGGCAACGCGCTCGGCCTGTACGCCTCGATGATGCTCGGAATGTCGCACGTGCTCACGCCCGTCGACGAGGTCGATGAGCTGCACCGGCCGTTCTTGCCGTCCCTGGGGAACGACTCCCGCGTCAGCGCGCCCTTACTACTGGAGTTCCTGCGCGACCAGGGCTTCGCCTCCGTCCTCGGCTTTCGGCGCGCGTGGCCATCGCCGCAATCCTCTCGACTGGAGCGCGTCGCGTCGCCCCAGGACGCCGAATTTGCTGCGCTGCTTGAGCGCTCTGGGCTACTCCTTCCCTCGGTCGACGCGCTCAAGGGCGGATGCAATGCGCGTCGGCGTGCCGACCTGCTGCTTCGCGAGACGATCTGGCCCTTTGGCGGCCGTCTCTACGCCAACGTCACCCAGCCTCCCCTCTGCGAGCACACGGCCCGGGTGCTGGAGGAGTGGGGTCGCAGCGGGAGTGGCAACTGAGCATGCAACTCATGATGCAACTGAGCCGCCGAGCCACGACGCACGAGAACACGCTGTACAATCCGTGTATCGTGAAGGTATCCCGTGAAGTGAGAGAGAGAGACGAGGGCTGCGAAATCGTGTGTACCGACTCTGTTCGAGACTCTGTGTCACGCCATGCTGCGGGTGTCCTTGGCCGCGAGAGCCGCGCCGTGTTGATTAAAAACGGAAAGTCAAGTCTATACAAAAACAACAGGCAACCATACGGACCAGCATCGAATGAAATGTGCTTCGGAAGTCAGCTAGACTTGTCTTGCGGGGGGACCGCGACGTGGACTTGGCTTGAATTGAAATTCACGGACTGAAATTCACGGACCCAGGCACCTGTGGAGGGCCTATCCATTCGCGCTCACCCTCCTCCCTTTGGCGCTGGTTCACGTGTTTGCAACTGATGTCTGCGGTCAGCGTGATCGACACCTCTTACTACGACATCTTCGGCCTACCGCCCGACGCGACGGCGGCGCAGATCAAGAAGGCCTATTACGTCAAGGCGCGTGAGTGCCACCCCGACAAACATCCCGGCGACGAGGCGAAGGAGGCTGCGTTCAAAGAGCTGTCGGAGGCGTACCAGACCCTCGTCGACAGCGAGCGACGCGCGGTGTACGACGCCTTCGGGCCCGAAGGGTTGCGGGGCGATGTCAACGTCGACCCGCGGCAGGTCTTTGCTGCCGTCTTCGGCGGGCCCGAGTTTGAGCCGTGGGTTGGCGTGCTGGGCGCCTCAGTGGACGAGAAGCTGCAGGCAGACGTGAAGACTGCACAGGAGCGCTCTAATGCCAACCACGCGAAGCTGCTCGCCCTCATCAAGGCGCATGCGCCTCAAGACGAGATCAGCGCGACGCGCGAGGTCCAAAAGTCACTCAACGCAGTCGAGGACCTCGCCCTCAAAGCTGTGACCGACGCCGCGGCCGAGCTGCACCGGCAAAACGTGCAGGCATGCGCGGCGCACCTGGAGTCGCGCATCGCTCCTTACGTCTCGGCCCAGCTTGCTGGGGCCGACGTCGTCGATCCGGCTGCGAAGCGACTCGCCCTGAGTGCGTTCGAGGCGTCCGTGGCGGAGGAGGCGACGAAGTTGGGCTTGTGCTCGATGGGCAAGCCGATGCTGCAGGCGCTTGGGTACGCTTACGTGCGACAGACGCAGAAGGTGCGTGGCCAGCAGGCCGAGGGCGCCGCCAAGCTGGGCGGACTGTACGAGCGCATGCTCCAAGGCGCTCATGACGTGAGCGAGGGAGTCGCCGCTGTGGGAAGTGCGGCACGCATGGCGAGCGCCGCCTGGAAGCTTGCCAAAGATGCGAAGCCGGAGACGCCTCCAGAGAAGAGGCTCTCGGACAGCCAGCGCGCCGCCCTCGAGGAGCAGGCGAGTGTCGTTAATTGCCTCTTGATTGCGCCTCTGATTGCGTCTGATTGAGCGCCGCCCTGGAGGAGCAGGCGATTGTCGATGATTGCCTCTTCTGATGGCCTCTGATTGCGTCTCTGATTAAGCGCCGCCCTCGAGGAGCAAGGGACAATCACGCACCTCACTCTTTGCGTCTAAGTGCACCTCTGATTGCAACTCTGATGGCCCCTCTGATGGCCCCTCTGATGGCACTCTGATTGCCTCCAGATGGCACCCCTCATCAGGTCAAGCAGCGCACGATGGACCTCGCGTGGGCGATCACGAAGCGCGAGATCGAGCACACCGCCCGCGCAGTGGTCGACGAGCTGCTCGGACGGGGCAACGCCGCCAGCGCGCCGAACGGCGAGCCGAATAGCGCCGTCCATAGCTCGGCCAATAGCTCGGCCAATAGCTCGGCCAATAGCTCGGCCAATAGCTCGGCCGAGGCGACAGGCCGCGCGGCGGACGATCTGGGTACGGGAGATCTGGGTACGGGAGATCTGGGTACGGGAGATCTGGGTACGGACGCCGATGCGGGCGCCGCCGCGGAGGCGCCGACGCTAGCCACTGCCACATCGCCCACCTTGGCCTCGATCTCGGCCTCCATCTCGCCTGAGGAGTTTGCGGCGCGGGCCGAGGCCCTCCTCCTGATCGGCGAGCAATTCAGCGGCGAGCGGCCGCATAGGACGGTGGATAAGGCCTTGGTAGGGCTCAACCAGCTCGCGTCGCAGGCGGCGCTGGCTAAGGGGCAAGCAGGCGTGCTCGCGGGCGCTGCGGCAGCCAAGGCCGGTAGCTTCTTCGGCGGGCTGCTGACCAAGAAGCCCACGGTAGTGCTCAACACGGCGCCGGAATCGGCGCGCGCGAGTGGAGCGACGCCGCCGCCGCCGGAAGGGATGCCCGTGACGGCGCCGCCGCCGTCGCTGGATGGTGCGTCCTGCGAGCCGCCCGCCTCGCTCGGGGCCTTCTTCACCGCGTTCATCTCGCACGACCCTCAGGGCATCGGCTCGCTAAAGCACGCCGGTGGCGACGCATTCTGAAGACGCATTCTAAAGCACGCCGGTGGCGACGCATGAAGAGGATCTTGATGAGCGTGCGTGCGGAGAGTATGGGCGGGGCTATTAACCGAGTCGTCTTTCGCTCGTGTCCTCGTCATGGTTCTCGCGGTTCGCGGTTTATTAGTATGTCGATAATAGTCGCGTCGAAAGCTTATATAGAGTTACTCGTGAGTCGTGTATCCGTATAGAGACAGATCACATTCACAATAGTACACAAACTCTCCATGACAAACTCCCAAAGCAAACTTGTCGCACGACGGGCGGGCGACAGAACCGGCGCGCCCGCCCGCCCTGCCCGCTCGCCGCCAGACGCGCCGGTTGTGTCGCCCATTAGTTAGGTCTCGAACCTTTTTCCTCCTGGCCCGCCTTGACATTTCAAGTTTCTGGACAAAAAAGGAGATGGAGGGAGAGGCTAAAAAGATGCTGGTGACGGTCGTCCCAAAGCAGTCGCAGTCTGCTGCAGTAAATGACGAGCAGCCCGAAGGCGCGAGCAAGCGCGCCCGCGAGGATGACCCGGAGGAAGGAGGGGTGCCGGCTGACGACGCTGCTGCTTCCGCTGCCGCGAGCGAGAGCGCGAGCGCGCAGGATGGCCCTGATGCTGAAGCGGGCGAGATATTGACCGCAAGCGAGGGACTTGCAGCAGCGTCCCTCGCTTGCGCTGCGCCCATGGCTGCTGCGCCAGCGACGGACGAAGCCGCCGCGAATGCTTCCGTCGACCCTGCCGCGACCGCCGAAGCTGCTGCATCCGCCGCGGGCGTCGCGTCCGCGTCTGCGCCGCCGCCCATTGTCCAAGAGCCCGCAGCACAAGATCCCGCCGCGTCCGCTGCTCCGGCCTTCGCAGATGATGCCGCTCACGCGGCCCCGCCGATGCCGAGACTGACGAACGAGCAGCTGGCGCACCTGCTCCAGTCGCGCGCCGAGGCCAAGGCGCGCCGTGACTTTGCAGCGGCCGATGCGATCCGGGGCCAACTTGACGGGTTCGGCATCAAGATCATCGACGGGCGCCAGCCGGGGATGATTGGCACGTGGGCCGCAGCCGACGGGCGCCGGTGCGCTGCACGCGCGAGCAGCCGCAGCAGCGCCTCCGCCCGCTCGCCCCGCCGCCTGCTCCCTCTCCTCCATTTATCTCCCCTCCTCCTCTGCCCCGCGACCCTCACAGAGGCAACACCTCGGGCCCCGATTACTTTTTGGATCCGCTGGCGAGCGCGCCGAGCGCTGCGACGGGCGAGGCGCCGCCGGGCGCGACGATCAGCAACGCAGACCTGATCGCGCAGCTGCAGGCGCGCCAGGAGGCCAAGGCGCGGCGCGACTTCGCCACCGCCGACGCCATTCGATTCGCGTTGGAGCGGCAGCACAGGGTCAAGGTCTATGACACGACCAAGTCATGGATCGCCAATGACGGGCGCAAAGGGAACACGGTCGGGCCCAACTTCTTCTCGTTGGACGGGACGTCCTTTGCGGCAGGCAACCAAGCCCCGCCGATCTCAGGCAGCCCTCGGCGTTACGTCGGTTTCGTCGGCTCACGCAACGAGTCGTTTGGCAGGAATGAACACATCGTGAGCGACGCACCGGCAGCAGCACCGCCGTCGCCACCGGCTGCGACTGCCAGCGGCTCGGCAGGCCAAGCTGTGCCTGTCGTACTTGATGAGCCGGTTCCCAAGAGCGTCGCACCGCCGCCCACGCCGCCGCCACCGCCGCCGCCCCGTCGAGTGGCCCATGCCGACGTGAGTCAGTCCCCCCGCAGCAAGCTGGGTGCCGTGATGGCACCGATCATCACCAAATCGCTCGCGCCGACGGACGATGTGCAGCAGCAGCTGGATGCTGTGAAGTCGACGCTGTACACGTACGAGGTAGCCTTTGAGTCGCAGAACGGCTACAAGCCGCGCACGCGTGCGGAGTGGGGCGAGGTGTGGGCCGAGTATGAAAGGTACGCGGCCCTGCGCAAGCTGGCCAAAGACAAGGAGGCTCAGGAGGAGGCAGCCGCACGCAAGCTGGCGAAAGACAAGGAGGCTCAGGAGGAGGCAGCCGCACGCAAGCTGGCCAAAGACAAGGAGGCTAAGGAGGAGGCCGCTCGCGCCTCCGCCATGGAGGCCACCGCCACCGCCGCCGCCCTAGCCCCAGCCACCGCCGCCACCCCAGCCACCGCTTCCGCCGCCCTCGCCCCCGCCCCTTCCCCTGCCGCCTCCACCACCGCCGCTACAGCCACAGCCACCACCGCCGCTACAGCCGCCGCCGCCGCTACAGCCACCACCGCCGCTACAGCCACAGCCGCCGCCGCCGCCACTGTGACGACCGCAACAAAAGCAACAAAAGCGACCGCGACCACGACAGCCGAAGACGAAACCCTCGTGCGTTCGATCGCCCGAGCCTTCCCAAAGCCACCACCGAAACAGCCCTCGCATTCGGCGTCACGCCCCGACTCCCGCGGGCCGTCGGAGGGGATCTCGGAGGGAATCTCGGAGGGGGTCTCGGAGAAAAGCACGGAGGGGGTCTCGGAGAAAAGCACGGAGGGGGTCTCGGAGAAAAGCACGGAGGGGATCTCGGAGAAAAGCACGGAGGGGGTCTCGGAGAGGGTCTCGGATGGAATCTCGATGGGAAGCTCGGAGGGAATCACGGAGGCAAGCTCGTCGTCACGTCCCGAAGCCCGTGCGCCGTCGGAGGCGTCCAAACGGCTCGGCACCGCCGAGCCGAGCGTCGTGGCGGGCCCCGAGCGGAGCACCGAGCGCCGTGATGGGCTGAGTGTGAAGAGCGCCGTGCCGGTCGCTCACGAGGAGGAGCCCCTTCAGCTCCCCTGTCACGATCGCGGGCCTGTGCTCTGCCACGACAAGGTGGCTCGCGCCGCTCATGGCGCCGTCATGGGTGTCGCTGGATCCATGACGTACGCCCAGCTCATGGCCGCCGGGATGGCTGAGAATCAAGCAGGTCACCCCGCGGCTGCACGCATTCTCTTCCTGCAGTGCTATGAGCTCTCGGGCCAGCCGTACGCGGCACTCTCGGCGGCCAACATGTCGCTCAAGCTCGGGCGTGCGCAGGTGCGAGGGCCACTGAAGCCCACGGAGGGCCACTGATGACCTGTGATGACCTCTGATGCCCTCTGATGACCTCTGATGCCCTCTGATGACCCCTGATAACCTCTGATGCCCTCTGAAGACCTATGATGACCTATGATGACCTCTGATGACGTCTGATGCCCACGGAGGGCTTCTGATGGCCACTGCTTGCTGGCTTCTGATGGCCTTTGATTGCTTCTGATGGCCTCTGCTGGTCGTCCATATTTGGGTCGTGTTCACAGGAGGCGCACGACGAGTACGAGGTGCTGATGAGGTCGTTTGAGAGCGGCGCCGTGACAGGCGTCTCCGAATCGGAGTTGAAGCTGCTCACTCATGTGGAGATGAAGCTCGCCAAGGCGCAGCAGGCGCAACTCGCCGCGAAGCCTCACACCTCCGAGTACGCGACCGATCGAGACCGCCCATAGCCTTCATCGCCTCTGATGACGACCTTTGATGTGCGCTCTGATGTACGCCCTGATGGCCTCCCTCATCAGGTACGCGGCCGCTCGGGACGCGACGTCGGTGCGCTTGCAGACGTACTTACAAGGCCACGTGGCGCGCGAGAAGGTGATTGCCATTGATTGCCATTGATTGCCATTGATTGCCAGCACAAGGCCACGTGGCGCGCGAGAAGGTGAGCATGATGGCCTCGGATGGCCTTCGGATGGCCCCTGATGACGACCTTTGATTGCCATTCAGCACAAGGTTACGTGGCGCGTAAGCAGGTGAGCAAGCCTCTGCGCGCGACTGGGTGTGCCATGGAGTGCCACTGATTGCGAATGATGGGCACTGATGGTGCCATATGGCGACCATGTATACGCGCGCGCAGGGCCTCAAGGAAGAGAACGAGCATTACCAAACCACGCTCAAGCGCGCCAACAGCGCGAACACGTGCGGAAGTTTCCAGGAAGCGCGCGAGCTCTTCCTCGCTGTGTATGCGCTCAGCACGGCGCCCATGGGCCACCTCAAAGCTCGGCTGCCTGATGGTCTCTGATGGTCTCTGATGAGCTTTGATGGGCACTGATGAGCTCTGAGTGCATCCCTCATCAGGTATGCGCTCAGGGGCCACCTCGAGGCTCGGCTGTCGGCTGCGAACATGAGTCTCAAGCTTGGCGAGGCGCATGCGGCGGCGGCGGAATATGCGTACCTCGCACAGGTGCGACAGGCACTGATTGCGGCTGATGTATGTTTGATTATGATTATGATTGATGGCTACGGATGGCCTTTTCGGTGGCGACCGATGGCCGTTTGGGTGGCTACGGATGGCTACGACAATACTGAGGCCTTTCTTGCCATCCGCCGTGCAGCACCTCGTGGGTCTCTCGGACCGCGCTCAGAAGCTGCTAGCCACCAAGCAGAGGGAGGCGGCCGAGTTGTGCATGATCACTCCTTATCGGGCGATAGCCCAGCGCCCGTTGCGCGTACGCGAGACCGAGGGCATGGGCACGCACCCTCATGCCGACAATGCGAGCGCCCCCTTGCCAAATAAGGAAGCGCGCTGGTCGGTGCAGCTCATCTCCCTTGCGGCAGAGCCCGTGCCAGAGGGGGAGGTGCTTGGGATGCACCGGGCGAAGCAGGTGAGCATGGCCGTTGCGATGACGCCTGATCGCCTATGATTGCGGCCGGGTGGCTAGGGCTGCCCCCGCTGAGTACCGCTGAGTACCACTGATTGCGGTTGATTGCAGGACGCCATCGAGGATGATCTCCTCGATGAGATCGCCGAGGAGCAAGGGGGGCAGGTGGCGCGCGCCGTCGTGGGCGCACCGCTCGAGGAGCTCATCATCTCCTCCAATCTCATCTCCCCCAATCTCAACGCTGCCCCCAAGGCTGCCCCCCCCGCGAAGGACGAGGCGAGCAAGAAGATCCAGGCTCTCATGCGAGCGAGGGCGGCCAAGGCGTACGTGAGTGCACTCAAGGCGGGCCAGCAGGTGACCGTGAGGAGCCCCTGATGGTGCACTGATTGCGACTTAATTGCGACTGAGAGGACAGCTGATTGCGCATGATGGCAGCTGAGCGCTAGGGTCGGTACACTGCCTGTGTGCAGGCCTGCGACCGTGGCGAGTACGCTGTGGCACGCGCCCACTTTCTTGAAGCCTTTGAGTTGTGCGGACGCTCCGGCCCTGCCATCCTCTCGACCAAAATGCTGCTGCTGCTAGGCCAGCCGAGCGCGGCTGTGGAAGAGTATCAACGGCTGCTCGACGCGGCGCTCGAGCATCCCTACTTCCTCTCCGACGCTGATAAGAGCGCTGTCGAGCAGAGGCTCCAAGAGGCAAGCGCGCCGTTGCGGGCGAGGCCTGACAGAGACGCGGCCTCTTGATGGGCTCTGATGGCCTCTGATGAGCTCTGATGGTCTCTGAGTGCCTCTGATTGCTACCCTCATCAGGCGCGCGCCGTCGTCGCGGGTGGTGAGAGGCCCTCAGCCCCCCTCAACGCGACCAATGGGCGCGCCAACGGGCACGCCAACGGGCACGAGAAGGCGCTCATCACAACGAACCACGCGCACCCGTTCTCGTGGCTCACGAGTGCGTTCGAGTCCGAGGGAACGCCGCTCGACAGCTGCTGCGCCAGCCGGCGTGCGCGGAAGGCCATGGACTTGGCCGAAGCTCCAGAGCCGGTGCCGCCTTTGCGCACGCCAGGCTATTCGGGAGCCTTTTCGCAGCCGTTACAGCCGGGCGTCGAGACGGACCTGCCGTTACAGCCGTTACAGCCGTTACAGCCGGGCATCGAGACGGACCTGCCGGCGAAGCAAGTCTGGGAGATCTGAGGGAGATCTGAGGGAGATCAGGGTGAGATCTGGGTGAGATCTAGCGATGGCGATCCCGATGGTGATTGCTTGACCTTGAGAGAATGCTGCAGGAGGGCGCGGTTCTGAGCGTGCGCGGTGTCGTGAGGTCGGGTGCGTCCCTCATCCTAACAGACTTGTGACAGACGACCATGAACATGACCCTCTAGTGTGCAGCAGCGCACCAGGTTCCGGTTACTTATACTGCAGCACTGTTCCGCACCCGCGGCGACCGACCCCGGTACGGTATGTGTGCGGTGTGAGCTCGTCCAGGTCCGGGCCAAACATGCGGAGCTCGTCGCCGATTATCGCGCACACACGCGCACGGCTGAGCCGCTGCGGCAAACGGCTTCCGAACCTCGTAACGAGCACCACGGGGTTCTCATCCTCTAGCCTCTATCGGATACCTCGAGGGTAGAGCAGAGTCACACGATGTAGTGTTGCGATTACATGTACCTGAACGTTGATTAGGCCATGCAGCGGGGAAAACAAGAAAATGGCTGGTAGAGTGGGCGCATGCATTTGCAAAGATGTGCACGCGACGATCCTTGAGAGAGCTTTGTTCCATCTTCCATCTAAATTTTGCGTCCCTCTCCGTCCCTCCTCTCAAGCTCAGCAAAATGGAGGTGCCTGAGTCGCTTTTCGCGAGACTGGAAGACGATATCATCGTACACATCGCGTCTGCGCTGCCTCTAAACGACGCCTCCAACTTCATGCTCACCTGCAAGCGCACGCACACTCTTGCAACGACCCGCGTCGACACGTGGTGGAACAGGTCGCTCCTGACGTCTAGAAGTCTGTGGTGCGCGATCGGTGTTGTCAAAGCTCTCGTGGAGACGCCCGACGGGTCCGACTTCGATATCGACGCTTACGATCGCCTCATCCAGGATCTCGAACCACATGAGGCCATCCGCGACCTGGTCGAGGCTCCCTCACGGCTTTGTTCAGCAGCCGAACGTCTAAAGGACAAGGGAGTCACCAAGAAGATGCTGCACCTCGCGTGCGGGCTAATATGTGGGACAATTAAGTGCGAGCCCCAGCATCGCCGCAAGGTCAGTCAACGTGCCCACTTTTGTGTGCCTCCATATGCTGACATCCCGGACGTTTGGCCACAGATGATCGCCCAGCTCCTCGCGCGCGATGCGAAGCATCACATAAAGATCGCGACGCTGCTACACAGTACTGGAGGCGACCCGGCCAGCCTGCTGGAGCTTGACGACTTCCCGCCGGGCTTTTCCGCCGCGATGGGCATCAGTAACGAACGTCTCTTCATGGCCTTGGTCCTGGTAATCCCCCCGGGTGCGCGTGCGGAGTTGTACGAGTACGAATACTCCTCCGAGGCATCGGAGGAGGGCTCTTAAGCCGCCCTTGTGCAACACGAGGCGCCACATCTCGAAGCGCCTATAGCAGGTTCTGTTGATATGCTCCAACACCCCCACGTTGCAAAGCGTGAGGTAAGCGTGAGGCGCAGGGAGGGTCCGAGCTCTGTTGAGATCCGGTGCAATTGATCCGGTGATTAGTTACAGCTACAGTACCGCGCGTTGGTATGCGATGGCGATCGCGATGGTGATTGCTTGACCTTGAGAGAATGCTGCAGGAGGGCGCGGTTCTGAGCGTGCGCGGTGTCGTGAGGTCGGGTGCGTCCCTCATCCTCACAGACTTGTGACAGACGACCATGAACATGACCCTCGACGAGCAGGGAACAGCACCCGACCAGGTTCCGTTACTTAAAATAATATACGCTGTTCCGCACCCACGACCGACCCCGGTATGTGTGCGGTGTGAGCTCGATGGTCAGTCTCCGAGATTCTCAAGACTCATGAACGTCGAAGCCGTCGCCTCGTCGATGGATGGAGCCGCTGCAGAATCGGGCAAACCCAGGGTCGCAGCCGGCTCACACACCACAGCTATGTTCACACCACGCAGCCATGCACGCAGCGAAGCAAGGAATATCTCTTAATCTCGCGTCGAATCTCCCCGTCCCGGACACCAGATTGAGCTGACGGTGTATAATGACGCAGAGGCGGCCAAACCGGCTGCCAACGTCCAATCTGGGCGCCAATTTCGTCAGGCCAGTCTCGTCACTTTTTGGGCGGCGCCACGACCAAATCATCGGTGGGCGCATCGTCAGGCCACCATCGCTCAAACCCATGCCGCTTAGGCGGAGTGATGGACATGCGCACTGCGACATTCGAAAAACAATCACTGGCAGTCAGTGGCCATCAGTGGCACTCGGTGGTACTCGGTGGCCATCAGTGGCGATCAGTGGCGATCAGTGGCGATCAGTGGCCATCCGGGCTCATCATCATCACTCATCATCATCACCTGCGACGCTCGGCGGCAGGTAAGTGAGGTCGTTGATGGTGTCCGACCGGCGGTCCGAGAGCCACATGAGACGTGTGACGCGGCAGATCCAATCGAAGCGCCCAGGAGCCACGGCCCCCAGCGTCGCCATCCACGTCGCCGATTGACAGAGGGAGGTGTGCAGGAGCACGCCGGCCGTTGCCTTGCCTTCAAGTGCCGCGGCTTGGCGCTCGATGAGCCCCAAGAGGACAGCATAGGCTCCCAGATAGCCCGTGGCGTAGTCGATCTGGTAGTAACGAGCTCAGTGACAAGCTCAGTGGCACTCAGAGGCACTCAGAGGCACTCAGAGGCACTCAGAGGCACTCAGAGGCACTCAGAGGCACTCAGAGGCACTCAGAGGCACTCAGAGGCACTCAGAGGCACTCAGAGGCACTCAGAGGCACTC
>Ga0210241_101396_pt1 | contig 18369 bp, 10 predicted proteins | sample ChrtobMetP5a_8mM_FD_155488 | JGI IMG/M metagenome (GOLD analysis project Ga0210241, IMG submission 155488) | Chrysochromulina tobin associated microbial communities from unialgal haptophyte culture, Seattle, Washington, United States - P5a_8mM | ecosystem: Host-associated > Algae > Haptophytes >...
GAGGTGGCGAAGGCGGCGGTGGCGAGGGCGGTGGCAACGGCGGCGGCGACGGCGGAGGAGGTGAGGGTGGTGGTGAAGGTGGCGGGCTAGGTGGCGGCGGCGAGGGACGGGGCGGTTGAGGCGGCGACGGTGGTGGCAAACATCTCACACCGCAATCGGCACAGTCATACCCAAGTCCGCACGCGTCGTATGCGGACTGCGGACCTCCATCATCGCAGAGGGCGTCCCTAGCGAACTGGCACGTATTTGCGCACAGGCAGCCATTTTCGGTGTACACCATTGGAGGAGGCGGAGAATTTGTTGGAGGAGGAGGTGGTAGAGACGAGGACACCGTTTGCAAGTGCCTTGCCCCTGCTCTACCTCGAAATGTTTCCTCAACCGGCTGCGTTGCCGCCTGCGTTTGATGATTTCTTGGAGTTGACGACGAGGGCGGCGTAGAGGGTGGCGGAGGCGAGCGTGGAGGCGGCGAGGGCGGCGGCGGCGATGGCTCCGGCGGATGGGGTGACGGAGGTGGTGGAGGCGGTGACACGGGTGGTGCGCTTGGCAAGGGCGGCGGGGCGGGCGGCGCCGGCGGCGAGGGCGGCGCGGGTAGTGGAAAAGGTGGCGGAGGCGAGTAAGGTGGCTCTGGCGGAGATGGTTTTGGACAGGGTGGTGGTGGAGGCGAAGGTTCCGGCGACTCAGCCGACGGCGGAAACGGTGGGTCTTGAAAGTTGGCTGTCGCCGATGCAGTTGCTAGGAAGCAAGCTGCGGCCCGCATGCGCCTCGTTCCCATGTCGTTTTGTTTGAGAAAGGGTCAGTTGAATCGACACACAAGGTACCGACCAGCCACTACCACACGAAACACAGGACAGACGGGCGCTGTCACCGCGGTCGCGTCGCTCGGTGGACTAACACACCGGCGAGGATTTTCAAGGATCCGGCCCCACCCCCCGCCCCAGCCACGCTACATCTATCGGCCCCATGCCGGTAGTTCACCTGACTGGCCCCCCGTGCCCACGAGCAGGTACGACCTGTCCCCCGTGCCCGACCCTAGGAGAACATGAAGAGCACACTGATCGTTGCGTAGAGGGGTGTGCCGTGTGCTAAGCACCCCCTGTAGTCGCGCAAGTCGATGAGGCCTGTTGATGTAGTCTGCTGACAGGAGCCTGCCCAGAGGCGTCGCAGAGCTGTCAGTCGGATAGGAGTTGCAGTCTCGTGCGCAGGGGCATCGCAGAGGCTTCGCGGGCGTGTTGCAGAGCAGTGTGATGGCGTCGCAGAGGAATCGCAAAGGCGTTTTGTTTGTTTTGAACTTCCAAGTTGTACCGACCGATCACACCACGCCGCGCCGCGCCGTACCAGGCGTTCACGAAGACACACATGGTAAGTTTGAGCTCTTCCTCACTAAGAGGGGATGACCTCCACACGGTTGACACAACAGAACAGGTCCCGGGAGTGGGCGGCGGCGCTACGCGCGCGCTGCTACCCACACGCACAGACAGACCTTCCCAAATCGCCCGCTCCCGGCAACTCGTGGCACGGCTCCGACGCCGGATCCAACACGACACACATCCCCCGGTTGGCCACGTACGAGACCCACTCACGCGCACGGTTGGGCGGGTGGGTTGCTGCGTAGTGGGTGCGCCGACCCGGTCCGCGCTCAGGTCCCGCGAACGCGACCGATTGCCGCGCCGACGATGAGTCGGAAATCCGCCGAGCGCGACGAAACCCTGCCGTCCGATCCCCTGCGAATCCCACGCAGGCGGCGCCCGACGCGAATCCGTCCGCGCTCTCCCCCCTCCCCCTCATCCCCCCTCGACTCGCGCCGTCCTGGCTGCTCCACTGAGCGTGTAGACCCGCGACACGCGAAGGGAAAGGGACGCGCGCGCCGCTCCTCAAAGAAGAGAGAGCACCGCAGGGGACACCATCCTCTCGTCTGGGCTCAGTCAGTCAGTCAGTTTCGTCTGGGCTCTCACTGGCTTGAGTTTTGTCCAAACCCTCGCCTTCACGGTATTTTTGGAGATCAGGTTAGAGGTTTTGCTCCATAGTAGCAACGCATGAACGCAAGTACACGCATAACGCATTTGAGCGACCTATTGAAAAGAATCCCCCTAGATTCGATTCTCAAGACCCCCCCTCACCTCTGCCCTGCACTGACGTGGAGCGCACCCCCGTCCGCTCCAGGTCCTTCTTCGGCACCTCGATCGGCACCCGCTGGACCCACCCCTCCCCACCGAGCCCCCTCTCAAAACGGGGAAAACCCCCTACCCGAGGGTAAAGCGTGCGTGTCATCTAGAATGGAGCTCCGAGGACAGTGCCGCATGAAAGCTCGCCGGCGGCACAGCAAACAAAGGTCCAGCGCCAGAAGCCCCTACGGCTTGCGCGTTATGATGCCCAGCAAGCTGGCCAGCCTCGAGTAGAAGCGCGCGCATGGCGTCCGCTGCGCCGCGCGTCGAGCCTTCAACCAGCCAGGCATGCGGATCATCGTAGTTGCGGTAGCGCCCCAGCACGCGCACCATCTCAATCGAGGGTGGCTCATCGCGGGTGCTGCGGTCGGCAGCGGGGCCGCGCACATCTTCGGTACATGTCTCAGCGTGCTCGTGGGCAGCCTGCGAAGGTTGTGCTACCCAATCTCCCGGTCCGTGCGGTAGCTTCTGGTCCTGGATCTGGTGCTGGATCCGCACGAGCCACGTGGCGAAACCGGGGGCGTCGCGACTCGGTGTCGCGAGCTGCATCGGGATGGGCGCGCCGAGGATCGCCTCGATCTGCAGATAAGTCCTCACTGCATGGGTGTGGAGTCTCAATTGTATCTGGCCGGAGCGCAAGGCACCAAAGAGATGATGCCACTCGAGAAGGCGAGCGGCCTCCTGATTAGGAGCTTCCTTATTTGGAGGAGGCCACTCGAGAAAGCGAGCGGCCTCGTCGGCACCACCAGGCCTTTGAGCTACACGAGGATCTGATTGCCCTTGATTACGAGGGGCTGATTGCCCTTGATTGAACTGGATTGCCATCGGTTGCCCTTGATCCCCCTTGATGGCACTCGACTGCCCTTGAGCTACACGAGGGGCCATGAGAGACGGCGCCGGTCGCTGCACGGGCATGCGTGCGACCACATAGTTGCCTCCAAAAGCCTCCCGGAGCGCCTGGAGCAATAGCGGCACGTGACGTCTCCCAAGATGGTGGTTCGCGTCGGGGTTGGCGAGGTCACACACGCCGTGCCCGCCCAGCAGCGGCGTGTACACGTCCAAATAGCGCAGCCCTCGCGCCGCCGCCTCGGCTTGCAGCCGCTCGCAGTAACAAAGGCCTTGGGCAGTGCGCACGGCGAGCGACGGCAGCTTCAGTGTCATGAGCTTGGCGCGAAAGTGGCGCTTGAAGCTGGCGCTCATGAAAGGAAGCGTGCAGAGTGACTCGCGCAGCGCGGCGTCGTCCACGACCGTCGGGAACGGCGACATGATGTGCAGCTGCTCGCGCGTCACCGAGAGCGTCGCCAGCGCGTTGTCGATGAAGCAAAAGTACTTGCGCACCGAAGCGGCCGCGAAGGCTTCAAAGGCAAGCGACTGATCTTCGACCCACTTGAGGTAGTAGACAAAGTCGCAGTCGACCTGCCCAAACTTGAGGACCACCGCCTCACCTGGCTGCGTGCCTCGCAGGTCGCCTATGAGGGCTTCGCGGTACCCGGTGATCGAGTCGCAGTGGTGCAGGCCCATTGCCGAGCCGGCCGTGTACGGATAGGCAATGATGGTGGGCGAGTCGGCACCTGGTACAGCTGGCTCGACGCTGATAAACGTGTTCGCATGCGAGTCTCCGAAGAGCTTGATAGCCGAGAATTCCTTTGTTGGTGCCGGTGTGAGCTTGGCTGTAGGTTTTTGGACACCTCCGGACTCGCAGAATGCTCGCACCTCCTCCGGCGTCCACGCCAGCGCATCTGCAGGCAGTTCGAGGTCGTCCGCGAAGCTGTCCTGTTGGATGGCCTCTAGTGCCGCTCGAGCGAGGGGCATCTCTTTGCGCACGTCGAGCGGGGGGCGCTGCCCGCGCGTGAAGAGCTGACTCGAAGAGCCGTCCAAACCATGCCAAACTAGTCAAGTCCGTCAAGTCAAGTCAAGACAAGTCCATAACGCAAGGGCGTGTGAACTTCACGCGCCCCGTCCAGCGCGGGCCGGGTCGTTTCGTCTCCCCGGCCCGCTCGCGCGCCGCATGCGCGCGCCTAGTGACAGTGACTGTCCCGCACGGTACACACTTACACGACTTCGGCCATTTCCTGCCCGTCGGGTAGCACTCGCTTAGGAGTGCGGACCATTGGGTTAATGAGCGACCCGTCCGAAGGATGGGGAGCATAACGCTATTTGCGCTTCGCTCCCGCATCCAACGTTCCTCATGGTGCCCGGCTGCTGCGCTCCCCAATGGTCCATATTGCGCGCATGTCGCGACCTGCTCTTGCCTCTCCGGCCGGTGGCTCGCTCGAGTCGTCGGTCATGGGAATTGTTCGCTGGGGCCGCCGGTGTGCCCCTGACGGACTCAGGTTGGCTCTGCTCTTGGCCTCTCCGGTCGGCGGCTCGCTCGAGCCGTCGGTCGTAAGAATTGTTCGCTAGGGCCGCCGGTGTGCCCCTGACGGACTCCGGTCGGCTCTGCTCTTACTTCTCCGGTCGGCGGCTCGCTCGAGCCGTCGGTCGCGGGTTGTTCTGCTGCTGCTGTCACCCCCCGCTGGGGAAGGTGATCGCGCACTCTGCTGCTGCTGCTGCTGCTGCTGCTGCTGCTGTCGCTGCTGCTGCTGCTGCTGCTGCTGCTGCTGCTGCTGCTGCTGTCGCTGCTGCTGCTGCTGCTGCTGCTGCTGCTGCGTCGACCTCCCTGCACGGGAAGGTGATCGCGCACCCTTCGCCGGATCAACGCTCGTCGGCTCTTTCGAGCTGTCGAGCGTAGCTGTCGGCTCTTTCAAGTCGTCGACGGTTACTTGCGAGGCGGCCGTAGGCTCGCTTGAGCCGACGGCCCCTGAAGGATCTGCCAGCCGGTGAGGGCTGGCAGCCTGTTCTGCTGCTGCTGCTGCTGCTGCTGCTGCTGCTGCTGCTGCTGCTGCTGCTGCGGCACAGCTGGACTGTGCCGACCGTGCCGACGCCCGGTGTGCGCGAGACAGTGCCACCAGCGTTAAGCTGAGTGCGCCTGAGTGCGCCTGAGTGCGCCTGAGTGCGCCTGAGCGCGCCTGAGTGCGCCCAAGGGCGCCCGAGAGACCTGAGTGGCGCCCGAGTGCGCCTAGGTGCGCCTGAGTGCGCCCGAGTGCGCCTGAGTGACGCCTGAGTGCGCCCGAGTGCGCCCGATTGACGCCTGAGTGCGCCTGAGTGGCGCCCGAGTGTGCCTAAGTGCGCCTGAGTGACGCCTGAGTGCGCCCTAGTGGCGCCTGAGTGCGCCCAAGTGCGCCAGAGTGACCGCTGAGTGCGCCTGAGTGCGCCTGAGTGCGCCTGAATGCGCCTGAGTGCGCCTGAGTGCGCCTGAGTGCGCCTGAATGCGCCTGAGTGCGCCTGAGTGCGCCTGAATGCGCCTGAGTGTCTGCATGCGCTCCAAGGTAGTGGGTGGGTGGGGAAGCAAGCGCCCCTCGCGCAAGCCAAGCCGGCTGCTTCAGTGTTCGACGTCGTGCAGGATGTGGTCGTCGGCCGGATTCGGCGGCCATTGCCACGGGTGCGCCATAGTGTCGGGCGGAGCAAGAGCTCCGCGGGAGAGGTAGCCGATGAGCTCGACATCGGCGGGCTTTTCAGCCCGCCTTGAGGAGAGCGGAGCAGTGTGAATGAGTTTTGGAGGGAGGCCCGGCTGAAGTTGTTTAGCTACGCGGTAGCTGCACTGTCCAACTTCTTTGGGCCTCCCTCAAAATCTCATTGGGCTCTCGACATCAATATAAGTGTTAAGCTGAGCTCCTAGGGGCTCTGCTAACGCTTATGGTAGGACCGTTGCTAATGCGGGAGTGTGGGAGTGCGCGAATCGCAGCGGAGCGCCAAAGGGCGACCGCATACACTCAATGGACAGGCCGGGGGTTATCAAGTGATAGGTCCCGGTCATCATCCGCAAAGGTCCCGCAACGGTCCTAGAAAGATGGGCACAGCTGTAATAGCTGGCAAGCACAGCTGTAATAGCTGGCAAGCACAACCGAAATGGTTGGCAGGCACAACCGAAATGGTTGGCAGGTGCGAGTATGGTCGATGATTCGGCCGGTCGCAACGGTCCCAAAATGATGGGGCACAGCTGTAATAGCTGGCAGGCACAGCTGCAATAGCTGGCAAGCACAACCGAAATGGTTGGCCAGGTGCGAGTATGGTCGCTGAGTCTGCCGGACGCGGTGCACTTTTGATCGAGGGCACAACCGAAGGGGGTTGGCCAACGCGGTGCACTTTTGATCGAGGGCACAACCGAAGGGGTTGGCCAACGCGATGCATCTTGACCAGAGGCACAACCGAAGGGGTTGGCTTAGACTGATCAGAGGACAACCGAAATGGTTGGCCAGACGCGGTGCGTTTTCGATCAAGGGCACAACCGAAGTGGTTGGCCAGCGCGATGCATCTTGACCAGAGGCACAACCGAAGGGGTTGGCTTAGACTGATCAGAGGACAACCGAAATGGTTGGCCAGACGCGGTGCGTTTTCGATCAAGGGCACAACCGAAGTGGTTGGCCAGCGCGATGCATCTTGACCAAAGGCACAACAGCAATGGTTGGCCAGACGCGGAATCAAGCGCCCCTCGCGCAAGCCAAGCCGGCTGCTTCAGTGTTCGACGTCGCGCAGGATGTGGTCGTCGGCCGGATTCGGCGGCCATTGCCACGGGTGCGCCATAGTGTCGGGCGGAGCAAGAGCTCCGCGGGAGAGGTAGCCGATGAGCTCGACATCGGCGGGCTTTTCAGCCCGCCTTGAGGAGAGCGGAGCAGTGTGAATGAGTTTTGGAGGGAGGCCCGGCTTTTAGCTACGCGGAAGCTGCACTGTCAAACTGTGCACCTCCGTACCCGCGAGATCGCGACGGCGTCTATGATGCGATTCCTCGCTGCATCCGTCGCGCTCATCGCCGTGGCTGACGCGCTCACGTTGGCACCGGCACACTCCGTTTGCCGCGTATCTCCCACTGCTCGACGGGCTGAGGCAATCGTCGCGCAGTTTGGTCGCAAGCCACCACCACCACCGCCACCGCAGCCGAAGAAGGGACTGTTCAGCTTCGGTCTCTCCAAAGCAACTGCCGTCTACGCGTTCAGCCGTCCGCACACTATCCGTGGCACCCTGCTCGCCTGCTTCACGGGCGTCGCGCGCGCGCTCATCGAGTCGCCCGTCTACCTCGCGCTGCTGCCGGCGCTGATGCCCCGCGCCGCGCTCGGCGTGCTCGCCCTCCTGCTCGGCAACCTGTTCATCGTCGGCATCAACCAGATCTACGACGTGAAAATCGACGTGATCAACAAGCCCTTCCTGCCCATCGCCGCCGGGCGCATCTCGCCGCGGGCCGCCTGGTGGCTCGTCGCCTGCTCCGGCCTCACCGGCCTCGCCATCGTCAAGAGGTTTTTCAACCCGCTGATCTTTGGGCTCTACGCGTTTGGGACGACGATTGGCGCGCTATACTCGGTGCCGCCCTTCCAGCTCAAGCGCTTCCCGCTCGCCGCCGGCCTCACCATCGCCACCTGCCGCGGGTTCCTGCTCAATTTTGGCGTCTACTACGCGACTCGAGAGGCCCTGGGGCTCGGGTTCATTTGGTCGGCGCCTGTGGCGTTCCTCGCACGGTTCATGACGGTGTACGCGGCGGTCATCGCCGTCACCAAGGACCTGGGCGACGTCGATGGCGATCGTGAAGGGGGCATCGATACGTTAGCCCTTCGCTTCGGACCGATGGCCGTTGCGACTGGCGCGAGCGCCGTCCTGGCGCTCAACTACGTCGGCGCGATCGCGACGGCGGCGCTCGCGGCGCCGGGCACGTTCCGGCGCGTCTTTATGGCGGGTGGGCATGCACTTGCCGCTTGCTGGCTGGTCGCCATCACACGCAAGCTTCGCGCCGCAACCGCTCCGGGCGCGCAGCCGTCTGCGGCGGAGATCAAAGCGTATTACAAGCAGATCTGGAACCTCTTCTACTTCGAGTATGCCATGTACCCGTTCATCTGAGAAGCCCGCCGCCGGCGGCGGCCGCCGCAACATCGTCGCGCTGGTCCGACGATGCCGATGGCGGCGCGACGCGAGAGCCGAGAGGGTGCCTGGACTGAGAGCCCGGCTCGGGCGTCGCCATCTGTACGTCGCACGATTACATAGCGTGCGGCAAGGAAGTTATGGCATCTCCTCCAGCATGAATCGGAACATGTATGTAAGCGCATCTGGGTTTTCACGAGCGCTCACCTGACCTGCGAGACTATGAACAGCTGTGTATATTCACACTCGAGCCCGAAGCCGGATCCTACATCCTTACAAATGGATGGCGACGTGGTCGAGCGCCCCGGCCGCGGCCGCTGCGCGGTCGCGACGCGGGCCCTCTCGGCAGGGACCGTAGCGAGCGCGTTCAGCGGCAAGCCGTACGCTGCCGTGCCGCTGCCGTCGCTTCGCGAGCGGCACTGTGCGATGTGCCTAAGAGCTTGTGTGGGAAGGGCTAAGCTGCTCCGTTGCTCGCGTTGCCGATGGACGCGGTACTGCAGCGCGGCCTGCCAAAAGTCCGATTGGGCTCTGCACAAGCACGAGTGCGCTGCGCTCGCCGATGGCAGCAGCCAGTTGCATCAGCTCTCGGACGCGCCACTGGCCGACGTGCTCCTTACAGGACGTTGCCTGTGGCGAAGGCACGACGCCACGACGGCCAGCACCTGCGGCGTCGAGGACGCCGCATTCGACCAGCTCGAGATCGGAGTGCCATGCGACTCCGATCGCGCTCTCGGAGTGCTAGCTGCTGGCGTCCCAGGCTTGCTCCCGCCCGCAGCCTCGGGCGCGGCGGCCAGCGAGGGAGCCGCTCAACTGATCTGTGCATTCGGTCGGAACAATTTTGGCGTGCTGAACGACTTGCTGTCCGTCGTCGGTGCCGGATGCTACCCGCGCGCCGCGATCCTCAACCACTCGTGCGCCCCCAATTGCGTGCTTGCCTTCAACGGCCACGCTGTAGAGGTGCGCACGATGCGCGCCGTCGCAGCAGGAGACGAGCTGTGTCACTCGTATGTCGAGTTGTGCCAGCCGACGGCAGCTCGGCGTGCGGCCCTCTCCGCACGATATGGGTTCGTGTGCGACTGCGCTCGCTGCGTCGATGGGCTACGCACAGCGACGGGCGAGGACATCGATGTGCTCATGACGGCGCTCGTCGACGGCAGCCCAAATATGGGAGCGGGCGGCTGTGGGGAATTGGAGCGTTCAGCAGAGCTCCTTGCGGCCGCGGCGCAGGCGACGGACGAGCCTGAGGAGCTGCGGCTCACGCTCGAGGCGCTGCAGGTGCGGCGCGAGCTCTGCCATCCGCTAAGCGTGCTACGTTACATGGCCGAAGGGCGCGCGCTCACTACGGCGCTCGCGCTCGACGAGCTCGAGACGGCGCGTGCATGCTGTCGGCACGTGGTTACCTTCCTCGAGGCGGCGTTGGGGGGCGTGCCCGCGCACCCACTGCTCGCGTTGCAGCGCTTCACCCTTGCGGACTTGGAGAGTGCTTGTGACGAACCCGCTGCCGCACTGCAGGCAATGGAGGCGTGCGCCGCCACTCTGGTGCTCACGGCGGCGACGCACAGCCCGCTGCGACAGCAGGCACTCGACAACCTTGACGCCATGCGCCGCCGCCCGGTAGGTGTATAGCTGAGCGGCAGCGCCGCACCCGCACGGAGCGATAAAATGAAAAGCTAAACTGCTCTGTAGCGGCGCGAGATTTTGACCTGGGGGGAGGGTTTCACTACTCAGGTAGTTACCCTATGGTGTTTCAACACAGTGGGGCGCGAGATTTTGACCTAGGGGGAGGGTTTCACTACTCAGGTAGTTACCCTATGGTGTTTCAACACAGTGGGGCGCGACCGCGAGATTTTGACCTATAGGGGGAGGGTTTCACTTCGGTTTCACTACCGACTCAGGCGTAGTCGACCCTATGGTGTTTCAACACAGTGGGGCGCGAAATTTTGACCTAGGGGGAGGGTTTCACTACTCAGGCGTAGTCGACCCTATGGTGTTTCAACACAGTGGGGCGCGAGATTTTGACCTAGGGGGAGGGTTTCACTACTCAGGTAGTTACCCTATGGTGTTTCAACACAGTGCTGTACGGCGGTTTGTCGTTTGTGGTTGGATATGAAAACGTGCTCCGCGGTGTTTCTAACGGTGTTTCCTCGCCCACGGCGGGGCGTTCAACCGAGCTTCCTCCAGCCTTCCTTTTTCCTTTTTCGCGGCGCGCGGTCGGAACGATGGATCGATGACGACTGGTTCGATACGGTGATCGATACCGTCCGAGACTTCCTCCTCCGCCACCTCTTAGACGATCTGCGGTCTATCCAAGCTCGTCCATGGCGCCCTCCTCAGCCTCCTCGGTTCCACTGGTCATGCCCTTGGGCGGCGTCGGCCAGTGATGGTGCATGGGCGCATGATGGCGCTTGCGAAAGGCCTGGAGCCATTCGGCGGGCGACGCTGTGGGATCCGCGCCTGCGCAAGGTCCTGTGGAAGATGGCGGCAGTGGCATCGGCGGCGGCGGTGGCATGGGCGGCGGCGGTGGCACGGCCGGTGGCAGGTACGAGCACGTGAATGCGCTCGTGCTGACGGCTGTGTCGTCGTGCTCCAGGGGCGTGTCGTCTGGGCGCGTGGGCACGGCGCTGAGTAACGGCTCTTTCGCAGGGGGGCCCTTTGGGTAGCCGCCGAGGCAATACGCATGCACCGAGTATCGTGGCGCCGTGACGGGCGCGACCCGGTGTAGGGTTCGGTCCGAGAGCGAGATGAGAAGGAGATCGGGCGTCGCAGAAAGCGAGCGCCAGCAGCCTGACACCTCGTCAAACAAGAGCTCCGCGCCGTCAGCGTCGGCATCAGCGTCGGCGCCGGCGTCGGCGGCCTCCCTCGCGGGATCGGCGTCGTCGCGGGCACTGCCCAGGAAGACGCTCAGGCTGAGCTTTCGCTCGAGCGGTGCGCCTGGGGCGGTGCACGACGAGTCAAAGTGAGCCGCCACCGAGCTACCCGCCGGCACGCACGCCACAAACAGGTCGGAGTGCTCCGTGAGCGTCAATCCGCCCAAAGCCTCGGCGGGCGCGCCCACGACGGCGCGTAGAAGTCGGGAGAGCTCGGCACCGATGGCACTGAGCGCTTGATGAAGGCCGTCGAGCACCGGGGAAGCAGACGTGAGGGGCGCTGCATGTGTCGTCTTGGGCGCGTGCGTGGGAGAGGGAGGCGCCCGGGACGACGCGAGCAGTTGCGAGAGGCGCACGCACAGGTCGCCTCGCCGCTCGCCCGTCGCGGGTAGCGTCGCCGGAGCCATCAACTGGACCGCCCCGTGCGCCTCCGCGCGTGCAGTTCCCCACAGAGCTCCCTCCAGGCCGAGGCGCAACGCGACAACACCTTCGCGCGCGAGCTGTGCGACGAGCGAGGCGAGGGCCGCCTCGTCGCCGTCCTGAAGCATCGCAAGCATCGTCGTCTCCTCGGCCTCGCCTATGGTCGCCGCCATCGGGTGCACCCAATGCCGCAGCGGCGTGCGAGGCGCGTCACGACCGACGGCGTCGAGCGAGGGCGACCACGGCCGGAGTGGGCGCCAGCCGCCGCCGCCGCGCTCAAAGAAGCTGCGCAGCTCGGCCGCGCGCCAACGAGTCGAACCAGCAGGCAACTCGACATCGTCGGCAAAGAGCTCTGCCCGCAGCGCATCGACGAGCACATCGAAGGCCGCGCGCTCCATCGGCGGCGGAGTGCTCACGAGTTCCCGCGGCAGCGGCCGCGGCGCGCAGGGTGGCGGAGCACGGAAGCCACCAGAGCCTGCGCGGGCCATCTGCTCAAAGATGGCGGCGAGCCACTCCGCGTCGCCGTCGCCGAAAAGCTGCTGCTCAAAGGCCGCGCGGAAGATCTCCTCTGGCGTGGGCCCCGAGCTGCCTCGATGCACGCCGGCCGCGCCGACGCGGTCGTACGTGGCACGTTTCTCGGCGTCGCCGAGCACCTCGTACGCTTCCGAGATTTCCTTGAAGACCTCCGCGTCGCCCCCAGCCTTGTCGGGGTGATGTTTGAGGGCGAGCTTCTTGTAGGCCGACTTGATCTCGGCATTGCTAGCCTGACGCGTGACGCCCAGAGTATCGTAGAAGGACAGATTATCGTGATAGGCGTAGCTGCCCATGGCTCGCAGCCGTTGCAAGGCTCAGTCTACGTGGCGCCGTCGCTGCGTCCAGAGTCGACGGCAAGCTCGTCCCCTTCCTTGGCCGCGCGCAGCGCAGGGTGCAGCAGGTGCTCACGCGCAGGCGCGGAGTCGCAAACGTTTCACGTACTCGCTCGCATTTTGCAGCAGAGTGGAGCTACCCGGCGACTCACACACTCAAGTAAGCAAGCATTGCTTACACACTCAGAGTCGACTCACACACAGAGACGAGAGGAGTAACGGTACCGGGTACAAGTAAATCTTCCATACTTGTACAGAGAGGCCAATGAGAGAGGCCCTCACGCGCGCGTTTTCCGATCGCAGACCACATCACACATGCGGCTGCCACTGGGGTCGCGGCCGCTTACAGGCCGGCTACCGGGCCCTGCCGATGCCAATGCCATGCCCATCTACCCATACAACGCACTACAGCTCGCCTCGGTTGAATGTTCAGCAGACCTACGCGCGAGCCCTGCGCTGCCCCCCACCTCACCAGCCCAACGACCCAACCCAGAGCTCCACACCTCTCGTCGTAAGCTGTGAAGGCTCAAGTTTGGCGCTCCCCACATCTCGTCGTAAGCTGTGAAGGCTCAAGTTTGGCGTCTCTGCGGTCGAAGGCTCCTTTACGCCGGCTTGTTGCGCTCGTTGGACGCGTCCCACGCCGCCTTGTCGAACTTCCAGCCCGACTCAAGCTTAAGCTCGATCTTCCTGCGCGTCTTGGGCTGGATCTGCGACTGGAACTCGACGAGGGAGATGTAGCCGTCGCCGTCCTCATCGAACGATTCGAACATCTTCTGGTCGACCTCCATCTTGGAGCCGTCACGCTTGGGCAGCCCCATCGCGCGGAACGCACGCTGGAACTCCTCCATCGAGAGCTTGCCATCGCTGTCCACGTCGAAGTCCTTGAACACGTCCGCCATGTTGTACTTCTTGTGGCGGGCCACCGACTCGTCCCACCGCTTCTTGTCGAACGTCCAGCCGCCCTCGAGGAGCAGCTCGATCTTGCGGCGCGTCTTCGGCTTGAGCCCCGCGTCGAGCTCGTCCATGTCCACGAGGCCATCGCCGTCCGTGTCGAACGACTTGAACATGGCCTTGTCCATCTCCATCTTCGCACCATCGCGCTTGGGCAGGCCCATGGCACGGAAGGCGCGAGCAATCTCGTAGATGTCGAGCTTGCCATCGCCGTCGGCATCAAACTGCGCAAAGATCTGCTTCATGTCGTACTTCTTGTGGCGGGCCACCGACGCGTCCCACGTCGGCTTGTCAAACTTCCAGCCGCCCTCGAGGATATTCTCGATCTTGCGGCGCGTCTTCGGCTTGAGGTTCGCATCGAGCTCCTCCATGCTCACGAGGCCGTCGCCGTTCGTGTCAAACGACTTGAACATCGCCTTGTCCATGTCCATCTTCGTGCCATCGCGCTTGGGCAGGCCCATGGCACGGAAGGCACGAGCCAGCTCGTAGATGTCGAGCTTGCCATCGCCGTCCGCATCGAAATCCTTGAAGATCACCTTCATGTCCCACTTGTTGTGGCGGGCCACCGACGCGTCCCACTTCTCCTTGTCGAACGTCCAGCCGGCATCGAGGGACAACTCGATCTTGCGGCGCACCTTAGGGTTCAGGTTCCGCCGGATCTCGTCCATGTCCACTAAGCCATCGCCGTCCTCGTCAAGCGATTTGAACATGGCCTTGTCCATGTCCGACTTCTCGCCCTCGCGCTTCGTGAGGCCCAGCGCACGGAAGGCACGCGCGATCTCGTAGATGTCGAGCTTGCCATCGCCGTCGGCGTCGAACTGCTTGAAGATCTCGCCCATGTCGTACTTCTTGTGGCGGGCCACCGACGCGTCCCACGTCGGCTTGTCAAACTTCCAGCCGCCCTCGAGGGCGAGCTCGATCTTGCGGCGCGTCTTCGGCTTGAGCCCCGCGTCGAGCTCCTCCATGCTCACGTAGCCATCACCGTCCGTGTCGAACGACTTGAACATGGCCTTGTCCATCTCCATCTTCTCGCCATCGCGCTTGGGCAGGCCCATCGCACGGAAGGCGCGAGCGATCTCGTAGATGTCGAGCTTACCGTCGCCGTCGGCGTCGAACTGCGCAAAGATCTGCTTCATGTCGTACTTCTTGTGGCGGGCCACCGACGCGTCCCAGGTCGGCTTGTCAAACTTCCAGCCGCCCTCGAGGATATTCTCGATCTTGCGGCGCGTCTTCGGCTTGAGCCCCGCGTCGAGCTCGTCCATGCTCACGAGGCCGTCGCCGTTCGTGTCGAACGATTTGAACCTGCGAGATCGAGCGAGATCGAACGCGGGAGTGGTGAGCATCCTAATTAGGGAGTCTCGCTCACTCGGAGCTGGGGACCATCCCATAAGGGAGTAATGAGCATCCCAATTAGGACATCAGCAGGGAGTCCAAACTCGCGAGTGTCAACTCGCGGGTGTCATGCCCAAACGCTTCCCAAACGACCAAGTGGCGGGTGTCAACTCAAAAGGTGCTGGCGCCCGCCAATGGCGCCTTACATGGCCTTGTCCATATCCATCTTCGAGCCATCGCGCTTGGGCAGGCCCAGCGCACGGAAGGCACGAGCGATCTCGTAGATGTCGAGCTTGCCATCGCCATCGGCATCAAACTGCGCAAAGAGCTTCTTCATGTCCCACTTCTTGTGGCGGGCCACCGACGCGTCCCACCGCTTCTTGTCGAACGTCCAGCCCTGCTCGAGGTTCTTCTCGATCTTTGCCCGCAGCTTGTCGGGCATGTTGGCGTCGATCTCCTTCATGTCCACGTAGCCGTCCCCGTCAGCATCAAACTTCTTGAACGTCGCCTTGTCCATGTCCGAATCCGCACCATTGCGTTTCTCGAGTCCGATCGCGCGGAAGGCGCGCGCGATCTCATATATGTCAAGCTTGCCATCGCCGTCGGCGTCGAACTGCGCAAAGAGCGCCGGCATGCTGTACTTGCCCTTCTCGCCCTTCGCGGCGGGTTTGATGCCCTTCTTCAGACCGTTATCAATGACGGCGGCTTTCTTCACGGGGGTATCAATAACGGCGGCATTTTTCACGGGGGCGTCGCCTATAGATCCCGGAGCGGCAGTGCTCGCGCCGCAGCCCATTTCTGTGGACGGGACTGAGTTGGCGTCGAAGGGCGCCTGTGAGAGGGCAGCGACGCGGTCGTCGCACGCACGAGGGCAAAAAAGGAGAAACTGACGGCGAAAGAGCTTCTGCGTCGTCCATTTTTCCTGAAATAGACATCATTCCTTGCCACGTGGAGTCCTGCCATCCCTTTTTGATTGTCACGCATTTCAACAACTTGGACGACACATGTTCACGGCCTCCGAAAAAAGCTTTTTCAGAGAAAATGCGACTTGGTTTGTTGTGTGTGAAGGGATGACGGCGGGTTTGGAGGATGATGAGACCGACGAGGAGGAGGAGGTTGAGGAGGACGAGGGCGAGGAGGACGAAGGCGAGTTTCTGCAGGACGACATCGGGCAGGTTTATTCTCTGCCCGAGGCTCGGCTCGTGAGCCTCTGCAACGAGATGGGCCTCGACCCGTCCGGATCGCAACATGAGCTGGCCTCGCGTGTGCTGGACAAGATGGAGGAGGAGATCGCCGCGGATCCGTCGGCACCTGGCCTGCGCGGGATCGGCTGCATGCGCAGCGAGAGGCTTCGGGGCAGCCTCGGCTGGGAAGAGCGCTTGAACGAGGCCGAGCGCCTCAAGGACGCGGCCAACGAGAAGTTCAAGGCGGGTCAGAACGACGTGGCGCTCGCAGCGTATATGGCCGCGGTGTGGCTGCTCAAGCCGGACAATCCCTTGGCGCCGGAGGCCCTGGAGACGGCCCTCTGGCAGCTCCGTGCCGACAACGCGCTCTGCCCTTCGCCGCTCCCCCCGCCGCAGCCGGCACCGCGCGGCTTCGAGGGCGTGCGGCTGCTCGGGGAAGGTGTACCGCTCACGACGGCGCTGCAGTACACGAGGGCCCGCAAGCAGCACGGCGCCGCCGAAAAGTTGCGCCCCCCAGCGGACCTGTGCAAGCAGGCACCGAGCGCCGTGTCGACATCGGAGCCACTCGACGAGATGGCGATCTCGACGGATTCTCGACGACGAGATGGCGACCTCGACGAGATGGCGATCTCGACGGATTCTCGACGAGATGGCGACCTCGACGAGGAGGGGCGGATAGAGTGGCTCCGATGGTGCCACACGCGCAAGCGTCTCGCGTCTCACGACGAGCGCATGGCCGTCGCGCTCGGCGCTCGGTTCGCAGAGCTGCGCGTCCACCTCCACTTGAATCTCGCGGCGAGTGCGCTTCGGCTCGCCGATTGGGAGCTTGCGGAGCGAGCTTGTGCCTTCGTGCTGCAGCGGCGCGCGGCGCACCCGAAGGCCCTGCTGCGACAGGCGGCGGCTCTCAAAGGGCTGGGCGATCTCAAGGACGCCGCTCGCGTCCTCGAGACGCTGCTCGCTCTGCCCGGCCAATTGACGAATCTGGAGGCGCGCAAGCTCCACGCGGAGATCTGCTCGGCACGGCGCGAGCGCACAGCCCAGAAGGCGGCGTGGATCGAAGGTCAGGCCCGCAGCGTGTGCGAGAGTCGCGCGAAGCTCGAGGCGGCCGAGGAGGCGAGGGCGGCCGAGGCGGACGCTCGCAAGCGTGCGGAGGCGGAGCATCTAGCGGCGCGGGAGAGGGAACTTGCCGCGACGACGCAGGTGATTGCCACTGATTGCCCCTGATGGCGTCCCTCATCAGGCGCGGGAGAGGGAACTTGCCGCGACGACGCAGGTGCATGCGCCGCCAGGCGGCAGGTGATTGCGACTGATTGCGCCTGATGGCGTCCCTCATCAGGCGCCTCGCATGCGCCCTCGGGCGGCAGGTGATTGCCACTGATTGCCCCTGATGGCGTCCCTCATCAGGTGCATGCGCCGCCGCCACTCGGTTCTCGGATCGAGGTCTGGTGGGAGGGCGATCAGAAGTGGTCTGCTGGGACAGTGCTCTCGCGCGTGGGCACGGCCGCCCTGCCCAAGTTTCGTGTGCTGTACGAGGACGGCTTTGAGTTCGAGCATGACCTGACGAGCTCCGATCCGAGGGCGTTCCCCTTCCGCCTCCTCGCCCCGCCCCCTAGCGCCATGATGAGCGCAACGGGCCGCCTAATGAGGCGCGTCATCAGCAGCCGCCTCGCACGTAGGCTGCTCGGCAGCGCGCGCACCGAGGCGCTCGACAAGGCCGTGCGAGACGCGATCTCGCGCCGCGCTGGGCTGAGCGCTGGGCTGCCGCTGCGCACGAGGCTGTTCGGGGGCGTCGTCGTGGGCGTGGGCGTTGTCGTGGGCACGGGCGTCCTCGTGCTTGCTGTGGCCATTCTCGTGCAGCTGGCCCGCGCGCCAGCGCTCACGACAATGCCCACGCTCACGACGACGCCCGTGCCCACGACAACGCCAGGGCTCACGGCCACTCGGCCGCTCGCGAGCCTCGATGGAGATTCGCAGGCAGCGGAGGCCGAGGTGCTCGCGGAAAGGGCTTCCCTCTAGAGTGGCGCGGGCCAGCCGCCGCCAGAGGCCAGTAGTATCGCGGTGTCGCTGTCGGATTCGACAGCAGAGTCCTTCAGCTTCGCCTTAGGCTTAGGTTCGTTGGAGCGGAGCGCGCGGCCGCGGGGTATGTACGCGGGGTACTAGAACCGCAATGTGCGATGAGGGATGAGGCCACAAAGCGTTGAGAAGATGAGGGCGTCGTGTGCGTGTGTAGTACGTGTCTCGTGTGTACCGGGAGCGTACGCCAGTGCCGAGAGGTGCACAGGTACGTTGATCTAACGTTGATCGACCGGGACGCTCCCCATGACGCTCCCATACTTCTCGCCGCACCCGCCATGAGCTTCAAGCTCACCATGGGCACGTCGCAGCTTCTAAAAACCGGATACATTTACATCGGTACCAACATGTACCCCTGACGGTACCAATGTGATGTACGAGTCCGCCGCTGATCCGCTCGGCGCCGCTCCGGCGCGCCTCGATGAGCAGTGGATGTAGAACGGTGCTAGATGAATCAATCGCACAGGGGATCCAGCAGGAGGCACCCAAAAGGGGCACCCCCACCGGCCGCCCGCACGCTGATCGAGCTCTCGATCAAGCGTGCGGGCGGCTCCCAACCCCAAACACA
>Ga0210241_101409_pt1 | contig 18188 bp, 3 predicted proteins | sample ChrtobMetP5a_8mM_FD_155488 | JGI IMG/M metagenome (GOLD analysis project Ga0210241, IMG submission 155488) | Chrysochromulina tobin associated microbial communities from unialgal haptophyte culture, Seattle, Washington, United States - P5a_8mM | ecosystem: Host-associated > Algae > Haptophytes >...
TGCTGTACGTTGGGCTCACTGGCGGAGCTGAGTCAGGTGGCGATGGCGTTGGCAGGTGGGTGGGCAGCAGCGGCGACGGAGAAAGGTCGAGCGGTGGTTACTGTGCCCATGGGTGGCCAGCACGTGCTGCTGGCGATCAGGATCGACGAGTATGTACGGCATAGGGCGCGCTGAAGCCGTCCGCTTCGAGCGGCACACAGGTGCTTCGAGCTACACAGCAAAAAGGCGCTCGCGCTGTTTCGGTCACAAAGTTAAAATTCCCACACTTCCATCCTTACGGTTCGGGTGCGCGACCTGATCTCAGCTTCACTCGGCGGCCGGGGGGCGGGTCGGACGCGGCGGCCGGCTCGCGACCCACGGCCCACGCCGCGACTCGGCTCACGGCTGCGGCTGCGGCCTGCGCGCCTCGCGGCCGCGACGGCGTGGCCGTGCTGCGGCCTGCGCGCGCTCGGCGCCCCGGCCCGTCGGCCGGCTGGCGCCCAGCGCACGACACCTCACAGGGGACCCGCTCGTGGGCATTTAGTTGCGCTTCCGAATGCAGCGTCGAAATGCAGCGAATATCGACATCGAATCCAATGTTAGCATGATTCTGGCAACAGCCAACAGGACCTTCATGTAACATGTATTGCATGGCACACAGTTTATCGTTCACACCTGGACCAGCGCCACATACCGGGACCGCTCCTGCTGCTGCTCTCTCTAATCTCAATCGGCCAACGCGCACAGCGCGGCGACACCCATGCGCATCCAGTAGTCGGGCGTCTTGCTGGTCGGGATGTCGAGGTCAAGGATGTAGTTGCTCGAGGCGCCCGTGGTGGTGAGCACACCCTTGCGCTCTGCGGTCTTGTAGAGCGGGCACGCAAAGTCCTTTTTGTTGCGCTCAAAGTTCTGTGCGGGGATGAAGTGGAAGACGGGCATCGTGTCGAACATCTCCTTGTGATACGAGTCGGCGATCATGCTGGTCGCTCGGTCGAATCGCGCGCCCACGATGAAGAAGCCTTCAATGTACACGCCGTCCTTGGGCGGCTCGGGCACCTCGGTCGCCTTCTCGTACTTCATGATCTTGTACGTGTACGAGAGGGTGTCGATGGGTAGCTGGTACCGGCGCGCGTGCAGCTGCAGCATGCCGGTCATGAAGCCCTGCTGGAAGAAGAAGGCGGGCAGGTTGAAGCAGTTGGGCTGCCCTTCCTTGAGCCAGGAGGTGAAAAAGGTGACTCGCTCGCCGAGGTCCTTGAACCAGCCCGAGAGCGGCTTGAGCGACGGGTACGCCACCTTGGTCCACATCTTGGGCACCTGGTTCTTGAGCATCGCGCCAAACATGGCGTCGAGCTCGGAGGACATGACCACGAGACCCTTGATCGAGTTCTGCAGGTCGCGGAGCGAGGTGGAGCAGCGCTTGAGCAGCCGGTTGAATCGGCTCATCTCGGCAAGCAGTACGATCTGGAGCGAGTTGAGCTCGCCCTTGTCGTTGAGCGCAAAGACGCCCTCGCCCGCGTCGGCGCGGTCGAGGACCTTGGGCAGCGCGTGCTCGAGCTGCTTGGCGAGAGCGTCGACGACCTCCTCGGCCGACGCCCCCCCGCTGCCGCCTCCGAGCGCGGGCTGGATGTCCGTCACCGTGCTCAGCAGCCCGTCGCTCTCCTGCTTCTCAAACGTGATCTTCGCGTTCGCATGCAAGCCAAAGATGCCCACCGAGTCGGTGAACGGCAGCGTGTCCACATAGTCGCGGTACCCCTGCAGGTCGGTATCAACGGGCGCGTGGTAGATGGCCGAGTCGTTGGCGAACTCGTAACCGTCCTTGAGAGCGTCCGGTGTGAAAAAGGCCTGCAGGATGCACACGAGGGTGCCCTTGTCGCAAATGTCGGTCACGCGGCCGCCGTAGTGGATCTGGCCGCAAATGTAGAGCAGCGCGTCCCAGGGGATGACGGGCTGCTCGTCCAGGAACATCTGGAGCGTCTGGATGGAGACCTCGAGGTCGGTGTTGTTGAAGTCGTACCGGATGTTCCAGCCGAGCGGGCCGAACTTGCGGCGCTCCTGAATGACCGCGTGGAAGAAGGTGAGGCCGAAGAGCAGCTTCTTCCACTCGGCGCGCTTCTCGTGGCAGCAGTCGAAGATATCCTGCGTCATCAGGCCGAGCCACGTGCCCTTGAGGTTGGCGCGCATGCCCTTGGGTGGCTCGAAGGTCATCTTCGCGGAGCACTGGAGCACGGGCACCGGGAAGTACTTGGCGGGCATCGACGTGAGCCACAGCCGGAAGGTCTCGTTCATGCTGCTCTGCGCGGGGAAGGCCTCGACGATCTTTTCCAACTTGGGCATCCACGATTTGGCGAGATGGCAGTTCTGTAGGATCACCCAGTCGCCATTCTTGGTCGACTTTTCGATGAGCGCGGCCGCGATCGGCCCCTGCCCCTGGCCAAGCGAGATGGCGTGCGTCTTCTCGAGCCGCCCCTTCTCGGTCGCAAAGCGCAGAATGGTCGCCATCGGGTCCGCGCCCGCCGAGAGGACAAAGACGAGCGGGATCGAGGGCAGCGTGTCGGGGAAGACGACGTGCAGGTCGAGGGGCGGCTGGTCAATGTACTCGCGCCCCAGGTAGTCGGCAATGTACTCGGCGATGCATTCGACGATCTTCTCCGGACGGAAGACCTTGATGACGAGCAGCCGCTGGAAGGGCGTGATGGACGTGCCGAGCGGCTCGGGCAACGGGAAGACCTGCCACGGCGCATCCGCCTCCATCAGGGGCTTCCACACGGACACGTCGTTGGCGAGGCACGACGCAAAGGCGCTGAGCGGCTCGACGCGCTCCGAGATGACGCACGCGAGCACCCATTGGCTCATCTCGATGCCGTCGGGGCACGCGGGCAGCTTGGACTCGTCGACGATGCCCGCGCCCACGAGCAGCAGCTGCCACTCTGAGGGGGAGATCAGGCCCGCGTTGCGCTGGATGGCCGAGCCGAGCATGAACGAGAAGAGGATCTTGTGCTCGGAGAAGAGGGCGCGCGACACGTTCGTGTAGATGGCGAACGAGGCGTACTTCATCACATTGGCGAGCCGCTGCTCGAGCTCGCTCGCCTTCTCTGACTTTTGGATGCACACGAGGAAGAGCGCGGCGAAATACTCGAGCGAGAACTGGTACATGTCGCCAATCATGCCGAGATCGGCAATGGTGAAGTAGATGATCGAGCCGCGCGTCGCCGCGGGCGTGTACGTGAGGCGCGTGGCGTCGATCTCCTTGTTGGTGGTCTCGGCCTCTGCTACGCGCCCCTGGATGACGCTGGACGTGATCTTCGAGTCTGAGAGCGCGTTGATGAGCACCTCGTCATCGAGGATGTTGCCCTCGGACTCGGAGAGCAGCCGGAGGATCTTATCCTGCAGGTCCTTGAGCTGACGCTTGTCGGCCGCGAGCGTCTTGATGAGCTGGTTCTTGGCGCGCTCGAGGTCGGGCCGCTCCTCGCGCACCACGAGGCCGAGCAGCTGGTCCTCGAGGCCCTCCTGCGTCACGGTGAAGTTGATGATGGTCACCTTGATGCACACCTCGGGCAGGTAGTGCGGGTTGGGCAGCTTGGTCGTCAGGTAGAACTTGAAGTTCTCATTGTAGTCAATGTCCGAGTCGCCCAGCCGGATCAGCGAGCGCCCTCCCTGCTTGTAGATCTGCTTCTGGAGCACCGGCTCGAGCGCCGGATCGAGCTCCTCGCCCACGTCCTCGAGGATCACTGGAGAGCCCATTCGGATGGCATTCTCGAGCGTGCGCAAAATGGTCGGGTCGTTGCCCTTGCACACCTTGACCCCGTTCGCCGCCTCCATATTGCGCATCCACTTGTTGGCCTGCGCCTGCGGGTCGATGGCGAGCGGCCAGCGCTTGCCGCGGGTCGCCAGGATACCGTTCTCCGTCGAGTACTCGTCGACGGGCAGCCCGAAGATCTGCCACTCGGCCGTCTCAACCGGATCTCCCATCACCTCGGGCAGAGAGAAGACGGGCGAGGCGGGGATGCCGCGCTCGTTGCACTGCGTGACCCACTGCGCCATGCACTCCTTGCGGAACCCGGTGGTGAACGGGCCGCAGTACGCGATGAAGGCGGCGGCGATGAAGACGTCGCCGGTCAGGTTGTTGTAGCCGGTGCGCAGCGTCTCGACCGTCTCGGCCCAACGCACCGACTCCTCCGCGAGGCCCGAGGTGAGCTTGCCCGCGCGGATGAGCCGTTTGGCCGTCGTGTCCGCCGTGTCCTGCAACAGCTTGCTCTCGGCCACGCACCGGTCGCAGGTGGCCTGCAGGTTCTCGACCTTGGCGATGACCTCGGCGAGCGCGTCCTGCACCTTCTTGAGCTTCACCTGCTCGGCCTGGAGCGTTGCCATCGATTCGGCGAGCACGAGCTTCTTAGGCTCCACCACCTTGGCCACCTCATCGTACACCTTCATCGCGCGCACCCACATGCAGAGCGACTTGGCAGCGGACGACACCTTCTGCACCTTGTCCGGCTCGAACTCCTCGTCGTTGTAGTATTTGAGGATCTTCTTGATGGTCGCGGGCGGGATGTTGTCCTTGTCGTAGTCCTTGAGCCTCTGCAGGAAGCCCGTATCGCTCATGACCTTCTTCGCCGTGTCCCAGTCCGGCGCCGAGCCGAGCAGGATGCACACAGCCTCGAGCACCTTTTGCACGAGCGGCGGCGGCGACTTGAAGTTCTTGATCTCGACGATGTCGTTCTTGGAGAGCGAGTCGAGGGCCTTGATGGCGTTGTTCATCGCGGGCATCGCCGCCTCGAGATCCCGCTTCGCGTCGTCGGCGATCACCTGCACCTTGTCGGCGACCTCCTTGACGGCCGCCTCATCCTTGGCCACCTGGGCTTTGGTCTTGTCGGCCTCGACGCGGTCCTTGTTCACCTGGATGATCATCACCTCAGTCTCCTTGGACTTGCGCTCGAGCTCGGGCTGCAGCGCCGTGAGCGTCTTCTGCATGCCGTCGACCATCGCGTTCGTCTCGGTCAGCTTCTTGATGCCGACCTCGAGGCGCTTGATGCCCACGTCCATGATGCCGCGCTTGACGTCGAGCTTGCCCAGGTAGAGCGCGATCAGCTCGAGGAACGACTTGGGCGTCACGTAGAAGCGCCGCTTGAGCTGCGCGAAGAACTTTTGCGACATGTCGATGACGGTCGTGTGGATGATGGACGACATGTCGATCAGCCCTGTCAGGATCGTCATACGCACCTCGGGGTCGTCGCCGAACTCGAGAGGCTCGAGGAACTGCTTGGCGACGCTCTGGAGCGCCTCGACGGGCCACCGGTCGTACCAGTCGATGGTGCAGCAGTTGATGAGCGACGGGAACATGCGGCAGCGCACGCGGAACGCGGAGCCGACGGGCGACATCGCGAGTACGATGTGCAGGTTCTCGCGCGTGCGGTCGACAAAGAGCTTCTTCAAGTTGTCCTTGGTCTCGGGGATCTCGCGATCCTTGGCGAGCGGGCGCATGCCGTTGGTGATCTTCTCCCACTCATCGTTCGCGAAGAGGTTGGGCACCTCGCCCGAGTTGAGGATGTTGTTGATGTCCTCGACGAAGGACTCCTCGACGACCTGGGTGTCGGCGAAGAGGAAGACGATCGGCGAGCCGACGACGCCCTCCTCGTTCTTGTCGCAGCCCGCGGTGAAGAAGCACTTTTTGAGGTCCTCGCGGAACTCGACGATGCCGTACCCCTTGGTCAGCTCGATCTGGAAGCATTTCATCTCGCTCATGTACGCGGCGAAGCGCGTGAGCGACTGCTTGCCCGAGCCGCCCACGCCGACGAGCATCGCGTTGCCGCGCGGCTGGCGCAGCACGCGCGCCAGGCGAGAGACGTGGTCGATCGCGTCCCAAAAGAAGACGAGCTTCATCTCCTTATTCTCAGAGTTGTACTGGTCGAGGTAGTCGACGAAGAGCGTCGAGAGCTTGTTTGTGTCCGCCACCATCTCGTACTTGCGATCGTCGCGCGGCACGCCCATCTTCGTGTAGTCGCCGAAGACGAGCTTCTGCTCGGAGCAAAAGATGTCCTCATAGCTCTTGCTCATCTTGAACTGCACCTTGAGCGAGTCGACGACCATGCCGCCAAAGTACTTGCGGTCGTCGTCGTCGATGAGGCGGTCGGAAAAGACGCGCAGCGCCTCGTGCGCCCAGAGCATCGCCAGCGTCTCCTTATTCGGGATCTGGTTCGGCCGCATCATGAGCACGCCCTGCACGATCTTGGACACGTCGCGCAGGTTGAACGTGTAGTGCGCCTTGGCCGGGATCGGCTTGAGCTCATTGAGCACCGAAAAGTAGATCTCGACCGAGGACTCGACGATCGGCTTGGCCAGCGCCATGATGTCCGCGTTGCCGTTGATCGCGAGCGCTCCCTCGACGATCTTCGAGAAGATGCGCTTCATCGCATCGCTCGACGGCTGCGTCACGGCGACGACCGTGTGGTGGCGTACGTAGCGCGGCGTGAGCGGCATCTTGCCGCCGCCAGGCGGGCCGCATGCGCAGCACGAGGTCACGCGCACGATGTCCTTGAAGAAGAGCTTCTGCCGGTCGTAGAAGCCCTTGAAGTCCAGGAACTGACGAATGAGCTCGACGGGCGGCGACGCGCCGTACTCCTCGAGGGCGGGCATGTTGACGTCGTCGATGAACATGACGAGCCGCTTGCCGGGCGGTGGGCCGAGGAGCGTCTTCTTGAGCTTGTCGAGCTTGGACTCGATCGCCTCCTGAGTCTGGCGCGCCTTTGTCTGCGCCGAGTACGAGATGTCGATGCGCGTCCAGCTGCCGCCGTCGACCATCGCCGTCATCGCCGCTGCGATGACGACGGACTTACCCACGCCTGACTGGCCAGTGAAGAGCACCGGCCGATCGACGAGGAGCGATTTTGTGAAGACAAAAGAGTAGCGAACCGTGTCGACGGTGGGCACGAGCATCGAAAAGAAGGACGCTTTCGGGTCGTACGTGAAGTCGGGCGTGATGTCCTTCCACGGCTTGAAGTCCTTCGCCGGCAGGTCGACGTAGTAGTCGTGCACGTCGCCGCCGCCCGGGAACTGCACCGAGAGCGAGCCGAGGAGCTCACGCAGCATGTCGTCGAAGGACTGCCAGTGCAGCTCGTCGATGGACGCGCCGATCGACCAGATGAGCGAGAAGAAGTAGATTGACGAGCACACCTTCTTGTTGTCGTCGTGCTTCGCGTCAGCCAGGTCGAGCTTGGCCAGCGGGATGAGCGCAATGAACATGGCGCAGAGCGACTCGATGAGCTGAGAGTCCACCGTGGGCACGAGCTCGCGCTTGGCATCGCGGTGCCACTTGAGGCACACGTCGATCGTGCTTGAGAAGAGGCCAAAGACGTGCTCCGAGAGCGCGGCCGACAGGCGCGCATTCATCGGCTCGCCATACTCGTTCTTCAGGTTCTTGGCGGGGAAGAGCTCGCGCTCGGTCCACGAGGTCACGTACGGGCGCCAGCCGAGGTTCTCGGGGGTCAGGTACACGATGCCCACACGCGAGACGGTCGCGGGGGAGGCGACGGAGAGGTCCTCGACCTCGAAGACCATGTGCATCTTCTTGTTGAGCTTGATGCGCTCGCCGTTGGCCAGGCAGAGGGTCATGTTGTCGTCGAGCACGGTGTTCATGTTCTCGATCCAGATGGCGTCGACGGGGCCGTCGAAGACGACCCACTGGTAGTCGTCCGACTGGCCAGTGAGGGTGACCGCGCCGCGGATGAATGTGGAGCCGAGCCCGTCAGTCCACTCCTGCGTGAGCGGGTTGAACTCGCCATAGAGCTCGCCCATCGTGATGCACTTGGGGTTGAAGATGTAGGTCCTGCACTCCTGCGCCATCGCGGTGTCTTGGTGTTTCTGCTCCTTGAGCTTCCCCTGCGCCGACTGGAGCGCGCGCAGGCAGCACGACTTGCCGCCACCCGTTGGGCCAACGGTCATCACGCCGAAGCGCACGTTCATCGTTTGGTACAGCTCGATCGTCTTGACGACGAAGCGCGGTACGACCTGGAGGCCAGCGCGCACCAGAGCATCCTCGCACGCGAGCTTGAGCGCTCCGTAGTCGACGGCGGGGATCTCTAGGTTCGGGTACAGGTCGCCAATGATGCCCGCGAAGAGGGGCAGATCGTCCGCAAGGAAGCGAGGGATGTTCGCCTCGAGCATCGCACGGATGAGCGAGATGTTCTCGTGCAGCTCGGGGTTGGCGCGCTTCTGCTCGCCCGCCATCACGAGCACCGACTTGACCTGGCGCATGCCGTAGTCGTAGTGGTCCTGCTGCGAGAGCTGCTCGGAGCAGAGCTTGTACATCTTGACCATTTTCTGGGCGAGGACGCGCGAGTCGAGGAAGCCCTCGGCGTACAGCATGATCTCGCCGATGAGGGCGTAATCGGGCACCATCATCGAGACCGGGCGGAAGAGCGCCTTGAGGTTGTCGGGCAGCTCGGTGCGGCCGGCGTAGCCCGGGTTCATCGTGATGAAGACGCCGCACGTCGGCTTGAGCCCGATCGTGTGCCCCTCAAAGAGGAATCGGGAGACCTCGGCGAGGAGCGCCTGCCGGACGGCGAGCAGCTGCTGCGCGACGACCGAGAGCACCTCGATGTCGATCCGGTTGAACTCGTCGAGGCACGTCCAGCAGCCCGTCTGCGCCACGCCCGAGAAGAGCTTGCCCATCATCTTGTAGTCGAGCTGGTCGGAGCAGTTGAAGACGACGCACTGGACGGCGATGCCCTTGGCGAGGTCCTTGGTCGACTCGGTCTTGCCCGTGCCTGCGGGGCCCGCGGGCGCCGAGCCGAGCTTGACATGCAGGCCGCCCGTGATGGTGAGCCAGCAGCGGTCGGTAAGCGGCGTAATCACGAGGCGCGAGAGGCAGCCCTGGTACTCGCACCCGTAGAGGATCTTTGCATTCACCTGGCGCACGACGCAGTCGTCGATCTCGACGTCCCAATAGAAGCGCAGCTGCATCTGCCACGTGAACGAGTGCGGAGAGTCGACCTTCTCCTTGACCATGTCCGTCACGATGTCACGGTTGTGCACGTCGCCGGTGATAAGCGCGCAGAACACCTTGCGGTGCAGCTTGGGCAGCTCGCCGCCCACCTGGAGCGCGCACTCGTTGAGCTCCTGCACCTGGATCCCGTTATACTCCTTGAGCGAGGCGGGCCGGGTGGACTTATCGCCCTGCGAGAGGCGCAGCTCGACCTCCTTGGCCCAGAAGATGGCCGCGACGGTGATGACGATCTGCGCGGCGTGGCCCTTGATCCACGGGATGCGCTCCTCCTCTTCAAATTCGCCCACGGCCACCTTGATGAGCTCGCGGATCGAGCGGAACATGGCGTCCTCGACGGCGCCCAGCCAGCTCTCGACGTTGCCGCGCGCCTTGAGGTTCTTGCCGAGCCCGACCTTCTCGCCTTCGCCCGAGTACATGGCGAAGATGTCGATCGAGTTTGGCTCCGACCCGAAGTCGAGCTTCTTGATGTTGTCGAAGCACTTGATCAGATGGGGCTGCACCGCCTGCGGGTTGCGCGCCTCGGCCAGGATCTCAAGCAGCTCGTCGTTCGAGAGGAAGAAGAAGCGCGGGAAGGCGTTGCGCTTCGTCTCGAGATACTCCTCGAGATTCTTCTGGACGCGATCGAGGGTCGCGTTCGCCTTCTCGAGGTTTTCCTTGAGCTTGGGCGCGGTGGCCTGCTTGAGCGCCGACGGGTCGGCGTTCGTCTTGCGCATCAGCTCGAGCCACATCTTGTTGACCTTGTCGAAGTCCTTGTACTCGTTGGGCAGCTGGCGCTGGATGTCGGCGGCCTTGAAGATGGACTCAAGATACATCCACGAGCGCTGGACCGCAAGCCACTCGTCGAGCGTCTCGGAGAAGAGGCGCAGCTTCTTCTCCCACTCGTCGACCTTTTTCTGCATCGGGCCGACGAAGCGCGAGCCGAGGATGGTCTGTACGGCCACCTGGGTCTCTTCGAGCACGGCCATGACGTCGTCGACGCCGCCGAGGATGAAGACGTCCTTTTGCTCCTTGTACATGTTGAGCCCGAACTCGAGAGTCTTCCAAGCGTTCTCCACCTTGGCGAGCATCTCCTCGAGCACGGCCTCCTGCGTCGCCGCCACCGAGATCCCCTCGATCTCGTCCTTGAACTCGTTCACCTTGAGGTCGAGCAGGTAGCCCAGCGAGAACACTCCCTCGGTGCGATCGATGGGCGTGTGGATGGCCATCTCGATGTTCTCCCAGTGGCGCGGCTGGAGCGCCGTATTGCGCAGAGCGACCACGACGGGCGTCAAGGCCTTGAACACGGTCACCGCATCGGCGAGCTTGGGCAGCACCGTGTTTGTCGGCAGGCCCTTGTCACACTGAGCGACGACCTTGCCATACTTGGCCACGGTGACCTGCATCAGCTCGGTGTTGAGCGTCTCGAAGGGTGCCTTCTTCCATGCCTCTACCTGCTCGCCAAAGTCGTTCAGGCCCTGCCACATGTTGCGCTTGAGCTTGAGGTTCACCTCGAGCGTCTCGACGTCGTCGTACTTGGTCACCGGCACCTTGAGTACCTCCTGGTACGACTCGAAGCGCGCCGAGCTCTCCTTGAGCTCGTTGAACGACGCCCACCAGCCATCGAGCATGGCCAGCGCCTCGTCCATCGGCGTGTGGCCGTCGTAGACTCGCTTGTCTTCGCACTCGGTGCGCAGCTCGCTCGCCTGGTTGCGCAGCTTCTCGATCGACGTGTCGATCGAGCCCACGAAGTTGTTGGTCTTCTCCTCCTGCCCGGCCTCGCACTCGGCCACAATGTTGGACACCTGGAGCAGGCCCGAATCCATCATTCGGATCGCCGCGGTGTCTGAGTCCGGCACAGGCACCTTGTACTTGCCCATGAGCTCGTACATGTCCTGCACGAGCTTGCCCCGCTCTGAGAACTCGGGCTGGCGTGCGTTGGTCGTGATGAGGAACTTGGAGAAGGCGACAAAGTCCTCGACGTTGTCGGGCGTCTTGGAGAGCGTCTCGTTCGCATTCGAGAGCTCCGCGAGCAGCTTCTGCGTGTGGTCCTTGGCGAGGCGCGGCAGGGTGCGGAAAATGTCGTCGAGGCAGCGGCGCGGCGAGGGCATGAAGAGGTCCTTGACCCGCGAGTTGTTGGCCGCGAAAATGCCCACCTCGGCCGCGAGCGGGATGTTCCTCATCATGAGCTCCTGCTCGATGAACTTGTCCATCAGCTGTTGCCATTCCTCGAGCGTCGCCTCGGCGTAGGTCGCCATGTCTGTGCTCTCGTTTTGGAGGTAGATGGTCGTGTGCGGCTCGAGCATCGTCGTGTACACCTGCACCTGCGCAAAGTGGGTGTCGAACGACGTCCGGATCGCGTCGCACACGTTGTTGTACTCGTCGTTGTCGTCGATGAGCCCCTTGATGTCGAAGCCCTCGCTGATCTCGGCAGTGTCCTGCCGCCCGTTGATGACGGGCTGCGTGTAGCGCTTGAACGAGCCGTGCGAGATGAGGGTGCCCACCGTCATGAGCATGTTGACGAAATCCATGATCGTCGCGTCGATGCGGTGCGAGAACTCGTGCGCCGACGGCGAGTACTCGATCGCGTCGGGGGCCTGGAAGTAAATGTCGACCTGGAAGAGGGGCTTGTCCTTCACGGGCGGCTTCTTCCCTTTGGCGAGCATCTTCTCGAGCTCGGCCTTCTGCTCCTCCGTCAGCACCGGCGGCTCGTGGTAGCCCGGCTTGACGCTCTCGAACATGTACAGAAGGTCGCTGAGCGACGACATGAGCAGCTGATGAAGCGTCGACAGCACAATGTAGTCGACCACCCGAATGTAGTTGGTGATCTTCTTGCAGACGGAGCGCAGCTGCGCCTGCTGTAGGAAGGAGCGTTTGACGACGGCCTCGCCCTTGCCCGGGCGAGGCGTCGTCTGGTCGCCAGCGCCCGCCGCCGCGGAAGCCTGCGCCGACTCTTCACGCTCAAACCGGTCGAGCGCCGTGTCGCACGCCTGCTGCACCGCCTCGCGTACGGCCTCAAAGAAGTGGCCGAGCTTCTCGCACGTGAGAATCTTGTGCTCCTCCTGCGCGTTCACGAAGGCGTCGAGCGTGTATGTCGAGCCCTTCTTGATCTTGTGCAGCTTCATCTGCGAGAGCTCGACGCAGAGCTTGCGCACCTGGAGCAGCGACGGCTGGAAGGTCGAGTTGAGGATGAAAAGGTGGTTAGAGAGCACCGTGCCGGCGGCGATCATCTTGTCCTTCTTGATGACGCCCCTCCACGACGAGTACGCCTTCCAGCTCTGGTACTGCTTGAAGAAGGGGATCGCCATCACCTCCTTGAAGCGCGACGCCTCCACTTCCCACTGCTCGAGCGGAGTGAACTCGGTCACCTCCTGCTTGCCTTTGCGGTTGCAGTGGGTCACGCCCGCCTCGGAGATGGTGTAGTGGTCGGTTTGGTCCACCTCGTGGAAGGGCACGATCTTCAGGTCGTATGGGTCCCAGATCGCGCCGTGCGCGTTCGCGATGTTCATGTATGCGAACTCGTGCTCCGCGAGCGATGTCCTCAGCATCTGGATGAACCAGAACGGGTCGCGCTTGACGGTGGCGCCGGCGCTGGCGCCGGCGCCGTTGGCTGCAGCAGCGACAGTGCCGTTGGAGGCAGCGGCGGCGGGCGCAGCGGCGGCCAGCGGCGGCGGCGGCGGCGGCGGCTTCGGCAGGCTGCGCGACATCTTGGAGAATGGCATTGGCGCCGACGCCGAGAGCAGCTCCGTGCCGGCGAGCAGCGTGCCCTTTGAGTTGCTGGCCGAGAGCATTGTCGCATCGTGCAGCGATCCGCTGCTCAGAGCCGCGTCAGGCCCGCGCTTCTGGCTCTGGCGCAGCGCAGGCGACTGCAGCGCTGGCGGCGGAGGCAGCGGAGCGAGGCCGCCCGGCGAAGCGACGCCCTGACGGCGTTGCGGCGCTACGAGCGCACCAGGCTTTGAGCCAGGGCCGTACTTGTTGAGCCGGTTGAACAGCATGGCTGCATTGTCCGGTTCTGGCATTGGCACCGCAGAGGCGGAGCGGACAGCAAGAACCAGTCGGCCACTGAAGGTAACAACAGTCGGAAATTCCTCAACCATGCGCAACAAGACAAAACAACCACATTGACCACACCCACGTTCTGCACCAAGCAAGCAAGCAGAATCATTATGCTTGCTTGCTTGTTCTGCAACAACACAACCTACTTCCGGCGCCGGGCATGCGTCATGGCAGCCCGACCTCAAGGGGCGCGACTGCAGCCATCCCAGGGAGCAAGCGGGCGCCGAGGGGTCACCCTGCCGGCGCCAGGCATGTGTCATGGATGCGGAGAGCGTGGCCCGCGCCGTCGCAGTGCATGCCGCGCGGGTCCGTCGCCACGAGGACTAACGCGCCATCCTTAGCGCCATCACATGCGCCGTCCTGAGCGCCATCCGGGACGCCGTCCTGTCTGAGCGCCGGAGAGCGCCCTCACCCGCAGAGGAGATTCGTTACTTTTTGCCGTAGAGCTTGTTGAGGACGGCCCTATGCTGATCCGCGATGGGCTTGCGCTTGAGCTTGAAGGCCGACGTGAGCATCTCATTCTCCGGAGTGAACGTGTCGGCGATCAGAGCCACCTTTTTAGGGATCTCGAAGCCCGTGAGCTTGCCCTTGACGGCGGCGAGGATCTGCTTCGACACCTCGGCGACGATCTTGGGGTCCTCGCACAGCACGGCCACGTCCTCCGAAGCGACTCCGAGCGTCTTGGCGAGCGCCTTCAGAGCCAGGTGCGAAGGGCACACGAGCGCGACGCAGTAGTCGTACGTCGACTCCGCGTAGCAGCAGGGCACCTCGACGAGGGTGCAGTTCTTCATCGCGTTCTCGACCTTCGAGAGCGCCACGTACTCGCCCTGCTGCAGCTTGACGAGGTCCTTCTTGCGGTCGATGATCTGCACGCAGCCGTTGCGGCTCACCTGCCCGATGTCGCCCGTGCAGAAGTAGGTCACGCCATCCGCGTCCTGGACAAACTCGCTCTTATTCTTGGCGACGACGTCCGGGTCCGGATCGGACGGGTCGACGAAGTAGCCCTTGCAGACCATCGGGCCGCCGATAAGGATCTCGCCACGGGGCATCTCGACCCCCTTGAGGGTCGCATCCGAGAGGCGGTACCCTCCCTCCTCCCAGTCCCGCAGCTTGATCGAGGTGCTCGTCGTGGGCGGCCCGATGATTCCTGTCGCGTTCTCGCACGCTTCGCCGATGACGGACGAGGCGCATGTCTCGGTCAGACCGTAGCCCTGGCGCACAGGGCAGTTGAAGCACGTCTGCGCGAACTTCTGGATCGAGGGCGAGAGCGGCGCCGAGCCGGTGATGCATGCCTTGAGATTGCCGCCGAGCAGCGCCTGCACCTTCTTGAAGACGATCTTGTTATAGAACCACGAGGATCCGATCAGGCCCTGGTCGTAGCGACGCTCACCAGCGGCCAGGCCCCACTTGAACAGCTTCTGCACCACCGGCGAGGCCGCCGCCATCTTCTGGTTCAGGCCGATGTACACCTTGTCGAGCACCGCGGGCGCGAAAACCATGAGCGACGGCTTGAGGCACTGCGCGTCGCCCATCGAGCCTCCGGCCGGGAAGGGCGACTTGCCATTGGCGCCCTGGTAGACCTTGACGCCGGTCGGGGTGAGGGTGTGGGGCGAGCCGTACCCGACCTGCATCCCGATGAAGTAGCACATGAGCTCTGCGGCCATCTCCATGATATGCGCGAGAGGCAGGTACGCGAGAAAGACCTCCTGCTCGCCGCTCATCATGTTGAAGCTCTTCATCTTGTCCGACAGGCCGGCGGCGGTGGCGACGACGTTGGCGTGCGTGATCATCACGCCCTTGGGCGCGCCCGTCGTGCCGCTCGTGTACATGATGATCGCAATGTCGGCGGGCGTCGGCGGACGCGGCGCGAGCGGTGCCGCCTGGCCCTTCTTCATCAGGTCTGCGAGCGTAATCACCTCGACGCCGCATGAGCTGATCTCGGCGATGGCTTCGAGGGTCTGGTCGGCGACGATCTTGTCCGGCGTGAGCGGCTCGTCGGGGATGTACACCACCTTTTTCAGGTTGTTGAGCTTCGGGTCCTTGGACTTGAAGACCTTGCCGAGCACCTTGAGCAGCTTCGCGTCGGCGACGACGAGCTTGGCCTTGGTCTGGGCCGCACCGTGCGTGAAGCCCTCCTCGCCGAGCGTCGCATAGATGGTGACGACGGTGAGCCCCTGCGTGAACGCGCCCTGCGCCGCGAGGAACCATTCGCGCGCCGTCTCGGCGTAGATGATCACGCAGTCGTTGGCCGCGAGCGACGCGAGCGACACCATTCCCGAGCCGATCGCGTGCATCTGCGTGTCAAAGTCGGCGTACGTCATCCACTCGTACTCGGACGAGAGCTCGAGCTTCTCGACCTTCTTGCCGTCGTGCTCCACCCAGTGGCGCTTCACGATGCGCCGCTTGCCCGCCGTTTTCATCGCGCCGCCCTTGGCGCACGCGCTCTTCATGATCTCGTAGCCGGTAGTGATGCCTGGCAGCGTCGCCTTGTGCGTCCCGACCGAGTCGCGGTGCCACAGCACGCCCTTCTCGTCGAAGACGCCATACGGAAGCGGCGTCTGCGGGAAGCGGGGCTTCGAGCCAAGCATCCCGAGCATGATGAGCGTGAGCAGCACCGCCGCGGCCGCCATGATGACGGGATCCATTTCGGGGGAAACGAGCGTGAAGCCGAGCATGGAGCTGCGTCGCGGGCGCGGACGAAGGGATGGACTTGTGTGAATACGATGTGCAAACGGGCAGCGTTGCGGCGCGGCACGGCCTCGGCGCACCTCGACATGCGTATGTGAATATGATGTGAACACGGGAGATTGCGACGAGGTTGTGATTCGTTTGCTCGCTACAGTGACTACAGTGACTACAGTGGCACTCGGTTGCGCTTGTTTAGGTCCTTGAGTTGACAATAATTAGCTTGATTGAACTGCACAATACAGCTCGCGCCGCTGGCAGACCACATTACATCTTTTACATGTAGTACACTTGCCTCAGTCTTGACTTGCTTGATAAATACGTTGAGTGAAAGCTGAAAGGGAGAATCTGCGACGGTCGCAAGGGACGGTCGACAGTCGAGTTACGAGAACCGCTTCGTGTCTCTGTTTCGCAAAAAAGGAATCGAATGCCTCGTTGAATGCCTCGTTTTACGTGGTGAGAACTCGAGCTGGGTGCGGCCGTGCCTCCGTTCTTGCTATGGACGCATCTATGAGTCCTTGTACCATCCTTCGCCCCGCGGTGGCGGTGCCCGGACCGCGGACGACGGGAGACGTGTGAGGTTAGATAAAGCCGTGAGCGCCCAGTCCAGTGTGAGTGTCCACAGCTCCGCACATTCGAGAGGCTCATCTTGTACATCTAAAGTAATGGTCGGAAGCGCGGAAGCGCGGAACAACTCCATACTGCACTCACATTATCACTGGCTGGCAAACGACATGCGGTCTCGACGCGGAACGTCACCGTCCCACCACGTCCCACACCTCTGACCTCGGACCTCACAAGTATACAAGAGACTGCTGACTCACACTGATGCACACATACACAGGACAGGTCGCCATGATAACATGCTCACGCTCACTCGTTGGCCACACGCGTCACACTGTCGCGAATGAGAGGTTCTGTCTCGACACTCCGCTGTCGTCACACCGTGCCCGCGGGTTCGTCAGCGGCCCTGGAAGAAATTGGAGACGCTATTGCCGAATTGGGAGACACTGTTGCCGAAATTGTCGAACATGTTTCCTCCCGCTGACGGCTGCTGCTGGAAGCCCGGCTGTTGGTAGCCTGGCTGCTGATAGCCACCGTTTTGTTGGTAGCCTGGCTGCTGAAAGCCACCGTTTTGTTGGTAGCCTGGCTGCTGAAAGCCACCGTTTTGTTGGTAGCCTGGCTGCTGAAAGCCACCGTTTTGTTGGTAGCCTGGCTGCTGAAAGCCACCGTTCGGCATCGGCTGCTGATAGCCGCCGTTCGGCATCGGCTGCTGATAGCCGGGCTGCTGATACCCACCGCCATAGTTGTCGTAGAGGCCCTGCCGGCGCGCCATGTCCTCGAGCCGGCTGAGGCGATCCATGTCGGGACCACTCGTCGGTCCGAGTTGGGAGTCGAGCCAATCGAGACGGCCGCCCATGCCCATGCCGCCGCCCATGACGCCGCCGCCCATGGCACCGCCGTTGCCCATGAGTGCGCGCTCGAGCTCGACGATGCGCCGCTCCAGATCGTACGGCGGCGGCTCCATACCCATGCGATCGTACGGCTGAGGCGGCGGCATCTCGTCGTATGGCGGTGGCGCCATATCGTATGGCGGCGGTGGTACGTCATAAGCGCCGCCGCCATACATCTCGTCCTCGTAAGGTGCGGCCATATCGAGCATGCGGCGCCTTCGGTTCATCGCGTACGGGTTCTGCGTTCCTGCCCACCGAGAGCGTCGCAGCCGTTGCTGCGGCGTGCTCGTCCCGTCGACGAAGCTGTACATCGACGAGCCGCTGTCGACGGCTTCGAGCGCCTCCGAGTTCGCATCAGTGTAAGGCTGAAACGCCGGCCCCGGCTGCCGGTACATACCCCCACGCATCATCGGCCCGCGCCGGTATGGTACCGGTGGTGGCTGGTAGCCGTTCGGCTGCATCCCGTCGTACCCCACCATCCTGCCACGACCCATGCCCATCCTGCCACCTCCTAACGGTCTGCCCATCCGATCATAGTCACCGTACACACCTCCGCGGCCCATGCCACGATCGTAGTAGCCGCCGTTGCCCCATCTCTGGCCCACTCGAGCAGCCACGGTGCCGGCGCCGTCCGCAAAGTTATACATGGATGACTGTCCGTCCACGGCCATCGCGGCGTCGACATTGTACACCATGCGTGGTCCGACGGCGGAGGATCGCGTAGCCGCGAAGCCGCTGTACCGCGCCATGGGCGCGAACGAGGCCGCGCCGAGCACGTGAAGGGTTGAGAAGGCTCCCGTCATCAAAGGTCGAGAATTCCTTCGGCGCTCTGCGAAGGATGGAAAGATTCCACATGCACCAAGGATGGAAATGAGATTTCCATGAGTATGAAGCGTTCGATGGAACTTCGACATGTTTTCTGCGTCACCTTCGGCGTGGCCGTGGGGGGCATTGGCGGCATGCCGGGTCGCTAACGACGGCGGTTCCCGCTGCTCTGATGCTGCCTCGCAGCGGCTCTTCAGTCGACGTCGACATTCTCG
>Ga0210241_101421_pt1 | contig 18036 bp, 8 predicted proteins | sample ChrtobMetP5a_8mM_FD_155488 | JGI IMG/M metagenome (GOLD analysis project Ga0210241, IMG submission 155488) | Chrysochromulina tobin associated microbial communities from unialgal haptophyte culture, Seattle, Washington, United States - P5a_8mM | ecosystem: Host-associated > Algae > Haptophytes >...
GCAGAGGGTCCCGAGGGTCCCGAGGGTCCCGAGGGTCCCGAGGGTCCCGAGGGTCCCGAGGGAAGGTCCCGAGGGTCCCGAGGGTCCCGAGGGTCCCGAGGGTCCCGAGGGTCCCGAGGGAAGGTCCAGAGGGTCCCGAGGGTCCCGAGGGTCCCGAGGGTCCCGAGGGTCCCGAGGGTCCCGAGGGTCCCGAGGGAAGGTCCCGAGGGTCCCGAGGGTCCCGAGGGTCCCGAGGGTCCCGAGGGTCCCGAGGGTCCCAAGGGTCCCGAGGGTCCAGGAGGGTCCAGAGGGGACACTGTCCGGGACCCCATCATCGGAGGGTCCCGGAGGGTCCCGACTGAGAGGGGTCCAGAGGAGGGTCCCGAGGGTCCCGAGGGTCCTGAGGGTCCCGAGGGTCCAGATAGGGTCCAGAGGAGGGTCCAGAGGGTCCAGGGGTCCAGCCGGACCCCCAGAGGGTCCAGGGCGGGACCCTCTCACTCGGGATCTATGTGCCGGCTAGTAACTGCCGGCGGGCGGAACACGACGCGAGATGCATGTACCACGCAGGCACGCTGACCATAGGCTGGCCTTGACATTGTACCACGCTAGTACCACGCTCTGCGTCTACATGTCTCTCTGCCAAAAGCCGAGAGAGTGTGGAGGCCATGCATCTCAAAATACTGCTCTCTTCGGTTGCTCTCTTGCTCAGCCTCTCGTCGTAGCCTCGTGGCCCAAATACATGTAGGCTGCTGTCTCACCGCTATCATCATACCTCCTTATCAATCCTCCATCATATACTGCTTGAACTCTGCGAAGTTGATGTTCCCGTCGCCATTCCTGTCGAATTCCCTGAGCATGTCCTCCATCTCTGTCAGAGGCAGGTCCTCCTCGGTGGTCTGCAGAATGTTTTGGAAGGCAAGCCTGAGCTCCGCCCTTGAGATTTGTCCGTTGCCGTCCTTGTCAAACATCTGGAAAGCTTCTTCCAGGACTATGGGGTCGTCAATGTCGTTCATGCGTGTGACTGTGCGAAGAAAGCACCGAGCCGCATGTGTTCCAGTGAGTCGCCGAGCTTGCACATGCACACATGCAGGAGCTCTTGCATATGTGCTTTCTTTGTGTTTTCGAAGCACAAATGCAGCAGGATGCATGCTTGTGTGCGCAATGCATGCGCGCGCTGCACGCAGCCGTCTATACGTACCCATGAGCGTGCAAAACTCCTGGAAGTCGATGGTGTCCGAATCATTCGAGTCGCATTCTTTCATCATCTTCTGCAGATCGTCCTCGTCGGGCTTCTCTCCGAACGACTCAAGGACAGCTCGCAGCTCGTCTTTGCTAATCGTCCCGTTGCCATCCTGCGAAGCAATATAGCAATGTCTTCTTGTCAGTGGCGCGGTCACCAGGCGGCTGTGCTTATCCGTGATACGCCCCACGTAGCCCCCACGGTAAAGGCCATCACGCGTGCTCGCAGTGCACATGGCTGGGAGGGAGCAAGTTGGCACATACCAAGTCGAAGAATCTAAAGGCCTCGTCCAGAGAGGCTAACATATGGTGCGAAATTTCTTCTCCTCCTTGTACAGAGGTACCAAACATGAAGCTGCGCTTGAACAAGTTGACTGCGGGTGCGGGGGCAGCCTTGGCAGGTGCGGTGGTGGGTTCATCCGAAGGTGCGACCTTCTTCGTAGCCTTGCTCCTGTATGGTGACCATACGCTGACCATACGCGAAGGAGGGGGCGAAGGCACGAAGGAGACCACCGCGTCGCCTCGGGTGGATGGTGCACATGCGTCTCCGCGAGGTGACGCCGATGGTACCGCACCAGCGGCGAAGGCCGGCGGGCCGGCGGGCATCGCCTCGACCTCGTCGATAAAGTCGTGGACGATCGCGGTCGAGGTTGAGTCGCTCTCCTCGATTTCATCCTTGATCCAGTCGCTCATGTGCTCCCACAAGAAGGTCTAGATGAGGAGCTGGGAGTGGCCCAACAACATGTCTCTCTCAACAGTTGCGCTCGGACCCAGAACGGGTCGTTTGGAAATGCATTGCATGCGCCCGAATCAGCTTGTTATGGTGCGGACTGAAGTGCGCAAGAGACCCGCTCCAGAGTGACGTTTGTCGTTTTCTCATGCATTCACACCGGCACACCGCCGATGGAGAACATGACGCTCTGCGGCCCGGCCGACCCGCCGTGCTCCACCGATTGTAAAATTTACGAGATCCCGTTGTCGAAGTGCTTCTCACCGCCGGTCCTCTTCCCGGGGGACAGGCAATGGGGACGTAACGACGTCTTCGACGTGTGCCACGGCCACTATCTCAATCGCAGCTTCTTCTCTTCCACCAACGGCTCCTGCTTCAATCGAACGGATGGCTTCGTACTGCCGCTCCACGAGTGCGTCGGTCCGTTTGGCAATCCACGGCCGGATGGCTTCTTTTCCTGCCCGCTGCCGCCGTCCGCGCCACCGCTCGATCCACCTGCGCTGCCACTCTGGCCTCAGGATCCGTGGCAAGGCGCGGGCAACACACTCTTTCCAGCGCCCACGTCGAGCGAGGACCACGCCGAGTGGCTCGAGGGTCTGCGTGCTTGGCAGACGGCCACGCGTGCCGCGGCCGGGATCCCGGCAGAGGGAGGCGAGGTGCACCAGGTGCCCGAGCTGCGATGGACGCAGACGTCGTACATCCAGCCGCAGGTGCACACGTTTGATCGCATGCTGTGGAACGAGACGGGCGCCCACTACACGGTCGATCGCTACCTCGACGACTGCGAGCGGCGGTACGGGGGCATCGACTCGGTGCTGCTCTGGCCCACGTACCCAAATTTGGGTCTCGACGAGCGAAACCAGTATGACCTCATTCGGTTGGCCGAGCTGAGGGGCGCGATCGAGACGTTCCACGCGCGCGGCGTGCACGTGCTCCTCCCGTACAACCCATGGGATACGGCGACGCGCCGCGAGTCCACGCCCGACGAGACGACCCTCGCGGAGCTCAGCGTTCAGCTGCAGACGGACGGCGTGAACGGCGACACTATCCAGCGTGTCTCGCGCTCGTTTTACGCGGCGGGGCTCGCGGCAGGTCGAGCGCTCGCAATCGAGCCCGAGGGGGGCGGCTACCCGGACACGAACACGAGCGCCGACGCGGCACAGTGGAGCGCGACCAACTGGTCTCCCCTGGGCTGGGGCTACTGCTGGCTAGGCACTGCGAAGTCGGACAACGAGACGACCGTTTACCTGGCTGCACCGGGCGTCGATCGCGCCAAGTGGCTCGAGCCGCAAGGGCGCCACCTCACCCACGTGACCGACCGCTGGCGTAAGCGGCGCGTACCGGCGCTGCAGCTCGCCTTCTTCAATGCCAACGGGTACGAGTCGTGGGAGAATGTGTGGGGGCTATGGAACGGCATGACCTCACGGGATGCCGAGTCCATCCGCCGTGTCGCGACGCTGCTGCGCTTCTTTGGCGAGCACAACTTTACGCGCAACTATGCGCCCGCGTCGGGCTGGGTGCCGCACACGACCGAGGCGCTCGGAGAGGCCGTGCACGCTTCGCGCTTCGAGCAGCAGATGGCGGGTAGTGAGGCGACGGCAGGTGAGGCGACGGGCAGCCGACTCTGGCTCCTTGTGAACGCGGGCGACAAGGACAGCTCAGGGCCCGTGCTCCGCCTCGAGGACGGCGACCACGGACGAGCGGACAGCTCGATCTTCGTGGACGCTTACCACGGCGTGCTGCTCCGGCCGACTCGCGTGGTGCGTAGCGCTCGTGCTGCCGCGGGCGCGCCCGTCACGCCCGTCACGTCGCCGGCCGCGCCGGCTTCATCCCGCGCGAGTGTGGAGCTGAGCTTTGAGCTTGAGGCTTATGGGTTTGGGGCGATCGTCGAGATTCGTAACGGATCGACGACGCCGCCGCCCGCCCTCGCCAGCCTGATGACGAAGATGCGCGCGATGAGCGCCGTGCCACTCGCGCAGCTGGATGACACGTGGCGACCGCTCACGCAGACGATGGAGCCGGTGCCGAGCAGTGAGCTCGCTTCCGCAGCCGAGCCTCCCCCGCCAGAAATGGTGGCGGTGCCTCGAAACGAACGGTGGCTCTTTGCCGTCGCGGGCGTGGAGGTCGAGGGAGGGTGCGACCCGAACGACGACCCGGAAGGCGTATGCTGCCGCGACGAGTGCTCTCGTTGGGAGGGCGCCAACCCGCCGCAGGTGGTCGACTGCCAGTGCGGAATGGAGGCCGCAGACGACGCGGGCAACGATGTCCAGTTCCCGTGGGAGAGCCACCCGAGACGTAACCACCGGGCCGTGCTCGATTTGGGCCCTTTTTGGATCGATCGGACGCCGGTGACGCGCGAGGCGTACCGGCGGTATCTGTTGACCTCAGGATATCGTCCCGTCGACATGCGTGGCTTCTTGCCCCAATGGAAGCCAGCAGCTGAGCAAGCTGCGCGGAGCGACCAGGCCGTCGGCGGCGCATGGACGTTCCCTCCGGACTTCCCCTCTGGGACTGGTGCGCTGCCTGTCACGGGGGTGTCTCACGAAGAGGCTGACGAGTACTGCCGCGCGCTCGGCAAGCGGCTGCCGACCACGTACGAGTGGCAGTACTCAGCACAGGGTAACTCCACGCGCCGCTACCCTTGGGGCGATGTGCTCGACACGAGGCGCTTCCCGAAAAGGGAGAAGCCGGACGGATCTCGCAACATCTCGTGGACGGGGCCCGCGCCGGTCGATGCCTTCGATGGCAAGTCGCCATTTGGGATGGCGGACGTGGTGGGCAACGTGTGGCAGTGGACGGCGACGCACTTCGTGGACTCGCACACGCGCTCGGTGATCTTGCGCGGGAGCTCCTCGTATGTGCCCGGCACCAACGGCTCCGAAGGCGTCAAGTTTGATTGGTACTTTCAGCCCTCCTTGGAGCTCAACACGCACAATCGGTGGCTCGCGCAGCAGGGATTGCGCAGCTACTCACGCGCGGCCACTGTGGGATTCCGGTGCCTCAAGGACGTGCCGGGTGGCGCCCCCGCACCTTTCCACTACAGGTCCGCGACGCCGCGGCCGCGGCGGCCTTGAGCGTTTGAGGACTGGGGGTGGTGTGAACGCTTTGTGCACACGGCCGAGCTCGGTTGGCAGCTCCGGCTGCGAGAGACCACGTTGATCGTTTTTCATCCGAAGCCATATCAACGAAAAGGGCAGTGCGCATGATCAAGCAACGCAACTTGGGCGGAGGCGCGGCCGCCCTACGAGCAGTATACGAGCAGAGCGCGCCGGCGGGCGGGCGATGAATCGTACGCATGCATGCAGGGCCACATACCATAAGTAAACCCCACAGTCCGAACAGTTACTGTGGAAAGCGAACAAAGAGGGCGCGTCGCCTGTCTTGTCGCGCTGAGGTGTCACGCGCCTTTGTGAGGTCGCCGCGCAAGGCGGCTCTCTCACCGCGTTTTCGGTTTGTCGTGCCCCACCCCGCTCCCGGATCTGTACTGTCTAGAATAGGGGTAAGAATAGGCGGGCGGAGCTCAGACCTCAGAGCCGGCCCGGCCCGCTTGGCCATCGTCTCGAGCGGCTGCTTCTAGCCCGTTCATACCAACTGTCCCTTTAACGGTGTATGATGCACAGTGAGAGAAGACGATCAAAAACAGCTTACGTTAATCCGTTATCGCGTGACGATAACTAACGTGGTCCGCCTTTTATATAACTTCCAAAAGCAAAACCGGGGGCTTGGGAATGCCCGGTCTGCGTCTGGTCAGGGATTGGGGAAGAATAAAAGGCAAACCAACTCAATACCTCTTCAATAACCATACAAAGAACAGCTGGAGCGGGAAGACAGCGCCGCGCGCGATGGTCGACAGCATGATAGAATATCGGCGCACTTTTTGACCATCCGAGGGGGACATGTATACAGGGGGACCTTCTTACTAGTACTCAGGTAATTCTAATTTTCGCCTCCGTACTTAGGCTTTGAACGACTGTATGATAGAAGATGATGGCATCATGAGTATTCGACAGTTGTCAGTTCTGACTCGACCTCTAGTACGAGTACACACCGTCACCGACTATAAGCTCTGACTCTATAGCGGTACCATTGGTACCATACCCGACACATCAAGGTCGGCCGTGTACAGTTGGAGTAGTTGAAGTCAGAAGGTGGACTATGTGCGACGGCGCGCGCGAACCGCGATGCCCGGCCTCACGACTCTCAGCCTCACGCGCCGAAGAAGCCCGAGACAGCCTCGGGCCGATGGCGCAGCGAGCCGTGAAGCCGGCTGTCGGTAATCTTGGGCGGGCGCATGGCCTGAGCGATCTTGCCCGAACCGAAGTTGGCGGCAGAGAGTCGCCAGTCCGTCGCGCGCTGCGGACGGATCTCAGGCAACATCGCCATCCGTGCGGACAGCGGCAGGACGTTGGAAAGGCGTCCGAGGCGCGCGCGCGGCCGCACGCCTTCCGATATCGCCGTCTGGAGAGTCGATCTCGCCGTCTGGAGATTCGATCTCGCCTCGGCCGCCGCAAGGGCGGCGACCTGCGCCTGCAGCGCGGTTACGTACGACTGGGCCTGCGCCTCGCGCGCGAGGAGTTCCCTCTCAACGTCGGCGCGCGCGTATCGCCACGTAGCCTGATCCGGGTGCCACGTGGCCTGATCCGGGTGCCACGTGGCCTGATCCGTGTGCCGTTCGTAGTCACTCGGCGTCACCGCCCTCTTCGGCTCGGCGGTTTTTGGCAGCCCACTCGGGTACGAAGGCCAGACGCTTGTGGCCGCGCTTGGGCGCTGCTTGGGCAGGAAGCTGCCGGGCGGGCGGGGTCTCATGCGAGTGCCCGCCACGCCCGCCCCTAACGCCGCGTGCGCCGTGGCGGGCGGTTGCGGATACTCGTGCGTGGGCGGTGGCTGTGGAACCGTCAGATACGTCGGGTAGGAGGCATGCATGTAGCCGATGGCAGAGGCGGTCGAGCCACAGAGCGCCGTGCTGAGCGTCGATCGCTGCGCATCGAACATCGTCAGGTCGAGCCCATCGGGCTCCGTGCCGTCGAGCGCGTGCGCCGTCGCGTGCGCCAGCGCGGGTGCCGTCATGGGCGCCGTCGTGGGCAGCGGTTTGGGGGGCACCTCGGTCGACCACGCGTCCCGCTGTAAGGGGGCTTGTTTGGCGCCGCGCTTCTCGAAGTAGAGCGGCGTCGGGTCGTGGAACAAGAGGCGCTCGCGGAAGCGCCGATGGTCGATGAAGCGCCCGCGAGGCGGAGAGCGTTTGGGGGGCATTGGCACGAGCAGTTCCTCGACGGCACTCGCCTCCGCATCTACGGCCATCCACATCTCGGCGGCATTCATGAGCGCCGGCGGCAGCACCTCGGCCAGCTCCTCCTCCTCCTCGGGCTCATCCGCATGCCGAATGAAGATCTGGCAGTGCGCGCCCCCACTGTGATCGCGCACCCGCACGTCGAGCACCAGTGGCAGCCCAGCCGTCCACGGTGGCGTCGGCGGCTTGGCCGTCGGCAGCACCAAGCCACCAAGCAACACGACGATCTCCTGGTGGTTCAGTTGCTGCGCCCAGTCGAGCGGAGTCTTGCCGTCGGGGTCTTTCACAAGCGGATCGGCGCCCTGGGCGAGCAGTCGCTTCACCACGTTCGGTTTGTTGTACCGAGCAGCATAGTGTAGCGGCGTACTTTCTGGCTTCTGAGCAGTGGGGGCGGCAGCGGCGGGCGCGGCAGCGGCGGGAGCGCCGGGCCGCGACCATTGTGTCTGGCGCGTCTCCCTGTTGTAGTAGTACGTCTTGCCCTCGGCCTTCTTCACCTCGCTCCACCCAGCAGGCAATGCATCAGCGGCAGCAGCCACGGGCGCAGCAGCGGGCACGGCGGGCGCGGCCTGGGGCTTTGGCGCTTCGTCAACTGAAGCCGGGCGAGTCACTGGTACCTCCGTGGGCTTGGTCCAGCGTGTCTTCCCCGTTGCTTGGTTGTAGAAGTACGTCTTCCCATCTGGCGTTCTTGCCTCGCTCCAGCCGGCGAACAACCCGTCGGCGGCAGCGGCGGGCGCGGCGGGCGCAGCGGCGGCGGGTGCGGGTGTGGCGGCAACAGCGACGGGGCGCGTCCATTGTGTCTGCTGCGTGTCCCGATGGTAGTAGTACTTCTTCCCCTCGGCCGTTTGGGCTTCAGACCAACCGGCTGGCAATGAATCGGAGGCGGCAGCGGCGGGTGCGCCGGTGGGTGCGTCGGCGGGTGTGCCGGCGGGTGCGCCGGCGGGTGCGGCGGCGGGCGCCGCATCGGCGGTCGGCGGACGCCTCTCGCCTGGGAAGACAGTCTCTTCTCCATCCTCTATCTTGACTAGGTCGTCGCCTCGGAATTCATACATTACGTTCTGGCTGCTGAGCGCGTACGCTTCAAATTCTTCGTCGTCCTCTCCATCATCGTCCGCCAGGGCGGCAAGCATACGGTCCATCTCGCTCATGGTGACTGTGGTACGGGGCTTCTCTGGCTCCGGCGTAGAGGGCTCTGAGGACGAGGAGGAGGACGCTCCGTCCTTCGCGTTCGCCTCCTCGGCAGGCTCCTCAGCAGACTCCTCCCCAGCAGTTCCCGCCTTGAGAGCAGAGACCTTATCCCGACCATCCTTGCCTCGCTTGGCAGCCTGCAGCTTCGTAGCCGCCTTCTCCTCCTTCGCCCTCTGCCGCCCTTTTTGGCCACGCTTCGCGGCCTGCAGCTTTGAGGCCGCCTTGTCCAGCTCGGCCGCCTCCTCCGCAGCCTTCTCCGCGGCTGCCTTCTCCTCCGCAGCCTTCTCCGCTGCGGCCTTCTCGTCCGCAAACTTTTTCGAGAGGGATTCCTGAACGGAAGCGCCGTGTGTTGGACCGTCTTTCTCCTGCTTGGCCTCGGCGGCCTTCGCACGGGCTTTCTGGCCCCTTTTGGCCGCCTGCAGCTTAGCAGCCGCCTTTTCTCGCTCGGCCGCCGCCGCCGCATCAGCTGCCGCCGCCGGGGCTGCTGAGGAAGGTGCTGCTGCTGAGGAAGGTGCTGCTGCTGCTGAGGAAGGTGCTGCTGCCACCACCTTCGCGGGCGCCTTCTTACCTTTCTCCTGCCTGGCCTCGGCGGCCTTCCCACGGCCCTTCTGGCCCCTTTTGGCCGCCTGCAGCTTAGCAGCCGCCTTTTCTCGCTCGGCCGCCGCCGCCGCATCAGCTGCCGCCGCCGGGGCTGCTGAGGAAGGTGCTGCTGCTGAGGAAGGTGCTGCCGCCGCCGGCGCGGGCACGGCAGCAGGCGCTGCTGCCGCCACCTCCGCCGCCACCACCTCCGCCGCAACTTGCGCTGCGACCTGTTCCGAAGGGGTTTTGGGCCTTTCGGCGAGAGCGAGCGGAGGAGCGGGCGCAGGATCAGGCGCTGCTGCCGCCACCTGCGCCGCCACCACCTGCGCCACAGCCTGCGCCGCCACCTGTTCCGCAGGGGTTTTGGGCCTTTCAGCGAGAGCGAGCGGAGGAGCGAGCGGAGGAGCGGGTGCAGCAGCAGCGCCGGCCTTCGCCAGGAGCCCGTCGACGGCAGACGGACCCCGAGGGGCAGCAGCAGCGCCGGCCTTCGCCAGGAGCCCGTCGACGGCAGACGGACCCCGAGGGGCAGCAGCAACGTCGGCCTTCGCCAGAAGGCTGTCGACGGCAGACGGCCCTCGAGCCGCTGCAACCGGCCCGGCGCGCATGATGATCTTGAACTCGTCGATGTCGATCTCACCGTCCTTGTTCGTGTCCGCACTCGCCATCATTTCGGCGATGGTCTCATCGGCAAGGCCCCTCTGGTATTTGCTCAGGATGTAAGCCTTCATCTCATCATGGTTGATCTTACCACTCTGGTCTTTGTCCACCTTGGCAAACGCCGCCTCCAGGCCCGCATCCGACTTGTCGATGCCTGCGCCAAAAAATGCCTGAAACTGGGCTCGGGCATCCTTGCCGCGCTTTGCGGCCTGTATCTTGGTGGCCGCCGCCGCTGTAGCAGCGCCGGACTGCGATAGGAGGCTGTCGACGTTAGAGGGAGCACGTGCCACTGGAGCAGCGGCGCGTAGGGTGGCACGTGCAGCCGCGGCTGCTTCCTCGTTGCGGATGCGCTCTGCCTCCGCCGTTTCCGCCGCTGCACGTGCAGCCGCCGCCGCCGCCTCGGCTGCCGTCGCCTCCGCCTCCGCAGTAGCATCAGCCTCCGCCATCATCCGTTCGATGAGAGTAGGACCCTGCTCCTTTGCAGCAGCTTCGGCCCTCGCAGCGGAAGCTTCGGCCTTTCGACTGGCCACCTTTGCTCGATCCCTCTTGCCTCGCTCCACCGACTGGAGCTTAATCGCCGCTGCGGTCTCGCGAGCGGCCTTGGCAGCTGCCGCGGCCCGTGCACGCCCGGCCCTCATCTCCGCCACGCGCTGGCGAGCCACTTTGCCACGCTCGACAGATTGAACTTGGATGGCCGCTCGCTGCTTGGCGGCGGTAGCCAGCGCGGCCGCGCTCGCTGCGGCAGCTGCCTCAGCCGCCTCTTGCGCAGCAGCTGCCTCTCGCAAGAGGCGATCTGCATCGGCAATCGCAAGATCTTCAGCTGCCCTCGCCGCAGCTCCTGCTTTGAGAGTGGACACCTTTGCTCGGTCCTTCTTGCCTCGTTCCACCGCCTGGAGCTTAGTCGCCGCTGCGTTCTTGGTCGCTGTGGCCGCCGCCTCCAGCGCTGCAGCTGCCTCGGCCGCTTCTGCCTCGGCGGCCTCCTTCTCGGCAGCCTCTGCTGCCTCGGCCTCCGCTTCGGCCTCGATGTATGCGGCTTCGGCTGAAGCGGCCGCTTGCTCTGCTGCGATCGCCGCCGCCTCCGCCTCCGCCGCAAGCCTCTCTGCCTCTGCAGCCGCGGCGAGGTAGGCTGCCTCTGCCGCGGCCGCAGCCTCGGCGATCTCGGCCGCCTGCCTATCTGCCTCTGCACGAGCCGCCGCCTCAGCCGCCGCTCTCTCCGCTGCCTCCCTCGCCCGCTCCTCTGCCTGCATGATCAGCTCCTGCGCTGCGGCTACCCTGGCCGCCGCTCGATCGTCGGCCGCCGCCGCGTCGGCCGCCGCCGCCTCTGCTTCTGCGTAAGCCGCCTCCGCCTGTGCGACCTCCGCGGCCTTTCGGGCTTGTTCTGCTTCCTCCATCCTGCGCGCCTCCTCCGCCGCCTCTGCTACCCTCGCTTCCTCAGCCCTCGCCGCAGCCTGAGCAGCCACTTCGTTCGCCGCAGCCATCGCTGCCGCCGCTCGCTCCGCTGCCTCGGCGGCCTCTCGCTCGGCAGCCTCCTTCTCAGCCGCCGCCTCCTCCTCCGCCTTAGCTGCAGCTGCCACCGCCGCCGCCGCCGCTTCCTCCGCTACCCTCGCCGCCTCCTCCTCCGCCTTGGCTGTGGCCGCCGACTCCGCCGCCACCCCCAGCGCCGCCTCTTCCTCCGCCTTTGCTGCAGCGGCCGCCGCTTCCGCCGCCGCCTTGGACTCTCCCTCGGGCTCCACCGCGGCCTGCGCCGCCGCCGCCGCAGCAACAGCCGCCTTTGTCGCCGCCGCCGCCTCCTCCTCGGCAGCTCTCGCCTTTGCCGCGTCAGTCTTCGCAGCCTGTGCCGCCGAGATGACCGCCGCCTGCGCCGCCGCCTGACGCAGGCGCCCGAGGCGGCGCTTGAGCGACTCATCTGCCGCGGCTGCTGCTTTGGCCGCCAGGGCGGCCTCGGCCGCCGCCGCTGCCACTGCCACGGCCCCGGCAGCCACAGCCGCTGAGACGGCCGCTATCATTTCCGCTGCTTCCCTCGCCACCGTCGCAGCAGACTTTTGCATGAATTTGATCGGAGACAACTTCCGTGTGGCCATCTGCAGCCGCTTGCGTGCCAGCGCCTTGGCCGTCGCCTTGGCCGCCTCGTACGTGGCGTGCGCCGCGGCAGCCTCCGCCAGAGCCGCCTCTTTCTCGGCCGTCGCAGCTCGTACGGCCTCGGTCGCCTCGGCCGCTGCTTGCGCCGCCTGCGCCTCTGCCGCCTGCGCCCGCGCAACCGCCTCCTCGGCCGCCGCCTTGTCTGCGGCTGCCTGTTCCGAAGCGGCTTGCAAGGCCTTCTCCTGCTCAGCGGCGAGTCTCGAGGCATCCTCGCGCGCCGCCTGCTCACTCGCCGCCTGCAGTGCCGCCTCCTCCTCGGCCCTTGCCTTCGCCTCCGCCTCCTCGACCGCCACGACGGCCGCTGCCGCCTCAATCTCATGCTCCTCGGCATTCGCCATGACCACAGCCGCTTCGAGGTCCACGCTGACATCGCGTCCCTCAGCTGCCGCCGCTTGCTCTTGGGCGAGCACGGCGGCTGCCTGCGCCTCTGCGGCCTTCTCGGCCGCCTCCCTGGCCGCCTGCTCTGCTGTCGCTTGCTCTGCCGCCGCCTGCTCTGCCGCCGCAGCCGCTGCTGCCTGCACGGCCTCCTCAGCCGCCGCGGCCTCTGCCGCCTCCTGCTCCGCCCTGGCTGCGGCCGCCTTGGCCTCGGCCGCCTCCTGCTCCGCTCTGGCCGCGGCCGCTGCGGCCTCCGCCTTGGCCGCAGCGGCACGCGCCTCGATGGCAGCCTGCAGATTCGACTTCAAGGCAGTATTCATCCGGAGTGCGCGCGTGATCGAGGACATGGCGGCCTGCGTCTTCTTCCGACGGGCCATCTTCTCGAGCTCCTCCCGCTTCTGCGCGAAGGACGCCTCTCGCTCCTCCGGATTCCCCCTGACGAGAGCGGCCTGCTCCTCGGCGCTCATCGCGTCGTACAGAGCGCGATCCTCGGGGCTGATCTGCTCAAGCATCGCCTTCCTCGCCTTTTCCTCGGCCTTCCTCGCCTTCTCCTCGGCCCTGGCGGCGGCCCTCACCTCATTGTTCGCTTTGAGCTCTGCCGGCGAGAGACGCTTCTGAAGCTCCGGGTTCGTCCGCGCGAGACAGCGCCGCAGCCGCACCTCCGGAGGCATGTTTCTCGCGGCGAGCCGGATGATGCGGAGCGCCCGCTTATACCTGAATGGGGTTAGGGTCAGGGTTAGGGTTAGGATCAGGGTTAGGCTTAGGGTTCGTGGAGAACGATGCGGAGCGCGCGCTTACCTAAAGGCCTCGACCTTCGCCTCATGATCTCGCTGGTTGACGGCTTCGAGGGCAGTACTAGAGAGCGCCGAAGCGTCCTGACCCACGCGCGTCAGCATGTTCTTGAGCGCGCCCGCCGCGTAGTGGCCAACGCGCGCGTCCTCATGAGTGACCAGGCTCTCTAGCCGCTGCTGCACCTTGTGACTTATCAGCAGGCGGGCCCACTCGTCGTCGTGGCACAGGTTCTGGAGCGCGCCGCACGCGTACAACAGGACCGTCGGGTCTGGGCTCCCGATCGACATGATGATCGCACGGTGAGCGCCAGTGTCGAGCAGCATCTTCTTAGTCAGTGCTGAATTTGGGTCGCACGCATCAGAGCACAGGTTGCCCAGGATGAGCAGCGCCTCCTGCTGCACGAGCGGCGACGGATCGACGATGAGCCACCCTAGCAGTGGCAAGCCGCCCACTGCGCGCACGGCCTCGCCGAGAGCCGCGCCGTCATCGCCATAAGCGGAGTCGACGAGGTCCGAGAGCTCCGCCAAGCCGTCCAGGCGGTCATTCTCGTCCTTGGACTTTATGAGCCCGAACAGTTCGAGGATCGTGAGCGGCGAGTCGTCCACATCGTCGGGCGCCTCAGCGGTGGTGGGCCGCGACATCGCGCAGCTCCTCCGATCCTGGGGCCGTCCGACGATCCGAACGCACCCTGGAGGGCTGCTTAGCTGTGTGCTTCAACAAACTTCGAACAACCCTCTCGTAAAGTTCTTGACGCTGCTGTGAACACGAAGACACTTTTTCGACATCAGCGAAAGAATGGTGCGGAAGAAATCTCCTCAAAAGTTGTCCGGGACAATGCCCTCGTTCAAAGCGTCCCTGCACAAAATGCCGCAAGGATTCTTCCCCGCCCCGAAAGAGGATACATGCGCGCCTCGCTGAAGATAGGCGGTTCGGCCGTGTCCCTGATTGCGCTGGTGCTCTACACGCAGAGCGGTACTCGTCCACGTCCAGTGCGCATCGTCTCGCAAGAGTCACTCTCTGGCTTGCAGCCCGTAGGAACGTCTCCACCGCCATCATTCTTGCCGCCGCCCTCCGCAGAACGAGCGCCTTGGCCAACAACGGATCTGCACGACTGCGATCCATACGGCCAGTGCACCAGCGTCGCGGAGCTCGTGCAGCGCTTTGCCGTTGACAACACGATTGTCGTCACCTTTGGCAATTCCAAGCAAGCGGCCTTCAGTGAGAACTGGGTGCACCACATGCAGAAGCTGGGCGTGCGCGGGCTGTTGGTCGGCATGATGAACATGAATGCGACGATGGCCACCTACGTGTCGCTCTCCGCACGGCTGCGCGCCCGTGGCGTCGGTGTGTACCTGGTCAACTCTCCTGAGGTGGCGATGCGGCCTCAGGGAGGCCGGTGGACGCACGTGCTGCCGCTGCTACGCACGGGCGTGCGACTGCTGCTGTCCGACTCGGACGCCGTTTGGCTGCGCAACCCGCTGCCATACTTGCGCACTCTCGAGCTGCTACACCCGCGTATGGATCTCTCCGTCTCGAGCGACGCTCAAGACGGCACGGACTCGCGCCGCGTCCTCGACGTCAGACGTGCAGGAGCCGTGGCCAAGTCAAGTCAAGTCAAGTCAAGTCAGGTGGCCACCGTGGCCACTGATTCGGCCACTGCGGCCGCCGTGGCTGCCGTGGCCGCCGTGGTCGCCGAAGGCGGAATCGAGGCGACTGACCTCGATATCGAATCGTTTGCCCAGTGCTGGTGGTCGATGAACATTGGCATCATGCACTTTGTGCCGGGGCCGCAGCCGGGCGTGCCGCGCGCCGGCGCGCTGCTCGCGATCGAGCAAGCCGTCGAGCATATGCGCGCGGAGCCTGGCTTTTGGAACAGGCGCGCCCTCTATGTTGACCAGGCCCCGATGAACTTTCGGTGGAAGCACGGTGTCGGGCTCGACGCTCGTGCAGCGGGCGCGTGGCGCTGGAAGCACGAACTGCACGCGGTGGAAGACGCGAGCGGCGAGCGGCTCTGCGGTCTCGTCAACGGCACGAGCGTCGCAGGTGTCTTGCCCTCTGCGCAGTTCACAAACGGGCAGAGTTTTGGCGTGCTGGATCTTCCTACATTGCATGCGGTACGTCCATTTGTGGTGCACGCTGTATGGATCCGCGAGCAACGGGAGAGTAACAAACTCGTGCGCCTGCGAGAAGCGCGCCTGTGGAATGATCCGCCCACGTGGTACTCTGCCGCTCCAGCCAGCACGAACGCCGCCGCCTCGAGTCACGCACGTGAGGGCACGGAGGCGCCCGCTCTCGGCCCCTCCGTGCCTGGATCTGGGTTTGTGAGCTACACGCCGGTGCTCGAGCCCGAATGGCTCGCTGTGCCGCGTATTGCGCGGGGTGCTCTGCCGCTCCACCACCTGCGGCTGATGTACCACCAGCTCGCGCAGCTGCGCAATGCGCTCTTCCTCGCTCGCTCCCTCGGGCGTGCTCTCATCCTCCCTCCCACCCGCTGTAGCTGCGAGGTGGGCTTTTGGCCCAATCACATTGAAGGGGGCTGCACGGCCGGCGACCATCAGATGCTGCGGCTGCCGTACACGTGCCCCACGGACCACTATCTCGACCCGCAAGCGCTTGCGACCTCGCCGTTTGCCTACCGCGAGGCCTCCTTTTTGAGCAACCCGCGCACGCCCCCTGCCCTCAACGCCACGCGCCAACTCATACGCGTGGTGCGCGCGTGCGCTAGCACCACCGGCAAGGATGCGTGTGGGCGGCGCACCGACGTGGGCCGCAGCACCCGTGATCTCACCACCCTTCCAGCCGAGGGCGCGATTACCATCTCCGCGGCACGGAGCTCCAGCGAGCTCCGCCGATCTCCCGAGGGTGTGATCACCATCTCCGCGGGCGAGCTCCGCCGATCTCTCGTCCACGTCACCGCGCGCGTTCTCCACTTCGAGGATGTACGTGATGCGTTCGACCCGTCCAGCTTCGAGAGCGCGGCCGAGGCGCGCCGCTGGCATGAGGACGCGCAATCGTTGCTTGCCACGTGGTGCTGTACCGCCGACCCAACCTTTAAGCCTCTCGCGGGTGTAGTGCCGTATCTGCTGCCACCGCTGGTGCCTGCAGTCTGGCGCGGCAACCCGTGGCTGCGATGGGAGGCTGAGGCGCTCGCCACCGCCTTTGCGCGTGCCAATGACACGGCGATGGCATCGGCGTTCAATAGCTCAGTCACCGAGCGATGCGTCCATGCGAGCGCGTGGCAATGCCGCCCATCGGCAGCGGGGTCGCGAGGAGGTCCGCGCTGAGTGTCCACAGACGGCCCTATCATCCTCTGGTCGAACCCGACCTTCAAGCTGCGCCGCTCTAGCCACTAGCCGGCTAAGGGCTATAAGCGCCGCCCGCTCCGCCCGGCGTGCCGCCTTGCGCTTTCGTGCGGACTGCGGTGCGGACCTACGACCTTTACCGCCGCGTGTAACCGCGAGGAAACGAAATGTCGTAGGACGCGCCGTGGCCCGCGCGACGCCACGGCGAACAGGAGCGATTACGTCGTAGAAGTCGAATTTAGAGACAGACTGTAAATGGCTAACATGAAGACAAGTTGGTCACGATCTGATGACAATTGTATCTTTGAGCCTTGCGAAGGCATTTTTTTGTCGTGACTGGTCGTCCGTCCGCCGACGCTTTTCATCTTTCTGACCTCACCCCATAGGGAACTCGTCATTGCGCGCGTCGACGCGGTGCTTGCACACGGGGCAGCTTCCCGACTGCTGCAGCCACTGCTCGCAGCAATTTGTGTGGAACGTGTGGAAGCACGGCAACGTGATCAGCTCATCGCCGCGCGCGTACTCCTCGAGACATACTGAGCAGCTCGGCGCCGAGTCATCTGCGCCGCCGACGGTGCCGCCGGCCCGAGGCGCATAGGTGTGTTTAGGCAGGCGCGCGATCAACTGCGGCTGTGCAGGGCCTGCCCCGAACATGCGTGTGAGTGCCTCCGGATCGAGGCTGTGCATCCGTGCCAGCAGCTGCCTGATCTCGCCTGGCAACCCTGCAACCGTGGCGGCGGGGACACCGAACAACGGCAAGGGGCCAGAGCTGCCGTTGGCCCCTTCGTCGTCGTCGGGCGGCGCGCCGGGCGGGCGTCGTTCCGAGCGAGCCGCCTCGAGTTGAGCGATGAACTCCCGCAGACGCTGCTGTACGAGCTCGTGCCGGGCTTCTCGATGCGCTCTCATGTCGGCGACCTGTGCATTCGCCTGCTCCGCCTGCCTCACTTCCTGCTGGAGGGCGGACATGTTCATCATGGCTGCTATTGCGGCACCCGTCGACGCACCCGTTGCGACGGCGCTGAGGATGCTGTGGCCGCGCATGGCGCCCAGAAACGCGCCGGTCAGGCCGCCGAAAAGCGAGCCAACGGCCAAAGGCTGGAAGTACCGGATTGTGTCAGAAAAGACGGCTGGATCAGGCCCTCTGGCGTCCGAACTCCTGGCGGCGTCCATCGGCGTGGCCGGATGCCTGGCGTCATCCGTAGTCGCGGCTGGACGCCTGGCGTCGCACATCTCGCACTGATCGAGCATGCCGTCGTTCACAAACGTGCAAATACGGCAGGGCCAACCCGCGGCGAGAACCTCGTCAGCGGTGAGAACCTCGCACACATCCGGTCGCACCGCCACCGTCTCGCCGTTGACCTCGACGTGGTACCTGCCGCTCGCCGCGTCGAAGAGTTCGACGAGCCCGTTGGCACCGTTGAGGTCCGAGCGGGAGGTGAGGCCACGGAGGCGCACACGGCGGCCTACGAGATGGTGGGATCGTGGCGGAGCAGCGGCCGGCGCTGAAGGCAAAGGTGGGCGGCAGCGGATGAGGTGCAGTCGCAGGTTCGAGGTAGGCAACGCCGCGTGACAGTGGGGGCATGTCGATGTCGTGTCAGGAGCGCTCATGTCTCGCCCCACCACGTCTGGAGCGATTTCCCGAGAGTTAAGGTTTGAGGGTGCTCCCAGTGGTGGGAACACCGCAATCGTTTGCCCCCCCCCGACATATCTGGCCCTCCGACCAATGAGATGTTCGGTCGAGCACCTTATGAAAGGCCTAGGTTTGCGCGAAG
>Ga0210241_101436_pt1 | contig 17932 bp, 17 predicted proteins | sample ChrtobMetP5a_8mM_FD_155488 | JGI IMG/M metagenome (GOLD analysis project Ga0210241, IMG submission 155488) | Chrysochromulina tobin associated microbial communities from unialgal haptophyte culture, Seattle, Washington, United States - P5a_8mM | ecosystem: Host-associated > Algae > Haptophytes >...
GTACACCATTGTGGATGAGGGAAGGTACTTCACTCAGCCCCCCCCCTTTACTGGTACTTTTCTGCTGCGTGGGCCGCTGGCTCACGTTGCATATATAGTACTCGTGAGGGGGGCATCTGTATCTTACCACTGTTCCTCCTATCCACACTGATCCTCAATGTACCGCCCGTCCTGCTGTGGGCCTTTGCGCCGCACTCACGGGTCGATTCACTGCTCTCAACTAAGGAGAGGCTTTCCGTACTGCTCTCGACTGAGGAGAGGCTCACTTACTTGGTACTGCTCTCGACTGGTGAGAGACTTGTGCTGCTCTCTACGGGTGAGAGACTTTGGTTTGTACTGCTCTCGACTGGTGAGAGACTTGTGCTGCTCTCTACGGGTGAGAGACTTTGGTTTGCATGCTGTGCAACGCGCTCGGCTCGTGAGAGCGTGCGTCGTCGTCGTGCCCCTCGACTGGTGAGGGGCCGGTTGGACTGCGGCGTTCCTCCGACTAAGGGAGGCGCGCCGGCTTACTAGCTTGCTCTTTGCCTACTGAGAGGCTCGTGCTGCGTACTTCCTTGTTACGAGCTGCTTGGCACACTTGGTGCTTCGCCGGGCTGCAGGCAGAGGGATCGCAAGCGATCGCCTACCTGAGCCCTCTCGGCCTGGTTGCTGTGCTGTGCTTGGCTTGCGCTGAGGCCCGAAGGCGCTGCAGCGGGTGCTGGTACGGGGGGGGGTCCGGCGGGCGGCGCGGCATAAGCGCGGCGATGCCGCCTGTTTAGTCGCCGTAGTCGCCGTCGATGCCATCGAGGTGACCGGACTCGGTGAGCCCTCGGAGCAGTTCCAGGCGCTCCTTGTGAGCTTGCGCCTGCTTGAACCTCTGCCCAGCGCTGGCGGAACGAGTAGCTGCGTCGCCTCGCTGATAGCACTGCTGGCTTTGGCCCATGAGGCTGCATCGGCCGTCCTGATCGCCCAGAAGCACTGCTGCCATGGGCACTGCGACGGCCATGGGCTGGTACTGTTCAAGGCCGCTGTGCTGGCCGATGGGCACCACGAGCGCCAGCTGCTGTGCGGCTTGTGCGCCGGACGGCTGCTGCTCGGCGAGGTGCCGCTGGTGAAGCAGGTACGTCGACGAGGCTGGGGTGGCGTCGGGGCGCATTGGCGGCAATGCAGAGAGGCGGTTCCGGCTCGGTAGTGCCGGCTTCCTTTGCCGTGGCCTGTACGAATCGCGTTCCACGCGTAGTGGCCGGTAGGGTAGGCCAGCAGCGCTTGCCGTACTTCTTGTTGCTCTCCTTCGATGGCACGAGCAACTTGCTCGGCTTTCGTTTCATGAGCTTCTCTGCCTGCGGTTCGACTCTCGCAGCCCCTCCATAAAATGCGCTGGAGCCGCGAGCCGGGCATGCTTACGCTGGAATCGGATCTGGTGGTGTGGAGGCGGCTCTGCTGCAGATCTCCATATGGCACCACCTGTGGCCGCCCATCCCGTGCGACGGCTCCATCGGGATCGTAATCGCAGGAGGAGGAGGGCTCGGGGGCTTGCAGAACATGCTGCGCCTTAGCGCCGACGATGGCAAGCCCGACGAGGCGCTGGAGCTGCCCGGCTGGTAGCCTTGTTGGCCGGGCTGCGGCGTGTCGTCCCAGAAGCTGTGCCACACGCCTGCGCCGCTCGGGCCATGGTGCCATCGAGGTCACCATACGGGGTGAACACCTTGCAGAGGCGGCCGACCGGGGTCGGCTGCTGCCCGGATGGCGCTGTGTTCGGGCGTTCGTCTTCGTGTGTATCGCCCGGTGCGATGCCGCTGATCGGCTGCGCCCTTTCGCTGGTGCCTCCGCACTCGCGCCCCTCTGAGGAGGCGCCTGATTCGTCTTCAACAGTTTGCGCGCGAGCATCGGGGCGGTGCTCGTCGTTCGCCTGTAATTCGGCTTGGGCACCGACCGCAGGGTCGCCTGCTTGTGCCGGGCCGTCTTGTACTCCAGAATCATGAACCCGCTTCCGTGCTCCGCCGCGCGTCTGCATGATCGCGTGCGGGCGGCTCGTTCGAGACGTCCGGAAGCTTGGTTTTTTGGTTGCAGGGGGGACGGGGAATTCCGTGTAACGGTATGTGTGCTGCCACGTGTCCCGTGCATGCACCACCACTTTTGGCGGTAGAGGGTCGGTGATTCGTACTCGGCGTACGTATCCCTCGCCCCTCTTCTGACTTCTGAAACGACGGGTGCCTCGGCCGATCGATACGTTGCGGGCCCAAGCCCCCCAAACACAGGCTCCACGATACAGTACAACGACCCCGTTCGTCGTCGCCGCCGCAGCCGCCGCCGCTGTCGCGATGCTCATGTTCTTACGGTTTCGCGCTACCATCCGGGGAAGCCGCACGCTGCTCTCCGTGGAAGTCGCACGCTGCTCCAGCAAGAGTCGCACGCTGCTCTCCGGGAAAGGCGGAGTGTACTGTGTCACAGGAGCAGAGGCTGGCCTCGGTCTGGCTACGACGGCCGCGCTCGTCGACGCTGGTGCCACGGTCGTCATGGGCTGCGCAGATCTTCAAAAGGGCCAAACTGTTGCGTCGACAATCAACGGCGTCACAGGCAAGCAGTCAGCCGTCGCATGTGGCGCCCTCGACCTTGGCAGCAGGCAATCCATCCGTGAGTTTTGCTCCTCGCTGCAGCACCTCCTCGATCGAGAGGGGGAGCGATTAGAGGGGCTGGTGCACAACGCGGGCGTGATGGGGCTCGGAACGTTCACCCCCACAGCCGATGGCGAGGAAGCGCAGTGGGCCTACAATTACGCCGGGCCCTTCCGATTGACGCTGGGGCTGTGGAGCAGGCTGGTAAGTGATGATACCAAGGTCATCTGCCTCACGTCGACGTCGCACTGCACGCCCGACAAGCCTCTGGACCTGTCGGCGGTCAACTCGAAGGCCACGTACAATGGATGGGGCGCGTATCAGCAGTCAAAGCTCGCCGCCCTCCTTTTCTCCAATGAGCTCAACCGGCGGCTCGCCGTTAACGGCTCTAACGGCTCTAACGGCTCTAACGGCTCTAACGGCTCTAACGGCTCTAACGGCTCTAACGGCTCTAACGGCTCTAACGGCTCCGGCGCGACGAGCCGCGCCGTGTGCGAGAACGACAAGTACTTTTACCTGCCGCAGCTCCTGCTCCCCGACGACAAGGCCGCGCTGTCGAAGGGGCCCACGACGACCCTCGCAGCGCTCAGCGGCCTCGGCGGCGGCGGCTCCTACCTCGTAGACGCTCAGGTCGGTATCCCGGGTCAGCACGGCCAGAGTGAGGCCGACGCCCGTCGCTTGTGGGAGTGGACGCTCGCCAGGCTGTAGTGGTGTCGTTGTTAAGGCTTCACACGCGTGCATGCGTTACCCTATTCACACCCTATTCGCGGATACAACTATACACTGCACTGGACTCGAACTCTATTACACGACATAACTCGACGCGCTCCACGGAGGCCAAGGCGCAATTTAAATACCGACCACACGACACGTGGTCGTAAACGCTGCCAAGCCAGCGACGCGCCGAGTCACCATTCGCCACAACGCCAGCTCACCCAAGCTCTGTGCGCTTGCAATGCATCTGCCAGCCTAGTTGCCTTTGCGTACGAGCTCCTGATAGCGCTGAAGCCCCTTGGCAGGAGGCATAGCGCCACTGCTGCTGCTGTAGTCGCCACCGACGCTACCCGTCAGGTAAGCACCTCCCACACGCGCCGCCTGCTTGGCCCGCAGCCTTGCGAGCTTCTCCGCAGCCGTCTCAGCCGTCGGCGGCGCATTGGCCGCGGCGACGCCCGCGGCGGCGCTGGTGCCGCCGCCGCCGCCGCCGCCGCCGCCGCCGCTCACGACGGCGCTGGTGGAGGAGGCTGGCGCACTCCGAGGCGCCGTCGTGATCGCACTTTGAGACGCAGCGACGCCGTCGTCGTAGATCTTCGACTGATTCGACTGAGGCGGTTTGGCCTCCGGAGCTGCGCCAGCGTAGCCGCTGCCACTTGGCATGGCTGGCGCCGTGGCGCTGAACGCGCCCGGGACGGCGTTGAACGCGCCCGGGACGGCGTTGAACGCGCCCGGGACGGCGCTGTTCGCGGCGGCCGCATTCGAGGGCGCCGATGGGCGATCGCGCTCACCACAGCGCTCTCGATCGTGCTGCGGGGCCCATCTGTCGTGCTGCGCGATGGTCTGCGAGATCGTCTGCGAGATCGCATGCGGCGGGTAGCCTGTGGAATGCGGCGGGTAGCCTGTGGAATGCGGCGGGTAGCCTGTGGAATGCGGCGGGTAGCCTGTGGAAAGCTCGCGCCGCTCGTCGCGCCGCCCGTCGCGGCGCTCGTCATGGCGCTCGTCATGACGGTAGGGATCGCGATGCTCATCACGGCGCTCGCCGCGCCTCTCATGGTCACGATGGCGCTCATCACGGCGCTCGTCTCGCCGATCGTCCATGCGGTAGCGACCATCTCGATCGGCGCGATCGCGCTCCCGATCACGCTCGTCACGGCGCTCGTGATCTCGCTCATGATAACGCTCGTCACGGCGCTCTTCACGGTACCGATCGCCCCAGGCCCCGCCCTCTCCCCCCGCTCCCCCCGCTCCCCCCGCTCCACCCCGATCACGCTCCCATTGCCCGCCGCCGCCGCCACCAACAGGCGCCGCATCCAGATCTGCGTACGATCTCGCATCCGGATCTCGATCTCCGTACGGCACGGCAGGGCGCCAAAGGTCGGCGTCGTCCTGACCCCACACACGCTCCGGCTCCCGCTCCCGCTCGGCGCCATAGACGCCCGAGACGGCGCCATGGACGCCCGAGACGGCGCCATGGACGCCCGAGACGGCGCCATGGACGCCCCGATCGAGCGGGCCTTCGCGCCGGCCACCCTCGCCCGCGGGCAGCCCGGGCACGCGGCTCGTCTCGACGGTCCGGTGCGCGGCCGACCCTTCGTCGCTCTCGTGCAGCTTGGCGAGCACGTCGCGGGCCACGGGGACCGGCAGCCGCGGCAGCATGGTGCCGTGGTACTCTTGCTCGGTGAGGAGGCCGCGCAGCCAGCGGCCGATGGTGCTGACGGGGCCGTCGGCCCCCTCGACGTAGAGCTCCTCCGGGTCCGCCACGAACGGCTTGCACCAGGTCCACAGCTCCTTGGGGTCGCATGCATGCCGGAGGTAGAGGAAGCCGAGCGCGCGGATGTAGGGCGAGTCGGTGTGGTTGAGCATGCGCCGTATCTGGTGGGTGGTGATCTGCAGCGTGTACAGCTTGAAGAGGAGCATGTACCCCGTCGAGGGCGTCCCCGCGTTCGAGACGCCCCGCAGGCCGGAGCACATGCCCGACGCTTTCTGCGACTTGTGCGTGCCGGGCACCCACGGCGTCACAAACTTGCAGTCGTAGTAGATTTGGTCGACGACGTCCTCAAACGTCTTGAGCTCGGCGAGCCCCTTGAAGTAGTCGTCCGAGCGGATGTTCTCGACGAGCATCGAGTTCAGGTTCATGTTGCCCACGGCCGAGTACGGGTGGCACGGCATCACATCGGCGATGCTCTCGAGCGTGTTGTCGGCAGCGGCATCATCAATGGCGCCGATGGGGCGGAAGGCCTGCGGCTCGTTATCGCCATTGGGCTTGTGCAGGCGGTCGTCGTTGCGGCCCGAAGAGTAGTTGTTCTTGACCATCGAGCTGCGCGAATGCGGATGCAGACGCGCGCGCGGCGACGTGAAGGAGACGATAAAAAGGTCAGTTCAAAAAGGCTGAAGAGTTCACCGCCCGGATCTAACCCCCACACTCCGACCCCCCCACTACTCTCTACTGCACCTTCTGGTTCTGCGCGCACTCCCGCCCGCATTCGACTGACCCACAACCGCACACGGACGCGGCGCGCACGCGCGCACGCTCGAACGTTTCCTGCGACGGCTCAGTCTTCACTCGCCGTGTCCTTGATCTTCACCTGTGCGACGAAGACTTTGCCACCGACGGCGACTGGCACCAACGCCGATGTTGGGTCCGGCCTCGGGGATTTGCGATCCGAGGGCGATTCCATATTTGGGTACGGCCGTTGGGATTTGCGATCCGAGGGCGATTCCGGGGCTGGGGGGTCGGCTACCGGTACGGCCGGGGGCTCGGCGCCCGGCTCGGCGCTCGGGCGCTTCCACTGAGTCTTCTTGGTGCCGTCCGCCGCCTTGTACCAGTAGTAGGGGCGTCCGTCGGGTCCTTGGGCCTGCTCCCAGCCAGCCGGCAAGGACGGCACGGATGCCGCCTTCTCGGCCGCCGCCTTCTCGGCTGCCGCCTTCTCCGCTGCCACGGTCTCGGCCGTCGCCGGTGTGCCATCTTCCGCACTCGAAGAGGCTCGTTGAGGTCTGGGCTTCTTGGGCTTCGACCACGGAAAGCAGCCATCGCCCGGTAAGTCCACGGGCTCAAGAGGGTCCAACGGCAACGCCGGAGCTGGGCTCTCCTTGACAAGCTTGTCGAGCAGCTGGCAGTCGCGCATCACATGGGCGTGGCGACGCTTTTCCATCAACGTGAGTGCTGGGAGCGCAAGCAACAAAGGCCCGAAGAGGAGCGCTCGGTAGAGGGTCAGCTCGGTGGAGACTATCTCGGTTCGAGAGGCGTGGTCGCTTTGCACCCAGTAGAGGCGCGCCACATCTTTCCATCCGATGGTGTCCACGGTCAGCTCGCGAAGTCTCTCCTCATGCTCCCACCGAATCTCTTGACGCAGCTGGGCCAGCGATGCGCAGGGCATGTAGAGTGGCGCCCGAACCCATCGGAATCCTGTGGAGCACTTGGTACAGCGGCTGCTGCCATCGTCGCTGCGCTCGGTGACGACGGCGTTGCAAGAGGGGCAAAGCCGCCAGTGCTGCGCTCGAGCGAGCCGGTTGCGCATGGAATCTGAGAGACCCGACCAGTTGTCCTCAACCGAAGACGGGTATGGACTTGGGTCTTTCGACCCTACGGGAAGACTCCCAGCCGTTGCCGTCGCTACGAGCCGTGTTGTGGTCCCCGCACGCCACGATTCCATGTGAGCCAGACCCACCGCGGTGTTCGACGGACCTGCGACCCACCGCGGGTTTTCACTCCCAGCCCCTTGGTTTTCACCGCGGATCGGCGACCCCTGAGCGTTTCTCTTCAGGCAACGGTCCACTTGCAGCCGCGCGGACGCTGCCACCACGGCCGTCTCCACTGCGTCGCCGTGGCGTACCCGAATTCGCCGCCCCCTCACCCTCGCTTGTACGACCGACGCGGCACGGTACCGGTAGCCAGTCGATCCCAAGTCCTTGGTGCCTCCGTAACGGTCGTTTGGAGTCGGTGCCATGGCGTCGTAGGAGACGCTGTCCTCTAGCATGGAATCCAGCCATCTGCGCTGCCTGTCGAGGTCGGACATAGGAGGGTCGCGAGAGCGAGGGTCTTCGAGCTCCTTCGAGCTCCTTCGCGTGTCCGAGCTCGAGTCCCTTTGCGTGACCGAGCTCCTGGTCTCGCTCTCACTCTGAACCACAACGGGCGAAGTGGGGCCAGGCCCTGGCTCGGGTTCTTGCTCGGGTGGCGGTGCTGGTGCTGGTAACTCGGAATGACTTACTGATTCGATAGCCCAGCGAGGGCCCCAGGTGCTCATCTCCATCTTCTTGACGACCTTGACGCGATGCCTCGACGGAGACTCGGCCCTTTCGGAGGCTGCAGAATCGGGAGGGTCTGAGGCTGCTGGATCGAAAGTAAGAGCCGCAGCTGATCGCCGAAACGAGAAAGTGGGGCCGTGGCGAATGCGCTCCTCGACGGGCTGCACTTCCACTTTCCCCTCCGTGACGAGAAGCTGGCGTTTGAAGAAGGTGTGCTGTTTGAGTTCGCTGCTCTTGGCGACCTCAGCGGACAGCCCGACCCCAAACATCGAACCTTGGTTCGAACTAGACGCCTTGCGTGCAGTGTTGAAGGCGCCTCGTGACCTCCCCAGCATGACAACTTGCGCGATTCCTGGTGAACTCTCAAGCTTCTCCGATTCCCTCGCAATAGCAGCCGCAGCCTTCCAGAGCGATGGCGATCGCGCAGTCTGCGTCGAGCCAGCGTCGAGGACTTGGGCGGGCGGCATCGACGGCTGACGCGACAAGGAGGCTGGTTGCCTTTCGCGCGGTCGTCGGGACCGCGCGACGCCCGCGCGAGTCGAGTCAAGTCAAGTCAAGTTCTAGATCAAGTTTCAGTTCAGTTCAGTTCAGTTCAGTAATGAACAAGGAATGAACATGACTGCGTCCGCGATGGGGCCATACTCTGAAAGCGTCGATCGATTTTTGTGTCCGCGGTGCGGAAAACGCGGAAAACGCGACCGTCTGCGTGATCTGTGTTTCCGTCCCATGTGTTTCCCGGGTTCCATCGAGTGTTTTTTGCATGAGATTTCTGAGCTCTGTGAAGGTGTGAATGCAGGTCGGCTCGCCGCCCACGCTTTCGTGGCCAGCGACGAGGCACAGCGATACCTCGCCCAAACTCACGCGGCGAGCGCACTTCGTGCCCGATGGAGGCGTGCGCGAGCTCAGGCGGACGGACACTGACCCAAAGCAGAGCCTGAGAGTCAAGGAGTCGGGCACCTCGTGGCGCGTGCGCTGCTCATGGCTCGTGGGAGCAGTGGGAGCGCTGCTCGTGTTGCTCGGCGGTGGCGGCCAATGGATCCTCAGTCAGCTCGATGCGATGTTCGAGCCGAGCGCTTCTCTTGGCGGCGGCGTGTTGCCCAACCGACGACGGCAGCAGCTCAAGCTTCCGCAACGGCTCAAGCTTCCGCAACGGCTCAAGCTTCCACAACGGCTCAACATCCTGTATGTGCTGCTCGAGGACTTTGGCACGATCGGCTCCTCCGTGTTTCCGCTGCACACGCCGGGCGGCGCTCCTAATGGCACCACGCCACACCTCGAGGCGCTCGCGCGGCGCGGCGTTGCCTTCCAGCGGGCCTACTGCAGCGCACCGATCTGCAACCCGTCGCGCAGCTCAATGCTCACGGGTCGCCGGCCATCGCACACGCGCGTGTTCAACAACTTTGACGAGTACGACGCGCACGTGCCGCCGGGCACGCCGCACCTCGTCCACTTCCTCCGCGATGCCGACCCGAGCGCGAGCGTCGCGTGCAGCGGCGGCAAGATCTTCCATGAGGCGTGCGACTTTTTCCCTCGCGGCTTCTCCATCCCGGATGCGTCGCCGCCGCCGCCGACTGCCAACGAGCGTACGCTGATTGCGCTCGAAGCTCTCAGGTCCGCCTGGCCCTTGATTGCCCTTGATGGCCCTTGATGGCCCTTGATGGCCCTTGATGGCCCTTGATGGCCCTTGATGGCCCTTGATGGCTCCTGATTGCCCTTGATTACCCTTGATGGCCCTTGATGGCTCCTGATTGCCCTTGATGGCCCTTGATGGCCTCTGATCGCCCCCGATGGGCTCTGATCGCCTCTTGAGTGTGCCTCTGATTGCGCCTCTCATTGCCCTTGATGACCTCTGATTGCGCCTCTCATTGCCCTTGATGACCTCTGATTGCGCCTCTGATTGCCCTTGATGACCTCTGATTGCGCCTCTGATTGCCCTTGATGACCTCTGATTGCGCCTCTGATTGCCCTTGATGGCCTCTGATTGCGCCTCTGATTGCCCTTGATGGCCTCTGATTGCACTCGACGTTCTCAGGTCCGAGGGCGGTGGTGACAGTGGTGGCACTGGCGGCGGCGGCGGCGCTGGCGCTGGCGGCGCTGAGGACATGATGAGCAACGACTACAAGAAGACCGATTCGACCATCAGCCTGCTGCGCCAGTACGCCCGCAACGGCACTCGCTTCTTCCGCCCTGATGGTCCCTGATTGGCCCTGATTGCGTCGCTCATCAGGTACGCCCGCAACGGCGCTCGCTTCTTCCTCGCGGTTGGGCTCTCGGCCACGCACGTGATGCGCCCGGGCGCCTTGTGCAGCGACCGCGCCGCGCGCGCGGGCAGCACGGGCAGCCCGCGTGCGCGCCTCCCTCTGCCCGCGGCCGTGACGCTCGCGCCGGCTCGACAGGAGGAGAGGCGGCCTCCGTTGGTGACGTGGCCGAACTACGACCTGAAGGCGGACGCTGCGATGCAGAAGCGCAAGCGGCGCATGTCGACGGCCGAGGCGCGGCTGGCGGTGAGTGCGTCCATCGGGGGCAGCCAGTCACTTCTAATTGCCTCTGATTGCCTCTGATTGCTTCCCTCATCAGGTGAGCTCGTACTACGCGTGCGCGTCGCTAATTGCCTCTGATTGCTTCTGATTGCTTCTGATTGCTTCCCTCATCAGGTGAGCTCGTACTACGCGTGCGCGTCGCACGTGGACGCGCAGCTGGGGCGGCTGCTCGGCGCGCTCGAGACGACGCGCCTCGCGCCCACGACGGCGCTGATCGTGCATGCAGACCATGGGGTTTCGTTAGGACGGCACGGCCGTTGGTCCAAGTATGCGCTGTACGAGGAGGTCACACGCGTGCCGCTGCTGATCATGGTGCCGGGGCTGCGTCAGGGCGTGTCGGTCACCGAGCTCGTCGAGGGCATCGACCTGCTGCCGACGCTGCTCGACCTGTGGGGAGTTGGGCGGGCGGACCCGCCGAGTGTGGGCGCCGTCCCGGGCGGCGCGCGCTTCCGACTCGGAGGCCAAGCAGTCAACCTTGATGGCGACTCGCTGCTGCCGCTGCTGCTGCACGAGGCGCCCGAGACGGCGCCCGGAACGGCGCCCGGAACGGCGCTCGGCGACGGTTGGGGGGGCGCGCCAGTGGGCGAGGCCGCGCTCTCGTGGGCGCCCGAGACGGCGCCCGTAACGGCACCCGGCGACGGCGCGCCAGTGGGCGAGGCCGCGCTCTCGTGGGCGCTCTGGCCCAAGTGGTACGTACGCTCGGAGCTGCACGAGAGCTTTCGACGAAACTTGGTGGAGGAGCCTCTCGCAGGCGCGGCGGCGGTGACGGAGAAGAGCTGGCGAGGGGTGCAGGTGCGTCCGTCGGGGGCGGCCAGTCACTTCTAATTGCCTCTGATTGCCTCTGATCGATTCCCTCATCAGCTCTATGTGCGCACGCGCCGGTACGCGTACACGCTCTACCTCAAGCTCGATCCCGACAACCAGACCGATCCGAACTTCAAGGCTGCGGCGACGCGCTGGGAGGCGGGCACGTACCGGCTCGTCGACGAGACCCTCTACAACCTCGAGCTCGATCCGGGGGAAGCCAATAACATTGTGTACGACGGCGATCAGGCCGAGGCGCGCGGGCGGCTGCTCGAGCTTTGCCTGCGCGATTGGGGCGTGCGGCTGCGCGGGCCGCGCTCGACGAGCCGCCGCGTCCGAGCAAAGTATTTGGTGTCGCTCGCCAAAGGGGCGAGCTGATTCGCGAGATCGCGAGCTCAGCCTCCGGCCGCCCCGTCGGCGTGTGGAATGCCGAGACGGAGGCAGCCCGGAGCTGGGTCCTCTCACAAACCCGTTACGTGCAAGCATGAGCCCAACATGTGAGCCACACTACGGCGTGGCGTGTGTTAGTATTTCGTATTCACTATTCAGAATCACAATCAGAAGACAGAACGCGTATTTGGCGTACGAGTTTGCCGGGGACGGCGTCGTATAACCGGACGGGACGGGAAAGATCTTCAGAATCTGAGCCCCGCCGCTCCCCGGCTCCCGTGCCCTCTCAGGTCTTCTCCCCGGACTCCGCTCCCGGTCCCTCCGCTTCCAACGCGCTACGCGCTCAGTCCTCACGATGCCTCACGTCTCCAGTCGAGTCGGCGAGCAGGCGGAGCAGTGTCGTGTGCAGTGTCGCTCCGTCGCTGTCGGTCACTCTTCACCCTTGAGCCGTCGGGCACCCGAAGCGTCCCTTGCCGTGCTCTTCCGTAGGCTTCTCATCCAGGGTGCGTAGCGACAATCCTTAGCTTGTCATCTGTAGCTTGTCGTCTCTCGCGTCGCCCCTCCCCTGCCTCGGTGTGGACTCAGGCAGCCATGCCGGAGTATGGGCGCGGCCGCTTGAACGCCTTCTGGCCTTGGATGTCTTGCGCCGTGTTGGTGGCCACCGTCTCGAGTCCGAGGAGCTCTGCCGCCTTGCGCCGCTCCGCAGCGATCTTATGGGCCGTCGCGTGGGCCGTCGCGCGAGCCGTTGCGAGCTCGACGTGCTGCGCGGGCGTCAGTGGTGGCGGCGCCGGCGCGGGCGGCCCACGCGGCACAGGCAGCAGTGGAGCTGCCGATGTGCCGGGCAGTGGGGCGTTGTAGCTGGTGCCTGCGGTAGCGGCGGCAGCAACGGCAAAAGAACCGGCTGCCTGTGCTGTTGTTGCGGGCCCAGCGCCGACCGTGAGCGGCGGCGGCTGCATGCCCGCGGCCAGCGGCGCACTTCCAGCAGTGCCTCCGGCGGGAGGGTACCGAACCCCCTGGCGGCGGGCGAGTGCCTGACGGCGTGATTCCTCGATCTTCTGTCGCTGTGCCTCCGTCAGAGTGCCGCTGTCGTCGACGCTGTCGGCGGTCAAGGGCGGCGTCGTCGTTGTCGCCGCCGCCGCCGCCGGCGCCCTTGCCGGCGCGATCGTCGCCTCGGCCGCGAACATGACCTCGTCGATGGCCGCCAATGGCGATGCCCACCCAGACAGCTGGGGCCGCGGCGTGATCGCGTGTGGCTCTGCGGCACCGTAAGCGGCACCGAGTGCCAGGGCACTGCGCTCCGGGGCCGCGGAAGGCAGCATGCGCTCGGACATCTGCTGCAGGAGGGCCATCTGCTGCAGGAGCGTGCCGTGCACCGCGCTGACTTGACCCTCGATCCTCTCGATCTGCACGTCGATCACCCGGGCTCGCGACTGCTCGGCGGCAAGGGCCGCCTCGATGCGCTCAAGGGCCTGGACGACCGCATCAGGGACGGCAGGCGGCAGCGGTGGGACGGTGGGCGGCAAAGGGGCGGCACAGGGCGGGGCGATGGCCGATGGCGTATCGACGCCTGCTGCGGAGTTCACGCCGCCGCCGTCCCAGCACGTCCCTCCGCCATTTCCACCGCTGCTGCCCGCAGCCAGCTCCGATGCGAATGCGGCGGCGTCGACAGGCTCAGCGGCGGATGTCACGGCATTGTCAGCAGTGATTTCAGCAGCTGCCTCGGGCTCGCGCTCCACAGTTGGCTTGCTGCTGTCCTGCTCCTCCTTCTTGCACTTGCGCTTGGCTTCCTTGCGCCCGAGGCCAGCTCCCGTGGCAGCTGGGACTGCAGGGGCTTCTGCGTCGCCACTGCTCCCCGCAGCCTCGGCAGAAGCAGCCGTGGCGGGCTCAGACGCGGCCAGGCGCGCGGTGGTCACCATGGAACCCTTGCGACGGTGGGATCTGTACATCGAGGAGGATAGGGTGGAGTGCTGTCATGAAGCGGTGAGAGGAGAATGCATGCAAGTCGCTACCTCTTCGCCAACCGGTGGCGAGTGCGAGGGGCGTGGAGGGCCGGGGGGGTGGACTCGACCGCTTTTGGGGGGAACCCGGTACCGGGATCGCCTCCTTGCTTTCGGTCAAAAGTGTCATGCTGGTCGTCACGCTGCTGAGCATCCTGTTCCTCGCGCTCCCCGAGGTGTGTGGGACCTACCTGGATCTCCTCGCTGTCGCCCTGCTCGTCTTCTCTGCAGCCGTCGCTGCGGCGATCAGATATCGCGAAGCTCTGATCACGGCTGCGCTCACCTCGCCTCGGCTCTCCAAATTTCGGCTGCGCGCGGCCACAGCAGCGCTCGAATCGATGTTGGGGCCGGTGGACGTCCGGGAAGCAGTCTTCAGCAGCGATCGCATTGTGCTCCTCGGCCTTACCGTACCCAACCCCGAGCTTGAGGGCGTCTGCTGGTCGCACCCCACGTTCCTCACTGCCGAGATGATCGAGATAGGCCTCGCCTCCAGCGGCCTCTCGGGCGCCCTCTCTCTGCTTGGCGCATGCTCAGTGCGCATGTTTGGCGTCGACGTCATGCTGGGCTGCCCGCGCCGCCACATTCGCAAGCTACGCCTGCACGGCATCGTGGTCCGTCGTGAGGAGATCACGCCGGGCGGCACGACCAACAGCAGCCTCTTCTATGAGCGACTCACGACGCCTGCGGCGGAGGACAAGAGCGCCGCCGAGGCCGCCGCGCCGCCATCCGTGAGCCGCGGGCCGTCCCCCGTGAGCCGCGAGGACGACAAGTCGCAGGGCGACAAGTCGCTACGAGAGGAGGAGGAGGAGGAGGAGGACGAGGAGAGCATAGCAGCAGCGGCGGCACTCGAAGATGAAAGGCAGTCGAAGTCGAAGAGGACGCTTCGATCGTTTGTGGGCGGCAAGTTCCGTGGCGTCAAGGACGCGATGGTGCGCGAGGGGCTCGCCTGGGCGTGCGGCGACGTCGTCTCTCGTATCCTCGCGCAGCCCGAGTACACCATCCGCGAGCTCGACGCGACGCGCGCTGCCCACGACGACGCGCAGAAGAGCCTGCGGCACTATGTGGCGGTCGACCACCTGGTCGTCTCCTCGGTGACGCTCATGATCGGCAGCATGGCGACCACCGTCGCCGCCAACGGCCCCGATGGCCGCAGCGGTCGACGCAGCGGTGACAGCGCGCCCGAGCCGAGCGCCGTACCGAGCGGCGCCGCTCAGGCCTGGTCGGCCGTTACCGTTACTGCGGAGTCCAGCGACGACGACGACGACGACGACGAGGAGGAGGACGAGGACGTGAAGGCGACGACCACCGAGGCGGCGACGGCCGTTGGTGCGCCAACGCCATCAGAAGCCATCACAAGCCATCAGAAGCTCTCAGAGACGGCCCTCGATGCGCAGAGCACCGCGGCCTCGGACTGCACAGCGCCACCAGCGCCGGCTCCCGCGCCTGCGCCACCAGCGCCGGCTCCTGCGCCTGCGCCACCAGCGCTGCGCCGAAGGCGGTGGCTCGGAGGCGCCGGCTTGACGAATCTCGGAGGCGCCGGCTTGACGAATCCCAAGCAGCCCGCCGCAGAACCGGCCGCGCGCCGTACTGAGCGCCCTACCAAGCGCCGTCCCGAGCGCCCGTCCAAGCGCCGTCCCGAGCGCACGTTACAGATGGAGGGTCCGCTCTTCGAGCTGCGTGACTTTGAGGGGAGCGTGGGGCGCTTGGGCGCCGTGGTGCTCGCGGGCGGCCTCGAGCGCCTCTTGCGTGCCCAACTCTTCGGCACGAGCCGAGTGAGCGAGCGGCGCGCACGCGAGGCTGCGAGGAGGCAGCAGCAGCAGCCGCAGAGGCAGCAGCAGCAGCAGCAGCAGCAGCAGCAGCAGCAGCAGCAGCAGCAGCAGCCCAGCCGCCTCCTCGGCCGCCTCCTCGGCCGCTACCGTTCGGTGGTAGAGGAGAGCGCCGTATCGGGCGCGGTTGTGAGCGCCGTATCGAGCGCCGTATCGGGCGCTATCGAGGGGGCGCCGTTCGCCGTTAGCCGCGAGCGGTCGCCCGTGCCCGATACGGCGCCAGAGCTCGATGGCGGTTGCCTCCTCCAGACCCTGATCCAGGCCCAGGAGGACGAGGAGGAGGTCGAGGAGAGCATGGGTACCGCAACGGGCACCGCAGCGGCAGCAGAGGACGCGAGCAGCGCTGCCCATGAGGCGTCCGGGACGGCGCGTGCCCCCCTCGACAGTGCTGCGCCTCCCGCGCCCGGTACGGCGCGTGTCCCCCTCGACAGTGGCGCGCCTCCCGCGTCCAAGAAGCGCGCCATCTCGAGCGCCATCTCGACCGGGGTGCCCGGCGTCGTCGGCATGGCCAAGCGAAGGCTCGGGATTGTCAGCTTCTCGAGTGTGAGCTCCAAGCACGAGATTGCCACCTCGAATGGGAGCTCCAAGCTCGGGATTGTCGGCTTCTCGAGCGCCAACACGCGCCCGATGCAGGCGGCCGCGGTGCCGGTAGTCAATTGCCCAATTGGAGTGCCACACGCGGCCGTTGGCGGGGCTCCGGAAGCGGACCCTCAGCCTCGTGTAGTTTAGTTTATCTTTTTGTTGTCAGTTCATCAGTGTTCACACCCCAGCACTGTGAACCGGCTCGAGCTCGACGATGCAGGGCCGCGAACACGATGTTCGCCGATCACGTGCGGAAATTTGACGCGTGGCGCGCGATCCGAGGTTGCGAAGATGCTTCGGGAGGCCAGCACGACGAGGACGACGGCGCTGCACACGAGGCCAGCGCGGCTCGCGTCCGAGTGCTCTGTTGCCATGGCTACGCTTCCAACCTGCAAGCCTTCCTCTCGCGTCACTGCAAAGACTTGAGTTCGCAAGCACCCACGGCCGGCATGCTTGAGCTGTCCGGCATAGACGGGCCGGCGATCATCCACGACAGCGGTGGGCGGCAGCGTGCATGGTGGCACTTTGAGCCCGAGTTTCCGATGGATCGCACGAGGCAGCCCGACTTTTGGAGGCTCGCCGAGGTGGGCTACCTCGACGCGGCTGCCAACGTGGAGCTGCTCGTGGCCGAGTGGCGGCGCGGGGCTTACGATGGCGTGCTCGGCTTCTCACAGGGTGCTGCGATGGCAGCCATGCTGTGCGCACGACTCGAGATGCTCGAGCGGGCGGCGGAGGGCGCCGGCGCCGCTCGCTCACCTCGGTTCGTCATCCTCGTCAACGGCTTCCGCTCGCCCTTGCCGAGCGACGCCGAGCTCGGCTGGTATCGTGCCCTCGAGCCCGCATCCCTCGCGACACCAGCCCTCGTCATCAGTGGCGAATACGACACGGCCGTTCCACCCAGCCGCGTCGCCGAGCTCGCTGCCCTCTTCGGGCGCCGTACCGAGCACATGGTCCGCGGAGGGCAACACGCCATGCCACGCCAGCCGGTCGACCTCGGCGCCATCGCCGCGTTCGTGAGGCACGCGATACGCGGCGCTGATCCGAACGCGGGAGGGACTGCTTGGCATTAGTTTACTGTGACCCGGGCGTACCCTTTTCGTCATAGGCAATGCAGGTGCAGCTCGGCTCGGCCCACGGGCTGGAGGGCTGTACGACTGCATAGGGACCCTAGCGACTAGTACACTGTCGTCAGTAGCCAGTTCACATGTAGGTATTCGTGTGTGCGTTTTGGAACTCAGTTCAAGCTCCACTCCAGACGTCTCCAGTGGTCCACGCGCCATGGTCGAAGCGGCGAAGCCGACGAGGCGTTCGCATGGGCGTTCGGTTTTAATGCTTTAACGCATAACGGCTGCACGCCTCAGTGGGGACAGTGGACAGTGCTCGCAGATGACCAACAGATGACGCGCACCCCACTGCGCACTGGTGGCAGCGGCACGGAGGGTACGGACACACATAACCGAGAACAGGCACATAGCATACAAACCGAACTCGACCCAGGGTGGACGTGCGGCGTGCCGCCTCTCCGGCTCCGGCGCGTCGCGTCGCGTACCGACAAGACATGCATCGAAGTAGTCCCAGTAGGATCCCTACTGTTACCCTACTGTACACTCAAGACATGTGGACTTCTACCATCCGATCCGATCGCGACATGCCCGGCACCACAAGGCACCACATGATCAGCGCCCGATGATTCAAAGCCGCGGCGCTCACCATGGCGCTCAGCACGTGTTCCCCCAGCATGGAGCTTGGTGTACACCCGCCTTGCCCTCGCCTTGCCCCTTGCTGCATGTGGCCCGCATCCCGCCGCCTTTGTGACGACTTTGCTCATTCGCCGCCGTTGCATGGCATGCATCCCGATCGCATCCCGCCCCACTGCTTTCCCACTGCCCACATGTGCACCCTCCCCCCTTCGGCGCGCGCCGTCAGCCTCGCTCATACCTCGCTCAACCCTCACTCAAGCCAGGATGATCTCCTTCCTCAAGCCAGGATGATCTTCTCACTCAAGCCGGGATGATCTTCTCGCTCAAGCCGGGATGATCTTCTCACTCAAGCCGGTCATGATCTCATCCCTCAGGCCAGGATGATCTCCTCCCTCAAGCCGGGATGATCTGGCCGCGCACCCCACTGCGCACTGGTGGCAGCGGCACGGAGGGTACGGACACACATAACCGAGAACAGGCACATAGCATACAAACCGAACTCGACCCAGGGTGGACGTGCGGCGTGCCGCCTCTCCGGCT
>Ga0210241_101458_pt1 | contig 17719 bp, 11 predicted proteins | sample ChrtobMetP5a_8mM_FD_155488 | JGI IMG/M metagenome (GOLD analysis project Ga0210241, IMG submission 155488) | Chrysochromulina tobin associated microbial communities from unialgal haptophyte culture, Seattle, Washington, United States - P5a_8mM | ecosystem: Host-associated > Algae > Haptophytes >...
GCAGAGGGTCCCGAGGGTCCCGAGGGTCCCGAGGGTCCCGAGGGTCCCGAGGGTCCCGAGGGAAGGTCCCGAGGGTCCCGAGGGTCCCGAGGGTCCCGAGGGTCCCGAGGGTCCCGAGGGAAGGTCCAGAGGGTCCCGAGGGTCCCGAGGGTCCCGAGGGTCCCGAGGGTCCCGAGGGTCCCGAGGGTCCCGAGGGAAGGTCCCGAGGGTCCCGAGGGTCCCGAGGGTCCCGAGGGTCCCGAGGGTCCCGAGGGTCCCAAGGGTCCCGAGGGTCCAGGAGGGTCCAGAGGGGACACTGTCCGGGACCCCATCATCGGAGGGTCCCGGAGGGTCCCGACTGAGAGGGGTCCAGAGGAGGGTCCCGAGGGTCCCGAGGGTCCTGAGGGTCCCGAGGGTCCAGATAGGGTCCAGAGGAGGGTCCAGAGGGTCCAGGGGTCCAGCCGGACCCCCAGAGGGTCCAGGGCGGGACCCTCTCACTCGGGATCTATGAGGGGATGGATGAAAAGTGTGACTTATACCTCCCCACAGACCATAATCCATTCATAATCCATCACAAAAATACGATCTCAGCCGCCCCGCGCGGGCCCCGCCCCATACAGCTTGAACAATACAGCTGGGAGCTAGCTGGCAGCCGGCGGCAGGCAGACAGTGAGGAAAGCGTTGGCAGTGTACGTGAGCCCAGGAGCGAGTTCATCAAGGTGCGGCAGGCGAGAGGCGAACGGGTTGGGCCCGCACTTCATGCGGTGGAGCGGCACGCGCATCGAGACAGCGAGCGTGCGTGCGTCCAACTCTGCCTCTGGCGCGTGATAGCTTGTGCACGCAAGGGGAATGCCACGCGCCCAAAACAGCGCTCGCATCGTGGGCAGCCAGCCCGCCGCATAGTCGGCGAGGCCGGAGTTGAACGCGAGCGCCAGCTGCGGCGCGCTGTGGACCAGCGGCACGCGCGCCTGCACGCGCGGGTCGTGCCACACGCCGCGCAGAAAGGCGAAGCGAAGCACCCCCGACGGGATCAATACCCGCCGCTCGGCACCGTCGAGAGAGGTCGGGACGCGCGGCCCGCAAAAGCAGACGCACAGCTCCGTGGCTCCGAGGCCATGGCCGTCGAGAAGCTCAGCCCATTTCGAGCGCCCGCTCAGCTCGGAACCGACCTCGGGCCCAAGCACGAGCAGCGACAGGCGGCCGTGCGCGTCGGCGGTGACGCCCGCGATGTGGGCAGCATGCGCGGCGGTGAGCGGAAACGAAAGGCTATCGCTCACCACGGCGCGTAACGCGGACCCTTTGGGCATCTGCGCCGCTTGCTCATATGCATGCCACCCAGAGATGGGCCCAATGCTCACCTTGCGTGTCCACGAAGGCACCCCACGTCTCAAGCCCTTGTCAGCAATTAAGGCTGCGCAGCGACGATGCAGGGCAAACGCTTGCTCGTCGATGGGCAGCCCTTGAGCAGCGGCTTGTGCTTCCCACGATTCGCCGCGCTCTGCAGCCGCGTGTGCAAGCGCACGCCTCCGGGCGGCGAGATCTTGCCACGCAGCAAGGTCTTGCGCCAGCTGCTTCTGACTACGCTGCTGCTTCAGTCTTTTGCGCGCATATGCACGTCGCCGCTTGGCGATGCGGGCACGATGCGAACGAGTAGGGTGCGCGTGGTGATATCCTGTCAAAGCCATATTCTTGAGAGTGGAGAGAGTCGAGAGAGGTCGACGTCGCCCAGCCCCTTGACGTCGCGCAAATAAAAGCCGAAGCGGCTCGCGATGATGTGTGAATGCGGCTACATTATGATGCAGGGCTTGACGTGCAGAATCTGAATCTGTACGATTCCCTCTTTGCCGAGTGCGGAATTTGGTCCTTTTGAAACGGCGACGCGCCATTGTGCAGCGCGATGCCGCCAGCTCGTCGCGAGGGTGCTGGCGTACGCAAGCGCAAGCTGCAGAAGCGCAAGGAAAAGCTCAATCAGCGTCGACTCAGCCGGCTAGCGCTGATGCCGTCACTAATACTCCCGTCCCGTGCCAGTGGATGTACAACACAACAAGAGGAAGGCGCCGCCGCCAGCCTCAATCCGCAAGAGGACCAGAAGAAGACACTGACCAAGGAGGAGAAGGCGGCCAAGAAGGCGGCCAAGAAGGCGGCCAAGAAGGCAAAGGCAGCTGCCTTACCGGCGGCGCAGACTAGGCAATCGCCTCGGTTGCAAGCGATGGCCACCACCGAGGCCATCCCAGCGCTCGACCTAAACCTTGAGCCACCTCAGCGGCTCAACGAAGCCCGTTCGAATGCTTTGCCTGCCTTTGTACCGCCTCCATGGGAGCTGCAGTATGACTTGGACTCTATCGAACGGCAACTGCAGCCTCTGGTCAACGAGCCCGTCCTAGGCGTCGACGTCGAGTGGCGCCCAACGTTTGTGAGCGGCGCGCCGCGCAATCGCATCGCGCTCGTGCAGGTCGCGTCGCGCACGCGGTGCGTGCTCGTGCCGGTGCGCCACCTCGCTCGGCTGCCGCCGACGCTCGCGAGGCTGCTCGGAAACCCGGACGTGTGGAAGGTGGGCTGTGGTGTTGCCGAGGACGCCCTAAAGCTGCAGTCCGATTGTGGGTTGAGCTGCCACCCGATCCTCGAGATAGGCAGGGTGGCGACGCGGCTGCAGACGTGCGAGGGCTTCGTCTTTCCCGCGCTCAGCCCAGGTGAGAAGGTTCGCCCCGGGCTCGCCGGGCTTGCGTTGGCATGCGGCTATGAGTTGACGAAGCCCAAATCGGTCTCGCGGTCCAATTGGGAGCGACGGCCTCTGACCGCGCAGCAGCAACGATATGCGGCGCTCGATGCGTACAGCAGCGTGTGGATCGCGATGTGCATGCATGCCTTACACAGCCGCGGCGGCGCTCAAGGCGGGCTGGCACGCTGGTGTGGTGACCAGCACCAACTGCTGTGCGGGGGGCGAAATGGCACCGCCTCCCTAGCGGTGGCCCTCGCCGTTTCACATCCGGGCCGATCTGGCGACGGTGGAGTGCACGCGGCGAGCACTGCGATGCCAACGGCCGAGCGCGTTGTGCATCAGCAGATCGCGCCGTCCTCCGAGGCGAGCCGCAAGCGCAAGCGGCGGAGCGGTAAGAAGACGCTATAGCTCTCCTCTGATGCCCTCCCGCTGAAGCACAACGTGCTTCACCGGCAATGACGGAAGATGCTGATGGCTGCATAGTCGTGGCCAGATTGTCCATTAGGGACGGCTTGTCCTCGGCTCTCCGCGTTCCATTGCGCACGGCATGAAGAGGAGACGCGCAGGTGTGCGCGTGGCGGTACTGGGCGCACCAGGACCAGGAGCGGCGCGTCCCCGGCCCGACCGCGGCAGCGGGTCGCGTCGCGCGCGAGCGGGCAAGGGGATTGTGGACGTCTGTGGACTTTTTGTGGTTGCCACCGGAGGTGTATACTATTTTAAAAAGTGAGTAACACTTGGCGCCTTTCTGCGCGTTTACGCACTTGGTACCGTCGCATCAGACCGGACGGACCCTTGCCGGCCCGTGGGCGATATTGAAATTACACGACACGATGTCCGACTTTCGCTTCCTCCACGTGCCCCTAGCAGCCGAGTATGCACACGTTTTCTTCTTACCCGAGGAAGCGCTCCGCTACCAGTGCGAGATCGGCACGGAGCTTGCAGCTCTCTGGTCCACCGCTCTCGTCCTTGCCCAGAATGCTGTATCGATTCTCCGCCACTAGCCGGTACACGCTGTCCCGCAAGGGAAGCGGGAGCGGTGTGAACGCGGCCGCGACCACGTTGAGTGCTGGCTTCCGCAGGGTCGCGGCCACACGCAGTGCGGCAGAACTCTGAGTGTGGAAGCCATCCTCATCGATGACTACAAAAGTTGACAGATCTGATCCCTCTCGTCCGCACTTTTGCAGGAGGCTGCGTCCGGTGTCGGACTGTAAGGAGGCAAAGGCGAATAAACCTTCGGGGTCGTTGTCGAGCACGAAACTCACCCACCGGTTGCAGAAGTTGCACACCCCATCGAACAAAATGATGCCAGAGCGGCCGGCGGGCAATTCAAAGCCAGGAGGCATGGGGCCTGAGAGAGGGCCAGTGACTGCCAATAATGGCGTCGTCGTGCGAAGAGCACGATGTGGCACTGCTGCGATGAAAGTGACAGCCAGAGCCCGTGCAAGCATATTCGCACTGTTGGCAGCACGAAAAACGCACGGGCGGCTCGCGGGCCACGCCTCGTCCGCGACGAACAACACTTTCACGTGAGAGGCGGTTCACGTTTCGGGAAAAGTCTGGGAACAAGTCAAGGCAAGTCAAGTCAAGTCAAGTCAAGTCAAGTCAAGTCAAGTCAAGTCTGGGAAATGGCGACACTAAAGAGCTTGCACATGTACGAACCCCGCCATGTACATGTATCCGAAGGCGTGTAGTGGATTAGCGACGTGAACAGGTTCACGGCCCCACAAGCATGAGATGAGCGCATGACATGCATGACCATGTCGAACAAAGCCAGTGAGCGCCACACTGATGATACGTATGAAAACGCAGAGTCACAGAGTCACAGAGGCATGTGTGCAAGTCCATGGCCAAACATGAAGTCCAAGCGTAGCCATCGTGAGACAATTGCCGTACTTCCCACAAGGTGGATGGCAGCGGTTGCTGTCGCCCTATCTCGAGACCATTCCTCGAGACAAAGCGTTGCACATGCTGTGCACGAGCTTGTGCGCGCGACGTCTGCTTCACTTGGCCATCTGCCCACCTGCAGCGGCGACACCGTGGTTGCCCTTGTGGGGCACCCACTCGGGATGCTTGAGGCCCTCGGCCATCGATTCGGCCATCACCGCCTCCATAAGGTCCTTGGGGCACGGCTGTGGCTGCTCGAGCGAGATGCCAATGTCAGTGACGACAGTGCACCGGATGGTCGTACCACGATTCTTCTTGTCAAGCGCCATCTTCTTCATGAGCATCTCGATGGGCAAGCCCCGAGGCACATGGACCGGCAGCCCGTAGGAGGCGAAGCACGCGGTGATCCGAGCGATCTTGGAAGCGTCGAGCTGCTGGTCGGGGCGACCGAGGCGCATGGCCACCTCGGCCTCGGCCACGCAGCCGACGGACACGCACTCACCGTGCATCATCTCGGGCGATTTGAGCGCCTCGACCGCGTGCCCGATCGTGTGCCCCCAGTTGAGCGTGCTCCGCAGCCCCCCTTCCTTCTCGTCCAATGCCACCACCTCAGCCTTGCCGCGGATCGAATCGTAGATGACCTGCTCGATGAGCTCAGGATCGAGCGCCATCACCCGCTCTGGATGACGCTCGAGCAGCTCGAAGAGCGATGGCATCCGGATGACGCCCATCTTGATCGCCTCCGCGATGCCCTCCACCAGCTCGCGTCGGCCCAGGGTTGCAAGGCAGTCCATGTCGGCGTACACCGCGATGGGCTGGTGGAAAGCGCCGATGAGGTTCTTGCCCGCGGGCACGTTGATCGCCGTCTTACCCCCCACGCTCGAATCGATCATCCCCGTCGAGGACGTCGGTACCTGCACGAACGGTACGCCACGCATGAACGTCGCCGCCACGAAGCCGACCAGGTCGCCAACGACACCACCACCGAGTGCGATCATGCACGTGTCGCGGTTGCACCGGTGTGCGAGCATGAAGTCCTCAATCTCGTCCTTCACGGCGCGGCACTTGCTGCCCTCGCCGCTTGGGATCTGGTAAGTGAGCACCAGCTGGCCGTCGTCGTTACTACCAATGGGCTGGTCGCCGCAGTTGCCACAGGCGTCTGCAAAGCTGAATGCCTGCGAATTTGCCTCCGCCTTGGCGGCTGACGAAGCCACATCATGGATAGTCATATTGGGCAGCGCGGCAAAGCCCGCCAAGATTGTCTTGCCATAGAGCGGCCACACATTCGCGTCAGACACGATCACAAACTTGCTCGCCCTGATGCCATTGGCGGGTGTCAGCTCCGATGCAATGGACGACAACAGATCACGGCCGACAAAGACCTTGCTATCGCCGATGACCGGGATAGTGCGGCGCGTACGGACCTCAATCGGTTCGCACTCCAGCGCGCGCTTCATAGATCGGCACGCGTTCCCGAACCGCGACGCGGCGTCGCTTGCCACGTGTTGCGTGCCGTGATGAGAGGAGATCGCTCAGGATTTTTACCACGGTACATGTACCGGGTTCATGTACTCTCGAAGAACGTCGGTTTGGGCGGGCAATCGGAAACCTGGCCCGACTTGACTTGTCTTCCTGTCAGACTTCGCCTTTGGCGCTTTTTCTGGAAAAGAGAAATGGAGGGCATCGAGGCTTCAACCTTCGGCTCTCCGTGGGATGGCGTCGCCGCCGCCCCTGTACCATTTACAAGCTGGGGAGATGCAACAACAACTGCCATGGACTGCGATGGCACGCAGCTCGCGGCTAGTGAACCAGTCGAGGAGCCTTGGGAGAGGTACATGGATGAGCGGCTCTCGCAGGAGGTGCGCCGCCGCGTCCTTCGCACGCTTCGAACGCATCATCTGTGTTTGCGCCAGAACATATCCTCACACACAAATCCCGCTCGCGTGCTCCTGCGCAGTACTCTTACATCATGCGTGAGACAGAAAGGGCCGCACTTGCCACAGCGGCCTTGCCAGCGCCAGCGCCAGTGGTGCTTGCATGCATGCACAACCAAATGATGGTAGACAGGATGGGGGGCAGCTTTGGCAAACGGCAGCAATGCGCCGCCGACTTGGAGCTGTCTGCAAAGCGGCATCGCGGCTGAATGGGTGTGCCGCAGCACTTCAGTGTGACAGCTCAGCAGCAGCAACCGCCGCCGCCTCCGCCGCCGCAATAGCAGCAGCAGCCACGCCGCGTGTACCTGTGCCGCACGGCCCCAGCAGCTACTCGCATCGCAGTACCCCATCGAGTACGTGTGTGGGCCGCCGTTACGAGTTACGTGTGGTTCATGCGTCGCATGAGCCGTGTTGACGCGAGGGGCGTCGCTGGAGCGTATGCCGGTGAGCGGTGTGCGGTCGGTTGAGGCCGGGTCGCGAGCGTGCTCCGTGCACCGTGCTCCGCCTCCGGCTCGCTGCGGAAAGGCTTCGTGGAACGCGCGCGCGTCACTGGATCGTTCCGCATACATCACAGGTGAGTAGGCGTGTACGCGCGGGAATGCCTCGTCGCTAGCGGCCTCGCGCGAATCGGTCAAGTGAAAGCTCAAGTAGTCTTTCGTGGTATCGTTTGGTATCACGTGATTCGTCTCGTCTAAGATTCGTCGACGCGACCGCGTCGCGCGCGAGGGATCGAGTAATTGCTAATTCTAATAACTTTACTAATAACTACCGTCATCAGAGGTGACACGAGCACAAGACACAGAGCGTCCGCGGAACCCCTGCCCCTCCTCAGCCAGGGCCGCCATAACGCCCGAAACCTTGCGGGTCGGAGCTTCTAGTCGAGACATTGAGCTCGAAGAAGATGCCGTTGCCCTCAACACCCTGATTCGTCGGCAGCAGCCATAGCAGAGGCTGCTTGCCGCAAGTGCGCGCAAAGTTACCGCGCAGCCCGAAGTCGAAGGGAGAGCGACCGGCTTGTTGGCGTGGTTTGGGAGGTTTGGCGCCCACGAGGCCGCACTGCCGAAAGAAGGTGTGCGCCGTCTGGCCACGCGCGATTAGCCACGTGTGGAAGAGCAGCCACGCGAGCGAGGCGCCGCCCATCACGGCGCTTCCCAGCAGGCTGAGGCACGCAAATCCGCAGACGGAAGAGGCCTGCGGTTGGCAGGCAGGAGAACGGGGGGACTCATGCGCGCGTCAGATCGCACGCTCGTTGGGCGGTGGGAGGGGGTGTAGGCGGCCAGGCCACATCGGGTTCGTGTGCATAGCTCGTGTGCATGGCTCGTGTGCATGGCTCGTGTGCATGGCTCGTGTGAATGGCTCGTGTGCATGGCTCGTGGGCATAGCCGTTGCAGCGACGGGCTGAGTACTCACTCCGCCCATCCACATCGCGAGGAGCGCGTACGAGGCGTCGGCCTGCGGCCACGCGCGCAGCACGCCCGGAAGCAGCAAGGCGCATCCGACTCCGTGCGCCAAGACACCATAGAGCAGCGAAAGCAGGTACGCCTTGTAGTTGTAGAAACCAATGGCGTTGTTCGACCACAGGTCCCAATGCTGATAGCACAGGATGCATAGGCCGAGCTCGCGCGAGTGATGGGCGAGGTCGGGCTTGAACGCGCCGCATTTGCGGCAGAAGCGGAGCGAGCCGTCGAGTTTCTTCTCGACCGCCTGGAGCACGTTGTGAAAGTAGGCCTGATCGCCAGGCTCGCGGCTGTAGAGCCAGAGCGGGATGTGGCCTGGAGGCATGCGTGCCGTCGTCAGGGCCGCAAGCACGGCGAGCGCCCACACGAGATGGTAGGCCATGAAGATGAGCGACGTGCTTGTCGACGAGAAGCCGACGAGCGCCGCGTCCGTGCCCAATGGGGCAGCCACGCCAACGGCGGGCAGCAACGCGAGCAGCAGCACAGCCATGTAGCAGCCTGCACATGAAGTCGTGAGCACGGCGGCGGGCGCCCAGCGCCACAGCCGACGGCGGCCGGCAGCTGGCTCTGTTCGCGCCTTAGATCCGACCGGTATGCTTGTCGCCGGCTGCCACGGCGAGCCAGTGATCATCCGACCGTCGGCCCCGGTTACCTATCCGAAACCTGGCTCACGACGACGCGAAGATCCCACAAGGAAACGAACGTTGCAGCTTACCAGATTGAAGGGCTCACGAGGGAAACAAATAGTTGCATTCTCTGTGAGGTGCGCCTGCGCCGTCGAGAGGGTGTAACGACGGACCAAAAAGTGGTTGCGGTCGCGGGGCATGCAAATCTGATATCTGTGATCGGTTGTGAATGTGTGATCGGTGTGATCATGCCTGTCGGAGTTGTCAGAGGAACATGTCCATGAATATGCGCTCAAGCCTCAACATCTTAAACTTAAACGAGGCTGGACGTCTCGATTCGCGTGCACATTTCCCCGGGTCCGCCAGTGTGCGACGGGCGTCCCGCTACATGTCGCGCTCCAATTCGCGCGCGAACGGAGAGCTCACCGCGCGCGCTTCGCCTGGATGCTCGCCGCAAAGCCATCTGGGAGCGCCTTGGTGGATGCGACCAACTCGGGCAGCGCGGCCACGTCGGCGGTGAGCAAGGCCACGAGTTCGGTGAGGCGCGGGTCCGCGGGCAGCCCGAGCCCCGCAGCGAGGATATTGTCCACGTATTGCACGTCGGCGGCGAGCTGCTTGGCGCCCAGGAGGGACAGCTGCTCAAGAGCTCTCACGGCCTCGAGCAGCAGCGAGATCGTATGCGCTCCAACGGCCTCGAGCCATTCGGATGCGCCGTCGAGGTCACCCAGCCCGTCCTCGTCCGCCTCCTGCGCCTCCTCAACGGCGGCGACGGGGGCGGACGGTCGGCGCAGCGCCGCAGGCAGCCGCGTGAGCGTCGTGTCAGCCGCGAAGGGCTCGAGTTGTTGCGGAATCGCAAGGAGCACCTCGCCCGCGTGCGTGATGTACGACTGCGGCGTGGCTGAGAATGCGAGCATGGCGGCCGCGATGGCCTCGCTGTCGCCCCCCACGCTGCTGCCATGCAACGCGCCATGGCCGCGCCATACTTCAATCAGGGCCGCAGCATGGATGGAGCTGATGGCGGCTCCGATGGGTGCACAGATCGCTTCGAGGGCCAGCTGCTGCGCGGTGGCGAGCAGCTGGCCCGCGGCCGCGCGCGCGCGACGGAGGAGGCCGAGCCCCCCCGGTAGCTCGTCCCCCTTTGTCGGCGGCGCCTGGAGGGCGCTCTCGAGCTCCGCCGCCGCGGCGCGCTGTGCGTCCGTGTGGAGCGGTGCACTGGTGCACGCCCTGGCCGTTTGGCCGAGTGCCTTGTCGAATGCGGCCTCGGCCCGCACGAGCTTCTCACGCAACCCGTGCACTGCCCGCAGCAGCGTGAGCGCATCGTGCGCCGCCTCCGCCGAGGCCGTGCCGTCCATCGCAGGTGCGGCGGCCGGGAGCGCGCCGGGAGCGCGCTTGGTTGCGCCCGGGGCCTTGGCACGCAGCGGAGGCAATGCCGTCGCGAGAGCTGCCGCATGAGCCTCGGTGAGGTCGCATAGGAGAGCGGCGGCGCCTGCGGCACCGAGCGGCCCGCCAAACTCGAGCGCGGCCGTCCAGGCCGTCTGCAGCACGCCCATGAAGGGCGCGGTCGAGCGCTCCAATGCCGTCGCCGCATGCGCCACGACGCGTCGCGCGCTGTCCTTGGGGAAGCTGGGCACGGGAGGCAGGCGCGCTGTGAAGAGGTGTCGTAGCGAGCGCGCGTACCGGCGCTGCGCCGGCTCGAAGGGGAGAAGCAGCGCGTCCGCGATCCGGCGCACGCCCGGTGCCTCGAGGCCGCCGAGGTTGGCCGCGAGATGCCCGACACGGCGCAGGGCTTCGGTCCACAGCGCGCCCAGCCCGAGGAGGGAGGCGATGGCGGGACTCATCTCATCCGCGGCGGGCGCGGCGGGCGCGGCGGCGGCGGGCGCGCTCGCGTCCGCGCCTTCGGCGGCGGCCGCGCCGTGAGCGTCGAGCGGCGCCGCGAGCAGGTCGCTCATCTGCGGCCCCAACGCCTCGAGAGCTTCGGAGAGTACGGCCGGGAGGAGCGACGCGTCATCGGGGAAGACGGTGGCGACCCACGCACGCTCCTTGGGCACCGTCTCCTCGAGGCAGCGCCAGAGCGCGCGCAGCGCTTCGGCCGGCTGCCCGCCACGGCGCGCCAGGTTCCAGCACTCGAAGATGGGTCCCTGTTGGCACTGGACATAGCACTCGCGCACCGTGGCCGCGCTCTGCAACCCGAGGAAGAGACCGCGCAGCCGGTGCACCGCGACGTTGTCGTGCTCTCGTACCGCCTGCAGCAGCTCGGGCTGCAGCCGGTCGAGCACCTGCGCCTGAAGCCCCTTGAGCTTCGCCGGCGCGTCGGGGAAGAGCCGCGCGAGCTGCGTCGGGTCGAGAGCCTCGAGCGCGCCGCCCAGCTGCACGACGACCGAAGCGGACGCGGTCGGATCGTTGCGCGCGAAGGACGCTTCGACGCTGCGCAGTAGATTGACGACGTCCTCGGCCTGCTGGAGCGTGCGCACCGCCGCAGCGAAGCGCTCGCGCAGCCGCAGAGCACCACGGAGCGTCGCGACGGAGGCCTCCGAGCGCTCCTCAAGCGCGGCGACCTCCTCGAGCAGCGTGCTGAGCTCGGCGCGGACAGCTCCCGCCTGCTCACGAACGATACCGAGCTCGCGAGAGACTGTCGGCGCCATGCCAGCCAGCTCGTCGCACCGGCGGCCAACCTCGTCGTTGACGTCTGCGGCTGAGAGCTGCAGCTTCGTCAGCAGAATGGAGAGGTGCGTTGTCAGCAGTGTCGGGGCGGCGGCAGTCTCCGAGGATGCGGTAGCGCCCGCGAGCGCAGTGTTGACCCACGCCTTGGCTGAAAAATCACCCGAAGGAGCTGCGAAGGTGCTCAAGTCCATGAAAGGCTGGAGTTTTTATCCGACAGCGCAGAGAGTTGCCGCAGTGCGAGTGCTGCAGCGAGCAAGGCGAAGATGACCTTTTTCGGTCATGTTTGTTCGTATGTTAGAGCCCCATATGTGTTTGTTTACCCAATTGCGCATACGACGAAACTTCGCACAACACGTCGTAGCGCATTGTCGATCTTCTCTCGGCGCCCGGGCACTGGAACTCTATGCGCGGAACCCATGGGCCAACCCCCACATCGATGATCTGTCATCGTGCCCCTCCCGTGCGCCCGGCACCGCCGCCTCTCGCGCCGGCCAAGCAACCGCTCCGCGCGCTGCCCCTCACCCGCGCCGGCTCCATGGCCCGCGCTCAATGGCCCACTCGATGCACGAGCTCGCCCATCGTCAGCTTCATCGGCTCGTCAAAGTTGGTGACGAGGTTTGTGACGGCCTCTTTGAAGGGTGCGCCCGTCGCATGCAGGTTGAGCAAGAACGAGATGGCCGTGTCTAGGCAGGTCGAGGGCTCGGCGGCGTCGCCCACTTGGTCGCAGAGCATGCGCAGCGACGAGAGCAGCGTCGAAAAAGTCGGTAGCACCTCCTCCTTGAGTATACTGAAGAGCGCGAGGAGGGCCGACGTCACGGGTGCACACAGCTCCTCGTCACAGAGCGCAACGTACAGGTAGTCCTTGTTGGCCTTGAGCCACTCGCCCCACGCCACCTTGCCCTCGCTCAGATCGTGAGGTATGATGTCCGAGGGCAGCAACGCCGCGATCACCTCCGCGTGGGCAGGTTCGAGTGTGTCGAGCGAGTGCGCGCGCGCCGAGTCCATGAGCGCCTTGGCCACGTTGAGCTTCGGCCACACGCTCACCAGCGTGTTCGCGTCAATCGTGGCGCCGCCGGCGGTTGCGATGTGGACGTCCTCGTGAGACTTATCTGGAGACAAGAGGTCCGCGCGCATGTCGGCGGGCAGATCGAGCAGCGACTCGACAAAAGCAGGGAGCAGCTTGGGGTACTCGACGAGGACCTTGACGGCACAGGCGAGCGCGACCACCTGCGCCGAGGGCGCGCGCGACGCGAGCGCGTGCACGAGCAGAGCGACGACCGCCGCGGGGTCCTTCGGCACGGGGCCGATGCATAGTAGCGCCGTGGCGAGCTTGGCCATGTTGGCCTGCGTCTCCCACCACGGATCCTGGAGGGTCGCGAGCTTGGGGAGAAGCTCGCAGATGATCGGCTGCTTGTTCGGCTGCATCTCGGCGAGCGACGCGAGCACGCCGACCGCCGAGGCGAGCAGCCTCGACTTTTTATCGAGCGAGAGCACGGCGTAATAGATGTACAGGTTGAACAGGTCGTCGGTGAAGACGGAGGCGTGCTCGAGCTTCACCAGGTGCGGCAGCAGCCAGAAGAAGCACGAGGGCTCGTCCACCGCGTTCTGCAGCGCGCGGATCGCGTCGATGTGGTCCTCGGCCGTCTCCGGCACGAAGGCGTACACGAGCGCGAGCAGCTGGGGCGCCTTGGCCGCAGTGGCGCTCCGAAGGAGCGGTGCGAGGAAGGGGAGGGCGTACGTGCTGAGCACGCGCTTGGCCGTCTCCGGATCCACGGCCACGAGCTCCTCCCCGAACTGGACCAGCAGCGCTACGATCGCTTCGTACGCGCTCGCGCCGTCCAGAGACGCCATGGCGGGCGTGAGCATGTCAAAGAGCTCCCACGCCTTTGCAGGCTCCTTTGAGACGGCCGCGGCGAGGGCGTGCAGTGAGTGGGCAGCAGCCGTCTCGAGCAACCGGACGACGACGTTCACGGGCAGCTGCACCAGGTTCGCCGCGAGCGTCGCGAAGCTGTTCGCGTTCGCCGCGCTGCCAGTGTATGACACGACGTCCGGGCAGTGGGGCAGCGTCAGCTCGCTCAGAATAGCGCTCATTGCGCCCAACTCGACGCCTTGCGGCGGCGGCGGCGGCCCGGTGCCTCCGCCCATGTCGGCGATGGAGACGGCGGCTCCTGTCGCGGCGGCGGAGTGGTGCGACGAGCCCCCGTGCAGCGTCGCATCGCGAGATGCGCGCAGCTGCGCGATGTTGCGGTCGACCTGCGTCACGCGCACCTCCTGGAAACGGACTTGGGCCGCTTCGATCGTCTCCGGCACCGGCTTGGCCGGGCCGCGCATCATCTGCATCGACATCTGCGAGACGGAGGCGCCCGCGGGCATCGCGAAACGCGCTGGATCGGTCTCGCGCGCCGCGCGCTGCGCGTCAGTGTGGTCGTCGATCAGCGACTTGGCGCGCGACGCCGCTGTCGTCTGGTCGGCGAGCGTGGTGCTCATCTCCGACGCTTTGATCCGCGACTGGAGCAGTGAGGTGGCGTTGCTTTTCATGAACGCAGGGTCGTTGGCCGGGTCAGAAGGGTCCAGTTCCGTGTACTTGGGACCCTTGACCTCGCGCCCGGTGAGCAGAGTGTACACGATCGCAATCAGCTCTGCCGCCGCCTCAACGCTCTTGCAGTGCACGACGTCATTGATGAGAGCCGGTGGAATGTCGATGCCCTTCTTGGCGAAGAAGCGCTTGAGCTGTCCCCAGTTATCCAGCTTCCGAGTCAGGTTGCTGCCATTGTCGTACGAGTGCATCTCGACGTCCGCCACGTAGTAGCGGGAGAAGATCTCGGCAACAAGGAAGCCATTGCTGAAATCGCGTTTGACATTCTTCACCGAGTATGTGAGGTCCAAGCTCTGCAGCCACTTGAGTAGCTCACGCGGAAGGCCGCTCATGCTTTGCGCTCAGCGCAGGCGACCGACAGAGGCTCCACAACAACGACAACTCCCACCCGAACACACCATTTTCCCCACAGGTCGAGAAGCATTCCCTGCCCTCTCTTGCCATTTTGTCGAACGCTAGGTGTGCTATCCCGTGGCTCAAATAGGGCGCTCCTTCAACCTCGCTGTGCGTGCATAGAGCGAACACGAGCTCCGAATGATGCACACCAGCGCCCAGCATGTCGTTCGCGACAGCTCCGCGGCCAGCGCCTCGGCCAGCCTGGCAATCTCGGACTCGCTCAGCAGCCAACGCCTCGCTTCACGGCACCGTCTAGAGCAGCAGTACGGCACAACGAGCGCGATGAGTGTGACGAGCACCATCCTCGACTACTCCGACGGACAGGAGCCCATCTGTACCGTCAAGCCTGCTCATCGGCCGCTCCACGCGCAGGTTACTTTACTCCTGCAAGAGCGCGAGTCGCTCCTCCAAGAGATTCAGGAGCATCGGCTTCGTAAGGAGGACATGGTTGAGGCGGTAACTTTCGGGCTGCGTGCCGACCGGGACAAGCTCGCAGCGGAATTGAAGGTGGTTGAGGGGAGTCGAGGTCGCATTATAAAGCATGTTGTGAGCGTGGACGACGAGTGCAAACGGTTGAAACTCGAGCTTAGAGAGCAGAAGGCGATGGCAGAGGCATCGCGTCGGGAGTCCGAGGAGGTCATCGAGCAGCTGAAGCAGAGGCTCGCAGAGACTCAAACGCATAAATCTGAAAACGATTTACGATTTGCGGATCGGGATCGTCGTCTCTCAGGCGAGCGGCGGCGCCTCTCCATGGACGTGGCGGCGCTGCAGGAGGAGCTTTCGTTGGTGCGAGCGACCCTTCAGCGGGCAGGCCTTGAGCTGGAGGGCGAGCGTGGTGCGAAAGATGCTTTAGACAGTCAGCTGAGCAGGTTGCTCGATGAGCGCCAGGTGCTCAAGGAGCGGCTCACAGCATGTGTTGCTGACAGAGACCGGCTGACCTTGGCGCTGGCCACGGAGCAGCGCCAGACTCTAGCGCTTCGTGCCCAGCTCAACGCACTAGCCCCAGAACTGCCCAAGCTCAGGGACGAGCATGCGCGAGCGCTTGCCGAGGAGAAGGCCACCGGATCGAGGGCGCTTGCGAATGCAAGGGCGAGGATTGCTGAGCTGGAGGCAATTTGCGCTGAGCAGGAGAGGCGACTCACGGCGGACTACCTTTTAGCTGCAGACGAACGCTCCTCGTGGCGAAAACGGGCATTGCACGAGGAAGCCGAGGTCAAGGAGGCGCTTGCGATGATCGAGCCGCTGCGAAAATTCCTCCAACAAGGGGGTGCTATTCTAGCCCAGGGGGCGAGTGCTGCCAATGAAATGCGATGGACGCACGAGGCAGCAGGTCGACGCGAGGTGGCGAAGCGGGCATGGCAAGCTGTGACTAAGGCAGGGGAAGCACTAGATGGCGAAAGTAACGCCGATGGCTCTCTTGCCGCATGGCTGATGCCAATGATCACTGCAGCGAAGGGCTACGCAACCGCCTCTCTTGCGCTCACGCAGGCGTGGCCTGAATAATGGAAAAGAAGCGCTTGAGCGGACGAGAACAAACTTTGTCACCTGAGGGATGGAGGGCCGCGCACAGGTTACCCGCAGGAGCATGTGGTGCATCCGCGATCCCGCGTCGGAGCGCGGGCGCGTTCAATATCGCGCAGCACGGCCTCCACGGCGCAGCGCCGAGCACGGATCTTTAAGCGCTATACACCGGTGCGCGGTGGGTGACTTCTATGTTTGAGCAGCAAACAGAAACACGGCCATTTTAACGCCCGATGGGCGATGGGCCTAAATCCCTAACGATCGTTCCGACGAAAGGAAAGAAAAATCGGATCCACTTTTTCGGAAATCGCACTTGAAATCGCACTTGAAATCGCCGGCCATGCGGATCTCTCCGCTCGCCGCCGCGGCGCGGAATCCGTCCGCAATACCATAGTCCATATCTCACACCCGGGAGGGCCGCGGGGAAATACGTAACACGTCGCGGATACCGCCGTGTGTACGCGCATGCACACTGTCAGAGAGAAAGTGGGGTTAGCGACAATAACCAAAAATCCGAATGGCGCCTGTCCAGGCCCTTGCTGGCTCGTCCCGGACCGTCCTGGCACGAATTTGGCGGCTGATCAGATGCTCGGGCTGCGAACATAGGATATCCCGAGTGCACCGCATCCAGATCCTCATGGATGGCCACTCGTGGACGACCAAAACTGAGCTCAGGGATGCGTGATCGGAACACTGGATGCAGTAGAGGAGTCGAATCACCGGTGCGATGGACCTCACCTTCAATTCATGACGCACCTTCAGCATGTGCTGATAGAATCTGAAGCCACGCCCATGCGTCTCATGCCCTGTGTCCCGCCAACTCAAACCGGCCTGCCCTTGCCTTCCACCAGGTTGCAGGTCTTTACCGCGCACGGCAATGCGGTGGCGGCGGCGGCGGCGGCGACGGAAGCCAACCTGTGCTCGACACCGTCGTAACGCGACGGTGTTGAGCGCATCTTTGCGTTCCCCGAGGGGGGCGCGCCATCGGGCGCGTCGGTGCACAGGTTCGATGCCGCCGTCGTCTCCACCGTCGCCCCGCCATCTGCATCTCAGCACTCGCAGCGGCGCCGGAGGCGGCGACGGCGCGGAGGCGGCGGCAACCAAGGCGGCAGAGGAGACGAAGGCAGCGGCCCGGGCGACCGCAACGACGACCCGATCCTCGAGAAGGGCAACCGCCGTGCAACCGCCGCAAGAAGCGGCTCGGCGACTGATGCTTTGCCTATGGTCTATCGCCGATGATAGGTCTGAAGCGTATGATAGGTCTGTGCAGCGAGTTGATGGCGTCTCGGAGTGTTAAAAATCAATTCACTCAATTTGACACACGACCCGATCACGGGAAAAGGCGTGCGCGCAGCGGAGGGGACGCAGTCCCACCCAGACACAGACCGTCCGCATCATGAGGCACAGTGGCAGCAGCTGCGAGGTAGGTACGTTCCCTGCGAGGGCGGACCTTCTGTGCCCGTCACGTCCTCGACGCAGCACGGGCACATGAGCGGCGCGATGCCCTCGAAGCCCTTCACGCGCGGACCTGGGTCGACGTGGCTGAGGAGCGAGTTCAGCACCGCAGTGCGGCGAACGGCAGCGTCGCACGCCTTTGACCTTCCACAAGCACCGCATGCATACGCCATCCTGGTTGATGCACGTGTCCAAACCGCAGGCTGCGTGGCCTCGCGCCTGCACGCGGTCGCCGACCTTGAGGTCCTTGGGAAGGCACAGCTTCATCGGCGCTCACAATGAAACACACAGGCAAGGGTGGGCGTTTAGGATCATCCTGCAAATTCGCGAGCTCGAAGGAATGCACTGGCGATGGGGCAAGGGACGTGCCTCCCAGGGCATGGTGCCTCGGTCGGCTCAGTTTCGCGCCAGGCGCGACGGCTGACGTGAAAAATGGGGCGACAAGCAGCGCAAAAGGCCGACACGCGAGAGCATGGAAAAAAAGTGGCTTG
>Ga0210241_101489_pt1 | contig 17428 bp, 13 predicted proteins | sample ChrtobMetP5a_8mM_FD_155488 | JGI IMG/M metagenome (GOLD analysis project Ga0210241, IMG submission 155488) | Chrysochromulina tobin associated microbial communities from unialgal haptophyte culture, Seattle, Washington, United States - P5a_8mM | ecosystem: Host-associated > Algae > Haptophytes >...
AATGTATCCTGAATGTATCGTAAAGAAGGATACATATCCCTAGGTAAGATACATTTTCTTTGATGGCCAAAGTGACAGATACAAATGTATCTTGTTGTATCTCGATGTATCTTGATGTATCTTGATGAATACATGCAGGATACATGCAGGATACATGCAGGATACATCAGGATACGTATTGTATAGGAAACCCCCCCCAATTTGTATAGGAAACCCCCCGTCACCCACCCGTCAACAGGCGACCACAAAGTTAGTAAACATTCGCAGATACAAGTACATAAGACTGTCGTACTTGTATCAGAGAGATATTGATTGGTCAAGGACGGTTGAAGGGGGGCCACTTGTCACAGCATGAACGCACACGGAAATTTGGAGCTCAGATCGCGCACAGATCGCGCAAACAGAATCTCAGATCGCACTTCAAGTCTTCAACACCGAACAGAATGAATCACCTCAAAAAGCTCAATGCATCAACTCAACACGTTCGGAAGCTCCGTCGGTCGGTTTTTGGCTCGATCTAGTTTTTCGGAAATATGGGCCCAGGGGGCGAGGGCTGGGGACCCGCTTTTCTTTTCGTCTCTCATATACAAAAACTTGCACCCGGACCCGCGGTCCGCGGACGCCACCTACGGACGCCTCCCACGCAGCCGGGCGGGTCGGCGGCGGGCGCAGGCCTGCGGCGCACGCCGCAGCCGGGCCGGCATCGGTGTGAGGCAGCAGCCTCTGTGGGTTACGCACACGCACCAGGCGGGGAGGCGACGATGGCGGGGCGCGGCGCGTGGAGACTAGATGGCGGGGCGCGGCGCGTGGAGACAATCGCGCCATCGTCGCCTCCCCCGGTTGTGCTCGGACGCCGTCCCACATTGCCTTGCAATGCGCCGACGCTTCCTTTTGCTACCGTCCCCGTCGGGGCGGCGTTGGAGACGCCGGCGGCATCGAACCTGCGTGCACCGACGCGCCCGATGGCGCGCGCCCCCGTGGGGAACGCAAAGACGCACTCGACACCGTCGCATTACGACGGAGTCGAGCACAAGTGGTGGCTTCCATCGCCGCCGCCGCCGTCGCCTCCGTGGGCGTCAAGCAGCAGGCCGAGGCACCACATTCGGCGCCGGTTGCGCCGCGCAACGCGCTGCGTCGACGCCTTCGCCGCCGCACTTGTACAGCACGCGCGCGCGCTCCGCGCTATCGATCCGTGCTGCGGGCACGAGCTGGCCCGATTGAGAGTCCGAGCGCAGCTCCTCCGTAGCGCGCGCGCGTCAAGGCGCGCGGCGAAAGGGGCGGGCAAGTCGATGGCAAATGGAGAGATGGTTCGAGGCGGCGCCGTCCTCCGACGCGCCTGGAGCCGGCCGCAGCGGGACGCGGATGCGCGCGCATGCGCGCGGAGCGCAAAAAAAAAGGTGGCACGCACGCACGGACGAATTAAAGGGGGTCCGAGTCAGTACCCTGAAAGGCTGCTGCGCTCGCCTTTTTCAGGGTCCCCAGGATAATTTCCCAAAGTTGCGGCTCAGTGTGACACTCGAGTGTGCGATGATTTTAGAGAGAAAGGGTTCACACGAGACAAGGTCGGTTTCTGGTACAGTACTGGTACTGTACGACCAGGGGAGCTTGCAATCTGCCGAGTGAGACCTCTCCTCTCATTCACAAGTGAAGAGTGTGACAAGCGAAGCGGCATTGCCCGAGCGTCAAATAGCGTGCTGTGGGGAAAGAGAAGTGTTTTCATGACAGGGCTTGCAAGCGTTGGATGGTCTTCATCAACACAGTAAGATCGCGTGTCTGCGCCAAGGCGCTGCCGCGCGGAGACAGAACACGGCGCCGCACGTGCAGTCATGATATGGAGATTCACGGGCCGGACCGCTAGGACCAAGGTGATTCGCGCTAGCACTCACTGTTCAATCCACGCGGGGGCACTGAAAGCCCCGTGCATGATGACCAAAGCACGACCGACAATCCCCTCGCAGGTCCATGTTCCCCCCAAGGTCGATGACAAAACCGTGGGCGATAAGGAAGAGACCAAAGAGCCTCAGATGCGCCGCCACAAGGCGTTGGTATTCTTGCGCGTCCTTCTGGCGCTGCCCGGACCCGTCTTCTTGGCGTTCTCAATCCAGCAGTACTTTGACGGGATCGGTTCTTTGAGGTCTCTCGTACAGGGCCATATCGGGTTAGCGTTCGCAGCCGCTGTGACGTTCGCAACCCTTCCGTTGTGGCTCTTTTCGCTTCTCCTTGCTCAGATCCATCACACGGTCGATTTCGATAAACCAGAGTCTCTTCATGGAAGACGCGTCTGGACACGGGTGAGGGCCTTTGAAAGTGCTTTGTTTTTGCTGACCGCCTTTGCATACATTCTACTCTACAGTCAAGATCGGGTGTTCTACGTGTGGGCCATACTCGGCTTACAGCCCGTCGTGGCACTGGCTCTCTATTCGATTACAAATGTTGTTCGCGCCATCATCAATCACCAAGGTAGCGGTTACCACACGTTTTTGCTCTCGCAAGGATGGCGGGTCGTCGTCAACGCCATTTTTTGCGCATGCGTGATGCTCTATGCTCTGTCGGCGATGTCGCGCATTCCAATTGACGCCCTCTCGATTGTGGCCTTTTCCGAACTATCATTTAGTGGCATCGCCTGTTCGGACGAGAGTGCATTTTTGAATGCCTTTGGGGCGTCTGGAGCCAATGCTAGCTGCCCTGCGAAGCCCCATTGCGGCTACCGTACGTACGAGGAGCTATGCCAGGCCGTGCAGTACTCGACGATGGCGAGAGGGTTGACCATTGACTTTGAGTTAATTCACTACTTCGTCGCCGTAACCTGGGTCGTTGTCTCGCTTTTCCTTAAGGGCACTGGCCGTTTACGCGCAGACAACGGCTACTCGCACTTGTTCTCTCGCCATATGATCGTTGGGATGCTGTTGTGCTTGGTGCAACTGATGAACATGATCTTCTCATGCATGCGCCTCCTCCTTATTGTGCCTCGGCTGCAGTCTCCACGCCAAGCAGCCTACTTTGTTCGAGAGGACTCGATGGAAGAGGAGCTACCTCTGTTCTGCTACTCAAGCGATTGTATTTTTTATCACCTGTGGGGCACTGTCTGCCTGTACGTGCTCATCATCGTCGTGTTAAACTTTGACTTCCTCGCCAAATATGCATCGCAACTGGGCGGAAACGCCGACAAAGAGCTGCAAAAGGCAATCGACGAGCTCAAAAATCATGAGAACCCTGGGGAAAAGTGGGAGGAAGACGCTCCATTTTTCTACTTCCTTCCCGCAGAATACGTATGCAAGCCATGCGTTGAAAAGACGTTACCTCGCATGCAGACAATGCGAGGAGCTCGCACCTATAAACAGATTTGCGCCGAAAAGTCGTTACCTCGCATGCAGACACTGCGAGACGCTGGCATACTGAAAAAGATGAAGATCCCTCTCGTCGCCGCGTTTCGCGGTGAAGGCATCATCAAGAACATCCTCTTCGTGAGCCATCGGTGGGAAGAGTTTGGTCGGCCCGATGTCAACGGCGTGCAGCTCCAGGCCATTCAGGAGTACCTGCACGACCATCCAGACATCAAATGGGTCTGGTTTGATTACTCGTCGATGCCCCAGAACACGGGAGGCTTTGCCTTTGACACTCGGACTCCCGAGGAGAAGGCTGAGTTCCAACTGATGCTCAGCGCCATCGCCGACCTCTACCTGACCGCGCGCGTCCTCATTCTCCTCGACGGGTCGTACGCGTCGAGGTTCTGGACGCTAACCGAGGCATGGTGCTCGATGCAGACGGCCACACCCGAGGGGCTCCGCCCCGCAACGGAGGCTGAGCGTCGCTACACGATCAGTTGCATCCACAACGCTGACGACGAGTATGATGCCAAGGGCCTTGTCAGCAAGGTGTCCACAAAGACGCCCGATGAAATGTATGGTATCCTCGAGAAGCCGGACGTCAATGTCACCAATGCAAAGGACAAGGTGGCCATGCTTCCCGTCATCCAGAAGACCAACCAGCGCGTCATTGAGATGTTTCAAAAGCTAGTGGCGCGTTCCCTTTCCGCTTCCGAAGCCGACGACAGCGACTTGCATTAAGAATAGTGTGATCAATGATGCATGCGCACGTGAGTGAGTGCTGACAAGAAGCCCCCGTACGTTCGGGGATTACCAAGTGTGAACGTGGATCACCACACGCATGGAGTGTGAACGTGGATTAAGAACGTCGCTACTCGATTGGTCAGCGCTACGCCATCGGCAGCAGCATGTACGTTAATCGCAACAACGGGGAGGAGACGCTCGCCTATGTGAAGGAGTGCGATGCGGAAATGGTGCTCTACACGGTAGTGGCGACGATTGACGTGCTTTGGCAACACGTTCCCAGCTCGAGCGCCCTCAAGGGAGGTACCAGGCAGGGCAACCAAGGCACCAGGGACCTCGAGAGGTACCCCGGCCATGGAACATGGGGGGCAAGAGCGATATATGAAAGGTCCCAGCCAACGCAACTCTCCAGTCTCCACCGCTCTAGCCCATGCTCTACCGCTCTTGTCTTTCGGTCGACATTCACACGTTCAATGATTATAATTCACAGCCAATGTTTAAATTCGACACCATCCTAGTGAGCACGAGCTGAACTGTAACGTTTTTCCATGCTGTCGGACAATGCTGTCGCGGGCACAGCGGGCCCCATTCGCCACATGGAGCTTTTGTTGCCGCATTACGCCGACGAGGAGCAGCTTGCCGCGACCATGGAAAGCATGCTTCTTGGCACGCCTGAGGGACAAGCGGCGCTCTAGGCGCCTATTACCGAGGCAATCAGCACATTCGCGTCCTTGACGTTGAGCCCGTCGGCATCATGTACCTCGGAACAGGCAGTTGATTGCGAGTGATGGCGAGTAACGGCGAGTGACGGCGAGTGATGGCGAGTGATGGCAAGTGACCTGACTGCCTCCTTTGCTACTGATCAGGCTGGTCGGACCGCGCCCTTACCAGCCTGCTGACTCAGGTGCGGAACTCTTTGAACGCGAACACCTGGCCCGGGGGGTTGGGCAGGCACCACCGGGCACCAGGGTGCTTAGTGCGAAGAGGCATGTGGGGCTTCGTGCCTCACCTGCCCCTACACAGGTGGAGCTCGGCGAGTGATGGCGAGTGATGGCAAGTGACCTGACTGCCTCCTTTGCTACTGATCAGGCTGGTCGGACCGCGCCCTTACCAGCCTGCTGACTCAGGTGCGGAACTCTTTGAACGCGAACACCTGGCCCGGGGGGTTGGGCAGGCACCACCGGGCACCAGGGTGCTTAGTGCGAAGAGGCATGTGGGGCTTCGTGCCTCACCTGCCCCTACACAGGTGGAGCTCCGTGCTCCAACTGACCACTTTGCCCTCCGCAGCGAGGGCCTCTTTTTTTTACCCAAGGCACGGCAGTGGGCGACGTGGACTGGGCATGGAAATGAAGAGCACGCCTGATCCTTCTTCGGGGTGCTTGGATCCATTCTGGTGATCCACGTGTTCACGATCCGGGTGATCCCGTCCTGATCTCACTCGGGCCGTCAAGGCAAGCGATCCCGTTCTGATCTCGCTTTGCCGCCAAAGGTTTTTGGGGCCCCACGACCTGCACATACGTCCCGGTCTACTTTTTTTCCACCCGCAGAGGCGCGGTTTTGGACCGAGACACCGAGGCTCTGCGTGACGAGCGCTCATTTTCTTTTCTCTTTTCTGGCTGGCTGTGTGGTGGCCTTCTGTTGGTACTCTTTGGGACACATGCAGAGCTCCTTGGGTGATTGCCCCTTGGAGGGGAGAGCTTGAGTGGTTCCCTGTCTCGAATCCGGCTCTATGCCGGGTCGTTGACATGCGCGAGGACGGACGGAGCCAGCGTCTCTTCAGGGGGCGGCTTGGAAACTTCTACTGGCTGCCCCCTGGCTCGCCCATCTGGGGGTTCACCGCCCATGTCGGCGGGCGCGCTCCCTCCCCGCTCGCGCTCCCGAGTTCATATTTGGGTCTCGCCGATCTTCTCTCTTTATGGCTGTTTCTCAGCTCTCCGTCTGCATGTGTCTCATGTTAGGCCTGGCCTGTATTGTATTGTATTGTCTTCACAGCTGTGCTGCTTACGTGTTGTGTGTATTAACATGAACATGAACACAACTCCCGCTGTCACCGCAGACGCTCCGCAGACGCTCTTGGTAAGATGGACCTTGGAAACGGCACCGTAGACGATATCGATGTAAGTAAGCTGCTCGCCGAGCTCATGGCGCGCGACCCGGAAGCGGGCCTCGAACTCGCCAGGGAAATCTTCCGCCAACTGTCGATGGAGGCTGTGCCGACCGACTCGCAGGCGTTGTTCTCGCCGCAGAAGACCGTCTCGGAGACACGCCGAACCGTTTGGCGCACGCATGGCTGGCCGAGCAGCAGCGCGCCGCCGACGATGACGACGGTGGATACGGCTCCGGGCCCCACAGCGTCATTGGAATCCCTCGATGCCCATTGCCTATCGCGCATCGGCAGCATCTCGAGGACCAGGGAGAAGGATTTGAGACGTGGGTCCCTCGATCGGCGTATCCCCATGCTTGGCCAGCTTTCTGGAGTCTGCCGCGCTCTACGCGCAGTGCTCGCTCCTGTCCTCGAGCCGATGCAACGAGCGCACCGAGGGCGGAAGCAACGGCTGACGCAGGTCTTGCAGAGCCTTGCATGCGAAGGCTCCTGGAATCACCACCTGAAGCTGGTCCGGTATTCCGCTGCCTCCTTGATGGCGAGTCACCGCATGGTCACCTGCGAGGGCGGATGTGGGCGCGAGATGAAGATGAGCCGGTTGCTCTGCCTCCTTGATGGCGCAGGTTTCGATCCAAGCATCAAATCCGAGCGTTCCAAGCGCTATTGTGGCCGATGCGCGCGAGTGGCACACAGCACTGGCTTGTCTGAGCACGTGCGAGCTACGTTTGCCGAAATGGGCAACCCGTTTGGGAGTCGTGAGGAGGTGACGGCCGACGAGGGTCTGTGCGCCCTCCGGCTGGCAGTGTGCCAATCGGGATATGGCTTGCAAGCGCTCAAACTGGGGGAACCGCCTACTTTGAGCGATCAGGACTGCACGGTCCTTTGCGACGGGCTCGTGTCAGGATTGGGCTACAAGTGCCTCCTCATCGACCTGAGCTACGCGAAACTAGGTGACGCTGGGCTGCAGATCCTCTCACAAGGGCTGTACGTCTGCATGTCGTTGCTTCACCTCAATCTCAATGGCAATCCAGCCGGCGACGAGGGCGTGGCAGCGCTGGCGAAAGCATTTGCATGCCAGCGCCCAGTGCTCTCCAACGGGCAGCGCCTTGGCGACTGCTGCCCGAATATGCACTGGCTGTACCTAGTCTTAGACCAGTTGGGCAGCACAGGCGCCTTGGCTCTCGCCGAGGCCCTCGGGACACGGACTAGAGGCTCTCGAACGCCACCTCAGCCAGTGTTAGGAGCACTCGAAGTCCTTTGGTGCTGTGGGGCCTTCTCATCCACCTCCGAGCCTGGTGCAGCCTCAGCCGGCTTCCAGGCCCTTACACGGGCTTGCGACGCGCGCGGGCTGCAGCTGGAGCTCGAGCATGGCTTGCCGTGGGGCATGTGATCTTTATTAGGTGGGTTTCGGCGTCAGCCATGGGATACCGTCCCGCATCCCGTAGCGACTGCGGCGCCAACCCGGTTCTGACAAGTCCGAAGAGGACGACTTTCAGGGACCAAGCGATCCTGGCCCACGTCGCAAGCGGAATGCGGGCTTACCGCCACAAGGGATGCATGCACCAGCGGCGACGGGGCGGGGCTGCGGACCTCGAAGTGACCGTGACGAGGGGGGGACTCGGATTCAGGTGATTCTCGACTGCCTTACGGCGAGGGAGCAGGCCGCAAGCGGAGTGGGCCTACGTCTATACATTCGAGCGGGCAGAGCATCCGAACGGGCTTACGGACTCTGACTCCGTGTGAGACCCGCGCCACGTGGCCAGTAGGCCAGCCTGTTATTAACCCATACTCCCACGTGTGTGAGATTTTTTGAATCTTCATGTGTGAATCTTCATACTGAAACGATCACTGAAACTCCCACTGGCGAGGAGGACCAGCACCAACACGTCACAGGAGATGGCGAAGGCGCCGGAAAGTGCGGCGACATCATACCGCCGCGTCGTCGTAGTATCGCACTCGCTGCCCATCACGCTGACCAAGTGCGCTTCCACGGGCGGGTGGACGGCGGCCTGGGATCGGGAGATTGCGCGGCCGGAGACTGCCATCTCTCGCTACGTGTCGCTCGGAGTCAGAAGCCTGGACACGCCGGTCATCTTCGTGGGTTCGCCCAACATTTACGTGCCGGTGGAGGAGCGCGCCGCCGTGGAGGCCGCCATCGAGTCTGCGGGCATCGCGGCCGTCGTCGTCTACGTCGACAAAGTGGTCGCCAGCCGCTTCTACCAAGGCTACTGCAAGTCGACGCTCTGGCCGATCCTGCACAATGTCATCGACGTGTACAATAGCACGCAGGTGACGCACGCGATCGTTGACGAGGTGGCCGAGGGCATTCGCCCCAGTCGAGGAGGGCGTGGCAACGGCAGCGGCTTGCCAGAGTCCTCGCAGCCCGAAGGGTGGGAGGCCGCGCGCTCGTGGAACCCTACAGAGGCGGCCGAGACGTGCTGGCAAGACTACTGCAAGGTAAACCGGATCGTGGCCGCGGCGGTCGTCGAAAACTTCCAGGAAGGCGACCTCATCTGGATCCAGCACTACCACCTCATGCTGTTGCCTTCGGAGCTTGCGCGCAAGCTGCGCAACTCCGCCAACATCGGTGCGCGCCGCTCTCCCCACATCCCACGCGCCACGTCGCAGCCCTAGCAATCTCGAGCACGTCGTCCCTGGCCGGTGGCTCCCGGCCCTCCCTGGCGCACTCGCTGCCCGACGCTGCCTAGCAAGCGTCGCGCGGACCCTCCATGCTGCGCGGCTGCGTTGGTAGCCTCGATCGGGCCACAGACGACAGCCTTGTTCCATGGCGCGCCGGCATCTCTGGTTAGCGCTGACATTCCCATCGGCTGCTGATTCGTTCCTGCTTGGCACATCTCACTTGCGACGCCACTGTGGCGGCGGCGGCGGCGGCGGCAGTGCCGTGCAGTGCAGTGATGCTGCCGCCGCCGCCGCTACCGCTGTGCTGATGCTGCGACGCTGCTCCCTAGGCCGAGGCTGCCGTCATCGCTGTAGCGCACGCCGCATGCGCTTGTGTCCCACGTCATGCCGCCGCTCACGCCGCTGCCTCGCATCTCGCCTGCGCCCTTTGTCCACAGGCTTCTGCTTCCACCAGCCCTTCCCTTCATCGGAGATCTTCCGCTGCTTGACGAACCGCGAGGAGCTGCTGCGCGGCATGCTGTGCGCAGACCATATTGGCTTCCATCTCTTCGAATGGGCCCAAAACTTCATCGCCTGCTGCCGCCGGTGAGTGCCACTGAGTGCCACCGATCCGCCATCGAGTCGCAATGATGAGCAGTTGGTATTGACGAGACCCCCTGTTCCACAGGCTTCTCTCGTGCTCGAGTGAGAGCAAGCGTGGCGGTGGGCTCACCTTGCACTACGAAGGTCGCCAGATCGCTCTCACGTGCACTCACATGGGCATAGACCCACCGCTGCTCCTCTCGGCGCTCCCCTCGGAGGCCGTGGGCGAGCGAGTGGCCGCCCTGCGCGCCCAGCACGGCACGCATACCGTCATCTGCTCCATCGATCTTCTCGAGGGTCTCAAGGGAGTTCCTCTCAAGCTGCTGGCCTTTGAGCATCTTCTCCATTCACAGCACACGCCGTCCCCAGCACCGCCGTCTTCGCAATCGGCATCTCCGAACGTCAGCAGCAGCAGCAGCAGCCTGCGCTGGGAGCGCCCGAAGCCTCTGCGGCTGCTGCTCTACGGCATCACCCCCGACGCGCGCCCAGAGGACCACGCGCGCGTCACGGCGGACGTTCGGGCGCTCGTGAGCCGCATCAACAGCCGCTTCCCTGGCGCAGTCCATTTTGAGTGCTGCGCGGCAATGCCACTCTACGAGCGCCTCGCCCTCCTCAGGGTGACGGAAGTGCTTCTCGTGACCTCGGTGCGTGAGGGGCTGAACCTGCTCCCGCTCGAATACCTGCTCACTAACGAGGCGAACCCGGGCAGCCTCGTGGTCTCTGAGTTCTGCTCGCTTGCCCGTGTGCTCTCGGGCGCGGTGCTCTGCAACCCGTGGTCGGTGCGCAAAATGTCGGCGGCCATCCAGCGCGCGCTCAGCCTCGATGGGCCGACGCGCGCCGCACGCCTCGCTCGTGACATCGACTGGTGTCGCTCCAACACCGCCGCCGCGTGGGCACGGCGCATGGTGGCCGATGTGTCGGCGGCGGCGGGATCTGGCACGGAGCGCGGCGGCGGCGGCGGGCTGGGGCTGGGCTTTGCATGGCGGCCAATGGCTCAAGCCATCGGGATGGAGGACGGTAAGGGCTTCACGCAGCTGCGCGACGAGGCGGTCATCTCGAGCTATCACGCGACCACGCGTCGGCTCATTGTGCTCGACCACGTGGGCACTCTGGTACCAGGCTTCCCCAACTCCGAGAAGACGCTCGAGTTGCACGGGCACCCGGCCCGCTCGCCGTCGCTGTCGTCGCAAGGCTCCTTCTCTCCCGGGCACACCTCGCTCCGCGCGAGCCATTCGTCATTTGGCAAGCTGCTTGAGGAGGCCGGTACGCAGCCGCAGCCGGCGCTCAGCCCTCCGGGGAGTGCTTTGCACCTTGACGAGCCGAATGGCTCCACTGACAGCCTGCCGCACGCCGCCGCGCCCCATGCCCCCACGGCTGGCGCGGAGCGAAAGCGCCCGCGCGCCCCGCCTCCTTCGGCGACGGTGCGCAACGCTCTAGAGGTAGTGTGCGCCGACTCTCGAAACACGGTCCTCGTCATGTCGACGTCGCCGCGAGAGGAGCTCGCGTCTTCCTTCGGCTCGGTCCCGGGCTGCTCCCTGGGCGCCGACAACGGCATGTACGTCGCCTGGAGCGGCCTACATGGCCGGTGGGAGATGGCGGGGGGGGTTTCGTGGGAGCTCTCCGAGGCGATGCAGCAAGGTGTGACGGACGAGGGCTGGCGAGAGCTAGCCATGAGCATCGTCAAGACCTATGCCGAGCGCACCTGTGGGGCCTTCGCCGAGTGCGGCGCGAACTACGTGGCGTTCCACTTCCAGCAAGCCGACCCCGAGTTCGGGCGAATGCAAGCCAAGGAGCTGCATAACCATCTCACCGAGGTACTGCGCGACACCGCAGTCGAGGTCGTCAGCAAGCCGTTTAGATTGCATGTGGGGCCACGAGGGGTGGACAAGGGCTCGTTGATGCGCCAGGCGCTGAATGCCGTGCGCCCCGACTTCGTGCTCGTCGTTGGTGACGACTCGACCGACGAGCCGGCCTTCAGCGAGCTGGCCGAGTTCCGGAGCCGGCATGCGCACCTCGCCAACCACTGCTACGCGTGCACAGTGGGTCGAAAGCCGTCGCGTGCGACCTTCTTTGTCGACGATCAGCCGGCCGTGACCGGCTTACTCGAAGCCCTCAAGTGGGCAGCGCTCCGTGCGACCAAGTCAGCCTCGTACGCGGACCTGGCCAATCTCCCCAGCGTGGGCGGCAGCAATGGCGGCTCGATTGTCGGCGCTGGCCTCAGCAGCGCTGGCAGCACGGCCGGCGGCGGCGCTTGCGCGGCCTATCCAGCGACGGCGGGTAGTGCCGCTGCTGTCGGCGGGGAGGCCAGTGCGCGCAGACGACTCCCCAGCGGGGAGGTAAGGGGGGAGGTATTCCCGCCCCGCGCCTTTTTTCTCCCACCACCACAAGGCGACACGTTCATGGGGGCCACGCCATCGTATTATGGGGAGCCAGGTGGGCACGCGGACACACCGCCGACGAAGGCGCCGAGTGCGCCCGCGGCGCCCGCTGGCTCCGCCTTCCAGCTCGCGCCGACGATGGCGCCGAGCGCGCCAGCGGCGCCCCAGGGCGCCCAAGGCGGCGCGGCCTTCCAGCGGCAGCAGCTGCTGCCTGTCTCGCATACTCCCTGGGGGGGGGGCTGGAAAACTTCTCCGCCCCGGCAGATGTCGCCTCTGTCGAGCCTCCCTCCACACCTGGCTGCGGGCGTGGGCCCCCTGCCGCCGCAGCCTGGCAGTGCAGCCCCTCATGCCTCATCGCCGACCCTCTGCCTCGACCCCGTGGCGCTCGCCTCGAGCGGCTGCCCCTTCATTCAAGCGCCTGAGCAGGCCGCTACCGAGCACGAGGAGACGCACCCCGAGTCGGCGCCGGCCGCGTCTGTGCTCCTCGTCGCCACGGCAAGTATTGCGCTGCTGCTCGCGCTGCGCGGCACGTTGCAGCTACGTGTCAAGAAGCGCCTCCTCGTACTGCTCGTCGCTGCGGCCTTCTCCGTGCCCAAGTGGAGGAATGCGCTCCTCCGGCTAGCCGACCGAATAGTCTTCTAGAAACGTGAGGTCGACACCGGCGAACAACATGTATGGTGGATTGTGTGCATGGCTACATGCGGTGTGAGCTGTTTTGTGTTGAGGCAGTGCGTAGGAGACGTAAGAGGCTTGTTCTAGAGCAGTTGGTTTCGGTTCCGACTCAACAGCGACGTCATCGTTTTTCACCAGCGTTTTGCGCATAACATCCTCCCGCCCATCCGTCCGGGAGGCGGAGCTGCCTGTGGACGAGCTCGACGTGCAACGAGGCCTTGAGCACGAACGGAATCGTAAGACAGTGTAAACGCTCTTTCGGTGAGGTGTGATGGATGACCAGATCTACTTGCAGCACATCAACATTCTTCTATGCATGTTGGCTCATTGGCCCGGGCACGGCTCTGCACGCGCTCCCTTGCCACAACATGTGCCACAACGACAACAGGAGCCGATGCAGTGATCCACAGTGGCGCACGCCGGGTCGTAATTTATCATAAGACACCGCTATGGGAAGCGGGGCGCGGACTTGCCTTCCTCATCCATTCCAGAGAAGAAAATGGCGGAAATGAAATAGAGCCCGTTCGCAATTGTTGCGGTCACAACTTGAATCAGCACTGCGCAGACATTTGAGCCCAACGTCTCTACCAGCGTTCGTAGCATGGACGGCACGACCACGGGTCCATAGTAGTCCAGCGCAGGAAGAACACTTCCCCCTTGCCTTGGTAGCATGCTGTGTGTGAGCCTCGAGTTTGTCAAGTTTGTGTGAGAAATCACGCGATGCATGTACCGGTAAAAAGACATCGGGGGGAGCCGGGAGGCGGGACACACACGGGACACACGGGACACGCGGGCGCACAAAGGCACACGGACCGCACAGACGAACCTCACAACCATCCAAACCCACCAACAACACACACAACCCGCACGTCACGTCAGCGCGCGACCGAAACCGCGGCCGGACTCGACAGCCGCAGGTACCCGGGGTAACGTTCACGCGACGTCCGGAGCTTCGGTTCATGTCGGTTTGTGTATGAATTCACACAGACACACTTTCCGACCGCGTAAACGCAGGAATCTACGAACCGTAGTGTATTGCTGAACCTGAAGCGGGACCGCCCTTGGACGCCACTGAAGGACGCTGGTGTAGCGGGCGAGACTGGAGATGCGGTGGGGGAATTTGGAAGCATGAAGGTAGTCGCCGTTATCCTCGTGCGAGGCTGTGTATGGAGCTAGGTGAGCGTCGGTGAGCGTTGACTTTGTTCATATATCTGCACGTTGTGTCTCTTCCTCATTCTTCTTGTGCTGTTTCCTGGGGTCGTGTCTATTATGTGTGATTCATGCTGTTTGAACGTCATCCTGATCTGGTCCTGCCTACCTCGCCAGTTTCATGCAGCATTTTTCAATCGGTTGCAAATTCGATTCTTGCCGTCCGTTCTTTTCGGGCGCTGCCTCGCTGTTGCTCTGTGTCACCACGCTATCCGCGATGTCTGTCCGTGCTTCCGCTCGATGGTTGTGTTTCTCATCTTCATGGTGCTACTGCCTTGACGCCCGCCGGCCTGATAGATTAAAAGCAGTGGTTCCCATGTTTGACTTCGATGGTTTCCGCCTCCAGAAGGCGCGTCTCTTTCGCGAGCAGCGCGCGGCTGCCATTATGCAAAAAGAGGAATGTCACGAGGACCATCACGTGCATCACGTTGTGTGAGTTACCCACATAGTCAAAGGTGCCCGGTGGGAAGAGGCGCTCGGGCAGCTTGAACAGCCAGGCAAGCGCCGCTACCGCGAAGCTCAGCATCCAGGACAGCACGACAGGCCCAAAATCGGGGTCGAAGAGGAGCACGTGCGCGCAGATGGGCACGGCCAAAAGCACGGGAGCAAGCATTATCCCTGCCACACGAATTGTGGAGCCGCGGTCAGCGTGGCGCTGCGTATTGGTTGCGTCGGCGTCGGTTTGCGCCACGAATAGGCGCACGCCCAGCACGGAGATCAGCAGTAGCAGTGCCAGCAGTGGGACCGCGACTTGCGGCGTCTCTCGGAAGAAGACGGCGGCGAGCAGTGCGGAATGCGAGACGGTGGCGAGGAAGGCGAAGGCGTAGTCCAACTGGATGCAGCGGTTGTAGACGTCCAGCGGGAATGACTCGCTAATGTGGAAGATGACACTTGCAAAGCCGCAGCATATTCCGATGGCTGCGTGCACGCGCAGGACAGTGCTGAGCCATGGCCAATGCGCATAGTAGTCGCCAAAGAGGCATGGAAGAAGCAGGAGGCTGCCCGCGAGATGGGACCAAATGTTCACCGTCTCGCTGTGCCCACGAAAGAGAGCTGTTCTCAGGCTGATGTCGTCCTGCGCGCGGTAGCCTTTGAGCAGGTACTTATTGGTGGCACGGTGATCTGGCATGTCCTTCAATCCGACCAGAGGACGCCACTGTGGCTTGGCAGGTTGACCCACGACTTTGATGGCAAGCACCTCCGCGAAATTGAGCTGGCTGGATGCGCGATATAGCACGGCCTCTGTCGGAAAAGTGCTTGGCAGCGGCATCTCGCCGGCACGGGCTCTACTCTTCGTGCCGACCATCGCACTCCGCATCGCAGAACCACCAAAAGGTTCCATGCGTGTCGGAGATTTCCACAGGACTTTCGGAGGCCTCTGGGAGATTTTGGAAGGCGCCCGGTCCAAAGCTCCAAACTCTTCAAAATTTCGAAGTCTCCCCGACTCCCTGTACATGTATGCTTGTGAGGGAAATTTCGAGGCGATGGGAGCCTTCGTTTTTCAGCCTTTCAGGTACGGTAGTGGTAGTGAATCCGTGAAGTAGTACCGCCTTGTCCCGCGGGCTTCCCCCCGGGCTTCCCCCGGTGTCCTTCCTCCTTCGACGCCTTCAGCGTTGCGCCGAGCTCGCGCAACGCCGCCGCCGCCTCCGCGTCTGCCTTTGCCGACATCGGGCAACGGCGCGGGCCTACTGGCCACTTTTTCCGAAATGTGGCCGGCCAACTAAATGGCCAACTTTTGCGTATCATCGCCACCCGCAACCCCAAAATAGCCCCCCAATCCGACCTAACGCTTTCAACAGCCTTGGCTGGTACCCCCGTCATCGCAGCGATGCTCTCAGGGCTCGTTCCACACGACCTGGTGCTCCGCTGCCACCCTGTCGCTTATGGTTTTGTTTTATACTTTTCCCACTTTTTACACTTAGAATACTACAAAGCGAAGGCCAAGGCATCGACAAAAATCGCAAGAGAAGGGCCCCGTCGTGGTACGTGGACAGCTCACGGTCATGCCGGATGGGTCGACACATCTACGATGACGGGCATGAGACCTCCATGGAATGCACCCCGGCACAGTACGGATGGGACTACTTATAACTTAAGTCCTGCCCGCGCGCCGGGGGTCGCGGACGTGGGACGACGGTCTGGGCGCCCCTCACCCCCTCTGGGGACTCCACTACTTAAGTCCTGCCTGCGCGGGTCGTCGTCAACGGTTGACGAAACTTCGGTTTCGTCAAATGATTTCAGCTACAGTTGCCCCATTTGCAGGGGGAGTCGCCATTGTGGATACGAAATGGTGGGGACTGGACGCGCCGTCCCCGTGGGCAGGTCCCACCGGTCAATACGCCACCCGCGCGCCGCCTAACGGCCACGGCTAACCGCCACCAGGAGGTGTTTTATGCTGATCAACGACTCTGACATCATAACCTGGCCCCACGCGCCAGGTCACTCACGCCAAGTCACCGTGTGGCCGTGTGCAGGGGCACGCCCCATGAGGAGAGAGCGCGCCAGGTCGAGGCGCCACGCGGCACGCTTGCGTGCGCGTCGGTGGCGTACGTCGTGCTCGCCCAGGAGTGAGGCGACGACGCGTTCGAGCCAGTTGGTATCGAGCCAGTTGGTGTCCACCACGGGCGGCCAGGGCTCGCGGCGGCTGGTGCGCGGCGGCCAGCCGTCGGGCGGTGGAGAACGTCCGAGCTCGTGGCCTCGTGTCATCGCGGCCATGGCGAGGGTGATGTGCACCGCGAGAGGGCGTGGCTCTGGCGCTGCGAGTGCCCACGTGATCGGGTTGTTACACACGGCCCACGAGAGGAACGTCACGAGCGCGCGCAGCATGCCACGTGGGCCAACGCGCCGGCACGCACACCAGAGGATGAGCGGTGCAGACCAGAGCAGCATGGGCAGATTGACCAGCAGCGAGAGCAGTAGCTTAGTTCCGGAGGGGCGCGTGTCCTCGCTACGAGTGGCGCCCTCGCCCTCCTCCTCCTCGTCCTCCTCCTCGTCGAGGAGCGCCCCGGGCAGCCGTGTGGGCGGTGCGCTAGAGCCGATGCTCGAAGCGCCGCGAGTGCGCCGCCCGCCTCCCGTGCCAGTAGTCGTGGGCGAGCGCTGTGCATGCACCCGCGCGTAGACGGAGCTCAAATCTCGCTCATTATCTCGCTCATCGTCGACGTCGCTCTCCTCATCGGACTCCTCCTCCTCCTCCTCCGCCTCCTCCGCCGCCGCACTGTTGCCGGGCGGTCCCCACAGACGCACCGTGTTATCTCCCGCGCCCGAGATGCAGAGCGAGCCCACGCTCGCGAGCGCCCAGACGGTATCCTCGTGGCCCCGCAGCGTGCGCAGCCGCGTGGCGGACGACGGGTCCCAGATCTGCACGCAGTGGTCGTAGCCGGCCGCGGCGAGCAGACCCCCACCAACGACACACAGAGAAGTCACTGGCTGCCCTTGGCGCAAAATCGTCGGCGCATGCATCGCTTGCTGCGCGGCACGCGGTGCGTGTGGCAGGGCCAGCCGCCACAGACGCACGGTGCCATCATACGAGCCCGACGCGAGACGGTCTCCGAGGGGCGTGAGAGCCGAGACCCAAGCCGCGTGGCCCTGGAGCGTGGCGAAGCACTCGGGCAGCTGCAGCTCCGACGGTACCTGCGATGGGCGTGTGGAGCGGTCACGGCTGCTGCTGCCGCTGCTCGTGCCACGGAAACGTTCGCCACCGTCGAGAGCTGGGTCGAGCTGGCGGAGCAGAGGGCCGAGATCCCACAGCTTGATGGATGTGTCATAGCTGCCCG
>Ga0210241_101510_pt1 | contig 17238 bp, 13 predicted proteins | sample ChrtobMetP5a_8mM_FD_155488 | JGI IMG/M metagenome (GOLD analysis project Ga0210241, IMG submission 155488) | Chrysochromulina tobin associated microbial communities from unialgal haptophyte culture, Seattle, Washington, United States - P5a_8mM | ecosystem: Host-associated > Algae > Haptophytes >...
GGCGCTCGCGCACTGTGCAGACCTCTGTGCCATCCTCGACCACGATGGTGAACGTCGTCGGCTTGACCGCCGGGCTCTCTTCGTGCCGAATCGGCAGTCCCTGCCGTGCGTGAGGCGTGGCCACGGGCGGCGGTGGCGGCGGCGGCACGTTGACGGTCTTGACACTGGCACGGGCGGTGCTCCCGTCGGCGCGATGATAGAGTACAGACTGGCCTTCAGACGGAGCAGCTGCGGCCACAGCTTCCTCGAACGGTGATGGCTGCTTCAGGTCTGATGGAAGGAATGCGAAGCGCAGATCGTCGAAGTTGATGCGCTCTGGCTCCAGCCCGGGCGACGCTTTGGTTTGCATCCAGTTTTCTACGTGATTCATGATCTGGTGGAGCGTCATGCTTCGCCGAACGTCGGGCAGCATGAAGAGGTCGGACGCGTCGAGATCGATCCATTCATCACGCGCGGCATCGAAGAGCACGATGGAATCTGGGTTGAGCTGCAAGTCCCACGCGGCAGGGGCGCGAGCGACGCCATTCAGCCAGTCCACCTGAGCATTTTCGGGAAGGGCGAGGTCCGGAGCGAGACGCGTCCATCGGCCGTAGTGCAGCTCGAGGAGCGGGCCTGCTTGGTTGGTGATCGACTTCGAGAAGGTGGCCCGCACGAGCCCACTCACGTGCTTTTGCAATCTGAACATCCGACTTCGGCGTGCGCTGTGAGATCGATTGGCGAGGGCTGGATGATGGGTCGACACCGGCAAGTCTCCCGCGTGCAGCTACAGAAGTGCGACGTCCTCGGAACGCATCCACGCACGTTTTTTGCCAGCGTTTGCTACCTCAGCAGCGCGATGCGCGTCGAGCGCCTTGATTGTTTCTGCTGACACGACCTTGCTAGTCACCGCCGTGGGCTGCTTGAGGCCGTCCTCGGCGAGCTTCACCGCCCGGTTGCCGCAGCGCCGCAGGACTTTGATGTCCGCGGCCGAGCGATGCGTGTTCGCCTGGCTGATGAGGAGCGCGATCGTCGCCTGGGGGCAGTCTCGTGTCACAGGCATGAGCTCGAGCACCGCGCGGGCTGCGTTGTATCGCATCTTCATGGCAGGGACCTTGGCAGGCAAGAGCGTGCTCGTGAGGTTGGACACGGATTCGTTGCGAGCGAGCGCGAGCCATCGACGGCCGAGCACCTCGAGATGCACCGCGGGCGAAGGGCTGTGCTTCAGCAGCACATCGAAGACTTGCTGGACGATGGCATTGGCGTCCACATCGATGGGACTCGGCGACGGCTCGCACGCCATCGGAACGGGCGGCTGATTCGGAAGGGCACCGAGCGCATTGGCGAAGGATTCGAAGTCGGTGTGCTGGGTGGCGAGCATGGCGACGAGGAGCAGGCGGACGCAGCAGCGCATGCAAAATGCCGGCGAGTGCGCCAACGAAAGACAGGCGAGACCCGGACGGTCGCAGCTCAGAGTAAACGAAAGGTTTTCCTTTTTTATCGAGTAAGCACGCGAACACACTGGAATTTGGTCACATACTAGCTAGCAGCTGTCAAGACTCATCGGTCCCGTCGACCGCTGTGGGACCCGTACAGTGGACAGGGCACAACGCGATACGCTAACCTCTGAGATTTATAGAAGACATGATTCACCGACAACAGCACGCAACACTGTGTTGCGTCGTAGATACCCTCGTTTCGTTCACCTAGATGACCGCGGGTGCAAATATAGCCCCATTATAGACGCCGTAAAACCGCAGCTTCGCTGTGGCCGCGCTCAAAGCGTCGTGACGCGGTAGACGGCGTCAGAGCTCGTTCGCCCGCGCATCGTGCCTAAGCAAAGCACGTCGCCGACTTGAAGAACACGAGCGCGCTTTGCGACTTGAGTGTTGCCATCCTTGCTGGCGCCGCCGACGCTGTGCCCGTTCACGTGTGTGCCGTTGGCGGCGCCGCAGTCGTCGACGATCCACGTGCCTTCAGTCTCAGCGGCGACGAGGCGCGCGTGCTTGCGCGAGATCATCGTAGGGTATAGCAGGGAGTCGAGCTGCACGTCGCATTCGTCGGCGCGGCCCAACGTGAGCACTTCCCCCGCGACTGACGGGAGCTCGATGCGCTGCGGCAAGTGCATGGGGTGGCGACGACCGCAGTGGGGCGGGCATCCCTGTGATCTTTCGAGGGTGAGCGCGTACGCGGGCGCCGCGGCAGACGAAGGGGGCGCGGGCGGCACGGGCGGCGTAGGTGGAGCGGGCGGCACGGCAGCCGTGATGCCATGCGAGTGTGGCATCACGGGAGCCTGTGCGGAGTGAGCTTGGACAATCCCGAGTGGAGACGTCAGGGGGAAGGGGTCGGAGGCACAGGGAGGTTCGGTTGCCGTCTCATCGGCTTCGTAAGCTGTTGCGTCCGCAGATTCCACTGCCTCCATCGCAGCCGCCTCCTCTGCTGCCGCCGCTGCTGCCATGGCCTCTGCAGCCGCCGCCGCCGCCTCTGCCGCCGCCGCCGCCGCCTCTGCCGCAACCTTCGCCTCCTCGCGCGCCTTTACCTCAGCCTTCGCCTCCGCCTCGGCCTCCGCCTGCAGCCTCGCGCGTGCCGCCTCCACCACACGCAGTCGGAATTTTGGGACTTCACCGGCGGCCGCGTGTCTCTGCCCGCCCACGGCGGCGCACGAGATGCTACTGGCAGGTGGTTCGAATGGACTGCTGTGCCGTCTCTGCCCAACTGCCCGCACAGCCGCCGCCGCCGCCGCCACCACGCGCGCCGCGGTCGCCTCGGCGGCCTCGGCAGCAGCGGCTGCGGCTGCCGCCTCTGCCGCCTTCTTTTGCGCTGCGTCCCGCGTCGCCGCTGCCGCCCTCAAGGCCACAGCCACAGCCCTCGCCGCTTTTGCGGCATCGGCCGACGCTGCCGCCGCCTCAGGCGCCCGCGGCACCGTTTCGGCTTCCTCCTCCATCGCCTCCTCCTCTGCCACAGTCTCGGGGTCGATGGGCGTTCCGTCGGGTCCAAAGCTCAGAGCCCGCGGTGCAGCCGCTGCGCCAGCGGCGGCGGCGGCGGCGACGGTGGCACGAATGCCGCATAGCAGTGGTGAAGGCGCGAGGGCGCGAGGGGCACGGGAAGGCGGTGTGGGGCGTGGCGTCCCGTCAGGACCTTTACGACGGAACTTGACGGAACTTGGCGGAGGCGGAGCGTCGGCTTCGATGGCCGAAGGCTCGCAGTCTGGCACTGCCTGCTCCTCTGCCTTCGCCGCCTTCGCCGTCGGCGCCTCCTCTGCCTTTTCTGGCGCCTCCTCTGCCACGACCCTCACTTGCAGTGCTGCCCTCGCTTCCTGGGCCGCCTCCGATGGTCGTGACTCGTGATCCATCATCTCAGTCGCGTCGTGGTCTGCGCCGGCGAGCTCCGCTGACGCGTCCTCCTCCATCGTGACCTCCTCTGAATCTGCCTCCGCCTCTATTGCCTCTGCCACCATTGCCTCCGCCTCCATGGCACCGTCGACCTCATCCAGCGCCTCCACCACGCCACCAGCCTGATTTAGGACCGTTTCGAGCGCCTCCTCGGCTCCCTCTTCCATTTTTCTTGCCGCCTCGAGCGCCTCAAGTTCCTCGCGCTCCTGCTGACTCGCCTCGAGCTCCGCTTCGAGAAGCATCTGCTTCTCGGCCACCGTCGAGCGTATGCAGGCGGGCAGGCGCGATCGTCGTGGCGAGATCGGCTGAGAGGAAGCGGTCGTCGGATGGGTGGCGGATGCGGCAACCGGCGGCGACTGGAATGGGACTCGCTGCCGATTGAGCTCATGTGACGAGCGGCTGGCGGCGGCAGCAGGGAAGGTGTCCATGGGTACATCAGAGGCTGCGGAGGAGCCGCTTGCCGGCGGCGGCGGCACTGGCATGTCCGCCGGCCTTTGAAGCGCTCGTGCTCCTATTTGATACGTTGCCGCCATCTCCCACTGCGACGACAGTGGCCGAGCCGACAACGGTCGCGAGGCTGCGTCCAACGACGGCGGCAGCGCTGGTGCCTGTCGCACGATCGGCAATCCACGTTGCCGTGCCTCGGCAGCACCCCATCTATTCAGGCATCCGACGGAATAGATGGTGGTACCTCGAGCGCGGCGTTCGCGATTGATCTGCGCAGTCAGCGACTCACGAAGCGCATCACGTGTAGCAGACGGCCGCGACGGCGGCGGCGGCACAGCTGGAGTGACTCCTGATCGCTCGGCAGTCAGCCTGCTTCGTGCGACGCGCTCTTGCTGGCTCCAATCGATCTGTGACCAGTCTGGCCCCTGCGAGGAGGAGGCTGACGTGGGCTGCGCCGTTGCGACCTTGCGCACCGCGTCCTCATCGCAAATGCGAAGGTATTCGCCGGCGGTGGCAAAGACTCGCATGAAGGCCCCGCGTTCGGTCGTTGACGTCCCGGGGAAGAACGCGCCGAGTCCGCACCGAGCTGACCTTTTCTTTTTCTTCCCCAAACTTCAGCTCGCCCTCATTGTGGCTAGCCATCCTTACGGACCGGACGTGCGGTCGTGTGACTGCGGCGCGCGCGGCGGCTGACGGTGATCGGCATTGCGCGCACGTGTACGATCTTGAAACCGTCGCTACCCTGCGTCTAGCCACACCGCTTCCTGTTCGCTGGGCTCCATGGCCGGAGCGGGCACGGGATCGCGCAAGCGCTGCCGCATCAAGAGGATCTCACAGCGCGGGTCGCTCAGGAGCACAAAGCCGCACGATTGGTAGAGCTCGAAGGCGGCGATGTTGCGCGACTCGACTTGCAGCATCAACCACTGTCCCGGCGGCGCGGTTGTTCGGGCCACCTCCACGGCAGCCTCGACCAATAGTCGAGCGAGCCCCTTGCCGCGCTCGTCCTCACGCACTGCCATGGAGCACAGGTATGGCTGGAGATTGGCTGCCTGCTCATCGGTAATATTCCCAGCGCGTTTTCGCAGGTACTCAGTGGTGTGTATCTCCACTGAGCCGAGCACCCTAAATGGGCTTCGCGACGCCACGATGACGTGGTTGAGTTGTAGACGCGTTTGGAGAGACCACATGTCGGTCATGAGCCTCACAATTGGTAGACGCGCAATAGCTGGTGGCAGCCGTTGCTGCTCGCGCGGAGGGAAGGTCGCGTGATTGAGCAGCAGCAAGCTCAGCGCCTGCAGGCGCGAGCAGCGCTGGAGCCGCACGGGCTTCATTCGTTGGAGCAGACGTCAACAGTATCCCGCGATTCCTGTGGTCGCAAGTCCGCGGCCGCCGCCCAAATCAGGACGCTATGAAGCACACAGTTCTATAGAGCGCCGCAGTGGGCGCTGTGCGTGATGTGAATATGTGTCGTTGTGCTTTCTCACTGGGGTGTGAATGTGAACGAAAAGATGTCAAGTCAAGGCAATACCCGGTACATTACCGGTACCGGTGCCGGGTACCGGGTATAAACTACAGATCAACGTCCGTCCGGATCAAGCCTATCGAATGTGCTCGAGTGCTCGCGTCGCAGCAGTGGTGGATGGGAGTGGGCGCTTGTACTGTGTGTCCCGGCTCCCCCGGTGTCTTTTTCCGAGGTCCTTAGTGTCCCGGCTCCCCCGGTGTCTTTTTACCGGTACCGGTGTGAGTCCCGGCTCCCCCCGGTATCTTTTTACCGGTACCGGTGTCTTTTTACCGGTACATACCGGGGACACGTCATGAGGGCATCCTCCTCCGTGCTCTTCATTGGGAGCGCTGCGTTGATTTACATAGTCGCCTACATGCACGGCCGGTCTGCCGGACCGCCAACCGGCGCCGCGCACTGCAGCTGCTCCGAGCAGTCCCGCACGCTCATCCTGCGCCAGAGTGTCGACTCACATGCACTTGCAGAGTGCGTGCTGCACCACCTGCCCACGCGCGGTGTCATGCACGGCCGGCTATCGCGTTGTCTCGGTCGCTCGTCTTGGCAGCCGCCCGGTCGCCCAAGCGGCGCGAGCAGCGGCGGCAGCAGCTGGGAGGGCATTGCAACAGCTCAGCCCGTCGATGAGGACGACTTTGAGGAGTCCGAGACGACCGACGAGGAGGCCTCCGCTTTGGCCAAGTCGCTCGACAATGCGGTCAGCGAGGGTGAGGAGGCAGCTGCCGTGAGCGACACCGGCAGCGACACGATGCCGGCCGACGAGCGCGCGGCTAAGATGCTGGCGGCGATCCAGGAGCACATTGAGGAGGAGGAGGAGGAGGCAGTCGAAGCCAATCACGATGTCAGAGCCCTAGCCACCGCAGCCACCGCCGAATCAGGTGGCCCTCGCCGCCGATACCGATGGCTCTCGGTCGACTATCACATTGCGACAGCGCAAGACGTAGGCCATACACTGACGGAGCTCGGCCAGACCTTTGTTGAGAAGTCGCTCAGCGGCGCGTGTGGCCGGCGCCAGACGTGCGCTCAAGCCCGCGAGCTCGCACCGCTGACGAAGGATTCGGCGTTTACTCTGTGCCCGCAGCCGCACGCGCTGCGCCGCGCGGCCTTCGAGGCGCTGCGCGGCTCCGAGATGATGCTGAGCACGGACAGCGTCGTCTGCTCTCACCCGGCGGCGCTTTGTGAGGTGTGGCTCCCGTTCAACAAGTCCATCCTCCTCATTGTCACCGCCAACTTGGAGCTTGCGCGCGAGAACCCTACGCGGTGGCGAGAGTGGCTGCAGACGATCGTGGCGATGAGCAAGGCGCCGCGCGCCGTGCTCGCAGCCAACAACCGGTACGACCAGGCGTACGTCGAGCACTTCACCGGTGTACGCCCCCTCTACCTTCCCACCCTTGCGAATTACATTACGGCGCGCTACCGGCCCGTTCCTGGCCAGCCGGTTCTCGTGGCGCGTAGCCACCATGAGCTCGGCCGCAAGCTGCTGCGGGACTTGCGCAAGGCGGCCAAGGGGCATCCGGGGCTCTACGTGTCCTCGATCGAGGAGGCGTACCCCGGGAATGCGGCGGGCGGCGGCTACGAGTACACGCAGCTCGCCTCTCATCCGGCAGTGATCGTGGTGCCTTACACGAAGTCCACCATGACCTTCTTCGAGCTGTACCGGATGGGGATTCCCATCTTTGTGCCGTCGCTCGCGCTGCTCGTGCGCTGGGAGCAACAGAGTCACATCATGTCCGAACGCATCTATTGGAAGCGTACACCCTCCCCCCTCCTGAAGCCGAGCACCCCCGATCCAAACTCGCTGCAGGACCGCGCAGCTCTGGAGCATTGGCTGCGGCTCAGCGATTACTACGTGTACCCGCACGTGCAGTATTTCGAGTCGGCCGACGACCTCGCCGCCAAGCTCGCCAGTGCCGACTTCGCTGCCATCGCTGCCAAGATGCGCCGCCACTCGGCCGAGATGGCGCCCATCATGCGCGCCAAGTGGAGAACGGTCATGCGCAAGCTCTTTCACAAGCTGCCGAGTGGCTCGTGGCCAACCCCGAGCAGCGGCGGCTTTGATAGCGCGATCAAGCAGCGCTTTGGGCTCGATGTGAGCGTCGAGGAGCCCGATTGCGCGCGGCTGTCGGCTCCCGAGCTTGGGCAGTGGAATTGACAGAGCACAGAGGTCGGGTCACGCAGGTTCGGGCCCCTCGGCCTCTGTGCTCTGAATGTGGCGCGGCCGTGTGGGTCTACTGCGGTACTGGAAACAAGGGTTGCATCTGGGGACCTCCGGACCCAATCACTACTACAATCACATTCGCACGTACTCGTACAGGCGGTAGTAACTAAGTAACGGCGATTTTTATACCGGAATATACGGCTGTAGACCGGCCATCAGGTATGATGACACTCACCCGCCTACGGAAAAGGGTCGTCGAGGTGTCGGGAGGGGTGGAGGAGGGTGGAGTACTGTCCTTGCGGCCCGACGAATGAACGTCTTTCATAGTTGAGCGTTTCGTCAAACCCGGTGCCACCGAATCATAAAACCGAGCCGAAGATGCTGGGTGATGGAGCGGAATTGCCCTCCAGGGAGATGCCGATGCCGTCGATCACTTTCCTTCCGCCGGACGAGCAGACACCGGTGGAGCTAATTGACGCTCCGAGGGAGCTTGCATGCGCTGACCTGACAATCGCGGTTCCCAGGACACCACCTTCCCTGGACATCACGTGTCTCCCTGCACACCTCGTGGTTCGGCGCAAGGACACGGCAGTTCACGGCGCAACAGTCCATGGGGCATCAGAGTTCGAGAAGATTTTGAAACACAAGGGAAGCAAGAGCACAGCTAAGGTGGACATTGATGTTTCCGGCCTCTGGCCAAGAGCTCCACCATGCTCCGGAGCGTGCTTCGTATGCCTCGGGGATGACGGTGCCATGCTCATGAATGTGTGCGATTGCAAATGGCTGCGTGTCCATCCGAATTGCCTCGAGTCGCTCATGCTGACCCACCAGACAAGTCGCTGCGCAGTATGCACCAAGCCTCTGCAGTACGAGCCCAGGAGAGAAAAGCCTCAGGAGAATACTTTGCCCATGGGCTTAGGACACTGCGGGGACATTTCTCTTGGATTCTTCTCCGCATGCACAGCCTTTATGGGCGCAACCCTGTTAGGGCTTGGCGCATGCAATACGAGTAGCTCACTCGTCGCAACCGTGCCAGGCCTTTTCGGGTTTGCCGGGCCGCTCCTCATGTTGCAGGGCACCTCGACGCTGCTTCTGGTCATCGGGCTGCACCTGAAGCGGCCACAACTGTGTGGTCAACCGCTCGATCACTGGCATTCCATCATCTTCCTCATCGGAGTGTGGGCCATGGTGGGCGGTGTGTTTTTTACGGTGTGATGCGGCACCCCCGGCGCAAATCCATCAGCACAAGGCCCTCCTATTCGGCCCATCAGGTGGCCCAGCTTACCACCATCAGGTCTCCGGAGGGGGCGGCGGCGTCGGGCATGGCCAACTGCCCATCGAGTCTTCGTCAGCGCATCAGGAGCCAAAAAGATACCTGCTTCGCGGGGCGGCGGTGCCAAGTGTACTTGCAAGGGAGGGCGACGCGCATCCCACAGCAGAAGAGGAGGGAACGCCGACCTGCGACGGCATTGGTGCTCCGAGCCCCTCGCGTACGGCCACGCGCCGTGCGCCTCGTGCCCAAGGCGGCAGGAGCCCCTTGAGCTAACAAGTACAACTCTGGCTCGATAACGTTCTAGCAGGGCGCGCTCTGTGATGAAAGTGATGGTCGCATGGTCCACGAAATATGTAATATCTCGTCTCAAAACCGAACCCGACACACTCTCACTCATCACTCTGACTCTCTTGCACCCTCTGAGCGGAGCAGGTAGCAGGTTGAGGGTAGAGCTCGTCGACCGGGGACGGCGAGCGATGCGAGATGATTGAGCGCCGCATGATGGAGCGTGAGCCGTGAGCGTGACCCGTGACCGTGTACCTGATGTGCGATGATGATACCACAGCGTATCATATGAACCGAACTCTACTTTTCGTCGGCGTCCGCCATAACAACATCACGGGCGACGGCGCTGCGCAGCTCACAGCCGCTGTCCCGTGAGGGCAACCCCCGTTAACGCCCCAATATATCTTAAATATATCCTCAGGCGATGTTCAACGGGCGATCCCGATCACCTCGAGTCAGATGCGCGCTGACACAGCTGGACTCGATCACGAAGCTGGACCTGTTTGTCGGCATGATTGTGATGGGTGTCGATGGAGCGCTCGAGTTTGGGTCTGCTTCTTGGCGGGTGCCCCCTGGAAGTTTCGTGCCGTAAACTTTCCGGATCCGTACTGTTTTCAACTGTACTTGCATGCGGAACTCCGACCCTGTCACTGGACATCTTGGATCAGGAGGCGACGTCATACGCGTAGCCGCCCTTGTGCTCGTGCCCGCACAGCACGGCCGCAACGCATGTGAGTGCCGACGGAACGCCTTCGAGAGCACGATCATAATCCCATTTAGGGATGCATGCGAGCGAGGTTCGGCAGCGGCGAATGCATGCAAGAAACGGTGCGCACAGCTCAGAACTTCATCAACGGTACACAACTCTACTGAGACACGTTCACAGTCTACACACATTGTCGTGAATTTTTATGCCGACCCGCCAAGTCCAGCTGGCCGAGCGCGTGGCGCTCACGTTGGAGCGCCACGCCAAGGAGCTCTGTGAGCTCACAAATCCTCGCATGAGCGCTGACGAGAGGGAGGCCGTCGCGCTCGCGATCCCAATACTCGTGCAGCTTCTCAAGGGCGGCCATGGAGCCTCGGCAGCTGCACTCGCGATTGACCACCTTGCCGTCAACAGCGCCGCGAACACGAACGCCATCTGTGAGGCGGGCGCCATCGCGCCGCTCGTGGCACTGCTGCAGGCGGGGGCTGGCTCGGAGGCGGCGACGAATGCGGCGGGCGCGCTGTGGACCCTCGCCTACTTAAACGACACCAACCGGAACGCCATCTGTGAGGCGGGCGCCATCGCGCCGCTCGTGGCACTGCTGCAGGCGGGGGCTGGCTCGGAGACGGCGACGAATGCGGCGAGCGCGCTGTGGAGCCTCGCCAACTCAACCGACACCAACCGGAACGCCATCTGTGAGGCGGGCGCCATCGCGCCGCTCGTGGTGCTGCTGCAGGCGGGGGCTTGCTCGGCGGCGGCGACGAGTGCGGCGGGCGCGCTGTGGAACCTCGCCAACTCAACCGACACCAACCGGACTGCCATCCGTGAGGCGGGCGCCATCGCGCCGCTCGTGGCGCTGCTGCAGGCGGGGGCTGGCTCGAAGGCGGCGACGATTGCGGCGGGCGCGCTGCGGAACCTTGCCACCTCAAACAACACCAACAAGAACGCCATCCGCGAGGCGGGCGCCATCGCGCCGCTCGTGGCGCTGCTGCAGGCGGGGGCTGGCTCGGAGGCGGCGACGAAGGCGGCAGGCGCGCTGCGGAACCTCGCCAACTCAACCGACACCAACCGGAACGCCATCCGCGAGGCGGGCGCCATCGCGCCGCTCGTGGCGCTGCTGCAGGCGGGGGCTGGCTCGGAGGCGGCGACGAATGCGGCGAGCGCGCTGCAGAATCTCTCAGACAGCCACACTTGTAGCCATGCCATCCTCGCCGCCCTCGCCGACGCCGCCACGCCTCTTGACGCCTTCCCTCACCTTCAGCAAAAGCTCCGCTTAGTTGCGACGGAGCGGCTGCAGCGCACCGAGGCGGGCGAGGATGCTGCTGCATTGGAGGCGGCGCTGGCGATGGCGACGGCAATGGGCACGACCGACGAGGCGATGACAGCACGCGTGCGCTCGCGGCTCGTTGAGCTGCGGACGGCGGCGACGCGGCGCGCGCGGCGCGAGTCCGTCGGGCTGAACGTGGCGCTGCCTGCCGATTTCACATGCCCGATCACGTACGACAAGATGAAGGATCCAGTGGTCGCATCCGATGGCCATTCCTACGAGCGCAGCGCGATTGAGGAGATCCGGAACTTTTACCTTCTCACGAGAATCTCGCCAAAGGGCAACCGAACTTTCCTACCCGTACCGTCTTCGACGCCCATTTTTCAGCCCATTTTCTGTCAGTCACTTTTACCGTTTTACCGCAAACACACAAATTTTTCATTGCCGTGCTGTGCGTGCCGCCGCCAGCCACCTGTATGAGCCTGTGTGACTTGGGCCACGGCCATGGCCCCGGCCCCATCACCGCATGGTCCCACCGCCATGCCCACCGCACCTCCATGCGAACCGTTAAGGGTTAAGGGCCTGACACGCCTCAAAGCGCCTCGTTGTCATCAACCAGGTTGATAGCTTGCTGCGTCCCTGCCTTGTGGCGCGCAGCCTCGGCCTCTTCGCGCGTCCATTCACCCAAGCACTCAACCTCGTTCTGATCTGACTGCTCTGGCTGTGGGCTGCTGGCGCCCACTGCACAGCCACGCTTGGGTGCGGGTGGATCCTCGCCCATCACAGCGCCCATCACAGCGCCCATCACGGGTGGATCCTCGCCCTCCGTTCGGGCGCGCTTCTTGGCATCGGCAAGCTGCTGACGTAACACCTCAATCTCCGCCTGGGACGCCGATTCCGCCTCAGCGACGGCGGAGGCCATGCGCGACGCCATCTGCTCGGCCATCCGATCGAGCTCTGCCTCGTGCTCCTCGATGCGCCGCCGCAGGTTGAGGTTTGGCACCAGCGCCGTACCGAGCGTCTCGCGCGTGAGCGGGCTGAGCGGGTGCGGGCCGCGGAGGATCTCCTCAATCGCGCTGCGCTCGTAGGAATGGCCATCGGACGCGACGACTGGGTCCTTCATCTTGTCGTTCTACGTGATCGGGCATGTGAAGTCAGCAGGCAGCGGCACGTTCAGCCCGACCGACTCACGCCGCGCGCGCTGGGTCGCCGCCGCCCGCTGCTCATCGAGCCTCGAGCGCACGCGCGCCGTCGCTGCCTCGTCCGCCGCTCCGACGGTAGCTGCGGGCTCTCTCTCCTGCTGCAGGAGGAGGTGCGCCCATATCGTCACGAGGCGGCGCAGCGTGGGCGGCGGCAGCCGCTCGACTTGGAAGGCGCTGCAGCAAAAGGCGCCGAGCGCCTCGAGGCACGTGTCCACAGCCTGCGCGTGCTGCAGGTGCAGCAGGAACCATTCGATGTGGACGAGTGGCGGCTCCTCGGACGCGAACGCGCTTCCGCCGAAGCTCGCGCCCTCCGATCGGGCGCCCCAGTGGAAGAGCTCCTGCGCGCACGTCTCCAACTCGGTCGGAAGGGCAAGGGCCGTCGACTCCCGACGGCCGGCGGGCGCACTTACGGGCGGCAGTCGACCGAGCGCCGCGTTGGGCAGTCGTCCGAGCGCCACGAGGAGCGCCGTGGCAAGCGTCGAGGTCTCAGGGCACGTACCAAGACGCGCGATGAAGGGGAGCACTACCGGCGCCATGCAATGCGCCGAGGCGCGTCGCAGAGAGCCGGGGAGCGGATGGTCGCCGCCGAGCAGCATGCCCAGGGAGCTCGCGAGCTTGAGCTCGAGCTCTCGCTCCGCATTTGGAAGCTTGAGCATCGGTACGAGCACGGCTTCGGTCGTGAGCAGCCGCAGAAGCGTTTGAAGGGCACTGCCGTCCGCCGCGCGCGCGCATCCCTCGATGGCCGTGCGCACGAGATCGACGACGTTGCACCGTGCATCGACCGCCCACGCCGCCGCAGCGCCTCGGTGGCGGCGGCGGCGGCGGTCGGAGGTGCCGATAGTCGAGACAGCCTCCTCACTCCGCGACGCAGCGCTGAGCATTGCCGGTACCACGCGCTCGCAAAAGCGGCAGAGCTGCGAGGTTTCGCGTGGGGCCGTCGGCACATGCCACTCGAGCCCTCGGCAGAGCGCGAGCACTTCGAGTTGCATGCTCCATTCATCATCCGCCGCCGTTGCGCGCAAGTGGCCGTCGGCAGCGCCGCCGCCGCTACCGCCGCCGCTGCTGCTGCTGAGCAAGGCATCGAGGAGGCGTCCGCAGAGGGTGGCTTGCGACGGCCGTGGCGTGCTGAGCAATGCGCGCAGCAGCGTGCGCACGCCGCGTCTGAGCTTTTGGCCCTCGGTCGCGCTCGCCATGGCGCTCGACGGCATGCGTGCCTCGCGGCGAATCATCTCGATTAGAAAGGCGCCGATGTCCTCAGTCGCGATGGCGTCGCCGTGGTCGTGGTCGTGCAGCATCGCAAGCACGTCGATGCACGCGAGCTGCAGCGATGTGTGACCCGAAAGTAGCGGCGGCTTGAGCGCCGCGAGCACGGCCGGTGTCGCGAGCAGCGGAGCGATCGCTGGGTCAGCTGCAATCTCGTGGAGGAGCTCGACGAGCTCGACGCTCGGTGAAGGGCGACTTCCTCGCGCCACGCCTGGCAGCAGGCCGATGAAGAGCTTCGGTGAGAGGCTGCACGTGGCGAGTACCAGGCTCGCCGGCTCATCGCATGCCTGTAGTAGCTGCACAAAGATCTGGAGTGAGCACGTGGCCAGATCTGGCGCATGCACGTCGGCCCGGCCCGGATGCACCCGCGTCTCGGCGACAGCGTCCACGCCGCGCGCGAGAGTGCGCACTAGGTGACGGCATTGGAGCAACGCGGCCACTGCCGCGTGCAGATCGACGTCGAAAGCGAGCCCGATCAGCGAGATGAGCGCGAGGCTCACACTGGGCGGTGCCCAGGGCAGCACATGGGCGGCCTGCACGCCGCTGCCGCCCATCACGATTTCGAGCTGCACAAAGAGCTGCTCAGTGGCATGGCACGATGCCCGAAGGAGCGAAGTGAGCAGCGCGATCAGCGCGCCTTCCAGCTCTTCATCATGGGCGTCGAGCTCCAGAAGCGCAGGGACGAGTGCCGCAAGCAGCGGCTCCGTCAGCGCTCTCTCATCGTCGAGGAGGCGGATCGAGTGGCGATATTCCTCGATCATGCGCGTGAGCAGAGCGGCGGCATCGAGGCGCAGTGACAACGGCGTGATCTGCGGGGGAGCGGACAGAAGAGCGAGCGCTCGGTTGGCATCCATGATGATCCGGACAACGACAAGGTAGGTCTGATTTCTGTTCCTGTTGGTACTAAAAGTATGCATGCGATGGAGCATGCATTCACGTTACGGACGTTTTCTGCGCATAAACAAGCAAGCTTCCTTGCTTGCGCATAAAAGCTTAAACCGGACGCGTGCAGCGCCTAGCCAACTCGACTGCTCTCCTCGCCCACCGTCGCTGCCACCCGGATGCAATCCAGGAGGAGCTCGGGTCCGAGAGCCGCCTTGGCCATGAGCGCAGGCCGGTGCTCGAGCAGCCAGCACACGGCGGGTGCGGCCACCAGCATGCGCCCACGAAGCGCGGCGATCAGAGGCCGGCGCGGCCAGCCGGCGGAGAGCCACTGGCGCACAAAGGGCTCCAACTGTGCACCGAGTGCGCACGCGGCATCCAAAGCATCCAAAGCCGGCGGCGGAGGCAACAGCGCAAGCCTGAGGAGCAAGCATGCGTCGGCCACATCGGACGCGGTCGCGCCGTCCGGATCGTCCATATTTGGAAAGCGTCCAAATTGATCGTCCATATTTGGAAAGCGTCCATTTGGATCGTCCATATTTGGATCGTTTCCCTCCCGAGTGCCGACGCTTGCAAGCAGCTGCTCGAGGAAGCACGCCGCAGGCGGCATGGGCGCATCGCTCTCCGGTGCCCCGTCGCCCGCGTCGCTCGAGGTGTCGCTCGTGTAACCACGACCACTTGAGTCTTCTTGCATGCACGCGCGCAGCAGCCTCGCCCACTCTGCGGGGGGCGTGCGTCGCTCTGCCGGCTGCAGCGTACCTCGCGCCGCCGCCTCGCGCAGCCACCGAAGGCGCGCGCGCAGGCTCGGCATGGGCGGTGCACTGGGCGACAGCGCCGTGTTGGGCTCAAGCGCGCCGTCGTGGGCGGTAGTGGACCTGCGCGCCGTCGTGGACGATCGCGCCGTCGTGGGCGGTACGAGCGCCGGCGTGAGCACGAGCCACCAGTAGCCACATAGGGCGAGGATGCGGGCTGCATCCGCCGGCGCTGCGACGAGCGCCGCGTGCGCCGCCTCCTCCAGAGGCGCGGCGGCAGCGGCGGCAGCAGCGGCGGCGGTGGCGGCAGCATCAGCGGCGTACACGTCAGCCCTGACTGCGGTTTTCGTGCCGCTTGTCAGCATCGGCAAGGATCCACGTAGCAGTAGACGCGCGTGCAGCGCACAGCAGAGGCGAATGAGCGCAAGGCGGCGTTGCGAAGCGGCCGCGTCGCGTCTACGGCGTTCCAAACTCGGTGTCGACCTCTCGGCTGCATCAGGCGAGGGCGCACGTGCGTCTACGGGCGAGGCCGAGGGCGTGGAAGGTGCGAAGGGCGCACTGTGGCCGGTGCAGTCGATGGCAGGGGGCGCGTCTGCCATCGTGTTGGCCATCATGAAGCCACGCTCAAACAGGGGCCAGAGCGCTCGCACTGCCACGTCGCTGAGCAGCGGGGCTACCGGCTTGATGGCGGCGGCGCTTCGCTGTGAATGTGAAGATGAGGAGGCGTCGCGCGCGGCCGCAGTAGCTCTCGTCCACGCCCTCGTCGAGCTGTCGGTCCACGCCCGGGACGACGCCCCGTAGCCTTCGCCGTCGGGAGGTAGAGGCACCTGCATCGCGCTGTGCTCGAGGAGCCGCCCCATCTCCGCGAGCAGCTTCAAAGTGTCCAGCGCAGCGGCCGGTCTCGCCGACAGCAGCGCCGCCGCCGTCGATTTCGCCTCGAGCGACCCATCAGGCGCGGACGTTGCATGCAAGGGTACGTTGACCAGCGCCTCCGCCGCTGCCCGAGCAAAGAGGACACTCACATCCAGTCCGAAACTTCGCGCGAGTAACGAGGCATGCGCCACGCGCGCCGAGGCTGCCGCCGCCTCGAATCCGACCGCGGATGAAGATCCGCTGCCCAGGACGGCGCCTATACTGGATGGGCGCAATGGGCGCAAGAGCCGACGGCAGACGCGCTCGGGCCGGCGGTGCATACGGAGCGAGTACAGGGCGGAGCGAGTCGCGACAAGGCAGACTCCCAGCGGGGCTGCAGCCAGAGCGCTCGAGCTGATGGGTAGGGCGGTGGTTCCGGCGACGGGGCACTCGCCGAGCGGCGCCACGAACATCACCACGCCGCTTGGCATCGGAAGACTCTGAAGCACCGCTGCGTGTGCCGCCCGGCTGTGCCGCGCTCCGGCGCCCGCCACAGCGCCGCCGCCCGCCACGACGCCGCGGCCTCGCCCGGGCTCTTCACATTCACAGTCGGACTCGGCAAGCTCGGTGCGAGAGAGGACGAGGAGCTGTGAATGTGAAGAGAGGGGCTGGCTCGGCTCGTCGACGCCCTCGCCCTCGCCCGCGTCGCACGCGCAGAAGATCGCATGCTGGCCCAAGGACAGCGTGCCGGGCAATGTGCGTGCGGGCAGCCGGTAGGTGAAGAGGGGCGTGGGGCGCATCGCACCGCCATCGAGCAGCTCGGCGGTGAAGACGGTCAGCTGGCATGCCTCGACTGCGTGCAGCAGCAGCCACGGGCTCCGCTGTGAATGTGAAGCACCCCACGGCGGCCGCCTCAGCACCGTGAGCTCTCCTGCGCATCACCATTCAGAGCAAGCGGCTCGCTCAACCATTGAGGCAATCAATGGTCGTCAGTGTGCTCGCCTGGCGCGGGAGGCAATCAGCAGGCAACAAGGGAGGCAATCAGCAAGCAAGAAGGGATGCAATGTGCATGCAATGAGCTCGCCTGGCGGGATGCAATGTGCATCCAATGAGCTCGCCTGGCGGGATGCAATGTGCATGCAATGAGCTCGCCTGGCGGGATGCAATGTGCATGCAATGAGCTCGCCTGGCGGGATGCAATGTGCATGCAATGAGCTCGCCTGGCGGGATGCAATGTGCATGCAATGAGCTCGCCTGGCGGGATGCA
>Ga0210241_101549_pt1 | contig 16798 bp, 9 predicted proteins | sample ChrtobMetP5a_8mM_FD_155488 | JGI IMG/M metagenome (GOLD analysis project Ga0210241, IMG submission 155488) | Chrysochromulina tobin associated microbial communities from unialgal haptophyte culture, Seattle, Washington, United States - P5a_8mM | ecosystem: Host-associated > Algae > Haptophytes >...
CCGTATGCCACGACACTGTGGTTACTCGACGCCGTCGCTCGTCACGCGACGGCGGCGTCGAGTGACTTTTTGCGTTCCCGTTCGGGGGGCGCGCCAACGGGCGCGTCTACCGGCAGTGCAGACAACGTCCCCAGCGGCCCCGGGTGCCCTGTACGGTGCGTTTGCGCCGCCGCAGGCTGCTACGCGCTCTCCCACTGCCAGCAGCGCGTGCGGCTGCCGCCCGCCACACGCTCGCCGGCTGCGTGTGCGCCACAGGCCGCCGCACGCCGCACGCCCGCCTGGCGCCCGCCTAACGCCCGCCAGCTGCGTGTGCGCAGGCTTCCGCGCGAGTCCGAAGTTGTGCCTTCCTTACAGTTCGAGGGCGGGAGCGAGCCGCGGCGCGTAGTAAGCGCGGAGGGGCGCGGAGAGGCGCGCGCATCGCCGCCGCCGAAGAGAAATGCGGCTGTGTGCGTGTCTAAGTTCGTCTGACGGTGTGGTAAAGGCTGCAAAACGGCGTTCAGTCAGCGCCTCCGCCGTTCCCCCGGCGCGGCCGGCAGCGGGTCCGGCGGGGGGGACTTAAGGCGGGACCGGCCGGCGAAACGCGACGACGTGCGCGCTTGCGCATGCCGGGTGAAACCAAGCGCGTCGCTTTCCGATAAATGAGTGAATGCGGGTCGTAGTAAAGCCTACACACGTTACTGATGCGTGTACCTCCGGCCCAAGCATGTACGAGGCGACGGTGCAGTACTCGTACCGGTCCCAAACGCCCACGGCGGACCTTCACGGTTGGCAGTGAGTGGCGCGTAGCAGCCTGCGGCGCAAACGCACCGTACCGAGCTCCCGAGGCGGGCGGCGGTTGGGCGGAAGCCTATAAGAAGCCTGCGGGGCCAAGGCGACCAGCACAGGCTGAGGGGCGGCTGAGGTGGCGGCTTCGGTCTTAATGTCGGTCTTAGTGGCGTTGTCTGCACTGCCGGTAGACGCGCCCGTTGGCGCGCCCCCCGAACGGGAACGCAAAAAGTCACTCGACGCCGCCGTCGCGTGACGAGCGACGGCGTCGAGTAACCACAGTGTCGTGGCATACGGCAGCTTGCCAGCCGCCTGACCTACCACGCCAGTTGAGGATGCCCGGGTTCGCGCGCCGCGTCCGCGGGTGCACTGCCAACGGCAGCGGCCGCCCGCCACAACCGCGCGGCAGCGCGGCAGCGGGCGCCCGCCGCTGCAGCGCGCGTCGAGCGTCGTCAACTGCACACGATGCAGATCACACATGGAAGCGTCGCAGATCGCACATGGAGGCGTCGCAGATGTGGCATTCTGCGCTCGCAGATGTGGCATTGTGCGTCGCAGATGTGGCATTGTGCGTCGCAGAGCTTCGCATTTGCGCGCAGATGCGACGGTTTCTCGGCGCTCGAGCGACGGTTTTTCGGCGCTCGTGCGACGTCATCTGCGACAAAGACTTCTCTGACCCCAAAGTCTTCTCTGACCGACCCTTCCTATCTGCGCCTTAGGCTCCACGGCGGCGGCACTCGAGGGTGGTCAGGACCTGCGCTCCTCGCGGGATGGAGGAGGCGCTGTCCGCATGCCGCAGCCTCTTCAACCGCTTTGCCCGCACTGATGGCGGTGGCGAGGCGCGCATTGCGCTCCAGCATGTCGGAGTGATCGTTCTCGCCCTTGAACGCCACTTTGTCGAGGACGAGCTGCGCGCCATACTAAGGCAGCTGGCCGCGCGCCCAGACGGCGCACTCAGCCTGACCGGGCTGTGCGAGGTCGTTTCGTATGTGATGAAGGGTGCGCCGCATACGCATGACTCGCTTACGCTGACTGCATCAGACGGCATCTCGCATGTCGTCAGCCTCTCCGACGTGGCGTCGGCCAACCTCAAGGCGCTCTACACGATGCACCCGACGTTCGACGAGCAGCGCTGCTGGCTGAATGAGACGGCTGCCATGCCCGAACACACGGTCGCCGAGGGCACCGGCCTGGAGGTTGCTGTGACGGACGTGGAGACGTCCTTCTTGATCCGCGCACGCGACTGGGTCCACCGGCCATGCGAGAGCGGCGGCGAGCTGTTTGAGGTGCGCGCGCGCGGCCCGGTGTTGATGTCTGCGGACGTGCTGGACCGTGGCGATGGCACGTACGAGGTGCGCTACATTCCCACAGTCTCGGGCAACTACGTCATGCACGTGACGCTCAACCGTGCGCCCATCAAGGGCTCACCATTCAACCTCATTGTCGACTCGGATGTGACGCGCCCCGAGAACTGCCATGCCGAGGGACTCGGGTTGAGCAGCAGCGAAGCGGGCAAGGCGGCGAGCTTCACTATCTACAAGCGCGACCGGCACGGCCAGCCGCGCACGCGCGGCGTCGACCACTTTTACGCCGACGTGCAAGGGCCAGGTAAGTGGGACTGCCGGATCCGAGACGAGCGCGACGGCAGCTACGTGGTCACTTACACGGCCAAGGCGGCTGGCACTTACCGGCTCGACGTGGGGCTCGCGCCCAACGTGGGGCCCATCGCGCAGTCACCATTTACCATCGTCGTCAAGCCGGGCCCCGCTGACCCGCGAACCACGGCGCTCGTGGCGCCGCCGCCCGCGACGGTGCTCTGTGGCCGTCCGTTCAAGCTGCAGCTGATCGCGCGTGATCGGTGGGGCAACCTGTGCGCGCACGATCGTCTCAGCGCGGACAGCAACGAGGTGCCCTCCGCCTTCATGACCCCCGACATGGGCCCTGATCGGCAGCGTGGCGCGCCACGCGACATTGCGATAGTCGAGCTTGTCGATTCGGCACATTATTCCCTCTCGCTCACGCCGACCACCCAGGGCAGGATCACGGTGCACGTGTGCTGGGCGGGCATGAACGTCAAAGGGTCACCCTTCACCATCAAGGCGCTCCCGGCACCGCCGCACGCGCCTTCGTACAAGCTGACCTCCAAGCCCAAGGTTTGGCCTACCATACCCGCCGGCGTGCGCTTCAAGGTGCGTATTCAGGCGCACGATCGCTTCGGCAACACCTTCACCAGCGGCGCCTGCCCGCGCCCTTCCATCTGGCTACGCCGCGTGGGCAGCGCCGCATCGCGCAGCAGTTCACCCGAGCGCGTTCGCACCGGAGCGCTAAATACGGCGCTCAGTACGCCCGCGACGGCCTCAGCGACGGCGTCGGGCGCCGCGTCGGGCGCCTCGGCGATCGCGGGGATGGCGATCACGCCGCCGCGGCTGCCACTCGCGCCGCCGCCGTTGACGACGAGCGCGACCAAGGGCGCAGCGAGCCTCGGCGCACGCGGCGGCGTCGGTGGCGTCAGCGTCGGCGGCGTCGGCGGCGGTGGCGGCGGCGGCGGTGCGATAGCGCGCAGTCTGAGCGCGCGCCTGCAGGCGCAGCTGCAACGTGACTTTGGGGAGAAGTTGCCCGAGGACTGGCGCGAGATCCTCAAGGAGGTCGAGGCGCTCACAGCGACGCGCCACGGCAACGGCGCCGGTGGCGACGCTGGCGGTCGACCGTTAACATCTCCCGGCAAGATGCAATCTCCCGGCAAGATGCAGCTGCGCTTGGCCGGCGCCAGTGCAGCGAGCGCCAGCCCGCATGCGGCGGCGCCGTCGTCATCGACGCCGAAGCTTCGTCGGAACGAGGACGGCAGCGCCATCGGCAGCCTTGCCTTCGCGCCGTCGCCGTCCGTGGGCGGCGCAGCGGGCGCGGGCGAGATGGCTCAGAGCAGCAGCGGCTGCAGCCACAGCCACCACAGCCTCCCGATCCCAGGTCCCGGTCCGATCGCCCCGGGGAGCAGCGCCCTCGCGGGCAGCACCCTCGCGGGCAGCAGCGGCAACGGCGGCGCGGACGACGGGGAGGGTGCGTACGTGCACTGCGAGGTGGTCGAGCTGGGCAACGGAGTCTACGAACTTACCGGTACGCCACTGCAGAGCGGGCACTACCACATGTGCATCCGACTCGCGCCGCTTGCGCCCTCGGCGGCCGACCCTGCTGGGCGCGGCGGTAGCGGCGCGCCCGCCGCGCGCGTGCAGGCAGCGAATGCGCCCGACCTGAGTGACCTGAGTGAGAGCGCAGTCGTCGAGACGGTCGAGCATGATGCAGCGCGGGCCATCGCGCTCGAGGAGGCCGAGGGCGTCATCTCGGTCGTCAAGGTGGTTGCAGGCGCCACGTGGCCGCCTGCGTGCGCCCTGAGTGGCGAAGGCCTCGTCATCGGCTATGAGGGCGAGGAGACAGCGTATGAGGTGCAAGTCTACGACCGTTACGGCAACGCGGCGGCGTGCGGCGGCGAGCACTTCGAGCTGCGCGCGCACAAGCTTCTGCCAGGCGGCATGCGCCGCGTCACGCCGCTCCAGCACACGATCGACGACCAGCAGGACGGCACGTACATCGTGCGGTACACTCCGCCCCAGGCGGGTCGCTGGGAGCTGAGCCTTCTGCATCGGCCAGCCGCGGGCAGCGGCGCCATTGTGGAAGCGCCTTCTGCGGCGGATAAGTGGCGCGCGGCGATCGCGGCTGTTTCGCCGCCCAAGTCGCCTCAGAAAAAGGCCAGTGGCGGTGGGAACGCCGCTCTGGCCGAGGCGGCACAAGAGATGGCGACGGTGCTGGGCGGCCGCTCGTTCATGGTGGTCGTGCGGCCGGCGCTCGCGCGTCATCTGTCCGATGAGGAAGCCCGAACAGCCATGGAAGAGCATGCGCGCGCCGAGACGGCGCTCGCCTGTGAGGCCTTCGGCCCTGGCTTGGGGGCGTGCGTGGCGGGAGAGATGCGCTCGCTGACCGTGCGCATGCCGCCGCGCCCGCTGCGCTCGCCGCCGCGTCGCGTGATGCGCTATGAAGGGCAGGACGTGCTGGCCGGTGGCCATCAGGCGCGGCTCAGCTCGTGGTCGCAGGCCGAGCACACGGTGCTCGACCAGGCGCAGCTGGCGGTGAACGGCACGGTGGAGCGCAGCCCTGGCAGCGACCCAGCTTGGGTGCCCACGCCATTCGTGCTCAACGAGGTACGCGACAATGGCAACGGCACGTGGCACGTGGCTTACACTGCCGTGTGCGCGGGCACCTTGCGCCTCGGCATCGAGCTCGCCGGCGGCGGGCACATCAACGGCTCCCCATTCGCGGTGAATGTGGCCCCGGGCCCACACGTGCCCAAGAACGCGACCGTTACCGGCGCGGCGCTACGCGAGTGTGGCGTGGGCTTGGGCACATTTGTCGACGTGAACGCGCGCGACCACGTGGGCAATACGAGGCCGTTTGAGCCAGGCCTCTACTCGGCGCGCCTCGTGCGTATCTCGCGCGAGCTGCCGGTGACGTCCAAGGCGCGCCGCGGCGGCGCGGTGGGCGGCGCTGTGGGGAGCGCGGTGGAGCCGGCGCCCGCCGCAGATGCCGATCCCGACGGGAGTGGCGAGGAGTTGGGTACTGTGGACGTGGAGTTGGCCGAGGGCCCTGACGGCGGCTGCCGCGTGCACTTCACCCTTCTCGAGCCGGGCATCTACCTACTGCACGCCTCGACCGGAGGAGTGGCCGTTACCGGATCGCCCTTCAAGCTCTGCTGCGGTGCCGGGCCCGTGGAACTCAGCTGCTGCACGGTGCTCGAGGTGGGTATCGATGGCGAGCCGCTCCAGCGCGTGGCCTCGATAGGTGGAGGCCGGCTGTGGCTGCAGACGCGCGATTGCCTCGCGAACGCACGCACCGGCCCGCTCTCGCAGCCGCTATGGTGCGAGCTGCGCGAGATTCCCTTGGGCGGTGCGGCGGGCGACGCATCGCCCATGATGATGCCGTGCGTGGTGTCCGACCTCGGCGATGGGCGTGTGGAAGCAACCTACCCGCCCAACACGCCCATCGGCCTCCATGGCGTCTACATCGGCTTTGCTCGCTCCAGCGACGGCACGAGGCAGGAGCATTGCATCGGTCGGCTGCGCATGGACCCAGCCATCCGCTTTGGCGACGAATCGCTCGTCTCGGCGCCATCGGTGATCCGCGTCAAGCCGGGCGTGCTCTTCGATGTCCTCGTCTCGTCTGTAGACGAAGCGGGGCGTCCGTCAGAGCGCACCAACGGCCCTCTCAAGGCGCAGCTGTCGACGGGCCCCGCGCCCGTCGCGCTCGAGGTCTCCGACGCGGGCGGCGGGTCATACCGTGTGGCGACGGCCGTGCAGGTGAGCGGCGAGTACCGAATCACCTTCACCCTCAACGGACTGCCCGTCGCCGGCTCCCCGATCACGCTCATCGCGCCGCGCGCGACCGGCCGCCCGCCCACTGCTTCCTCCGTGAGCACGGCGCGTGCAGCCAGCCCGCGCCGTCCCAACAGCCCGCGCGGCGCGCCGCCGCCGCCCTCGAGTGCGCCACTGCGTCCCAGCAGCCCTCGCGGTGGGGGCGGCGCAGGCGCCGTGCGCGCGGAGAGCCCTCGCGCGCGCAGCCGGCCGAGCGCGGCGCCGCTCTCGCAGCCCAAGCTGCCAATGCCCGCCGGGACGGCCGCCAGTATGGCGTCGTCGCAGCGCTCGCCACGCTCGCCGCGCTCCGTGGCGTCGCCCAGATCGCCTAGATGAACAGAACAACGACACCTCCCTCAACCCTCGTACTGTACATGTACGTTCTAGAATAGCGAAACGTTGTATCACGTCAAGAAGATTGGTTACGTCGGTGTGTGTGCCGAAGGAATGATCAAGCGATCGGAAGATAGTCAAAGTGTAATGTTTGTCAATTCTGGACCGTCTCCCTCAAGCCCTGATTTTCAGCACCCACGCACAACTGCGAAACTTGCGAGAGCGCGCCTATGCCCGCCTCGGCGCTTTGGCGGGAGCATTCGCGGCGACGATCGACAAAAACGATGACTGGCGCCGACCTCACGGCGGACACGCCCTCGCTCGAACGGAGCTTCCGCGGTCACAAGGATGCCATTTCCTCTGTGTGCTTCAACCCGAACATGAAGCAGCTCATCTCGGGCGGCCACGACTCGTGCGTGATGGTGTGGAACTTCCGGCTTCAGCTGCGTGCCTTCCGTTTCGTGGGTCATAAGGCGCCTGTGCTGTCGGTTGCCGCGTCCCCCTCCGGAGACCTCATCGCCTCCGCTTCCAAGGATCGCACGGTGCGCCTGTGGCTTCCGACCGTCAAGGGGGAGTCCACCGTGATCAAGGCGCACATGGCCACCGTGCGGAGCGTGGCCTTCTCGGCCGACGGGCAGAGCCTGGCGTCTGCATCGGACGACAAGACGATCAAAGTCTGGGCGCTCCCGGGTCAGAGGTTCAATTACTCGCTCGCCGGCCACTCCAACTGGGTCCGCTCGGCCAAGTTCTCGCCAGACGGTGCGCGGCAAGAGCAGCGAAAGCCCGAGCCGCACACGAGCCACTGCCTTGCTTGTCGGTGGCGCGGACCCTCTCTTGACGCACGGATGCGTGTTTGTGCCCCGCGTGTGCACCGGCAGGCCGGCTGCTGCTCTCGTGCAGCGATGACAAGACGCTCAAGCTCTGGGACAGCCGCACTCACGGGTGCGTGCGCACCTTTTACGACCACACCGACGTCGTCAATGCGGCTGCCTTTAATCCGGATGCCACGTGCATCGCTTCGGCCTCGAGCGACCGTACGGCGAAGCTGTGGGATCTTCGCACGCAGCAGCTGCTGCAACACTACGACGCGCACGACGAGAGTGTCACCGACCTCTCCTTCCACAGCTCGGGCTCCTACCTGCTTACCTCTTCGCTCGACGCGACGCTCAAAGTTTGGGACCTCGTCGAGGGGCGGCTCTTCTGCACGCTGCACGGGCACGAGGGGGGCGTCAACGCGTGCGCCTTCTCACCCGACGGCGACTTCTTCGCCTCGAGCGGTGTCGACATGCAGGCCATGGTGTGGCGCTCAAACATCGGCCCGTCCGGCCCCTCGCCGCTCAATGCCGCTACCGCCACACCGACTCCGCCGTCGTCGGCGCGGCTACCGGCGCCGGCGAAGCTGCCGCCGCCTGCAGCGCCGCCGCCGCCGCCGCCGCCGCCGCCGCCCATGCCCCGCCCACCGCCTACGGCCACATCGGGCTTGAAGGCGGCCGCGGCCGCGCCATCGAACGTCGGCAGCGCGCCGCTCGCGGCGGCGCTCGAGCAGGTGGTAGGCCAGCTTGACATCCTGGCGCAGACGGTCGCGCTGCTTGAGCAGCGCCTCTCCGTCGGTGAGGAGCGCACGCACCGGCTCGAGGGCCTGCTGCAGGATCTCGCCCACGGCCAGCGCAGCGTCCTCGCCGCCGTGGGCGCTGCTTCCCGGTGAGCGCCGCCGTGGGCGCTCCTTCCGATGAGCGCCGCCGTGGGCACTGCTTCCCGTTGAGCGCCGCCGTGGGCGCTGCTTCCCGGAGAGGCCGCACCCAATGGGACGATGCCACGAGCCGAGCCGTCAAAGGCTCAAGGGCCGGAGACGGCGCTCGCGAGACGGGCGTGGATGGTGGCGCTCGTCCTACCGTGCAGCAGCGAGCGTGCGACCGCCCATCCAATCAACGAGGCAAGGGTGGTCGGAGTGCCGAATCGTGTCGCGCCTAGCGATGAGGCCATGCGAGGGAAGAGTCTCGACGAACGTGCACAAATGCATGCAAATGAACTCTGCGACTGCATTCAATCAACTATGCGGGGAGGGAGTCCTGGCACATCAGAGCAGAAGGCGGCGCGCGCGTGTGCTTGCAGCGTGAGCGTCGCGGGTGGGTGGCCCGCGGTGGCTGTGGCGCTTGGGCTGGGGCCACCACGGGCTTGCCTCGAGGGCTTGCCGCTTGACTGTCTTGGCCGGTGAGCGGTGTGGAACTGTGTACTGTGTAGTCTTTGAACTGTGTACTGTGGATAAAGTCAAGCCGTGCGACTCCTCCCGGTCTCGATCTATCTACGATCGGCGCGGTCTGCCGTCCTCGGTCGCCCGGCCAACGACGACAAGCCCGGCCGCAAGCTGCCAGAGTGGGTGCCAGAGTGTGTGCCGTCCCGCTCCCGGGTACGCTTGGCCCTGGGCTTGTAGGCACGGCGGCGCACATGCTCGCGCCGCAGGTACGACGCATCCACGACCAGCCCCTCTTCGTCAAGCGTGGGCACGAGGTTGGGCACGGCTGCATTGTGGGCGCTCGCCGAGGCGGGAATCACCGCGTCGTCGTCGTCCACGCCTGTTGGAACGACGACACCCTCACGGTGATCGTCAAGCTCCTGCCGAATCTGCGCCGCGAGATCGCCGGCAGTGCTCGGCAGGCGGCTGCGCAATAGAGAAGACGATGCCGCCGGCGCATCGGTAGCGGCGAGAGCCGACCGTGCTTGCGCGAGAGCAGCGCTGTATGATGCCTCGTCGGCGGTCAGGGTAGGCAGGGCGTCGATAAGCTGCGTGGCAAACAGTCCCCCGCCAGGCTCTGCACTGGCGCCGCCGCTGGCAGGCAGTACGGCAGCGTCGCGCTCGACCTCACGATCGTTGAGCTGGTCACGTATGGTCATCAGCGTGGACTCGCCGCCAAAGAGGTGCGAGAGCCTCTCGCCGGCCCACAACGTGTGCAGCGCGCGAAACCCGTCAGCGTGGCGCAGCGAACGCAGCTCGCGACTCAGTCGCTCGAAGCCATTCCACTGAGTCGCGAGGATGGGAACGGGCACCTTCGGTGAGCTTTGCTGCAACTCGTGCAGCGTGAGCAGCAGATACAACGCACCAAGCCTTGCCTCAAAGGATCGCTCCGGGTCCGCGATACGGCGCACCGTCGCTTCGAACAGCAGCGTGGCGTACTCGGCGGGCGTCTCCAATCGCTTGGTCGCACGGCCGCCTTTTCGATCAGTGTCAAACAGATCGACGATCCGCAGTTCGAGCGCCACTGCTCGGAATGCTGCGAAGCTGCGCAGCGCACTAGCCTCGAAGCGGCTAATGCAATGGTCAATGTCGTGCAAGACCTCTGGAATGAGCGGCAGCCGCGCGAGCTTTGTCTTCCCGAACGTGCCATAGCCAGGGCCGTCGTAGGGCTGCTTGCGCTTGTGTACTTGCAGCGGGTGCGATGCGCGCACGACTAGGTGGCAGGACATGTTCGCGTTGCTGAAGGCGAGGCAAAAAATCTGTCGTGCACGCACGAGACCTTGTACATTCATATTCACACCGCGTTCACGTACGCTCGGTGCCGCTCAGCTCGCTTCATTCTCATGCTCGCGACATGCTCGCGACGTGCAACGCATACCGCGCTCACAGACACGGATCAGAGTCACCATAACCCGGTCAAACCCGTATTTCTGGACCCGTGCGACCACCTCGCACCTGGCTGGCGTGTGCACCGTGGCGGACACACAAACAACACTCATACAGGGGGGCTGGGTCATAGATCTTCCTCTTCCGAAGTGAGTCACGCCGCACGCGACGATGGTTTTGTGTGCAGGTTCGACCATGAGGTTCGACGAAGTTCGACCGTTGTGGGTCGATACGAACGGAACGGCCAACGGGCGTTAATATCTTAAAAACGGTTATAATCTCGAACACCCACGGATGAGTTACTGAGTACTGAGAAGACCCAAGACACCAGTTCACAGCTTCTCACATATTGAGTGCATAACTTCGCTGATCATCATACCAATGACACGATTAACATATCACTGTGCCCATCGACATAAGGCTGGCACAGTTAAACCTGCATCTGAGCGCCACCCGCCACGACGATCGACCTGCGATCGACTCAGTAGAGCGTTCATATAGCTCATCTCAAGATGGCAGCACTCACGCCGTCCTCGTCAATGCCATCTTCAGCAGTGCCGGTCTCTCTTCTGCTCGATCCCCACTCTTTCAATGCTCTTCCAAACACCTCGAGTTGCTCAAATTCGAGCTTCGAAGTATCTCGAATCTCCTCTTCCTCATCCGAGTCGAGCGCGCCTCCCATGGCGATGATCTCCTGCACGGATTTCATCTTATGCTTCACAACGGCCTGCATCGCCTCCTTGGACGCTCCTGCGCCCACAAAGTCGCTGACAATCTGCATCAGTGTGTCGCTCTTCACAGACGCGTCCTTGTCAGTGTTACCACCTAATGCCATGTACGCAGCCAGGAGCTGCCGCTGCCTTCGCTCAGTCTCGGCATGTATCCGTCGCATTTCGACAACCTCGAGGAAACGAGGCAGCGTGATCACGCCTTCGCTATCAGGATCTGCCATCTGCATCAATGGAAACAGCTCCTTCGACGGTACCTCCTCTCCAAGAGACTCTGCGAGGGCAGTGCGGAGCTCGCTTGCCTTCATCACCGGCCCGCTGACTTCGCCCTCGCCGTGCTCTGAGCGCGCCGCTTGCAAGACGGCCAGCATCTTACCTTTTAGGCGGCGACTCCCGAACACGGCGGCGGGATCCATCGGCGCGGCGCCGCCGCCTCGCGCGTTACGGTCCTCCCATGGCTTCCGATTCCGAAAAGTTGTAGTTCGAAACTCGAAACACACATACGCCTTACGCCACGCACCGGGTCAGGGACCGCCCCGGTTGGAAGGTTATAGACCGCTGAAGGGAAGCCTTTGAACGCGACCGCCCAGCGCCGCGACGTGCCACCGCTTGCTTCGCACCGCTAACCGAACGCCAATGACGCGGATGCGGGCATGCGCATCGACTATACTCAGTTTTCAGTCTAAATTCGATGATTCGTTGCGGTTGATGTACATTAAGAAGGTAGAAGCGTTTTCACACGAGTTCACAGCTCCGGCGCTGGTCTTTGAGTCTGGCCCGTACCGGATATTCACACATTACGCGGTGCCCGGGAATCCCCCGGTGCAGCGTTCGGTTCTCCCGACACGCTTCCTAGCCGTTCTCTACGTGGAGCGAGCTGAGGAGCGTCCTTCAATCTGCAAAATACGGCACTGGCTCGACATAGTTAGGAGGGAAGTAGCCCGTCTCACCTCGCGAGTTCTGCGAGCATTTCGGAGCACACACGCAGATGAGCAGCAGGCAGCGAGGAGAGGGCCGGTACGTGGACCTGAGGTCGAGGGATCGCGCCGATACGCCAGATACGCACCGAACCAAAGAACCAGCCGGCCTCCTCCTTTTCCTTCAACATGAGCTCTCCGGCGCTGAACGAGATCATGCGCGGGTCATTCGAGATATAATCGCCGATGGCCCGCACCTGCTCGCCGTGCGGCGGTGCTCGCAGCGGTGGTGGGGCGGGAGGCCGCGCGGCGTACGACGGCTGCGGAGGCGGCGCCGCCGCTGCGCACGGCGGCTGAGGCGGCGGCGCGGCGTACGACGGCTGCGGAGGCGGCGCCGCTGCGCACGACGGCTGAGGCGGCGGCGCGGCGTACGGCGGCGGCGGCGGCGGCTCAGAGTATGAGGGCTGCGGAGCTGGAGGTGGCGCTCCGTAGTAGGCGGCGGGCGCGTGGGGCAGATACGAAGCGAGAGGTTTGGCTTCGACAGGCGAGGCGAGCGCCTCAGTACGGAGCGTCTGGCGTGACATCTGGCGCGCCTCGGCGTCGAGCAGCGTACCCTCGTGCGTGAAGGCGCTCAAGGATCGCATGCCCTCGCTCATCTGTGCGTGGAACCTTTGCTGGAACTCGAGCAGGTGCAGCAGAGGGGCGTTGGCAAAGTCCCACTTCTCAGCGATCAGTGCGGCCAGCCGCGCGATCAGCTCGTTTTTGCAGTTCCAGTGGTCCGCCTCGCGCTCGCGCAGCTTCTCGGCGTTGCGCGGGAGCTTGGCCGCATCCTTGGGTGGACGAAAAGTGAGCTCATCCACCTTGCGGCGGTAGTACTCAAAGTCGAGCTTCTTCTTGAGGTGCTCGGCATGCAGCTTCTTGATGCCCTCGATCTCCCCGAGGTAGCCCGCGAGCGGCTGCAGCACCTTGCTCGTGAACTGCACCTCGAGTGAGCGCTGCCCGCTCTTGTTGACCTCCTTCCAGACGGCGGCGGACTGCCTCGCCGGCTCGGTGCCCACCGCACCCGGCTCTACCAGATACTCGCCGAACTTGGCCGCCAGCTGCTCGCTACTGCGCAACATGTCGACGAGCGACTTGGCGTACGCCTCGCACATCTGCTTGAGCCCCAGCATCTGGCGCTCCACTTGAAGCACCTGCTCGTACTGCCCGTCGAGCCACGCGTCGTCCGAGCTCCCCGTTGGCCGTCCGAGCCCAACAGTGGCCGCCGCCACCTGCTTGGTACGCCGCCAGCCATCCTTGACCGAAAGCGTCGCCTTCTCGAGCCCCAACGTGTCGGCGCTGTCATCCTCCTCATAGCCGGCGGGTCGTTCCCACGAGGTCTCCCCGGTTTTCTTGTTGAAGTAGTACGGCGTGCCCTCTGGTGAAGATACCATTCTCCATCCGTTGGGCAGCTTCCCGATGCCCGCAGTTGTGGGCACGCTTGGGATCACTGGCTTCACCTTCACGGCGAGCGCCGCCGTGGACTTGCCCGAATCTTCGCTTCCGGCCACCACCGGACGCTCCCAGCTCGTCTCCCCACTCGCAGCGTGGAAGTAGTAGGTCCTGCCATCCGCAGCGGTGGCCTCCTTCCACCCACTCGGGAGCCCACCCGCGCCGCGCATGAAGCTCGGACGCGGAAGGCTGGACAACATGAGAGTTTCTTCACACTAGTTTGTGACGCACGCGCTGTGAATGCTTCTCTTCGGGGGGATTGCTTCGCGACCACACGCTGTGCAATCGGCCGTACTGAGTCGTGGGTCGTTGAAAGAGACGGTGCTCGTCAATATGAAAAAACTCAAAACGAGCAGTTTTCTACATGAGGTTCTGTGCGCGGACGGGCCGTCCTTCACGACGCTCGACGAGAACATGATGGCACTGCGACACGCCAACCGCATCATCACCCAGAAGGCGCTAAATGGCATCAGTCGACGCCATGCCTCCATTGCCATAATCTCGGCTGAGGCGCACGTAGCGGCGCTCAAGGTCGACGATCCGCTGCTCCTGCGCATGCAGGGCTTCATCGATGGTAAGTGGGTTGACGCAGACAGTGGCGCGACACTCGAGGTCCTCGACAAGGCCACGTTGCAGGTGATCGGCACAGTGCCGGAGATGGGCCGCGCCGAAACGCGGCGCGCTATAGAGTCCGCCGCGGCGGCGTGGCACGACTGGGCGGCCCTCACGGGCAAGGAGCGTGGAAAGGTCTTGCGCAGGTGGTACGAGCTCATCGTGAAGCACGAGATGGACCTGGCGCGCATCATGACGGCCGAGTGCGGCAAGCCGCTCGCCGAGTCGCTTGGTGAAATCCGCTACGGCTCCGCCTTTGTCGAGTGGTTCGCCGAGGAGGCGAAGCGCTCGTACGGCGAGTGGATTCCGCCCGACCGCGCGAAGAACCACATCGTGGTGATCCAGCAGCCGATCGGGCCGGTGGCGGCGGTGACGCCGTGGAATTTCCCGAGCGCGATGGTCACGCGCAAAGTCAGCCCGGCGCTCGCCGTTGGCTGCCCCGTCGTCATCAAGCCGTCGGAGCTCACTCCGTACTCGTGCCTCGCTCTCGTCGAACTCGCCAACCGCGCAGGCATGCCCCAAGGCATCCTCTCGGTCGTGGTGGGCTCGGCACAAAGCACGCCGCTCATCGGCGACGAGATGTGCACGCACCCGGCCGTGCGCAAAGTCGCCTTCACCGGCTCGACGGCAGTGGGCAAGCTGCTCGCGAGCAAGGCGGCGTCGACGGTCAAAAAGGTGGCCCTCGAACTTGGCGGGAACGCTCCGCTCATCGTCTTTGACGACGCAGACCTCGATGTGGCAGTCAAAGGCGCGATGGCCGCCAAGTTTCGCAACGCGGGCCAGACATGCGTGTGCGCCAACCGTATCTTCGTGCACGAGGCCGTGTACGAGACCTTCGCCTCGAAGCTGACCGCCGCGGTGAGTGCCATGACCATAGGGTTCGGCACCGCGAACGGTGTCGTCATCGGGCCGCTTGTCAACGCGCGCGCTGTCGACAAGGTACACCGGCACGTGAGCGACGCAGTGAGCAAGGACGCTCGCGTCCTGACGGGCGGCACGCGGCTACCCGAGCTCGGTCCGGGCTTCTACGCGCCCACGGTGCTCGCGGACATGACGCCCAATATGGCGCTCTTTTCCGAGGAGACCTTTGGGCCGGTGGCGGGCCTCTTCAAGTTCTCGTCCGAGAAGGAGGTCATCCAGCTCGCCAACGACACGCCCTACGGGCTCGCGGGCTACCTGTTCACAAAGGACCTCGCGCGCGCGTGGCGTGTGTCGGAGGCGCTCGAATTCGGCATCATCGGCGTCAACGAGGGCATCATCTCGTCGGAGGTGGCGCCCTTTGGCGGCGTCAAGGAGAGCGGGCTCGGCCGCGAGGGCTCGCACCATGGCACCCTGGAGTTTTGTGAGCCCAAGTACATTCGGATGGGCATCGATTACAAGTCGTGATTCTTGTTTGAAAACGAGTGAGTTCACAGCTTCCGTTAAATGGCTTCACACCTTCAGGGTCGCGGCCTGTGGGCGCGAATTTCGCGCTGAGGGCGCCGTCGACGCTTCACAATGGCTCTGCCTTGGGTAGAGAAGTACCGCCCGAAGAGCGTCGACGAGGTGTCTCACCAGGGCGACGTGATCGGTTCGCTGCGAAAAGCGATTGAGGAGAAGAATCTGCCACACCTCATCTTCTATGGGCCTCCAGGTACCGGCAAGACGTCCACCATCCTTGCGGCTGCACGGGAGCTCTTTGGCAAGGATTACCGCTCTCGTGTGATGGAGCTCAACGCGTCGGACGAGCGCGGTATTGCGGTCGTGCGTAACAAGATCAAGTCGTTCGCGCAGGTGGCGGTCTCGTCGCAAACGGATCGTTCGGGCGTGGACGCGCCCCCGCCGTACAAGCTCATCGTGCTTGATGAGGCGGACTCTATGACGACGGACGCGCAATCGGCGCTGCGCCGGACGATGGAGACGTACTCGAAGGTGACGCGCTTCTGCATCATCTGCAACTACATCTCGCGGCTGATCCCGCCAATAGCCTCGCGCTGCGCCAAGTTCCGATTCAAGGCGCTTCCTGCAGAGGCCATGATCGAGCGGTTGCGGTTCATTTCCGATCAGGAAGGCGTCGAGATCGCGCCCGAGGGTCTCGTCGAGCTGATGCGCCTCTCAGAGGGCGACATGCGCCGCGCCATCCAGATGCTTCAGTCGCTGCACCAGCTGCATGGCGGGCGCATCGAGCCGCAGGCAGTGCTCGACATCTCGGGCGCCCTCCCCGACGACAAGATCGTCAAGGTCTTTGAGACGTGCAAGGGGCAGAATTTTGATGCGATGCAGCAGCTCGTATCTGACACGCTCGCCGACGGCTACCCGGCCGCACAGGTCGCCGCGCAGATGCTCGATTACCTCGTGGGGGAGGGGCCGATCGCGAGAGCCATGAGCTCGGCTGCCAAGGCCAAGATCGCCGTGCAGCTGGCTGAGGTGGACAAGCAGCTCATCGACGGTGCCGACGAGTACATGCAGCTGTGCAATCTGCTCGCATTCACGATGCGCATGATGCGCACGTGAGACGCGCATGCATGCCGGTGAACGTCAACGGATTCCCACCTTCGCGTGGAGCTGCCGGCGGAGAGGTGCAGCGGATAACAGTGCGCGCCGGCCCTGAGAGGTCGCCATCGGAACACAACCAGAGTACAATTGTAGCTGCACCGGCGCTGTGGCCATTGGGAAGCACCCGTAATGCGCTGCTTCGGGCATCTAGGAAGGTCCCACACACCAACCCAACGTAACACACCATCCCAACGCGTTCGCACAGCGAAAGAAAATTTCGCTCTGCTCTGGAGCAGAGCGAATTGTGTCGTCGCTCTGCTCGGGGGGAGAGCGAATTGTGTCGTCGCTCTGCTCGAGAGCAGAGCGATTTGTGTCATCGCTCTGCTCGGGGGGAGAGCGAAAACGGGGGCAGGCAGTGCGATTTTCGCAGAGCGAAATCGGGGGAGCAGAGCGAAAAAGCAG
>Ga0210241_101556_pt1 | contig 16678 bp, 8 predicted proteins | sample ChrtobMetP5a_8mM_FD_155488 | JGI IMG/M metagenome (GOLD analysis project Ga0210241, IMG submission 155488) | Chrysochromulina tobin associated microbial communities from unialgal haptophyte culture, Seattle, Washington, United States - P5a_8mM | ecosystem: Host-associated > Algae > Haptophytes >...
CTGTCCGCCGTGGGCACCGAAAACAGGTACTCACGTGCTGGAGTGACGAGGGCAAAGCAGTGGGAGCCTCCTGATCGGTCTGCGCGGAGCTCGACTTTGGTGCCGTCATCTCCTAGAGGCATCAGCCGAGCGGCCCTGTTCTTGTCACTGATCTCGTCGCTGTCAAAGTAGACGCAGCCAACCTCGGCGCAGACGACGAGCAGCTTGCTCTTCCACCGGACCGTTCCAAGGAGACCGCGGCCCGACCCGCGCTTCTCCACGGTGCCGTGCAGTCGTGGCACTTTACCAGAGACCTCACCGGCGAGCAGCGCCTTCGCCGTGACGGTGGCGGCAGCGCCGTCGTCCCTTTCGGACTGTTCCATATCTAAATGCGTCTTCATGCCTGCCTGCAGCCCGCCGGGCTGCATGATGTCGGGCTGCCTGATGCCGGGCTGCGTCATGCTTGCCTGCATCATGCCCACCTGCATGATGCCGGACTGCATCATGTCCAACTGCATCTTGCCTGCCTTCAAGTGGCGTGTTTGCTGCGCGGCCTCGATCTCGGCCTGGATGGCTGCGACCCACTTGGCAGCCCTGTCCGCCGTGGGCACCGAAAACAGGTACTCACGTGCTGGAGTGACGAGGGCAAAGCAGTGGGAGCCTCCTGATCGGTCTGCGCGGAGCTCGACTTTGGTGCCGTCATCTCCTAGAGGCATCAGCCGAGCGGCCCTGTTCTTGTCACTGATCTCGTCGCTGTCAAAGTAGACGCAGCCAACCTCGGCGCAGACGACGAGCAGCTTGCTCTTCCACCGGACCGTTCCAAGGAGACCGCGGCCCGACCCGCGCTTCTCCACGGTGCCGTGCAGTCGTGGCACTTTACCAGAGACCTCACCGGCGAGCAGCGCCTTCGCCGTGACGGTGGCGGCAGCGCCGTCGTCCCTTTCGGACTGTTCCATATCTAAATGCGTCTTCATGCCTGCCTGCAGCCCGCCGGGCTGCATGATGTCGGGCTGCCTGATGCCGGGCTGCGTCATGCTTGCCTGCATCATGCCCACCTGCATGATGCCGGGCTGCGTCTTGGTTTGCTGCCTCATCCCTGCCTGCATCATGGGGCTGCAAGGCTCGGCTTTTTCAGTCCGGGTTTTTTCATATTTCCGGAGGATTCGTCAACGAGGCGGCGACGGCGAAAAGTTCGGACTTTTTTATAACGTGTGATCGAGGCTCGGCAGTTCCTACAACGAGGGAGGTATTCCTGGCGACAACGAGGGAGGCGACTGCAGGAGGCGACGAGGCGTTCGGCGGGCGTTCGCGGGAGCCTGCGGCGCACACGCTGCCGGCCGTGTCGCCTATAGTAGTGATCAAGCTCACAGGTCGGCGAAAGTAATTTCGTCAAATTGCGACAGCAGGTGTGAATTGCGAGTAATCCAGAAATTTTGTCTGAAAGGACTGACAGTACCTAACGCCTGGTGACTCTCGCGAGCGAGGGGGGCGGTTCGTTAAGGCTTAAGCGGATCGTAACCGTTCGTGGTAAGCTATAACGGACTAATCGCAAATCGGCCCGCCACACGTGGTATCTCGAATCTGCTTTCCTGCCACTGCGTTGTGCGTAAAGCGCCGGCCGCCGCCGGGGCCGTGTGCAGCTCGTGCCTCGTCTAAGTCCGTAAGTCTTGACTAAATTTAAACGCTAAACTTCTATTACTACGTAGTACGTGCTCTCCGACTCGAACCTCGATTCTATCCTGCCGAATTCAAGTATCTGATCAAGCTAGTACAAAACCGCCCGTGCCCGCCTTCGGCTTTGATAGAGGCTTCGAAAGGGGAGCCTTGCCCTTCCGCCTCGATGCCATACCGCGTGCAGCCCCCTGCAGAGCCTTTGCCGCACTTAGGGCTGAGATTTCTTTTGAGCTCGCAGGGCAGTAGAGCACCATCGCTTCGAGCTCAGAGCGCACTGCCCGCAGCTGCGCCTCATCCAACGCGGCGAGCCTGAATGGATTCCTTTGGTCGTGAGGACCTGTGGTTCCTTCCTCGCAAATGATCAGAGCCAGTCGGAGCAGGGCCTCCCACAGCGTATCCTCCGTGAGCAGCTTCGCTCCGCGCAACAGCGCCGAAGAAACGGCGTCGAGCCCAAGGCTCTGCACGTACGCCGTCTTCACCCGCGCGCGGCTCAGCCCGGCCTTAGCTACTTCCGCAATCTCAAGGAAGCGGTGCAAGGAGACGCCCACGACCTTGGAGCCGCTCGAGACGGCCGCCGTGGCGTGCGCATTGAAGAGGCGCGTGAATGGCTGCCCGAGATCCAATCTGAGCAACTGGAGCTCGGGCGACGAGCCCATGGCTTCGCGGAACCCACGGATTCCATTGCGAGCCGCGAACGGCATGAGCCAATCGTCGAGCATGGTTATAACCGCCTCTTGCGCTTTGTCACACTTGTCCATGACGCGCTGGTCAGCTTTCGTAACTAAGGTTGCAGAACGCACGCATGCCTCGAGGAACTCACTCATGCTGAACGTATTCGCGTCGAGAGCCATCTGAGCAGCAAAGAGCAATTCGTCCGACTTGGTCACCCCGATTCCTTTGTGGAGCGCCTCGAGTTTCCTCAACTCGATCCGCTTGTCGCGCAGGTCGTTCACCACTGTAAATATCTGCGCCGCTTTCTTAGGGTCAAGGGCAGACGAGCCGAGATCCTGACAGAACTGCAGCCATGCCTTCTTGGGCATCTGTACGTCCCATCCAAATGCAAAGCCGCCTTCGCTCTCAATCACGAACTCTCCACTGCTCTTGCTGTCGTCCTCTTTCTTCTTCGCGTCCTTGTCGCTGCTCTTCTTCGCCACCACGTCCTTGTCGCTGCTCTTCGTGGCCATGGTCTCCACCGTGCTGCAGTACCTCAGGTAGATGTCCACAATCGTCGGGAAGTATTTGGACACAACGTCACTCAGCTGCGCCTTGATCGCAGCCTCTTCAGCCTCGCCTGAGATGGAGAACATCCCGACCAGCTGGGTCTCGGACCAGCTGAGAGTCCAGAGGTTCGTGTACCGCTTCTCGATGAGCTGCTTGATATTCGCTTGCCGCTTCACCCATGCCGCCAGCTCCTGCTGAGAGTGGGCCTGACGCAGAGCCTCCTTCATGTTCGCCTCCGCGAGCTTCCACTGCGTCTCCGCCTCTGACACGTCGCGGCGTGCCGCCTCGAGCTGATCCTTCAGCGATCGCTCGATCGCTTCGCGTTGTTCCTTGGCCCTGCGCTGCTCTGCCTCAATATTTGCAATGTGCTCCGCCTCCTCCTGTTCGGCTGCCTGGCGTGCCGCCTCCAGTTGCGCTTGCAGCGCGCGCTCGATTGCTTCGTGCTCGAGCCGCGCCGCCTCTGCCGCTAACACATGTCGCATGGTGCTTCCCTCGGCAGCCAAGCGCCGCGCCTGCTCATCCAAAGCTGTCTTGCGTGCCGCTTCCAGTTGGGCCTGAAATCCGCGCTCCGTGGTTCTGCGCTCCTCCGTGGCCCGTTGCCGCTCAGCTTCCAGCTTTGCAGCATGCTCCACCTCTTCCTGCTTGGCGGCCTGACGTGACTTTTGGAGCAAGAGCTCCAGTGCCTGACGCTCCTGCATCGCCATTTCCCGCTCGGCTTCCAGCTCTGCGGTGTGATCCTCTTGCGCTTTCATCAGCTGCTCTGCCCTCAGTCTATCCGCTTCGGCGAGCTGAGCTTCTCTCTCTTGCTCCACAGCCGCCTTCTGCATCTCAAACTTGCTCTTCGCGACGGCCGTCGAAAATTTATGAGCCACGGACCCCTTCTTCTCCTGCTCGATGGCCGCTTGAAGCTTGAGGCTTGATTCTTGAAGCTGCTTGTAGCCACCTGCCCGCTCCGCTTCCATCTCTGCTGCGTGCTCTGTCTCCAAGTTCATCAGCTGCTCCGCCCTCTCCCTATCTGCTTCAGCAAGTGCAGCTCCTCTCGCCTCCTCCAGAGCCGCCTTCTCATTCTCGAAGTTGCTCATCGCGAGCGCTCTCGAAAACTTATTGGCAACAGCCCCCTTCGTTTCGCGTTGAGCAGCAGCCACCCCGAGCGCGATCGCCTCCTCCTCTGTGGCTTTGCGCCGCGCCACCTCCTCCTGCGTCTCCCGATGGGCAGCGTCGAGCTTCTGTTCGAAGAAGTTCTCCATGGCCTCACGCTCCTTAGCCAAGCGTCGTCTCTCCGCTTCAAGCTCTAACTGGAACTTTGCCGCCTCGCGCTTGATCCTGTCCGCCGCTTCGCGCTCGAAAGGCTCTCTTGCAACCGCGCGCGCGAGCAGATAAGCGTCTAGCCGCGACTTGCAGCTGTAGCACCAGTTTGCGCAGACGAGCCCAGCGATCCAGATCATCACAGTAGGGATTGACCAGTAGAACGAATCCCATATCGCACGGCCGATCACCTCATGCATGTAGGGTGCGAGGGGAGGAAGAGGCGGCGGCGACGGTGGAGGTGGTAATGGTGGCGGTGAGGGCGGAGGCGGCCATGGTGGCGGTGGTCCGGGCGGAGGAGGCGAGGGTGGCGGGGATGGAGGTGGCGGCGACGGAGGGAACATGGGTGGCGGTTGGAATGGCGGCGGCGGCTGCGGCGGTGGTGGCAATGGTGGCGGTGGCGACGGCGGTGGCGGCGATGGTACCGGAGTGGCTGGCGGCAACGAGGGAGGCGGTGGCGTAGGCGGAGGGGGCGAAGGCGGTGGTGACGGTGGCCGCGAGGGCGGCGGTGAGGGCGGAGGCGATGGCGGTGGAGAGGGTGGCGACGAGGGTGGTAGCAAGGGAGGTGGCGAGGGAGGCAGTGAGGGCGGAGGAGGCGGTGGCGACGGTAAGGGCGGTGGGCTTGGTGACGGTGAGGAGGGCGGCGGCGATGGGGGCAGGCGGGGTGCCGGAGACGGTGGCGAGGGGGGAAGCATCGGAGGGATTAAAGGTGGCGCGGGTGACGAAGGTGGCGGCATGAGAGGCGGAGGCGGCGGTGGCGGCGGTGGGGCAGGTGGTGCGGGCGGCGGCAGGAGTGTCACACCCCAGGCAGCAGCCGCCATACAAGTTAGGGCGCCAGTGACGATGAGCCCTGCCTTAAGAGCTGAGGACGGTTTGCGGCCATGCAGCTGAAGATCCTCGAGACTCGCCCTCTCCGCTGCACGTTCCAGCTCCATCGAGCGCGCCCGCTCCTTCTCCTTAGCCTGCGCCTCGGCATAGTCCTTGGGCTTGATCTGAGAAACGACGGTTGCGGATGTGGCTGCACCCGTCGCGAGGACGCCAATGTTTTCGAGCATCGTGTAGAACACCTCAAGCCAATCAATCTCGAAGCCCAGATCACCGAGCGCCTCCCAGATGAGCTTGAGCACGGTCTGCTCTTCGTCGCCTTCAGATTCAGATGAGACTGTCGCGTTGCGGTTGCGGTGCTTCTTCGGAGCTCTTCCAACCAGCTCTTGCAGGCCACGGCTGATGAGATCTGGATGAAAGTCGTCCACCACGAGACTCCTTCCGAAGGCTGTGCTGAAGCGAGGCAAGTCTCTGCTTGCTTGCTGAGCTGCGTCTACTGGAGCTACGCCCCGGAGCTTCAGCGCAGTGATGCCGCCAGGTTGTGCGCGGATCCCATCCCACAGGACCACTGACACCTCGCTGGTGAGCACAGGCACGTGAAACGTAAGCGTGCCAACGCACCCGCCGTGCGTGACTTCATATCGCTCATGCTGCACAAAGATGTGCCTCTGGAACTCCCCCTCTCCAACAATTACCTCCTCGTCCTCGAGCAGAAAGTCGGCTCGGCGCATGGTGACCTCATCAAGCACGCCCACCCGCCGAATAAAAGAGCTGTTCGAGGTGGTGTAGACGACGAGCTCTGACGCCAGCAAAGGCTGCTGGCCAAAGCTGACCGTCACAAACTCTGGAGGCTTGCGATCACTCGACGCGGGAAACCACGCTTGATTCGGGTCGGCTGCTCGATCGGCGCAGACCGTGGCGACACGCGGCGGCCCCAGAATGGGGCAAAAGGAATTGGTCGACCCTGCCATGCAGCTCGGAGATTGCGTTGAGGACACATCGACAATTCCGACCGCCCACAGCTCTGTAAGCTTGCCCGCGCTCTTGTACGGTGTCGGGAGCCAGCTACGGACCTGGAGCTCATACTTGTTCACGAGAAGGACGAACGCCAGTATTGCAGCGAGAGACTTAGCGGGTGAGCCACGTACCATCTGCCCGTACTCGTAGAATGCAGGTGCGATGACTACCCTCACCCATCGACCGAAGGCAGAGTCGTGCACGCAGCGGAAGAAGGCGTCAGGGATGTTAGCGCTACCGAAGGACGACTCCGTCTCAGCATGTCCATGGGTGCGCTTCGCCTCGGCCTTTGCATGGACGATCGATGTCTTCCGCATGATCGCCTCGCTGACGAGCTCCTTAATGGCCTCGTTCACAGCTCGGGCAGCGGCGGTGAACGGCCAGAGCAGGCATCCAAGCAGCGATGCTACGCAGCCAAGAAGCCACAACATTGCATGCGCGCATGGCGCGATGATCCACCGTTCGCACGTTGGCAGACGAGCGCTCAGCTGCTCACGGACGACTTGCCAAGCCGCATCGAGGGTGTCGAGCATCGGCACGAGTGCAGCGACGAGCACGATCGTATAGTTAGCCGGCTCGAGGGGCGGATACTTGAGGAGGACGGACACTTCGCGAGCTCCGTTGCCAGCCATGGCCAGCTGAATGCCGATCGCCATGAGCCAGCCAAATGAGCTGAAGAACCATGCGAGCGCGGCAATGGCCGCCAAGCTTTCGCCCACGCGCGTCGCCAGGCCTCGAGCCAAGGCACCAGCATTCTGCAAGCGATTCACTGGCCACAGGAGCACCGATGCAAGATGGCTGCAGAAAGAAGCTACTTTCTCGTTCTTTCTGCACAGGTAGCCACGGAAGTTCGCTTGGATACGGACAATAGCCGTCCTGAGCTGCTTATACTGGGCCTTTGCCAGCTGTGCCCGTGCGAATTTTTGTATGTGTGTCGCGGCCTCCCGCCGCTTCCAAATTAGTGTCTCTCCTTTGACGAGCCGATGCCTAGCCCTCTCGGCCCAAGCGGCTGCCTGTCGCATCCATTTGGAGTCGAAGTGCTTGGCTTGCGGAGGCCACATGGCCGCCGCTACCGCTGCCATTCCGTGCAAGACCAGCACAATGGTCGTCACAGCCTCGTACCCGGCGAGGTATCCCACGAACGAGCCCACAATTCCCGTCAACGAGGCGTATAGATAGGCGAGCATTCTAGCTGCCATATCTGAACCTGTGGAGCTACCTCCTGCAACGCATTGTTGGGCGTACTGCGCTCTTAGCGAGATGATGCGCAGGCTGCGCGCGTCGTGGCATCCCTCCTCGAGCTCCCGGTCATTCCCCCTCGAAAAGTATTTTGCTGAAGAGCTGATCCTTCCTGCGCCAAGCAACGGGGTCTTGTCCTCGTTGCGCAGCCTCCGAAGCTCTGTCTGGGAGTAGGGCTCTGCGGATCCATCCCGCGAGGAGAACGAAGAGACTTGCTGTTGCACCATGGACCGGATGCTGCGGCTGAGGAGCCACGAGGTGTCTCGCTGAGCCGGCGTCTCGCTGGAGGAGCGTGGGCTCAAAGGTGGCCACTCGGACGAGCGGGCAAAAGCAGAACCCACGGATGCGGTCAGGAGCGCTCCTGATGCAAGGTTTGGGTGAGCGTCTCCCTCGATCTTCTGAGACACTTCCATCTCGACTATGCCGACTGCATTTGTCAAGAGTCTGCTGCTCTCTTGCGGTCCGAGCACGCGCTGGCCATTGATGGCCAGAATGCGCATGCCCACCTGCAACTGAGGCCGGCATTGCGCGGCCGGCGAGTTTGGGTCCACCTCAATGATGGTCGGTGGCTCGCCAGCTGTGCCCTGAAGCTGGATCCCAATTGGTGTAGTGCCGTCCTTGAAGACCTTCACCGGGAACGCAACGATTGTGGGTTCTCCTTTGGCTGGTTGCGATCGAAGCGATGGTCCATTCAACGGCGTGAACTGCTGCTGCAGCCACTGCTGCTGCTGTTCCTCGAGATGGCTACTGATCTCGCGGCCGATCTCGTACCCGATTTCGCGGATGAGCGTACGCGGCGTAGGCGTAGCCGGCACATCGGACTGCCATGGTGGCGGATTTCCGTGCACGGAGAGCTGAACCGCTTCGGGTGATGATCCTACCAAGTTGTATCGTCGCGCCGAAGACTGACGCCGCGCCGACGGCGGGCGCTCGAGCAATGGGATCGCACCCACGTCCTCCTCTTCCATCTCCTTTCGAGCAGTGCGCGCTGATGGCGGGTGCTCAGCGCGTCGTCGCGCGGAAGACTTACACCGCACGGACGACGACACTCTCGACGACGACGCTCTCGACGGCTCTGCGAGTGGTGCAGGTATCTGCAATGTGGGTAGAAGGAGTCTGGCTGCGGCCGTTGGTGGTGGGAGTGCCGTCGGTGGCGGGAGTGCACGCAATGGCATCGTCTGCCGTTCGCGACTGCTGCTCGGCTCACCCTGAGTGAAGTTAGGGCTTCCTTCAAAGCTTTGCATGCCTTCTGCTGGTTGTGCACCTCCGTCACTCTTCTTCGCGCGGCCAGCAAAGGAAAGGGAGCGCTTGAAGACACCCGCCACATCACTCATTCGACTCGACAGCCCACGCGCCGACGCTCCGCCAGCTGTTTGTTTGGCGATGCGATCTTCAAGAGCAAGCGATGCTAGTTGACGAGCCGCCACCTGCTCGAAGATCCTGGCCTCAGCAGCGGCGTGTTCCATCATCGCATCATCGCCTGGCTCTGCGATGGTACCGTCTTCACCTGGTGGCGATGATTCATCAGAACCCAAGGTTGTATCTTCTGCATCGGTCGCCATGGGCACCGCGACCTGCCGCGACTGCCCAAAAAGGATGCGCGTCTCGGCCGTTGCGACGTCGATGACGAGACCAATTTGGGTGTGGGGGAAGTTGGGTTTTCATGGGTTTCGGGCTTGTCTCTCGAAAGCAAAGGTGCCAACACTGTTCTGTGTGATTAGGCGTGCAAGATAAACGTGTTGTTAGCTGGTCATCTTCCGGCTCAGCGAATTCGAGCGCAGCTCTATCCTGCTTCCTGTGGAACCTACCTACCGGTACACCTTTTGGTCTGGCTAAATGTCGAGTGCTAATCTCTCTTAGAGCGAGGCAGAGGAGAGGAACAGGAAGATCATGCCACGGTCAGGGCCTCTTCGCTTCCTCATTGCTCGTTGTCTTCTCCTTCTTCTTCTTCTTCTTCTTCTTCCTCTTCCGCTTCGCCGCGACGGCGCCGCCAGAGGCCACATCGTCCTCAAGGTCGTCGTCGTCGTCGTCGTCGTCGTCGTCGTCGTCGTCGTCGGGCTTGGTCTCCGCCATCGATGCGGCCTCTCCGCGCGCGGCCACTGTATCGCCGGTGCTATCACTCCATGGTTGAGTGGTTGGTAGTTGGTCGACCTTTTCGTCCGACGCTCCCGCGTCTGTGAACGTCGCAACTGTGGCTGGGACTGCATCAGAGCTGCTCCCAGCGACTCGGCTACCACGAGCGACGGGGTTACTGGTACTACCACCACCCGCGCCGGGTCTGCCGCCGATTCCGCCGCCCAGGGAGATGCTCGGGCAGAGGGGCATCGCGCCCGGGGCGACGCCCGGGGCGACTCCAGGGGAGAGGGGCTTCCACAGGTCCACTCCAGGGGAAAGGGGCATCGCGCCCGGGGCGAAGCCCGGGGCGATTCCAGGGGAGAGGGGCTTCCACAGGTCCAGTGCACGCGCCGCGGCGGGTGTCAGCTGTCGTGTCAAGACCACGGGTATCTGCTGTCTTGCCGGCGAGAGCGGCGCGGGAGATGAAGGGGCGCCGATCGGCGTGACTGGGGTGCTCGGGCTGGCCAGCACCTTGGCGGGACGCCCCGAGAGCTTCTGCGACAGCCGATGCGAAAGCCACGCAACACGCTCCTCGTTCGTCACCTGCCGCCAACGACAAAAGCCGGCGGCGGTGCGGCAGCGCAGCATCGCGTCGGCCGTCTGTCGTCGCAGGCATGCAAGCACGGCTTCGCCGCACGCCACGCGCCAAATAAGGAAAGCCTCCCGCAGAGCTGTCAAGCTGTCACGATGCTCCTGCTCGCCCTGCCCAAGGTCGTTGGCGTCGCCCTTCAGCTCGACTGCAACCGTGATGCGCGCCAGGGCCGAGGCCCTTAGCCTAAGCGCCGCATGGGCCCGCCACACTGCCATCGCCTTGCGCCCGCGCCGGAGGAAGTCCCGGTGCGCGCATCTCGGGTTGAATCTCGGGTTGAATCTCGCGAGCCCGCGCCGGAGGAAGTCCTCGTGCGCAAGTCTTCGGCTGCGCTTCGACCGAGCTCGTCCGCTCGCCGTATGAACCCACCACGCTGCCATGGCCTGCCGCCCGCGCACGAGGAAGCACCGATGCGTCAGCTGGCGATCTGCGGCACAGACGGCTCGTCGGCTCATCACGTAAACCCACCACGCTGCCATGGCCTCACGCTGCCCCCTGCGACGCAGCAGCTGGCGCTTTGCGCTGCCAAGGGCTCGTCGGCTCACCGAGAAGGCCCACCACGCTGCTATGGCCTTGCGCCCGCGCACGAGGAAGCAGCGATGCGCCACCAGCAGCTCGGACGGGTTGGGGCGGTATTGGCGCCACAGGCACAATGCCGACTCGAGCGCGGCTGCGTGCGAGGCAACCCTCACGTGCATCAAATGATTCATCCACCACGAGGCGTAGGCTAGTCGTACGTGCCACTGGCGAACGGCCGCATGGAGGCGTGCGTGGCAACCATAGACATCGCCGGCACGAAGGCGCCTCGCCGCGTTGCACACATCTCGCCACCGCCGGATCGCAGGCATCAGCGCGCCAACCGTCGCGATGATGCCCAAGGAATCGTAAGATCGACGCAGGGCTACGAACGCCGTATGCAGCGCTAATCGATGATGCGGTGTCAGGGTGGGGTGGGCAAAGTACACGCGCTGGGCGCGCGTGAGCATTGCCCGACGTCCAAAGAAGGCCTTCTGGCTGCTGCTGTTTTGGTCTCCACCTGGTCCTGCATAGATCGAGCAAAGAAATAAGTGTGAATTATGACCATTGACTGTGAATTATCGGACGTACCGGTACAGTACAAATTTGTTGTGAATGTGCACTTTTCACACAGCTTTATTCTTTGCCGACGGAGGTCGAGGAGCATCGTGATCGGGGCCGGCCGCAACGGTGCTCGTGTCACTCGTGTCTCGCACCGGTCGAAGCCGCCTCCGGCAGCCCGCAGTCACGAACGCGAGAGTCGAAAGCCCGGCGACCGCCCACATAGCCTTAGCAAGAAGCTCCAACCGCCTCGCCGCTCGTTGCAGGTCGCCGCTTGCAAAGGCGGCGGCGAAGGTATGTACCGCGTCGAAAGAGAAGCCCTCGGTCGTGGGCATCACGAAACGTTCGCTCAGGCGCGCGCCGGCAAAGACGACGATCGCGAACTCGTACTCATGGACCGAAGCTCCTCGACGGCTGCCGCTGCTGCCGCTGCTGCTGCTGCTGCTGCTGCTGCTGCTGCCGAAGCTGCCGAAGTTGCCGAAGCTGCCGAAGTTGCCGAAGCTGCCACCGCCACCATTGCCGCCGCCGCCGCTGCCCCCGCCGCTGCCGCCTTCGCTTCCGAGGCCGAGCTGCGCCCGGAGGCGTGTATGCATCCTGTCGTGGGAGTCGGCCAACAGCAGCCACAGCCTCTCCGTCGCGTTCGCCTGAGCGCCTAGCCTCTCTGCGAGACGTCGCATACGACGCGTCGCGTACTCTCGCGTCTGAACCGAGGTGCTGAGCCCCGGTACGAAGAGCACACCGCTCGCACCATCCGTTAGGTATGCGCGCGCACTTGAGGGCGTGAGCACAAAGACGGTAGGGAGAGCCGCCCAACGTACCCACTCGAAGAGCTGGTGCGCACCGAGCGAGGAGCGGGCACCGCCGACGGAGCTGGTGCTGGTGCTGGTGCTGGTGCTGGTGCTGGTGCTGGTGCTGGCGGTGGAGCTGCTGCCATGCACCCTGCCACTGCCGACCGGTGCGGCTACGCGCAGCTCAAGGAAAGGTGCCTCGCCCTCCATCTCCTCCGACACTTCCCGGTAAAGAACCACTAACTCCTCCTCATCCTCCTCCGCTGCCGCCGCCGCCACTGCCGCCGCCGTGAGCTTCTCAGTGGTCGGCAAAGGCGCGGCGGCCGCCGGCAACACAAAGGTGATGACGCTGTCGAAGGCATGCGCGACTTGCTCGAAGGCACGCACATGTGGCGGGTGGCGTAGGTGGCCGACGACGCGCGTGCGAGTGCCAGGCTTCGTACTGTTCAGCAAGTTGGTGAGAGTGGCGCTGTCGAGGCGAGACACAACTGAACGGCCAGCGCGTCCGAGCTCGGAACGGATGGCTGCCTCGATCTCTGGAGCCGTGTCCCCGGATCGCAGCGGATAACCGAAGGACGCATCACCGCGCAGCACACGTATCGTGGGCAGCGAGGCTGCCGCTATATGCAGGGCCGCTGGCACCGCCGGGAAGGTGCTAGCGTCAATTTGTGCCAGGACGCACCCCGGTGCACCACCTGTCCGGTGCAATACCGCGGCCACGCGGTCAAAGGCACTGGCGAGCCGATCAGAGCGTGCATCCCAAGGCTGGAAGAGAAGCAAGAAGACGGCGTCGTGAGCAGCCACGAGCTGGGTCAGGCCATCATCTGAGATGTCGAGTACCTGACCGCTCTTGAGCTTCTTTGCGGCATGACCGTCGCACACGTCGCAGCCACGCACGAGGGGCACGAGCAGCACGAACAGCGCTGTCGAGCGCATTGTGCTCGCGATTACCGGTAGGTTGTGAAAAGACTCGATCGCGTGAACGATCTTCAAGCTCATGGCGGGGGCGGTGAGACGGGTCCGAAACAGGGGAGTGAAAGTGAGGGTGGCCAGGAATCGTTCACACTTGGTTCACGCTTTTGGAATTTCATGAAAGGCATTGCATTTTTTTTTTGCTATGGAAGGGAATGTACCAGATGCCGCGTCGCTTTTGACCTGTGAAGGCTTTCCGTTGCGTCGCGCACAGACTGTACCAGCGGGATGGGATGCACGTGTCATAGTCTCAATCAACTTTTGAGTCTGCGAGTTACATTCGGAATCTCGTGGAGAATACGCTGAACCACACGGAGTCGTCCACGGCTATTGTGTTGCACCTCAATCGACTGACGACCTACGCGAATGATGATGCAGACTTCAACTGGCTGTGGCAGCAGCCGCGGGTTCTCATTAATTGCCTTCGCGTTTCAGTGCGGCGAGCGTCGGGATCCATCCTACATGCCATGGGCATGAACGTCAGGTGGGCTCACGGCCGTGGCCTCTCGCCATCGAGCTTCATCGTGTTCCAAGCATCCAACATGTGGTGGGTGCGTCCAGGGATGGAGAAGTACGTTCGCATGATGCAGCAGAGCCTGCCGCGCATCAGCACGTCAACTCAGTGTCGTCAATTTCATCAGGACAAGACTCGGCATGCCTTGCAGGACTGCTCGGTCATTGATGCTTCTAGTGAGATCGAGTCCTGTACGACACTATACGCTTCGCTCGACCGTACTGCGAGGCCCTGTTTGATGCCATCTCTCGACGGCGTGCGATTCCTAATCATGGGGAAGCACGAGGGGAGTTTCTATCGCCTTGAGGACGCGCTCCGCGCCTTTCAGTTGATCGCCAACCTTTCCACAGCCGCGCGCCGCGTGCTCCCGAGCGAGCAGCCGCTTGCGCTGTGGAAGCAGAAATGCTGCAATCCCAGCGCTACGTGGGAGAAAATTCCGAGTGGCGGTTACCACGCTCCGAATTTCTGCGCGGAGGAGATGGTCCTGCAGACCATCGTCGCCAACGGCTTAGTGAGCCATGACGAGTGGCAGCGCGGCAGCAATGCCGGTAGCCTCGTTACGGACTCCCGCTCGGGTCCACCGCGAGGCGATGTCTTGTGTCGCTCGCTCACGGAGCAGCCTAAATTGAATCTCGAGCTGCCGGCGGCGAGCGTGGCCGACGAGGCGACAGAGGACGCTGATGTGAGATTCCACATTCAGTGGCCCATCAGCGCGATAGACGCGCACGCCGGATTGTGGCGCGAGGAACGTATCACCGCGAACTGCTCATGGCTGCGGCGACAGGCTGCTGGGGTCTTTGCCCTCAAGGCGGCCGCGTTCCGCCAGAGCGAGGAGCATCGTACCCTACGATTCGCGTTGAGAAGGTGCAAGTTTCCGCAGTTAGACCTCTGATGCCATCCCAGAGGCGAGGCGTGATGTGCGCGAAATGACGGAGGCCGTGGTGAGGAATGACAGTTGCAATTCGCATCGCAGGCATTGCGCACACGCCACTGGCCACACATCCGCGCGTCGCGTCTCCGCCCACGACAGCCCGAGCGCCGAGGGCGGGGGGGGGGGGGCCCTACCCGGCTACCGCCGATGCCGTGGTCGTCCCGGATCCGGGCTCGCGCTTCATTCGCACGCGCGACGCGCAGCGATCCCGCGACTCCGTGATTCTCGCACCACATTTCCGCGTCATCATGTTTCCCGCGTCTTATCATGTTTCTAGAGGGAGCCTAGTCCCTGGCCTAGTCCTTTGAGAGTTCCACGCTCCATTGCGGTCGGGTCTTGGATTCGCTTCATTCGCTAGACATCGCTACTTCCGATTCACAGACATAACTGTACAACATATGCGTATGGTATTCGAATCTCGATTCGATTCTGTGGTCTTCACATGGGTCTTCATTCGCGATTTTAACAGCACGCGACGGTCGACGCAGCTTGCGGAGAGAGTTGGCGAGAAGGCAAGATCCATTCCTTTCTACTAAGCTGGCAGGCCGGACGCGGCGAAGTGCGTGGTGCCCTTATCCATGAAGGCTTTGAGGGCGGCTGCGTCGGGCCGCGTCGCGAGGAAGGCCTTGTGCAGCGCGGTCGAAGGGGTGCACTGTTTGAAGGAGAAGTCAGTCGAGTGCTGCGTGCATTCCCATCCAGTGGTGCAGCCCGAGGCGCTCGTGCACTGCGCCCATGGCGCGCTGGCGTTCGCGGCAAGCTCGACGAGCAGGGGCTTGGCGGCGTGCGTGACGGTGGTCGCACCAGTGGAGCCGATCGGGCCGAAGCGGATGTTGGAGAAGGTCACGTGCGAGGAGGCGGCCGTCTTCTCGATCTCGGACGGCACTCCTGAGGTGTTGGAGCAAGTGCCTCGGCGCGAGCCCGGCCCGCCCGTCGGCGGGTAAATCGAATCGAGCCAGAGCATGTTCACATCGTGATCGTCCCAGATGGACATAACCAGCACCATGCCCTTGTCGTATGCGTCATCCATCGAGTTGAGACCGCCTTTTTGGAGGAAGTTGGTGCCGTCCTTGAACAGGTCCCGCTCGGCCGTGCAGTAGGGCGTCGTGAGCGAATCGTGAGGCGCGCCACCTACGACGATCGACGGCGTCTGAATGGTCTTCGAGCCCTGGCGGTAGAAGCGGCGCATCTCGACGAGCTTGCCGTGGTCGGTGCCGTCGGCCGTGAAGAACTGTGTCACGACGGTCATAGGCTGTGTCGTGTCGAGCACGAACTGGCCGCCCGGGCCGTAGAACGTCTCATTGCCGAGTCGGAACGTCTGGAAGTCGCACCCGTTCTTGTCGCAGTGGCCGTCGAAGCGGTGGTCCGGGTTGTCACCGCACGAGATGCCGTCGCACCGGGTCTGGCTGGTGACATCGCATGCGTGGGCTGTGTAGGCAGTCGAGACCGAGTTTGCCTCCCAGATGTCCATCTCCACACAGCACGTGCCGTACTTGCCCGTACCTGAGCAGAGAGGCACCCAGGTCAGAGGAGATTGCAGACACGCACCCAAAACTTGCAGACTTGCCCCAAACTTGCCCGCACGTTCCAGTGGTTCGGTGCGAGGTTCAGGAGTCAGGACGATAGCGCGGTGCATAGCACGTACCCGCGTTCGGGTCGGTGGCCGATGGGTGCCAGTCGAGCAGGTTGGGCTCGCCGTTGATGAACTTGAGGTCGTGTGGGCACTGCGCGTCGCAGTAGCCGGTGCCATACTTGGCGCCGCCCTCGTTGCCCGAGTACTTGGCTTTGCCGCCGTCCTGGTCCATCTGCACGAAGTACAGTGCGCCGTTGAGGCCGCACGGCATCTTGGACATGTCGACATCGAAGGAGAATTCTCGATTCTTGAGATGGAACATGTAGTAGCTGCCAGATGAGCGATGGGAGCACGGAAGGGTGGGACGTGGGGAGAGGGTCGAAGCGCCACGATGGGCGTCTTTTGCGACCTCATGCCGACTGTCCGGAACCTGGAGAGGTCAAGGGCCAACATGCGCTAGGTAGCCGACAGTTGGGGCGGCTCGTACCACCCATGGACTTGGCGGGCATCATGATCGCTACCTAGCGCATGTTGGCCCTTGACCTCACATGGGCATTGTACTCTGAGCTACTCTAGGAGGCCGATCAGACGCCATTCGGCCGCCGCGCAGGCTGATGGGCGCGCGCGCATGCTTCGTTTGACATCAGGCTGTCCTCACCTACCCTGGATACACGTTTGCCAGCCCTGCGAGCGCCCCGATCGCGCTTCTGTGCGTGCCTTGTGGCATCTGTGTGCCCACGCCGTCCCGCACGCCATCCGCTGCTCAGGCTCCTCAACGGAGTGTTCGCTGCCGCGGTTTGGTTGCTGCTACCGGGCACTCTCGCTGCAGATCCGCGCCTCTCTCTCTCTCTCTCTCTCTCTC
>Ga0210241_101560_pt1 | contig 16626 bp, 9 predicted proteins | sample ChrtobMetP5a_8mM_FD_155488 | JGI IMG/M metagenome (GOLD analysis project Ga0210241, IMG submission 155488) | Chrysochromulina tobin associated microbial communities from unialgal haptophyte culture, Seattle, Washington, United States - P5a_8mM | ecosystem: Host-associated > Algae > Haptophytes >...
TACGGCGGTGGCGGCAAAGGCGGCGGCAAAGGCGGTGGCAGCTACGGCGGCGGTGGATACGGCGGTGGCGGTGGCGGCTACGGCGGCGGCGGCGGAGGTCGCTGGTAGACTGCTGCAGGTCGAGCTTGCAGCTTGGGCCCGACGAGACGGGACGAGACGGGGGATGCGGAGAGTTCGAGAAAGGGGGTAACTGCGCCGTTTGGGCTTTGGGGGATCGGGTGTCCCTGTGGGAAAACCTTGCTGCATGCGAAAATAGCGTGCTGGTGTCGGTCCGGTCATCGCGACTCGCTTCAGTCTTCTCGGACTTCCTCTCGGACGCTGTACACTGCCCACGCAGCTGACAGACACCCCACGTGCGGACCACGTGGCCAGCCGTGGCACTGCACATGGAACTCTCATGGGAACTCTCTTACTCTGCACCGGTATGTCAGAACGATGTCTCCAGAGCTTCGACCTGCCCGTTCCCGCAGTCAATCCATGTGCCCGAAACGGCGCCTCGTCACAGTCGGTTCGCCGTCGATCAGTCAGTCCGAAAAACATCAGAGTTCGGCCCGCGGCGACGCGCTGCGCATCCTCTTGTGGGCGCTCGAAGGCGCAGACAAGTCAGAGATCGGCGCGAACTCCAAACTCGGACCGATCTCGCCGATCTCGCCGATCTCGTCCCCTGAACCCGATTTGCTCCGCACGCGCACCAGGCTGCCGAAGGCGTAGACCTGCGTGACGTCGTCCCCCTCGATCGTCACGCTCCGCTTGAGCGCTTTCCGATGGTTCGAGATCTCCTCCTGCTGACCTAAGGGGGCCAGCTTCGCATGCTCCATCTGCACGAGAGCCTTCGCGGGCAGCTCGCGCGAGAGCACGCGCTGACGGAGGGCGCCATTGCCCGCAAGCGCGAGATTCGCCTCGAGTAGCCGCACCTTCTTGGCGTATTCTTTGGTGAGTGGCGAGCCCACTATTGCTCGCACTGCCCCCTCGATCTCTCGCGCCACTGCTCGCAGCTCTGACGTGTAGGAAGTCCCAAATTGCACCTCAAGCCACGTGGCGCCGCATCCACAATCGACGCTCAGCGCCGCACAGAGCTTCGCCGACGCCGTCGCGCTCCGCTCCGCTGGGTCAATCTCGTCGTCAGATGAGCCGAGATTCACCCCGAGATTCACCCCACGTTCCGCTGCCTGCTCGCGCTGCAGCTGCTGCTCCCGCTCAGCCCGGGCGAAGCGCTCGGCGTCACGAACGCGCTTCTCCTCGGCCGCGGCCGCGGCCGCGGCTGCGGCCGCCGCGCGGGCTGCCGATGCGCTACTTGGCCCCGTCGTCGCCGAGGTCTTGAGCCCCGTCTGGAGCAGCTTGGCTTTGCCCAGCTTGGGCGCGCTCACTACCCGCTTCCACTGCCTGCGCTCGAGATCCACCCAGTGCCGATCGCCCGCGTCGTACTCGATCAGGTGCAGCGTGCGTCCGGGCTCGAAGGGCGAGTCTGCGGGTTGCACGCGAATTACGCTCACGTCCCCATCGTAGTAGCCTTCGTAGACCAGTGTTTTGCCGCACTCGCTTTTGACCTGCTCGTGGTACACGGACACGTGTGCGCGCGACGTGAGGAGCTCATCGCTTTGCCGGAGCGCAGTGCGCGCCACGTCCACCTCGAGCACGCGCGCTTCGCCCGCCGCGATTTCCTTGCTCAGGTTGTGCCACTGCTCGTCGCCGGCTTTGTACCAGACGAGGTGCTCCACGGCGCCATCAAGCACCTCGTCCTCATCCGAGTCGGGATCATCCCTCTTGCGTACACCCTGCACCTCGCCGTACTGCAGCCCGTACTCCGGCCACTGCACCTCGACAAGCGCGCACTCACGGTACAGTTTGTCGGTAAGGCGAAGCTGTTCGCACGAAGGGCAATACCAATCGCCCTCGGGTTTCGCCTTCAGCGTCGGTGTGAGGCAGTAGAGGTGGTACGAGTCGCTGCAAGAATTACAGTCGATGAGCCTGGCGCCGCGTTTGTCGCACACCTCGCACATCGCCCGCGTGATGTTGGTTGGGCGGTGTCACCCATTTAAAGAGGACGGAGGGACACGTTCACGTTAATTGCCATAAAGAGATCGGGGGTCGCATGCAAAAAGGAGGTCGCGTCACAGTCCTTCCACGCCTCCGGTGGCGGAGTGTGCGTCTTCTCGCGAAAAAGGCACCACTTCGCATTGTATCCATAGGTTCCTAATTTGTCCATGAATACAGTTCAGTTTGGGTGTTTCTTCTGGTTTTGCGACAGCAGATGAATCTGGCGCATGCAGCTCCTTCGACGCACCCCGGTGTGGGCGCACCACGCGGCGTGCTGCGCCAATAGCCGCTGCATCTCAACCGCAGGCGGTATTTTGAACGCCAAGAACACCTCGCACACTTCCGGGTGCGCCTGCACAGCGTGCAACTCCGGCAGCCTGGGCGGCCGTCCCATCCATGAGCGACACATGGTGTCCGCCGCCGGCGCGACGAATCGCGGCGTCGTGTATATGGCGCCCGGCGACGTCCAAGTAAAGCCCATCGCCTTCCCCAAGCTCGAGCTCGACTCGACCTCGTCGCCGGTCGTCACTGAGCGGCAGAAGCGCAAGTGTGAGCACGGTGCGATCCTCAAAGTGGTGACGACAAACATCTGCGGCTCGGACCAGCACATGGTGAGAGGACGCACGTCATTGCCCGGCGGCTACATGGTCCTGGGTCATGAGATCACGGGCGAAGTCATCGAGGTGGGCAAGGATGTGGAATTTGTGCAGAGGGGCGACGTGTGCTCAGTTCCATTCAACATCGCGTGTGGCCGCTGCCCGGCGTGCAAGCGCGGGGACACGGGTGTGTGCCTGAACGTCAACCCGGCGCGCGCGGGCGCGGCCTACGGCTACGTCGACATGGGCGGCTGGGTGGGCGGCCAGGCCGAGTACGTGATGGTCCCGTATGCGGACTTCAACCTGCTCAAGTTCCCAGATCGCGCGCAGGCCATGGAGAAAATTACCGACCTGACGCTGCTCTCAGACATCTTCCCGACGGGCTTCCACGGCGCGGTGATGGCTAAGGTGGGCCCCGGCTCCATCGTCTACGTCGCTGGCGCCGGCCCTGTCGGTCTGGCATGCGCCGCTTCGTGCCAGCTCCTCGGTGCCGCTTGTGTCATCGTCGGCGACGCAATCCCCGAGCGCCTTGCGCAGGCGCGGTCGTTTGGGTGCGAGACTCTCGACATCCGGACGGACGGGACCATCTCGGACAAGATCCACGCCATCACCGGCTCTCCAACGGTCGATGCGGCGGTCGACTGTGTCGGATTCGAAGCTCGTGGCATGGGCAAGGCCGCCTCGGGCGAGGTGCCCGCGCAAGTCCTCAACGACATCCACCTTATTGCACATGATTGCACATCTGATTGCATATGATCGCCTCATGTATCAGGTGCCCGCCCAAGTCCTCAACGATTGCATGACGATTGTGCGCGAGGGCGGCCAGATTGGCATTCCGGGGCTGTACGTCACAGAGGACCCGGGCGCGGTCGATGCCGCTTCGAAATTAGGCAACCTCTCCATGCGTTTTGGCCTCGGCTGGTCCAAATCCGCTTCCATGCATACCGGCCAGTGCCCCGTGATGAAGTACCACCGGCCGCTGATGAATGCGATTCTGTACGAAAAGATTCACATCGCCAAGGCGGTGAACGCCAAGGTGATCAGCCTCGACGACGCGCCGATGGGCTACAAGAACTTCGATCAGGGCGAGGCTGTCAAGTACGTGATCGATCCACACAAGATGACCGGTAAGGTGCAGGCGCTCTGAGCGGGGCGGCTTTTGGAGCCGCCGTGGCGCCGAGGGCAGGCTGGGGAGCCGCCATGGGCGTGACTGCAGCGTCGCGACTGCAGCGTCGTGATGGGCGTGACTGCAGCGTCGTGACTGCAGTGTTGCGCGTTGGACCTCGATGTTTGCGTTGGTGTGTGGGGGCGGGGACGGGTATCGCGCGGTGGACAGCGCTGTGGATGACGATGAGTCGGCCGACATGCCGATGCCATGGCCGATGCTGGATCTTGGTTGAGCCCGACGGGCGCGGGGCGGAGACGCGCCTTTCACAGTCATGCTCACGAGGGGATATGGGCCATCGGTGTCGCGCACGGGCCTGTGAGTCTGAGATAGGACGCACGCGTCGGGACTAAAAATAACCTTGTTTATGTGAACCTTTTACCTTGTTCCATCACGCTTGTTCTGTTTCCATTCCTTAATACGTACGGAGCGGGCTGCGGGAATGAATACGGGGTTGGCCACGGTGTTGTGGTGAGCCGCGGCTGTGGCGCGACATAAACGACTGATGTATTACTGAGTTGGTTACTAGGCCCACGTACAGCTTTCATATGCCGCATGCAAACGCCAAATGAAGACAAAGAAGTAAATTTATTCATATGTTGAGAAAGGGTCAGTTGAATCGACACACAAGGTACCGACCAGCCATATGTTGTTCGTTCACTGTACCAGCACATGCATTCAGCACTGCACTCTCATCGGTGGTCGATGTCGGCCCGCTCATCGCATGCCTTTACGCACTTTTACGATGCGCCCACACCCTATTTGACCGGCTCGGCGCGCGCACCGCCGCAGAGTGAGCTTGGCTTGCGCGCTGCTGCCACCTTCTCGTGGGGTACGTGGTGGCCGATTCGGCAGGGCGCTTGCCGGACGTTCAAAGGTGCCAATCCTTGCGGCATCGAATCAGACATGTGGACGCTCGCGCGTGCGCTGGTGGCACCGCATCATGCTGTCCTGGAACTCGGCGGCAGGTACGGCACGACCTCTTGCGTACTGGCAGAGGTCACGAACAATAGTGGCAAAGTCGTGAGTGTCGAGCCGGATCCCAAAGCACATAACGCCCTTCGTGCCAATCTGCGCGCGCACGCGTGCCGCGTCGGCGTGTTCCGCGGCACAATCGGTACGAGAGACCAGGTGCTTCCCTCGCAGGATGCGCTCGGCCGAAAGCGGACATATGACTTGCAGACACGCGACGCCCCGGCCGCGTCGCGAGGTGGCGAGGGCATCACCCCACTCGCACGGCTGACCGTGACTGAGCTTGCAATGTACGTGGGGCTGGTGGCCTTCGACGTGATCGTGCTTGATTGCGAGGGCTGCATGCCCGATGCGCTCAGTGACGAGGCGCTCTCCCAGCCGACCCTCTCACTGCTCATCTTCGAGGCCGACTTCAATCGCCATCGACCCTTCTCATACGGCGCATGGCACGTGAAATTGCTGCGTTTTGGTTTCCGTCGCGTGTGGCGGGTGCAGGATGCACTCTACGGCGCTGCGGCGCCGACTCACATGGCATACCAGCGCGGTGCTCGGCCCACTCCCACTTGCGCCGGCTTTGCGGCCGCGCAGCTCCATTGGCGCTGCCGGCGTCGCGTGACGCGAGTGCGGCTGGGCTTCAACCTCTCGACCCTCGAGTGTGGTTCGCGCCTCACGTGCCTCGCGGCGGAGGTGGTCACCGGCTCGCGCGAGGAGTGGGAGGTCAAACGCGCGCTTGCTGGGTAGTGTATCCAATCGAAATGGAATCCGTGCCGGCTGCCGCGCCCGGCAACGGCGTTCTTTCCTTCTAGCTTCTACAATTTCCTCCACAACAGCTGGCTGCTGGGCATCTCCGCGGTACTCGGATCATGCGGATGCTGGCTCCTTCACAAAGTCACACTGAGAATAGATCAATCCAGTCCCTCAATGTATGTCCATGTCAGACACGTCAACTCACCTTACACGAAAGAGCACCGTGGTCCCAGCAATTACATATCGCAGAATGTATTTACTTAGGATCCGATCCAAGATCTCGTAGGCGTGAAGACATCGCCATGTGTGGCTTTTTGGCCAACAGCCAGGATCGCAGGGCGGTGGCTGAGCGGATGGCGTCCGCGGGAGCCACCGTGCCGAGCTGAATGGACTCACAGTCCCCACGGCAAAGTGGCGAATCCGATGCGTTCAGAGGGCAGCATGTGTGGTTGAGACGCATCAGATACGGCGTCTGTGCGAAGCGGCACTGGGAGTCAATTCTCGCAGTCGCTGGCGCAAAGTCGTAGGAGCGATCGAATACCCAATGCCCATTGGCATGCAGCAGCGACTGTGCCTGTCCCGGGTTTGAGTTGTTGGACATTGAGTCGTTGACCTGCAGCTTGCCCTGATGCGAGTTCGTGCCACGAGGGTGAGGGTGACCGGGCAGCTTGGAACTCCATGACCCCTTTTCCGCTCGAGACATGCGTGCGTACATGTCAAAGGGGATGAGTCTGACCATGCCCCAATGCTTGAAAGCCCCCAAGTGGCAATCGAGGCCCGTGCTCCACTCGCTAAAATGCTTCGCATGCAGATCGGAGCGCAGCATCAGGATGTTGGAGTTCAGCGGCGGCCTATCAAGTTGCAGGAGCGAGTACCCGAACTCGGAAGCAAACCGAGCCCAACTTGCCAGCGACGTGCCTGCGCACGGCCACTCCCGGTTAAACCCACGGAAATTGGCCTGGTAACTTGGCACGAGGCCTGTGAACTCTTCGCCGCGCCGAAGCTCGAGTGCGGCGAACTCAATAGGCGGCGGTGTCCATTGGTTGTACTCGGCCATGATCAGCGTCGGTCGGAAGCCTCCGGCTAGGATCGCACACACTATGGGCAGATCGATCGAGTCGATGTCAATCTTCAAAAGGGCAAAGTGGGGTGACACTTTTCTGGCCTTTAGCTCAGCCGCAATCGTACGTGACTCAACATATCGGTGCACAAGTTGAACACGAGCAGATGTGGCTCGTGCTGGCGGGAAAGCCCTCTGGAGGATGCCCATGGAAGCGTTGTTGCCCTCGAACGCCACCATCCTGAATTGTGGGGCACGGCGGAAAGTGTCCCAGGCGATGTCGTCGTCAAATCTGCCGATCGGGAGCCGTGCGCCAATGTTTACGATGGTGCCTCCGCCTGCGACGTCACACCACACATTGCATCCAACGCGCTCCAACGCGGCGAGGATCGAACGGTAGCCCTCTAATAGTGGCGGGCACTGCATGTCTTTTTGCTGTTCAGTCTTTTTGAACTGCCGTAAATGTACGCAACGCATGTTTGAACTTCAACTTGTGAGGACCGGCGCAGCGGAGGCCGCCGGAGCCCTACTTTGTGACGGTGTGGTGAGCGTGGGGATATACGCTGACGACTGTGGATTGAACAGTCACGAGCGAGTACCGTTCTACTTCAGTACTTGATGTGTTCGACAGAGGGGCGGGAACATGGGCGGGAAGCGGCAAGCGGAGTCGTCCTCTGACCTCTGAGACGGCGGTGTTGTGAGGCCCATGTGTGAGGCCGCGCCGCGAAAAAACTGACTGACTGACTGTGTGAACAGTCTTCTGAACGGTGAACGTGTGCACCCCTGCCGCCTGCGGGTCGGGCGCTGTCCTGGGTAACTCACCCGTTTTCACCTGACCAGACCGCTGAACAGAGCACGCGACGGATCCCTATTGCGGCTGAGGCGCGCCTTGCGCACATAGAGTAGCAGGTCGCCGCACATGTGCCATGCAAACGCCGTGTAGTAGCGCGGGTCCACGTGCTCCATGGCGGCTGCCTTAGCCTGAGCCTCACTGTACACAACCTCGTAGATCGCACACGCCTCGGCCAGTAGGCGCGGCGGCTCGGCGAGCGGTGAGGCCCTCCGCTCCCCCTCGTACGGCGCCAGCAGCTCGTGCTCGCGGATCGACGCGACAAGTTCAGAGTACTGATCTTGGAACTCCGGATCGAAGGCGTCCCAGTCGTCGTCGCCAGAGGCGGGTGCGATAGGCTCACTCCCGCCGCCACTCCCGCCGCCACTCCCGCCGCCGCTCCTGCCGCCGCTCCTGCCGCCGCTCCTGCCGCCGCCTGCCGGCTCGCCCTCGCTTGCGTCGAGGCGCGCGTGCTGGCGCTTCTCCTCTTGGGCACGCTTCAGCTTGCTAAAGCTCACTTTATACTCCCGGTGCCGTTTGCGCCACTTTTTCACCATCGCTTCCAGCGCGTCCGGCCCTAGGTCGGGCGAGCGATGCAACTCGAGACGCAGGTGAGGATCGAGACTCAGCCGACCTCCCGAGCATAGCGACAGACGACCCCCGCCTGGAGGCGTGAAATTGGCGAGCATCGCCAGGGCGCTCTGGCTCTCGGCAGAGTACCTGATGAAGGAAGCCATCAGAGGTCATCAGAGGTGATCAGAGGCCATCAGAGGCCAGCAGAGGCCAGCAGAGGCCATCAGGGCGCTCTGGCGCTCAGGAGAGCACCATTTGACGTCGCCGCCTCTGCCGTGCTCGCGCATCCAGCGCGGCCTCGACCCCACGAGGCCGCGAAGCACCTTGAGCCGCTCGGTTTGAAAGCCCGAGTCGCCCGCACCATCGAGCAGGTCGAGGTACATCTCACCGAGCTCTACCGTGACGGGATGGCGCAGACCCAGGCGGTCGGCTGCGGCCTCGTGGTTGACCTCCGCTTGGCCCGCCGCCACGCTGCAGTCGTGGCGCAGCATGAGAAAGTGAGCGTGCAGCGCAGCTTCGAGTTCCGCAGGGCTCGCAGGCAGCCTCTCTGCGCCGGCACCGACCTTACTCCCGCTGCTCCTACCGCCACGGCTGCTGCGGCTGCTGCTGCCAGTCCCGCCACGGCCGCTGCCGCCATTGCCGCCGATGCCGCTGCACCCGCCGCCAGTCCCGCCGCCCCCGCCGCCGCTGCCGCCGCTGCCAGTCCCGCCGCCGCCAGTCCCACTGCCGCTGCCGCCGCCGTTGCCGCCGCTGCCAGCACCGCCACTCTGCCCACTGCCACCGCCGGTCAGGGCGGCCGAGTTCGGCGTCGTGCCCAATTTTTGGGCGGCCGAGTTCGGCGTCGTGCCCAATTCGGCGCCCTCGACGCACGCGCCGCCCTCGAAGAGATCGATGAGCTCCCGCTCCTGAAAGATGTAATATTCATCGCCATCGTAGTCGCCGCCCGCGAGCATGTCGCCAAGTGGCTGCGCACCGTGGATCGAGAAGAAGACGGCGGAGGCGCGCGAGGAGTCGATCGCGTTGGCATCCCCGAAGAGCTCATCGACGAGCCGCTGTGAATAGACTGACTTCACTTTGCGCACGTCGCTCGCGCGCACCCCAGGCGGCCGATAGACGAGCGCGGGGGTGGAGGTGGAGGCGCCACGCTGGCCGCCGCCGCCCGACGCGGTGTCGTTGTCGATGCCTCGGAGTGCGAGCGGCTGGGAGTGCTTGCCGTCGATGATGAGCATAATCTCGCCCTCGGCCAGATCGCCGGTGAAATCGGGCATGCCCTTGACCACGACCGACGCGTCGCCCACGAGCAGCTTGCCAGTGCGGATCTTGCGCAGCGTGTCGTCGATACTCTTCTGGCACCGGTCCAGCAAGAAGGGCTCATGTAGCACCTCCACGCCCGCGTCGACCATATCCGCGAGCGATGGTGTGCCCAAACCAAAGTGCGACGTGCGGCTGGAGGAGGCGTGCGCGAGACGCAGCGTCGCTGCGAGTTGTTGCTCGCGGTCGAGGTTCGGCTTCCCCAGCTGCAGCACCTGCTCAGCCTGGCGCTCAGCATAGCGCTGGAGCAGCGCGCCCAGGCGCTTCCGCTCATCTGAGCCCTTGGGGCCCGCGGCCTCTTCCAGAATGGGAATTAACTGCTTGTTGAGGCGAGGCGGCAGCTTGTGCGTTTCGCTGATGAGCTCGAGCGCAAAGAGGCCGCCGCCGCTCGCCTTCGTCGTGGGCGCTGCCACCACGTCCGCGTCGGCGCCGGCCTGGGCGCCAACCTGGGCGCCAGCCTGGGCGCCGACTCGGTGCGGGGGCGGGGGTGTCACTTTGACCTGTGAATGAGTGAGCACGATCACATTCGGCGGCAAGGATTGGCTCGTCATGAGCATGCCCTTGGCCACGTGGCCGTGCGCCCACACGCGCACCTGATTGCCAAGGGCCGCGCGGCCCGCATCGAGCCCAGCGCCCCCGCCGTGCGCGCCTCCGCCGCGGCCAAGGGATAGCAATCCATTCCTCACACTTGGCAAGCGGACGGCGAGGTTGCACGAGATGAGCCCGCATCCATCGTTCATGACGACAAGCTTGCCCCTCGCATCAATCCCGGGCTGGCGGCCGCCCGGCTTGGTGCAACTCGCTGGAACGTCGTCGACGATGTAGATGTGCACATGCGTCCCCGCACCGCCGGCGACTCGCCGTAACGGCGACTGTTGGTCAAGGGGCAGGTACGTTACGTTCGAGGGCGACGAGGCGGAGGCGGCACTCGAGGTGCGGTAGTCGAAGACGCGCGCGGTGAAGCCAGCGAGCCCGAGCTGCGTCCCCGAGAAGGGGAGGCGGAGCCGCTTGTTCAACTTTTCGACTGAGGCCATACTGTGGAAATCGGCCATCAGCTCGCGCGCCGCACGCACGCCCACGTACGTCCACGGTGAGGACTCACATGCCACGCCACCGACCGCTCCCTCTTTGGCTGCCGCGCTCGCCGCCGCGCGTCTGGTCGACTCGAAGAGACATCGCATTGAGGGCTGCACGGTGCCACGCTCGGCCACAAAGTAAGCTTTAGAGTCTTCTAGCTTGTGCTCCTCCTTGGCGCCAAAGCAGACGAATCGCCGACCGCAAACAAAGAGGCCGTCGGCCAGCACGCGCTGCTGCGCGCTGCGTTCGTGCGTGTTCGCGTCCTTCCCTTCGGGCAGGGTCTCGAACTCCACGTTGATCCAAGCTTCTTCGCCCAGCAGCGCGTGCGCAAAGGTACGACCATCCTTGCGTGCCTCGAGCAGCTCGACGCGCCCGCCCGCCACGACGCGCGCGCGGTACCGGAGCGCATACCCATACGGCGCGTATGGGAGCACGAGGGGCGTAGAGATCGTACGACGCACGAGAGCGGTGCGCTGGCGGTGGCGGGCCTGGCGGCGCTCCTCCTCGGCACCACCGCACGTACTGGGTGCCTCGTGCGCAGGCCCTGTGCCCAGCGCCTCCTGGGCCGACGCTGCCCTCGCCTCCGCGTCGTTTGCCACCGCGTCGAATGATGACCATTCCGAATGATGGCAGTTCCAATTCTGGCGGAGGGATGCTAGCGCGGCGACACTCGGCTCCCAGCCATCGCGCTGCCGGACGCGCTCCAACTCCCACGCCAGAGGCCATGGCAGGTCCCACGCCGGCAGCCGAGGAAGGTTCCCTGTCGCCGCCACGCTCGCCGCCGCCGCCGCCGCCGCCGCGCTTGCCACCCCATTCGCAGCCTCAGCCGCCGCTGCGGCTCTGTCACTCGCCGAGACACAGCCGGCAGAAAGCCCATCAGACGGCCCAGCAGACGCGCCGGAGTGCGACGACGCCGCGAGTGGTGCGGCAGCGCGCATCGCGTGCGCCTGCACGGCCACGCGCGTCTCGTCAAGTGTGAGCTCGGCCTCGAACTCATCGTCCGAGAAGGTGGCAAAGAGGTTACGTTGCTCGCACCACATGAGCACCACCGCCGCCTGGCCTTGGACCGAACACCTCTGGCCGAGCAGCGTGTGGCCAGAGGTGCGCCACTCCTCGGCCCGTGAGGGGTCGCGCAGCACCCACATGCCGAAGCGGCCGTACCGCCGGCGTGTGAGGGGAACGTCAAAGGTTCCGTCTGCAAAGCTCACGCGCGTCTGGTAGCCATCGCGATCCAAGCAGCGCACCACGACACCCTCGTACCAGCCGTCGTGCGGCGCGGCGTAGTAGACTGCCACTGGATCCCCCTTGCGAAGCGTTGCCCCGGGGGCGGGGCGGGGTAGGATGGCGCCACCGAACCCAATATGCTCGCGACGGGTCTCATCCTCCTCTTCACTCTCGTCGCCCTCGCTCTCGTCGTCGTCGTCTTTCGCCTCCGGCACTGCGCCGGCAGCGAGAGCGCACAGGCTGCGTAGGAGTCCCTGTGGAAGGCTGAGCTCCAACGGCAGCGGCGGCGGGGCGGCGGCACCGGGCGCCGAGGCGCACCGCTGCCCAGCCTCCGCCGCCACCGCCGTCGCCGCCGCCGCTGCCGCCACAGCCTCGTCGAGCTCACGCAGCTGCACTTTGCCGGCGGCGGTGAGCGAGAAACCATCGTACGGTCGGTGGGCCTCGCGCTCGCCCCCCTCCGTCGAGCGCTCAACAAAGGGCGTTCGCGCCGCGAGCACTTCAGAGAGCCACCCACGCAGCTGGGCGGTGGCACGAGCGAGGGAGCGAGGGCCCGAGGCCAGCAGTTTAGGCGAGACGCAGGCGCGCAGGTCTTGCAGCTTCGAACCGGTCGCCTCAAGCTTGTGCAAGATCGCGTGCCATGAGGCGGCACCGCCCATGGCCTCGTCATGCTGCGCCTCGCGCAGCGCGCTCAACAGCAAGTGCACCAGCGCCGAGCACTCGACGACTTCGTTCCCACCGCCGCCGCCGCCGCCGCTGCCGCTATCTTCGTCGGTGGCGGCCGCGCAGCAGTTGTCGCAGTGGTGGCAGCGGCGCTCGCCGCCGGCGCCGCTCCTTTTCCATTCCCAGCGCCGCTCGCGCCCATCGGCGCCAACCCACGGCGACGCCTCGCCAAAGCTCTCGAGGAGGAAGGACCAACGGCAGCCGCTCGTGAAGAGAAATGCGCGCATGCATTCGGCGGGCGGGTGCGCGACGGAGGCGCGCAAGGCGGCGGCGGCGGCGGCGGCGCGGCCGCGATCGAGCGCCGTCACGTCGCCCGAGGAGGCGAGGAGGGTGCATCGCGCGGGCACGCCGCCGCGCCCGCCGCGCCCAATCTCTTGGACGTAGCCATCGAGGAAGTTGTGCGGCACGCCTATGTGGATGACCTGCCGGATGCCGCGCTTGTTGATGCCCAACCCAAAGGCGCAGGTGGCGACCACCACGTGCACCTTGCCCGCGAGGAAGTCGGAAAGCACACGCGAGCGCTCTGAATCCGACTGCTTCACGGAGTGCGAGCGCCCTGGGCCGTGGTACGTCTCGACCACGAGGCTCGAGTCGTCAAGCTTGCGGCGGAGCGCGGCGAGCAGCAACTCCGCATCCTTGGGACGCGTGACGTAGACGAGCGCCGGAGTGCCGTGAGCTTGCACGAGCTCGATCACACGCCGACGCATCTTATCTGTCGAGCTCGGCTTGAGCTCCCGCGCGAGGTACAGGTTGGGCCGATAGATCGACTCGAGCGCTAACAGCGGCGCGTGCAGCTGGAGCACGTCGACAATGTCGCGGCGCACGTGCGACGTGGCGGTGGCGGTGAGCGCAAGGAAGGGAACACCCGGCACGCATTGCCGCAGCTGCCCGAGCTCACGGAACTCTCTCCGGAAGGAGTCGTCTGACTCGGAGATGCAATGGGCCTCATCCACGGCTACGAGCTTCAGCTTCAGATTCGCGTGCCAGCTCTTCATCAACTGGAGGAATCGCGGAGACATCGCGCGCTGTGGCGAGATGAAGACAAGGTTGAAGTCGCCGCGGGCGGCGGCGCTCTCGTTGCGCGCGTCGGCTGAGTGCAGCTGCGTCGCCCAGGGCGCAGTGCCACTCGCCGCCGCCCTCGCGTTCAGCTCGGCCACCTGGTTGTCCATGAGCGAGATGTTGGGCTCGATGACGACGGTAATCGAGCCCGTGTGGAGGGCAGGCAATTGGTAGCAGAGCGACTTGCCTCGATCCGTTGGCCACACGACCAGCGCGTCGCGGCCCGCAAGCACGGCCTCCACCACGTGGCGCTGGCCCTCTCGGAAGCTTGAGAGCCCAAGTCGGCGCAGAGTCGATTCGTATGGCCGCGCCGCCGACGCCTCGAACGAATCTCCAGCCGCCGCCGACCCCCTCGCCATCGAGGCCACCACCGCAGCCGGCGACAGCGCCGGTCGCTTTGCGTGCACGCCCGAGCCCCTCATGCTCTCATCGGTCGCCGACGGCCGTGCTAAAAGCGGGCGCACGGCGTCCTCGCACGGCGGTGACCACTCGGCCGCCGCCTCGCAGCCGTCCTCGCCGTCCACGCCTGCCATGGCTACCGCGCTCGAGAATGCTGTGCTATCCGAGCCACCAGCAGTGGTGTTCCCATGAGCGACGCCCCCTCCCCGCTTTTCGTGTGAGGCATCGGCGCAGTTGGGTTTCGTCATCAAGATGGGCAGCGAAGGGGCCGCCGACGTCGGCGGCACAGCGGCGGCGGCGGCACCAGCACGATGCTCTCCGCCCGATACAACGCCATGCCATCGGCCCGACACAGCGACACGCCCGCCCCCTGATAGCCCGAGGAACGTCTCGAGCTTTCGTAACGAGTCGAGCGCCACCGCATTCGGTGAGATCATATACGCGTCGCCACTCACGCCGTGAGCGCTCTTCCGAACGCGCGGCTTCCAGCGCACCATCCACCCCTCGGCGCCAGGCACTGGCACGTCCCCCGACTTGCCGAGCTGCCTCGCACAGCGCATTGCCGTCTCGAGGGCTCGGAACAACGCCATCTGCTGCTCGCGCTCTTCCGGCGTCATCATGACTCCTGAGCTCGCCGCCGCCGCGCCGCCACCCGCGCCCTTCTGCAGGGCACGTCGGCTGTCAGCACGCGGCGCGCGCTCGTCTGCGCCGGCCAAGGCGCCGGCACCTCCAGCAGCAATCGCCCCCTCCTGTATCTCCGCCTGCATCTCCTCCTGCATCTCCACCTGCATCTCCTCCTCGCCCGCCTCGCCCTCCCGCTCCTCTGCGTCCGAGTCTTCGTTCTCGCCATCATCCGCCGCCCAGCCATGAGTGTTGAAGCGAAGCCGCGCCATCGCGCAGCGCGCCTCGCACTCGTCCACCTCATCAACATCACCATCGGCCTCTAAAATCCAGAAACAGTCTTCCTCCGCCTCCTCCACCTCGCCCTCCTCCTCGGGCTCGCCGCCGCCACCGCTTCCACCGCCGCCACCGCCGCCACCGCCACTGCCGCGTGCTCGTGCCGCCGGGATCCAAACCGCCACCACCCCGAGCACCTCGCGCCCGTCATATCGGCGCAGGGTGAGTTGCCCTAGGTGCTCGTGGCCGGTGATTCGGAACCACTCCTCTGGCCGTTGGACGTCATCATGCACCAGATTTTGAGCTTGGAGCCTCGTGAAGGCGTCGACGACGTCAGCTGCTCCTCGGAGTACATCGGCGATCCGGCGCACACGCACGCGCTCCCACTGCATACGGACGCGCAGCGCCCCGTCAGCTAGCACCAATGTCGGACGAGCGACAGGCGTCCTAACGGGCGCGGTTGTGCGCTTGGTGCGCCTTGGGGAAGGTTCATCGAGGCCGCTGCCGCCGCCGCCGCCGGGCCCGTGATGGGCGCCGTGCGCACTCGCGGCGATCCTCTTGCGAGGAGGTGCGAGCGGGACGGCTGGGTCGAGCGCCATATCGAGCGGCCCGGCCCGGTCGAGCGCGCTGCGCAGAGCCGAGTAGTCGAGCATACGCTCATCGAGCACGAGCCGGCGCAGCTCCTGCAGCCGGCGCACGCACAGCGCGTATCGAAAGTGGCTTGTGCCTCCCCGAACCCCAACGCGGTGCTCCTGGGGCAGTCGGCCTTGGCGCATGTGACGGAGCAGTAGGCAATAACGAGCGTAGCGATTGGGCCGAGCTGCGGGATGAGCAAGGTCGAGGAGTGTGGCGAGGTCTATGGCTCTGCAAGAGGTGATCGGCCCTCCAGTGATCCGTTGCTGCAGCAGCGGGACGCAGCGTGCCAGCTCTCGCAAACTGCTTGCCGTCGCGCCTTCCGTGCCCACTTCGAGACGGTCGACCACGGAGCTGCTTGAGGAGGCGCCTGATGCACTTGATGCGTGGCTCACAACCACCACCGACGCCTGTGGGCTCACCACTGCGCGCCTCTTACCTGCTGAGACACTACCCGGTGCCTCATCCGCTGAAACAACGGTGGCTTCGTTAGTGGCGTCGGCCGGCGGCAAGCGACGCTTAGCCCCTCGACCACAGGAGCGCAGATCGGCCCGAATGCTCGCCGCCTTGTGCGCGAGCGCCAACGCCTCAAGGTCTCCGAAGAAGCACGGCGGCGAGCTCGCGCCGCGCTCCCACTCCACAACAAAGCAAAGGTCTGGTGGAAGCTCCTCGGGAACGTCGATGCGCACAAGGCCGACGGCCACGAGCCGGCGCCAGAAAGTGGCGGCCGTCCGCCCCCAGAAGGTGCGCGCACCACTCGGGTTCGTGATGAATCGACCCGTTGGCATCCCACTCTCCTCGTCCTCGAAGTCGCCCCACAAGATGAGCTGCGTCCCGACGTCGTCGGGTAAATCACCGATGATGATCCCGAGTTGGTAGTCTGCCGGGTACGGTGTGGGCGACTTGGAAAATGGCGCGCCGAATAGCAACGTGCCGGCTGGTAGCTGTGGAAGTTGCTGCCCGTCGGCGCCTTGCGTCACAATTCCCGAGGACGATCGGACGCCGTACGTACTCCAGTTTGCCTCAATGAAGCGTTTGCGGGCTGACGGTTCACTCAAATCTCGTGCGTTAGGTAAGCGTGACGTCGCATGCCTGGCGCACACTCCCACCTCGCCTCGACGTGGCGCGCCTCTCATTTCGCCTGACATCCCGGCCTTCGTGAGGGACGTAATGAAGGGAGTCGCAGGGACACCTTCACAATTGGTGTTGTGAGATCACATTCACTTTGTGCAAACGCGACAAGGCGCGGTGATGAAGGAATCATCAAGCTGAGACTCCTCAGGATTCCGGCATCACCGCGATGGAGCATCGCGCAAGGCGCATTCGG
>Ga0210241_101567_pt1 | contig 16563 bp, 7 predicted proteins | sample ChrtobMetP5a_8mM_FD_155488 | JGI IMG/M metagenome (GOLD analysis project Ga0210241, IMG submission 155488) | Chrysochromulina tobin associated microbial communities from unialgal haptophyte culture, Seattle, Washington, United States - P5a_8mM | ecosystem: Host-associated > Algae > Haptophytes >...
TTCCGCCTCCGCAGCACCGGCCTCGGCGTCGCCGTCGGTGCGATTTGCTCTTGCCGTGGTCGGCATCGACCACGGGCGTCGCCTCGAAGCCCGAACGGGCCGACCCGAGCGCGTCTGAAGCCGCCAGCGAGCCCGGCAGCGACGCGCTCAAATGCGTTCCGCCCCTTAGAGAAAAAAAGGAGGGTGTTCCACAGAACTCGGCAAAAACGTGAAAGCGAGTCCACAAGGTGATGGCATTATCATAATCGAATACTTAATCGACCCCAACACCTGATACACAGGGCGCCATGATCTTCCCGCCCGTCCCGCCGCCCGCGCGGGCCGTCGGCCTCGCGTCTCGCTCTCCGGGCCCGTCAGACCCCGCCCGCAAACCGATAAGGATAACCGTGGTCTACAGGGGGATCGTGGATGGTGGTGGACCGGCTCTCTATATAGGTATTCAAACTAGACTAAACCCATGAGGTAATTACCTGAGTAGTGACAAGGTCCCCCGCTTGGTCAAAAAAGTGCGCCCCACAGTCTCGCACAGTGTTCAAAGCCTATATCCCCGGTATCTACCCCCTATCCCGATGAGGTACGATTACCCCGCCTATGAGCTATGTCTAGGGGTGATCGACACCGCGGTCGACACCGCGGCCGGCGCCGTTGCGAATGGCACATAGTATGCTTCGGGCTCTAACCCCCCAAACACAGCTCCGCGAGAGGAAAACCCCACAAGAAGAAGAACGCGGTACCGGTACAGTACCAACCTGTACTGTGTGCTGTATCGCGATCCTATCCTTCGACACTTCCAAGAGCTTCACGTGTCCGAACTCTGTTGCATCGCCGACGCCATGTGTATGCGCATCACGACCGGCGGTGCGGGTGAGGTCTGTATTGCGATCGTCCTCACCGTTAGCGTGACCCGAACGGCTGTGCGGCAAGTCTGTACAGGAATGCGATAGCGGCATGGAGGAACGCAGACAGTGGTTTTCAAGGAGCCTTCACCTCTGGCAGCAAGACCGGCGGCAGCGTGACGCAGTCGTCATCGCGGAGAATCACGACCCGCCGGAGACGTTGCTGCCCAATAGGTCATACGCACAGGAATATCCAAACTTAGAATTGGTAGCATTCAAGCACAACAAGACGGTGGCAATCGAACTCTGCGAACGGGAAACTCCTTTTGTAGGCGAGCACGAGCTCATCGCGCTGAACGTGGCCCGACAACGCTCTCAGCGGATTCGAAACGCAACGTATGTCGTCATGATCAGTGGGCGCTACTACATTCCCTCTCTTTTGGATATGATTGCCGAGAGGCTGACGCGATCGACCGACATAATCACCATGGCTACGGTGGGAATGGGGGCGGGATGCAGCAACATGGGGTGCCGGAACAACGTGAGCGACGTCACAGCAACGTCAGTTCTGACGGATTGGGCCAGATCACATCCCAAAGGCCCCAATCCGCCGACTGTGTGCGACTTGTTGTGGAGGTGCCCCTTCTTTTCGCACCATTGTGAGAACACGATACGTTTCCGCATGCCCAGAATTGTCAGAAATCATCAGGACCGAGTGCTCAATCTTCCGGAGATGTACAACGCGCACACGAGGACAGGATCTCACGGGGACTACCGGGATACCCCTGCGCCTTGACGCTTTCGGCAGTCGTTTCTCTGTCAGGTGTAGCACGAACCCGTCGAACGAACCCGAGCGTCCCGAGAAGTAGACGGTAGCACAGCTGTTTTTTCATACATGTAACGGGTAGCTACATGTACGACGCAAGGTACGGTGACGCAGAGACGGAAGGAAAAGCGGGTCCCCAGCCCTCGCCCCCAGGGCCCATATTCACTCAACTGGGGCGGGTGCCGGGTCCCCCGCTCTCGTGTCGGTGGCGGGTGCCGGCGACCGTGCGGGCGGATCCGCGCGGTCTCGGGGGCGCTCGTGGCCCGGCGCCGGCGCCCCGGCGGATGCCCGCGCGGGCCGGATAAGCCCGGCGGAACGCGCAGCACACGCCGCGCGGACCGTCGTCGGGTCGACGCGCATCGTTTGAAATAATCATCGGGCGATGCGCGGCGATCGGTGATCATGTCAACCCGCTACCCGGGCAAGCACTACGCAGCCACGCCCACGCTCGCCCCCGCGCCCCGACCCCGCTCTCCCACACGCCGCGAACGGCCGACACCTCCCCACACGACACATCACAACCTCACTACAGCGCACCATGTCGAGACGGTATTGAATACTCACCACAACAAGCCGTAATCGTATACTAGCTCAGCTCGTGCTCAGTGCTCCGCCACGCTACGCGCGGCCCGACACGCGGCCTGGTTCAGAAGCAGCATCACGTGCAGAGCGAGCACGTACAGCCCGAGCAGCAGCTGCCGCGGCGTGAGCCGCGACAGCCGCTCACGCGCCCCAGCCACGCGACCACCGGCTGCCTTGCCGGAGGGCGAGGCCACGTCTCGGCCCGGCGACGCGAGCAACGGCTCCATATCGGCACCATGGGAGGGGCCACGCCGCTTCATATTCTCTGACATTGGCTCCATGTCAATGGCATGCTCACGGCCACGCGCAGCGTTGCCCTCATCGGCGAAGCTCCGAGCCTCCAGATCCGCCGCATGCGCTCGCAGTCGCTTGTGCTCGAGGTGCAGCTGACGCAGTTGAGCTGACGTGGCTTCGAGCGTCGCTGCAAGGGAAGCACCGCCAGTCGCCGGCGTGGGTAGCTCGAGCGCTGACTGGCGCGCTGGCCGCGCTGGTGATGCGTCGGGCGGAGCCGGGGCGCCGACCGCCGATCCCATGCGGGCTACGCTAAGCTCTTCTGCCAGGGCCGCCGCGCGCGCCTCGACCGCCTCGGCCCTGTGCGCCGCCAGCGCTGCCTCCCGCCGCGCCGCCTCCGCCTCATTCTGTGCCTCCGCGCGCGCGGCGGCGGCGGCCGCTTCGGCCACGGCACCCGCCTCGCGGCGCGCGCGCTCCGCTGCCTCGCGTGCTTCACTCGCGCTCCGCTGCGCCTCCGTCACCTCCGCTCTCGAGGTTCGCTGCACGGCCTCGGCCTCGGCGACTCGGCCGGTCAACAGCCGGAGTTGCTCTCGCATGCTCGCTAGGTCCTTGTCCTTCTCCTCGAGCGCCACGCCCGCTCGATCGCGGTAGCGCTGGAGCTCATTGAAGCCCGCGGCGGTCCGCTGCTCGGCCTGTTGCGCAGCAGCCTCGGCGGCCCTCGCGCGCTCGTCGGCTTGTCGTGCGGTCGCTTCCAGCGAGGCCGTGCGCGCGCCCGTCGCCTCGGCGGTGGCCTCGAGGGCAGCTACCCGCTCCATCGCCTCCGCCGCCGCGCGCTCAAGAGAGCTTGCTGCCTCACGTTGTGCCTCCGCGGCAGCCTGCGCGGCCGCTAGCTCAACCTCCTTGCCGCGTAGGGCCGCCCGCAACGCCGCCTCTGCCTGCGCCTTGACTGCGACGTCGGCCTGCAGTGCAATCTTCTCCCCACAGAGGTCCTCGGCCTGCGCCACCGTGCGCGCGAGCGTCGCGGCGGCGGTCTGCTGCTGTGCCTCAGCCTCGGCCATCGCCTTCCGATGCGCCGTCTCTGCCTTGACCATCGCCTCGCGTTGCTCCGCCACCGCCTCCTCCTTGGCTACGCTTGCCGCATGCTCAGCCTCCTCCGCGCGCCGACGTAGCGCTTGGCTCTCGTCGCGCACGGAGCGCACCTGCTCGCGGCTGCGGCGGAGTTCCTCCCCGAGCTTTCGGATCTCGTCCTGCGCCTTGGCCACTTTGGCGGCTTCATTCTCCGCACGCTCTTCCGCCGCGCTGAGCTCATCCGCCGCCGCCTCGGCCACACGGCGCATCTGCTCACGTGCTGCCTCGAGCGCCTCGAGCGCCGCCGCCGCTTCCTCGCGTGCCATCGCCGCTTCCTCGCGTGCCGCCGCCACCTCGGCGCCCGCCTCTTCACGGACCGCGGCCACCTTGGCCATCGCCTCTTCACGAGCCGCGCTCACCTTAGCCATCGCCGCCGCTACCGCCTCATTCGCAACCGCCTCATTCGCCACCGCCGCGCTCGATGCGGCCGTGTCTGCCGCCTCGCGCGACGCGGCCGCCGCGGCCGCGAGCTGCTCGCGTGCAGCGGCCGTCTCGGATCGAGACGCCTCAAGCTCGGCCTCGAGCTCGGCCTTCTCGGCCTCGAGCTCCTCTTTGGCCCACAGTGCGGCCTCGAGCTCTTTGTGAGCTGAAGCCGCCTCTAGACGAGCCGCGGCCGCCTCGGCCGCCGCCGCCGCCGCCGCCGCGTTCGCCGCCGCCGCCGCCTCGGCCGCCACCGCCGCCTCGGCCGACGACGCCTCGGCTGCAACCGCCAGATGCGACGCTGCCTGTGCATGGGCCGACATAGCCGCAGCCGCCTCGACTGCGGCGAGCTGGCTCGTCACCTCGTTGAGCTTCCGTCCCGCCTCCTCCAACTCCTTGGCATGATGGCGCTCGAGCTCCGCCAGGCGCTTCGCCGTCGCCACCGCGTCGCCGCCGCCGCCGCCGCCGCCACCATCGCCGCCGCCGCCACCGACGCGCTTGGCGTCCGCCTTGATTGCCTCCTCGAGCTCCGTCAATCTCTTCGACTCTCTCACAAGCTCCTCCTTCTCTCTTTTGCTCAGCTTGCCCGAGGCCTTCTTCTGCCTCAGCTCCTGCACGCGCTGCTTGATCGTCTCCGCCTCCGACTCGGCTGCCGCTGGTTCGGACGAGGCGGCCTCATTGGATATGGTAAGGGACGCGGCCGTGGCTGCCGCCTCGCGCGATGCGGCCGCGGCCGCCGCGGCCGCGGCCGCGAGCTGCTCGCGCGCAGCGGCCATCTCGGATCGAGACGCCTCGAGCTCGGCCTCGAGCTCGGCCTTTTCGGCCTCGAGCTCCTCTTTGGCCCACAGTGCGGCCTCGAGCTCGGCCTCAAGCTGCGTTGCGCGCGCCGCCGCGGCTTCAGCGGCCGCCGCGACGGCCGCCACCTCCTCCTCCATCGCCGCCTTCGCTGCAAAGTTCGCCCCTTCCTCGTCGGCAGGCGTCTCGGCCGCGGCGGGCGCGGCCGCCTCGGCCGCGGCCGCGAGCTGCTCGCGTGCAGCGGCCGTCTCGGATCGAGACGCCTCGAGCTCGGCCTCGAGCTCGGCCTTTTCGGCCTCGAGCTGTGCCATCCATCTATGTATGGATGGCTGCGTCACCGTCGCCTCGGCCGCGCTCGGAGCCGCCGCTGCCGCTGCCGCTTCGAGCTGCTCGCGTGCAGCGGCCGCCTCTCCCCGCGACGCCTCAAGCTCGGCCTCGAGCTGCCGCACCGCCGTCTCGGCCGCGAACGCCACCGCCGCAGCTGCTGCGAGCTGCTCGCGTGCAGCGGCCGCCTCTGCATGCGACGCCTGAAGCTCGGCCTCGAGCTGCTGTGCGCGCGCCGCCGCCTCTTGGAGCGCAGCGAAGCTGGACGTGCCAGTTGACAACTGCTGCTCGAGCAGCGCGTCCTCTGCCAACTTCGCCCTCTCGGTGAGCCAATCGACATGCTTCTGAAACACCTTCATCACCGATCCAATTCTGGCGGGGCGGGCCTCCGGCTCGAGGCTCCGCAGCGCACGAGTCTCGTCCACGAGAGCCTGGCGGCGGCTAGGAGCCTCCTCACGCGCTGAGTTGATGAGCGAGAGGACATTATCGAGCTTCTGCATGCTCACACGATCCGCAACCTGTGAATGTGCAACGCAGGTGTGAAACGTTCCGGAACAGTGCTCGACGCAGGACTGGTGAATGGTGCCCGTATTGAATTCACAGGGAGCGGATTGGCTGTGAACGTGCGAAGATGGAGTTTGATGAGAAGGGACTCTACCACCTCGTGCTCAATGTAGGGCACCGTGTGGTTCCCGAGGGCAAGAAGCTCTACCGCTGGAAGGTGTGGCTCCGAACTGACGTGCCCAATGCGATCGAGCGGGTGATCTTCGATGTGCAGGACGGGCTGTCGAGAAGCGGCGTGAGTTTCACGGCGCCGCCGTACGAGTACGAACGGAAGACATCGAGCGTCTACGAGCAGATCGACGTGCTCGTATCCGTCCACTACCAGCCCTGGCTCAACCGGAGCCCATCGATGCACAAGCACGAGGTCGTCTTCCACGTCAACGGCCGCGGGAGCCGGCGCGGCGTGCCCGTGGATGGCAGCGTGCGCGCGCGCGGCGTGCCGCTCGACGGCAACGAGCGCTCGCTCGACGAAATTGTCCTCCTCAAGCAGCCTGCGCCGCAGGCCAGCTCGTCATCAGCGCCAGCTGAGGAGCTCTTGTGGCACGAGTACGAGGCACGTCCAGGACAGTTCATCGCCAAGCCGTCGCTCCACGAGCCGCCCCGAACGCGCAGTGGCAGCTGGTCGCACTCGGCCGCCGCAGTCCACGGCAGCTCGTCTGCACCCCACCCGGCCAATTTCGGGCACTACCCGCCGCTCACGCAGCCGGCGGGTGGGGGCGCTCTTGGCCGTTTCGCGCTTGGCAGGAGTCCCTCCTTCTCGAGCGCGCTCCTCGCCGCTGCCTCGACGCCGCCGCTCAAGCCGCCACCAACGCCGCCGCCGCCGACGCCGGACACTGCCTGGCCGCCGGGCACTGCCAACAGTGGCGGCAGCCTGACACCACCCAGCCGCATGCTCTCGGCCAACGGTCTGCCCATGACGGCGCCAGCCCGGCTGCCGACGCCGCCCCCACCCCAACTGCCGCCTCAGCTGCCGCCGTCCCTCGAGCCCTCCTTAGTGTCCTCACGCCAGCCCTCGCGGGTGCCAAGCGACGTGCAACTGCAACTGCAACTGCACTCGGAGCCGCCCTTCGCCGTCAATGCACGCGTGCACGCGCCATCGCTCGAGTCCGAGGAGTGCCACGAGGGGTCGACGATGCGGCGCCGACAGGAGGAGGAAGCCGAGGCAAAGGTACACTGGCTGCGCGCGGTGGCCGACGGCGACGTGCCTCAAGTGCTCCTGTGGCTCGAGTTCCTCGGGCTGGGGGAGCACAAGGACTCATTTCAGCAGCAGGCCGTCGACGGCAAGATGCTGCGGACTCTCTCAGAGCACGATCTTGAGCACAGCCTCCAAATCAGCTCGGCGCTCCACCGGCGTCGCCTCACGCAGGAGATCGACGAGGTCGAGGCTGCCGCACTGCACCCGGTGCCCGAGCCACTGCCACGTCGCGTCACGTCGGAGCCCGCGCGCGGCTACCACCTCGTCGAGGTGACCGCCGCGCTGGAGCTGCAGCAGCTGCACGAGCGCGTGCGCACCAGCTGTCGCGATGGGTGCAACCTGAGCGTGCACCGCGTTGAGAAGGTAGAGAACGCGTACCTTGACTACAAGCTCGAGAAGACGGCTCGGGCGCTGCTCTCGCCGCGCGAGAACCGCGCCGTGCCTCCACAGGGTGGCTACTTTCATGGAACGGATCGCGAAGCGACGCTCTCCATCTGTGAGCACGGCTTCGATGAGCGTAAGTGGAAGGGTGGCAAGTTTGGAATGGGCCAGTACCTCTCGGCGGACGCTTCGCGCGCGGCGCATGCCCGGTACACTGGAAGCGATCATATGCTGCTGCTTGTCGAGGCCGTGCTCGGTCGAGTCTGGCACCTGCACTCCGGCGAGGCGATGCACGGCCTCACTGCTGAAAAGGTTCGCTCTGCGCAGTACGACTCGCTCGCCGTCCCGGAGACGGACGAGATCGTCGTCTACTTGCGCTTCCAAGCGGTCCCGCGGTATGTCATCCACTTCCGGCCCTCGGAGGTGCCGCGTGCCCCCTCGGCGCCGCCCGCGTGGCGCGCGGTACGCTTCGGGAGTGACTGCTACGAGCAACGGCTGCTCGACGCGACGGTTCCACAGTTCGCCGTGGGCGAGTGCACGCGGGCCATGTGCAAGGAGGTGGCGAGCGGTCGGGACGTATTCCTCAAACTTGTACGGGACCCGAGCGCCGCGCAGCGCGAGGCGAATGCCCTCCGAGCCGTCGGCAAGCGGTTCGCACCCGAGCTGCTCGCCACCTTCGACATGGAGGGCGAGGGCACCGTGCTCGTGCTCGAGGCCGCGCACACGGGCGCCTCGCTGGCAGCGCCGTGTCGGCGCCACTCACGCGAAGGCGGCACGGCGGATGATGCGACGTGGCAGACACACGTGTGCTACGGCGGCGGATCGTCCGATCAGGCGTCGCTGCTGCTGCTCGCAGAGGCGCAGCGCGTGCTACAGTGCGTGGCGCGCGTGCATGAGGCGAACTGGGTGCACTGCGACATCAAGCCCGAGCACTTCATGCGCTTCCCACCGCACGGCGAGATCAAACTTGTCGACTTTGGGAGCGCATGGCCTTCCGGGCAGTACGTGATGCCCGGGCACACGAGGCGCTATTGTGCTCCCGAGCTCGCGCGCGCGATGCTCGAGCGCTCCACGGTGCACTCTCTGCGTGTGCACCCCTCCCTCGATATATGGAGCGTCGGCCTCGTGCTGTACGAGCTCTTCACAGGTCGGCCACGTCATAAGGAGGGCATTTCGTACGCCGAGATTGCGTGCTCGATCACGCCCTCGCTCCCGCGAGACATCGGCGCCAACGCGGCCGAGCTCACCGATGCGCACGCACGGCTGTTGACCTCGGTACTCGTACCGGAGCCCAGCCATCGGCCATCTGCGGCCGACGTCCTCGCAAAGCACGTCTTCCGGCGTGCCGACGACACGGCCGAGCGAGCTCGCGTCGAGATCGTCGCCTTCTTCGCCAACCCGACGAATGACCTCAAGCTGATGCGCGAGATTCAGGACCTCTTCGCCGTCTTTCCAGCGCGCCGTCGTCCTGAGGTGTTGCCGGCCGCGCGCCTATCCGATGTGGCACGAGTCCTCTCCTCCGACCGTTCCCCACAGCTCATCTCCTTCTCGGGCCACCAACTCGGCGGCCGCCTGCTCTTCGAGCCCGACGAGTTCTTCGACGACGAGGCGCCGCCGCCGCCCGCCATCACCGCCTCCACAGCCGCCAGCGGCTCTTCCTCCCCCGCTGCCCCCGCTGCCGCATCCCCCGCTGGCGCTGCCCTCGCTTCCGCCGCCACCTCTGCCGCTGCCACCTCTGCCGCTGCCGCTGCTGCCGCTGCCCCTGCCGCTGTCGCCGTTCCAACCGTACCCGGCGCGCTGAGCCTGGGCGGTCGGCCGCCGCCGGTGCAGCCGCGCGTGCCCTCAGTGGATGCGCTGATCAAGCTCGTGAACCCGTGCATGGCACCTGAGCTCAAGGGCCTAGTGCTCAACGCATGCTTCACCGTCGAAATGGCCCACCACATCCACCAGTCGCTGCCACACCTGAGCATAGTTTGCTGGCAGGGCAAGGTTCACGACGGCGCAGCCAAGGTCTTTGCGGGTGGCCTCTTCAAAGCCATCGCCGACGGCGCCGAGGGCGCCACCTCAGTCGCGACTGCCTTCGACGCAGGCCGAGCCGCTTTCTTGCGAGCAGGCTACAGGGAAGGGAATCCCGATCTGTATCTGCACCCGCCGGGGCACGTGCATCTCTCCGTCAACAAGATCCGCGACTGGCGCTTGTGCCCAGGGTGCAACCCACCCGTCCATGGCGAGCCTCGCCTCGTCAGCAAAGCGCCCGGGGCAGCGCGACCGACAGCGCGACCACCGCTGCCGAGCGTGCCGAGCCGCGAGCGACAGTTGTGAAGCTTGGGCGAATGATTGCGGTTTATAGGTTTGGTACCCGCCACGCTGCATGTACTAGCGCATTAGCTGCCGATATTACACACGTACAGGGTCAGGGATACCGCGGCGAGTTACCGAGCGTAGGTTCAAGTTAGGTGCGAGACGAATTTACTAATTAGCGTATTACATGTAACTTGCGGTTCGATGATCGATCCAGCCTGGAGCCTTAAATCCAGCCCTTGTTAGCCGGCCGAGCTTATTCGAATACGCTTGACATGGATCTGCGCGCTTGTCGTGCGCCAGTGGCCAGAGGCCAGACCACATGAATAGAGCAGTTAAATCGCGTCGTTTCAGTGGCAACTATGCTCCCCCACTCTTCGCCATTTCACAGCCAATTCACACTTATCACCGACAGGTGACCTGAGCGATCGCGCGCACGAGCCCTGATCGATGTTTTCGAGACTCCTGCGCCAGCAGAGGCTGCTGTGCGTGCTTGCTGCGAAAGCGAGTGCGGAATTCTCCTTCACGCTGCAGCCGGGTTGGCCTCCGTTGGAGCAGCTGGAAGCCGGCGTGGCCAAGCGCCTCACATTGATCCGCCATGCAGAAGGATGGCATAACAAAGATGGCCGCGAGATGGCCAACTACCACAGTGACAAGCTGTACACAACGGACACGTACTGGGACGCGCGGCTGACGCCCGAGGGCGAAAAGCAGGCCTACCTCATCGCGGTGAAGCAGCAGTGGCGGCAGCAGAAAGGGCTTCCAGAGGTGGTCGTCGTCTCACCGCTCACAAGGGCGATTCAGACAGCAACCATAGGCTTCCCGAACACGACAACAGCCAACGGCATACAAATTGTCGCACCGCCCTTTGTCGCGACGTCGCTCGCGCGCGAGCGCATCTGGATTCACAGCTGCGATCGACGCCGGCCGCGGCACGAGCTTGAGGCTGAGTTCCCTCATGTGAACTTCTCGGAAATTGCCCACGGGGACGACGAGATGTGGGATAACAAGGAGGACCAGCCGAGCGCAGATGACTCAGCCGCCTGCATGGCCCGGGCGCGTGCTCTGCTCGAGTGGTTATGGGCGAGGCCGGAGAAGGACATCGCCGTCGTGACCCACTGGGTGTTCCTGCGGCAGCTCTTCCGCATGTTCCCGGACAGGCCCGAGTGGAGCGGCCCGTTTGGCAACGCGGAGCTGCGGCATGTGTCCCTCGTGCGGTTCGTTGCGGCGCCCAGTAAGGATGAGGTATAAAAATTTTGACGGAAGGGCTGCTGCCTGTGCCCGCGCACGAGCTCTTGTACCGGTAATACCCTAATTTATACCCCTTTCTGTGAAAGCCTCCCACGTAAGCCTTTTCGGGGCTTGTGGGTGTGTGTATGGCCGTACCGGGCAATACCCCTTCACAGCCAGTCAAGTCAAGTCAAGTCTATACATAAACAACAGACAACCATATACGGAAGCCTATCGAATGTGCTCCGGAAGCCAGCAGGGGAGGACAGGAGTAGGCGGAGATGACGGAGGTGGGGTCCATCTAGAGGTGACACGTCATAGATGCTGACATACGTGCCCTCGGAGAACAAGTAGGTGAGAAGTAACGGGCCGATCTCGAGCCGATGAGCGCCACTCTTACGCCGAAGAGGAAATCGGCTCGAGATCGACCGTGGCGTCAAGCATAGAATGGGGGATTGGGGGAGAGAAAGAGGGGACATGGGCGCCTGATCGAAGAGCTCGAGGCCGATCGGCGCCGCATCGCGCTCGTAAGGAACTCGCTGGGATCAGTCCGGCCGCGCAAGCGCGACTAGTCCCCCGGTAGTAACAAGTCGTCGGCCGCTGCCAATGAAGCCATTGAGTGGGCACGCTGAGATCAATCCGACCGCGCAAGCGCTGTCAGTCCCTCGGTAGGTCACGTCGCCTTGTCGCCGTATTTATCGATCCGCTTGCGTTGCTCGGCCTTGGCTTCATTGCTCCTGCCTCTCGCGCCGCAGTCGACGCCACACCTGTGCGCCACACCTGTCGCGAGCGCGCGCGCATGTGTGAGAATGGAGAGCGGGTGTGTGGCGCGCACCGCAGAAACGACCTCGACCACTCTGGCCGCCGCCGCGCCAGCCGCCCTTGTTGCCTGGCCAGAATCGATTGACGTGCCGTTGTCAGGCCCCAAAAAGCCAAAACTCGTCAGAGAAGGGCCGGCGCGCGCGCGACGCGCGGCGCCGGCGGTCGCCAGATCCTACCGACACCTCGGCCCATCGTAGCAGCCCTCGCGCAGGCCCCCGATCGCTCCCGTCGTCGGCCTGGAGCCGTGTTGCATTGCCGTACTGTAGACTTCCTGAAAAAGGCACGATGTTGAAGCCCCACTGCGCCGCGAAGATCAAGAACAAGAAGATGGGGATGATGCCCCGACTCGGGGCTATCCAGTGGTGCCGGTTGCGCCGAGATCTGCCCTCCCGATCGCTCGCGCCAGCGATGGGCACCAAAGGCGGCGGAAAGGCGACCGCCATTTTGAATCTTGACTTGACTTGACCAGATTGTCAACTTGACTTGACTTGACTTGACTTGACTTGACTTGACACAGCCAATTCTCTCAGGATTTCACGCGCCAGCAGGGTGCAGGGAGGCGCGTGCTTGCGCTCGGTCCAACATGGAGACAATCGTAGCTGATGTTGACATTGCAGATGGAGCCGCGACGCCCGGAGCGGTGCCACTTGACGTGGGGGCTCCAGTCGTGGCTACTCCGGCACCTAATATTTGGCGCTGCGACATCTGTGCATGCACCATCACCACGAAAGGCGATGGCAGGATGGAGGCCGCGCATCTTGCTGGCAAGCCGCACCTGAAGAAGCTACGAGCTCTCGGCCTCGCACCAGCTCTCGAAAGCCGGAAGCCTGCCCAGCAGGCCTGCTCCACCTCGGTGGGTCCGTCCAGCAAGTCGCCTCCGACGCCATGGCTTGCTCAGGGTGGAACCTTCTTGTTGCCCTGTGGTCACACACGCTACTCATGGCAAGGTTTCGCAGACGTCGTCCCGCCAGGGCACACGCCATTCTCATGGGGCACATTCGCAGGGGACGGCGACGCCACCCAAAGCGGAGCGTCGCCGACGACGGCAGCGCTCAACGAGAGGTGCGAGCAGCGTCAGAGGTCACGGCAGAGGAAGCCGCGCCAGACTGTCATCGACCAAGGCTCGGCGCACGCGGCTGAAAACTCCACCGCCGTGGTGGTCCTCGAGCGTGACGGCCAGCCTGCCGAATTCAGATGCAAATATTGCGGCCGCCAGCTGAGTTCGCGAAACCAACTGTACAAGCACTACCGTGAGGTCGCTGCGTGCGGCGAGCAGGCGGTGGCGCTCGAGGGAGCCGACCTCGAGGCGCGCCGGCCGCGAGCGCTGCACAAAGTGGCGCTGCTCGTGGGGTATGCCGACGGGGACGGCGCGCGCGTGGCCGAGCACGTGCGCGCCGCCCTCCAGGTGCTCGAAGGGGCGGGGGATCCGCCCTCACTCACACGCGCGACAGACACGGTCTATCGTCGCTCTGAGCTGCTTCGGCACACGACGATGCCGGCCGTAGAGGACGTCTTTGTGTACAACAGCGGCGCGGCCGACGAGGCGCTCGACGCGGACGATCAAGCCAGGGCCGCGTGGCTCGCGCAGCTCAACACGCAGCTGCATCCGCTCGGCATCAGTGTACTCGAGCGCGAGCGGCTCCACCCCGACCTGCACTCCCTGAACGCGGAGCAACGCTGCTCCGTGCGCGAGCACGTGCTGCTGCTACCGTGGGCTTACTTGAGCGACGAGGAGCCGCCGGCCTCCTTGAACGAGGTAGAGGCGTTCGCTTCGCGTCTAAAGGCGGTGCTGAGGGCAGTGCTGCCCCCCAAGACTGTTCTGGGAGCCGGATTCCGCAATCGTCGGAGCGAGCAGCAGAACGCGCTGCGCGCGTTGCACCGCTGGCACAACTTCACCGTTGGCGCAAGCTCCGAAGGAAGACCGATTCAGCCCACAGACTCAGCATGCCAGCGCATCGTCGACCGCTTCTGGCTGCAAGGGCGCCCGACCGTTTCGCGCGCCGCCGTGTGCGGCCGGCCCTACTTGCGGCTGCACGTGAACGCGGACGCGCTGCTGGAGGGGCAACTTGAGGCGATGGTGGGCACCGCGGTGTGCGTGTGGCGTGGCTGGCTGCCTCGGGAGTTCCCAGCCGTGGCGCTCGACCCAACCGTCGTGCTGCGCACGCCGGCACTCCCGGCGGGGCTCGGCTACCTGCGCCGCGCGCGCTTTGACTGGGAGGCACCCAAGCAAGCGCTCTTCCGCAGGCAGCGCGCGCCGCCGACCGAGGAGCGCCTCGCGGCCTTCGAAGCGGCCTTGGTGGAGCGCATTGCGAGCTCTCCCATCGCCACCGAAGCGGTGACCCAGGCGTGGCTCGAAGAGAGCGAGCGGCATACCTGTCCGGCCATCCTGCGTACCGCCGAGCGCCTTGGACTGGCCGAACGCCTCGGGAGTGTTGCGGCCTCGCTGGCGGCCTCGGGCGCGCTCACCGCCCTTCACACCGCCGGAGGGGATGCAGCCGCCGACGATGAGCATGGCGACGAGCATGGCGACGAGCATGGCGACTCCCGTGAAAAGTCGCTCACATATGCGCCCGCGGTGTACGCTGACGTGCTGCGGCTCCTCCGGCTCGCCGATCGCAGCGGCCAGTGGCCGTCTACGAGCCTCGCGCGCGCGCGCATCCTGAGCGTGGAGGATCCGAACACGGGAGGGTCCTTCTCGTTGCTAGCGCCTGGGAAGGCGCGGGAGGGCGAGCATGGCTGCAAGGAGGGCACGACGACGTGGCACGCGACCACGCGCGGGAATGCGCTTTTCGAGGAGCTCGTGCACGCCACCTTTGAACTCGAGCGTGCCCTCCTGCCCGATCGCCCGCCCTCGACGAGAGTCGCGGTCAACCGGCGCGCGCTCTTCCGGCCGCACACGGACGCGGGCTCAGGGTTCGGACAGTCGACCTCCCTCATCGTTGGCTTGGGCGACTACAGCGGAGGCGAGCTGGTCGTCGAGGGCGAGCCGTCCGACATCCGGTACAAGCCGTTACAGTTCGACGGCTGGCGGCAGCGCCACTGGACGTTGCCCTTTGAGGGCGAGCGCTTCAGCTTGGTGTGGTTCACGCCGAATGAGGCGTGAGGTAAGCCGTGGGGGCCGTAAGCCCTTGAGAAACTTGCAGCAGCTCGCAGAAACTTGAGAACCTTCTGCGGCGGGATGGACCGTAATCGTGCGAAGTTGAGACCGAAGAAAAGAGCAGCGAGGGAAATGGCGTCTCTCCTCAGGCGATCAGCGTTCCTTCGGTCCCCTCTGCTTGCTGCGGCGCGCCGACCGATCGAGACGACACGTCCGATCGTGCGCGATATGAGCACGAAGATCGTCGCCACCGCGTTCGGACCGGACCGCGAGGGCGTGCTCACCGACTTCACCCGAGTAGTGCTCGGCGTGGGCGGGACCATTGGCGGCTCGCGAGCTGTCACTGTCAGTGGCACCTTCACTATGTCAGCGGTGGTCTTCCTCCCCGACGAGGACCATTCGCTTGTCGCCGAGTTCTCGAACAACTTGCAGACAGCGATGCCAAACTATGTGACTGGCATTCGCCCCGCCAAATCGGAGCGCAACATGGTCTTCTGCAAGCTTGATATCAAGGCCAATAAAGAGTATGGCCTCATCGCGCAGATTTCGGACCACATCAAGAGCCGCGGTTTCTCGTTCGCGTCACTGCGGACGCACCAGAGGCAGAGCCCCGACGGCGACGATGTCTTCACGGCCGTTGCAGTCCTTATGCACCCTCCAGGCAAAAAGCCCGACATCCTCACCGTCGAGAAGGAGTTTTATGAGATGGGCGACAAGCTCGACGTGGACGTGAAGTTTGCGCCGTACCAGTAGAGACTGAAGCCGCTCGATCAGCCTCGAGCGTCGCGAAGCCTCGATCCCATGCGACTTCGTGCGGCTTGCGGCAGGCTCAACTCGGCCGTTGAGCCTCTCATGAGCTGGCAGCCTCTGATCTTGTAAGCGCGCTTAACGGCTTCGCGTCTGCATCCGATCGGGCTATTTCAGCAGAGCGCCGGGCATGGTGTGAGTGCGTATCTCTGACGGTAAAGCCGTAGCGCCGCGAGGCCCGACGTGCTCGACTGCCACGGCGTGCGGCCTGCGAGGGGACCGGGGCGCGTGACGGAGCCTGCGAGCAGCTGCAAGTGGCAGCACGGCGCGCACGTCCGGGGAGGGGGGGGCGGCGACTTTGGGTAGTGATAATCTCTGCCACATGTTTCTATTCTATGCCCGCGACCTGGGTCCATCGCCACAACCCACATCGGACGTTCGGACGGCGCGCGCCGAAAGGTAGGGCTTGGGGCCGCTTTTTGCACCGGCACAACCGGCCTGGCGAAGCCGGCGGGAGAGCGGCGAGTCGCATCTCGCACGGAGACGCACAGACGCTGCGACCAGCGCCGTCCTAAACGGCGCGGCACTCCGCGCAAGACGTCGCTGCTCGCTGGCCCATGTGCGCGCCTCGTGCCGGGGCACTCTGTCCGGTGCGATCGTGCTTAAGATCGTGCACGCCTCTGCATCACGCGTCGTGAGTGGTGATGAGCACGAGCTTGCCCTGTTGCTCATCCATAGAGAGCCTCCCCGGCCCATGCACTACGAGCAAGAGGAGGGCGCCCACCGTCGAGACGGACTGGAAGAAGAAGTATCGCTGATGGTCCGCCATTGTGAACGCGTCCACTTCGAAACCTTCCATGTACGCGACGCCCTCCATCTTGAAGGTTCGATCAGTGCGCAGATACCTGCCACAGCGCAACGCGTGCGGCTGGTCAAGCTGTGAGGAGGTTTTGACGGAGCTGTGAGGAGGTTTTGACGGAGCTGTGAGGAGGTTTTGACGGAGCTGTGAGGAGGTTTTGACGGAGCTGTGAGGAGGTTTTGACGGAGCTGTGAGGAGGTTTTGACGGAGCTGTGAGGAGGTTTT
>Ga0210241_101568_pt1 | contig 16562 bp, 3 predicted proteins | sample ChrtobMetP5a_8mM_FD_155488 | JGI IMG/M metagenome (GOLD analysis project Ga0210241, IMG submission 155488) | Chrysochromulina tobin associated microbial communities from unialgal haptophyte culture, Seattle, Washington, United States - P5a_8mM | ecosystem: Host-associated > Algae > Haptophytes >...
CCGAATGCGCCTTGCGCGATGCTCCATCGCGGTGATGCCGGAATCCTGAGGAGTCTCAGCTTGATGATTCCTTCATCACCGCGCCTTGTCGCGTTTGCACAAAGTGAATGTGATCTCACAACACCAAGTATTAGAGTATTACCGGTACCAAAGTAGAACGAAAAAACGTTGCCGACGTGCGCCGTAAATGTGAATGTGAATGACCTCACGGCGCCTGCTCCTTGCCACGCAGCCAGGCGTCGCCTCGCTCGGTCGGCCCTCGCGGACGGTGCGGGGTCGCTCTATCTACCCGCCTCGCGTCTCTCTCCGTCGCAAGCCGCAACCAGCCCTCTACGTGGTCTCAACGTCCATGATCAGCGCAACGCCCGCAAGGATCCACTTGTTCACATTCTGCTTTGTCTTCAAGCCGGCCGTGAAGATGTAGCCACCCGTAGGCTTGCCGTCGACAGGGTTGCGCGTGAGCGTCTTGTACGAGGGGCACTCGTACACGTCGCGCTGACCCTTGTCCATGAGCGCCGCCTTCATGAGCACGACGGGCATCGGGCAGTAGAGCTGCTTGAGGATTGAGTCGTCCATCATGCCCGTCCCCACGTCCCAGCGCGCGCCTTCGAGGAAGAAGCCGACGACGTACGCGCCGTCGCGCGTGGCGGCCTCGACGTCCTCTGCGGACTGCTTCTTGGTCACGTCGCACACGGTGGTCATGCGGTCGAGCGGCAGCTCGTTCTTGCGCGCGAGCACCTGCATCACCGCGGTGAGGAAGGCCTGCGGGTTGAAGAGGCCCGCGATCCACGTCACCTTGGGCGTCGCCAGGTCGGCCGTCCACGCCTCAAGCTGCCGCTGGCGCTGGAGCATGTCGACCAGCCACGAGGCAAGGCCGCGCATCGACGGGTACGCGACCGTGGCCCACTTGCCGTGGACCTTGTTGTCGTAGAGTGCGTTCATGAGCGCTTCCATTGAATCGGACATGCCAAGGTCACCCTTCAGGCCGAGGTCGAGCTCGACGAGCGAGCGCTTCACCTCGAAGAGCAGCCGGTTCATGCGCTCGCATTCCTGCAGGAAGACGGAGGTGTACGGCGTGCGCTCGTCGGGCGGCGTGCGCTCGTCGAGCTCGCCCAGCGGGAAGAGCTCCGGCATTTTATCCATGATGTCGTCCAGGATTCGCTTGACCTTCTCTTGCAACGTCATGCCACCCGCGCCGCCACCGCCGCGTGGGGCGAGCTCGGCCGCATTCTTGAAGAGAGCGAGCGTCTGCGCGGTCATGAAGTTGATCTCGGCGTTCGCATGCAGCCCGTAGCATGTGGGCGCCTCGTTGATGAGGTTCTCGTCAATGTACTCGACAAACTGCTTGTGCGACAACGAGGGCGGCGCCACCTCAAACTTAGGGTAGAGCTGGTAGCCGTCGAGCAGCGCATCGGTCATGTACACCGAGAGGTATGAGGCGCACAGCCGACGGTCGAGGTCGTCGGTGATGTGGCCTCCATACATGACCTCTCCAAAGATATACTGCAAGTCGGCCCACGGCACCTTGGGCGCGTCGTTGAGGAAGTTGGACGCGACGATGATGCACGCGCTCAGGTCGCCCGGCGCGAAGGGGTACGGCCGCTGCCAGCCGATGGCGCCAAACTGGCGGCGCTCGCACACGATCGAATGGAAGAAGGCGAGCGCGAAGATGATCGCCTTGAGCTCGGGCTGCTTCGGGCAAGCCTCCCACACGGTGTCGTTGAAGGTGTTGAAGGCGCGGATCATGTTGGGGCGTAGCCCACTGGGCGGCTCGTTCGTGAGCTTGATCGAGTTTTGGAGGATCTGCACGGGGATCACAGGCTGCGGGAGCGAGGAGAGGAAGACGCGGAAATCTGGGTGGGCGCCTTCGATGAGCGCCTCGAGCTTCTTCTCGAGCTTGGTGAGCCAGCGCGCGACGAGCTCGACGTTCTGCAGCATCACCCAGCCGCCGGACACCTGCATGCGATCGAGCGCCTTCTCAGCGACGGGCTCCTGGCCCTGGCCGAGCGAGACGCTGAAGAAGAGCCCGTTGGCCTCCGTCTTGTCCGCCGGCCCACCAATGGAGCGCACCGCCAGCAGCGGGTCGACGCCGGGCGAGAGCAAGAAGTAGACGGGCGTCGCAGGCGACGCGTCCTGGAACGAGGAGGGCAGGTCGAACGTGATCGCATTGTAGTACTCGACGCCCATCTCATCGCGCACCCAGTACTTCATCGCGAGGACCATCCGGTCCGGCCGGAGCGCGCGCATCACGAGAAGGCGCTGGTAGCCACTCAGACGGTTGAACTCGCCCGGTAGCTTCTCATTCTCAGGCTGCTCGTTGTCAAAAAACTCCTTCCAGCGCTTGTTGGAGCCCTCGAGATCCCCCGGCAGCGCGCTGAAGATCTCGGGCAGCTGGTCGGCGAGCGCCTGCACGGTCTGCCAGCATTGGTCGGGCAACCACTGGAGCGCCTCGGAGTGATCGGCACCGTCGATCACGCGCGGCGCCTTGATGAGGAAGTCCTGCTCGTCGGCGGGCAGCTCGCCGCGCCGGTTCATGATCCGCGTGCACAGCTGTGACGAGAAGAGGATCCGGTCCCTTTCGAAGAGACCGCGCGTCACGTACGCGAAGATGACGAAGGAGATGGTCGCCATCAGATTCTTCGAGCGGTCGTCGATGTCGTTCGACTTCTTCGTCTTCGCGATCGCCTTGAGGAACATGTAGTTGAACGTGTCGAGAGAGAATTGGTACATGTGCGAGATGACAGAGAGCTGGTTGATCAGAAAGAACATGAGCGCGCCACGCTCGCCCAGCGGTCGGTAGATCTCGCGCGCCTTGGCGATGATCACCTCGGTCTCCTTGGCGATGGCCACCTTGGCGGTGATCTCCTGCGAGGTCGCCTTGGCCGCCTCGAGTGACTCGATGAGCGCTTCGTTCTCGGTGATGTCGCCCTCGGCGTTCGCGAGCATCTCGAGCAAGCCGTCCTCGAGCGCTTTGAGACGGATGGTGAAGTCGTTCTGCTGCGCCACGAGCTCCGAGCGCTTCTCCTCGAGATCGGGCCGCTCGCACTTGACCACCTTGGCGAGCAGCTGCTCCTCGAGGCCCTTTTCGGTCACGGTGAAATTGATGATCGTGCACTGCGCCTGCACCTCGGGGATGTAGTGCGGGTTGGGCAGCTTGCTTTGCAGGTAGAGCCGGAAGAGGGGCCCCCCAAGCGGCATCCCCGTCTCGGGATCGGGGTTGCAGCGCATGTCCACCTCCTTGTCGCCCAGCTTGAGGATGAGCTTGCGCCCTTTGGCGATGGTCGCGCGCGCGAGCACATTCTCCATGACGGCGTCGAAGGCCTGGCCACACTTCTCGAGGAGCATGGGGATGCCCTCCTCCATCGCCTTGGCCATCATGTCGAGGTAGCCACCGAAGCTCTGCTGGCACGAGACGAGGCCGTTGGGCGTCTCGCGCCCGCGGATCCAGCTGATGCCCTGCAGCTGCGGGTCGATGATCAGCGGGTAGCGCGCGCAGCGCACGATGATGGCCGCATTCTCGAGAGAGAGCCGATCGGACGGCAGACCCTCGGACATCCAGATGGCCTGCGTGGCCACATCGGAGAGCAGCTTGAGCGGGTCGAGCACCTCGGCGGACGGGAGCTGCCGGGCTTTCAAGTCGGGCACCCACGTCGCTTCCCACAGCTTGTACCGGAAATCGGAGTTGAACGGCCCAATGTACGCGATGAAGGGCGCGGCGACCATCATGTTGCCCACGAGCATCGCCTTCTCTTCGCCGAGGCGCTCCACGTTGGCGGCCCAGCGCACGCCTTCGTCCTTGAGGCCGTTGACGAGCCGCTCGGCGAGGGAGAGCTTCTTAGCGGTGGCCGCTGCCTTGGCGATCAGAGCATTCTTCTCCTCGGTCGCCTGCATGAGCTGGTTCTGCAGCGCCGCCTTGCGCGCGTTGAGAGCGTCCACGTGCTCGTTGACCGCGGCGAGCTTCTTGTTCGCGTCGTTGAGCTTGCCCTCCGCTTCTTTGAGTAATCCACGCTTGGGCGCTACATCGAGGTAGATGTCGTGGTAGATGAGGACGTTGATTACCCAGTCGCAGAGGCCGGCCGCCGCCATCGAGATGCGCTTCACATTCGTGTAGTTGAAGTCGGGGTTGGGCGCCTCCGGCGTGCCCGTGCACTTGGCACGCACCTCGGCCTTGTTTTCGGCCAGCAAGTTGTCTTTGTCAAAGTTGATGAGTGAGCTGAGGAACACGTCCACGGACGCCATCAGCTTCTTCGCCTCACCCCATTCTTTCTTCACCTTCTTGATCCCCCCCTTGGGTGCCATCATGTACTGCACCGCGTTGCACACCAAGAGCACGACGGGCGAGGGCGTCGACATCGATTTGAGCTCGGTGAGCGACGCCTTGTCGAGCGAGTTGAGCGCCTCGGCCGCGGCCGCGATGGCGGGCTCGGCCGCCATTAAGTCCTTATTGCACTGCGCGGCGAAGGCCGAGACTTCTTGCTGGATGACGGCCACCTTGTCGGCCTCGATGGCGCCGAGGGCCGCCTGCTCGTCCGCGACGGTCGACTCCTGGCCCACCTGCACGAGGAGCACGTCCGTGTCCGCCTTCTTCTGCTCCACGATCACGGACTCCTCCTTGAGCACGATCTGCATCTCGGCCACCTGCGTCGAGGCACCGCGCAGCTTGACGAGGCCGCTCTCGAGGCGCACCTTCATCGCATCCACCTTGTCGCACGAGTTCTTGTACAGGGTCTGGTAGAGCTGGATGAGCTCGAGGTAGCTCTTGGGCGTCGTGTACACGTTGCGCCGCTCCGCGGCCATGTAGGCGTTGCAGCACTCCTCGACGGACTGGTGCACGAAGCTCATGTGGTGCGCCACATTCTCCTTGAGCTCCGAGGTCGAGATGTCGACGTCCTCGAGGAAGCGCATCGCCACCGAGATGAGCGCCTCGCTCGGCCACGGGTGGAACCAATCGATGACCGTGGCCGAGATGAGCGCGGGGAACTTGCGGCACCGGTTGCGGAACGCGTTGCCCACAGGCGACATGCAGAGCACCACGTGCAGGTTCTTGCGCACGCGGTCAAGGAAAAAGTTCCAGCAAATGTCAGGCGAGTCCATCAGGCCCGCCGCCTTGACCTCGGGCCGGATGGCGTTGAGGACGTTATCTCTGTCGTCCGGCGTGTACAGGTCGGGGATGAAGCCGCTCGAGAGCAGATCGTTGAAGTAGATGAGCATGCGCTCGTTGATGATTTGCTGGTCGGTGAAGAGCCACACGATCGAGTTGCCCTTGAGGCCAGTGGACGCGTAGAGAGCGGCAATGTCGGTCTTGAAGTCGAGCATGCCGTAGGATGACGTGAGCTTGACCTGGAAGACGGCGAAGCCCGAGATGAAGGCGGCGAGCCGCGTGAGCGACTGCTTGCCGCTGCCGCCCACACCCACGAGCAGTGCGTTGCCGCGGGGCGTGTCGATGATGCGCGAGATGCGGCAGATGTGCTCCATCGCCTGCACGAAGAGGACGAGGTCCATGCGCGCAAAAGATTCGTTGTACTCGGTCAGCTTCTGCGTGAGGATCTTGGATAGCTTCACCTCGTCGGTCACCTGGAAGTAGGGCTTGATGTCCTCGTCCGTCTGCACGGAGAAATAGGTGAAGGCGAGGGGCCGTTTGAACAACACGTCCTGGTCAAAGTCCTCAAAGTAGTTTTTGGCGGTGCGGTTGATCATGTCCTCGAAGCGCGTAGCGTCGGCCACGTCGACGAGCCGATCGCTGTACACGCGGAACGACTCGTGCAGCCAGAGGCGCGCCAGGTGCATGGGCTCGATAAAGTAGTCGGGTGTGCACTTGAGGATGCCCTGGAAGACGCGGCTCATCTCGCGCAGGTTCCACGCGTAGTGGAAGGCGACGGCCGTCGGCATGAACGCGTCGGCCACGAACTTGTGCAGCATGAGCGCCGCGTTGGTCACGCGCTCGCCCGCCTTCTTCATCTCCTGCGAGAAGCCGTTCGAAAGGTGGCCCTCGAGAATGGCGCCATAGATGGTGCGCAGCACCTCCGCCTCAGGCGCGAGCGTCGCGAAGGTGGCAAAGTGGCGTTGCATGCGGTCCTGAATGGCAAAGGAGCCTGCGGTCGGATTCATCGAGCTCAGGTACTGCACGCCGCGGATCTCCTTCATGGTGAGTTTCTTGAGGTCGTAGAAGCCGCCGTACTCAATCTGCTGGTTCAGCAGGGCGATGGCGGACTGCGTGCCGTACTTGTCGGGCGTGGGCATGTTCATGTCGTCGACAAAGTAGATGAGGCGTTTGGTGCCTGGCGGCGCGAACATGGTGCCTGTCTTCTTCTCGAGCGGCTGCTCGAGGATAGACTGGAGCGTGCTCGCAATGGTGAAGGAGTTGAGGTTGATGTTGAAGTAAATGATCTCCTCGGGTAGCCGGCCGAGCTTGTCCTGGATGATGGTCGTCTTGGCCGTACCCGCGCCGCCCACGAGCATCACGGGCTTGTAGCGCGTCGCGAGATCGTCGATCAGGAAGGTGAGGCGCGTCGTGTCCAGCGTGGGTACCACGATGGACGAGAAGGCGGCGCCCTCGCCGGACACGTGCGTGTACTTGGCGATCGCGTCGCGCCAGTGCTTGCCCTTCTTATCCGTGTCGTCGATAAAGTAGTCAAAGACGAGACCCTCATCGGGGAACTTGAAGTTCGTCTTGCCCCACTCAGTGCGCCACCACTCCGAGAAGATCTTGCGGAAGTCGTTGGCCTTGTCAGCGCCAAATGCGCCGCCAAAGGCCCAGATGGCTGCGAACTGGAAGTAGGCCTCGTACACGTCCTTATCAGTGCCGGCTGGCACGTTCTTCTTGGTGAGCACGCCCTCGAGGATGGAGCAGAGGGTGGAAACCATCCCGAAGTCCATGAGCGGCGTGAGCATCACCCACTTGTTCTTGCGCATGTTGTTCAGGGTGATCGGCACGTACTGCAGCACGAGCGCCTCGAGCCACGCCTGCTCCTTTGTGTCGAGGTGGTCATTCTTGGCAACCAAATTGTCCAGCCACGACTGGAAGTAGGGCCCCCAGCCCACGTCGCTCTCGTTGAGGAAGAGGACGCCGGCGCGGCTGACGGTCGCGGGTGAGCCGTTCTTGAGGTTCGAGATCTCGAAGATGAGGCGCATCGAGCGCGAGAGCGGGATGCGCTCATTCGAGACGAGGGTGAGCACCTTGTTGTCGTCCATCACGGTGTTCATCGACTCGATCCACTCGGCATCGATGTCGCCGTCGAGCATCACCCACTTGGGCACGTTGAGCTGCGCGCCCGTCGCGTTCTTGAAGTCGCGCATGATCTTGGCGATGATGCCGTCAAAGGGCTCCTTGGTCACCGGGTGCACGAAGCCGTAGAGGTCGTCCGAGGTGACCGCCTTCGGGTTGAGCGCGTTGACGAGCGTGGGCCCGTCGCCTTGCTTGAGATGGGTCTGTGCCGCCTGGAGCGTCTTCCACACGCACGTCTTGCCTGAGCCGGCACAGCCGAGCGCGAAGACGCAGTGCCGGATGCCGAGAAGCTCGGCCAGGTCGACCGTCTTGCCGACAAAGATGTCCTCGGGCTGGAGTTGAAGCCCCTCCTGGTACCCGTTCTTGATGAAGACCTTGTTCTCCTTGAGCACCGCCTTCACTGCTTTGGTCATGATCGGGTCGGCCTGCTTGGTCGCGTCTTGCATCTTGGGGAAGATGTCGTTCACGAGGCCGAGGAAGATGCCCACGTCCGCGTTCACGAATTTGGTCACGTTCGAGTCGCGCAGTGCACGCATCATGATCTCCAGCTCGGTGCGCTCTGGGTTGGCGCGCTTGGCGCCACCCGCGATGCGCAGGATGCCCTTGATCGCGCGCAACCCCCAGTCGTAGTGGTCCTGCTTCGAGAGCAGCTCCATGTTGAGCTGGAAGAGGCGAATGAACTTAATCGAGAGCACCTTGGCCGTCTCGAAGCCCTCGGCCGAGAGCTCGATCTCGATGATGGCCGCAAAGTCGGGCGTGCACATGGCGACGCCGCGGAAGAGCGCCTTGAGGTTCTCGGGCAGCTCGGTGCGCCCTGCGTAGCCCGGGTTCATCGTGATGAAGGCACCCACCGTGCGCTTGAGGGTGATCTTCTCCTCCTCGAAGATGATGTCGTCTGCGACGGCCTTGATGCCGTCGAGCAGAGCGCCGTACTGGCCGGCGACCACCGAGAGCACCTCGACAGGGATGCGGTTGAACTCGTCGAAGCAGCCCCATGCGCCCGTCTGAGCAAGACCCATGAAGATGTTTGCCATCGTCTTGTAGTTCATCTGGTCGGAGCAGTTCATCACGATGACCCAGATGGCGATGCCGCGCCCGAGATCCTTGGTGGTTTCGGTCTTGCCCGTACCCGCAGGGCCCGCGGGTGCGCCGCCCAGGCAGAGGCGGAGCGCCTGCGTGAGCGTGATGTAGCAGCGGTCGGTGAGGCCGGTGATCACTAGGCGGCCTGGGTTGCCCACGTACTCGTACGAGTACTGGAACTCGGCGTCCGAGATGTTGATCATGCAGTGGCTCTTCTCCTCGTCCCAGCGGAACTTGAGCTGCGATTGCCACGCAAAGTCGCCCGCGGTCTCGATGCGCTCCGCGATGTACTTGAGCACGACGTCGCGCGCATGCACCTCGATGGTGATGAGCGTCTTGACCTTGGTGCGCATCTCGCCGGTCATCTCGCCGAGGACCATCTGCACGTACACGTTCAGATTGGCGATCTGGCTCACCGAGTATTCCTTCATCCCCTGGTCGTTACCCTGCTCGAGCCGATCGAAGGCCTGGTACACCTCGGTCGACCACCACGTTTGGCACGTGGTGATGGCGAGCTGCGCGCAAAACTTCTCGCACCACGACTCGCGCGACATCTCCATGTACTCGTTGATCGACATCTCGAGCTGATCCTTGAACTGCATGTTGCAATGCACCATGATTTCCTTGAGCCAGTCCTCGACGGGCCCACGGCAGTCTAGCTCCTTTGCAAAGTGCACCTCCTCTTTGTCCGTGGCGAACATGCCCTTGCACACGCCGGTCTCCAGCTTGGTCTCGGGATCCCTCTCCCACATGATGCCGCCGATGCAGTCCGTGAACTTGGAGAAGTGCTCCTGCACGGCGGGCGGGAACTTGCCCTTGGAGAGCGTGTCGACGAGGTCGACCTGCGAGATGAAGTAGAAGCGCGGGAACTTGCGACGCTTCGTCTCGAGGTAGTCGGAGAGCGAGCGGTTGCACAGCTCGAGCGAGGCGAGGGCGACCTTGAAGGCCTCGTCACGCCCATCCTTGAGGGTTGCTTCGAGAGGGTTGGTCGAGTTCGACGCGTCCGCCATCTGCTCTTTGAACGAGGCGTCGATGCCGTCGAAGCGCTTGGCATCCTCGGGTAGCTGCTCACGAATGTCCTCAGAGCCGATGAAGATGGCCTCAAGGGAGCACCACTGGCGCTGCACCTCGAGCCAGTTCTCGAGCACTGCACGGCACTGCGAGAGCTTGCCCTTCCACGTGGTGATCTGAATCTCGAAGAAGGCCTTGAACCGGTTGCCCATCATGTTCTGCAGCTGGACCTCGTGGTCGTCGAGCGCCTCGATGGTGGTGTCGGGCATTCTGAGCACCTTGACGCCGGACGACTTGAAGGGCTCGTACTCGAATTGGAGCGCGTTCCAAATCGTCTCGATGCGCTGCAGCGCCTTGTCGATTTTGATCTCCATGCGCGCCTGCTCGACGACCTCGCCCACCGGGTCGGCGAACTTGTGCAGTTCGAGCGAGAGCAGCACGCCAAGCGTGAGCTTGTCGTCCATCACGAACGACTTGCCGCAGATACGCATGAGCTTCTTCCAGTGGCGCTCGCGCATCGCGTCGTCGCGCAGGTCCTGCACTAGAGGCAGGTCGATGAGCATGTGGGCCATCTCATTCATGATGCCTAGGTAGCAGTCCCAGTTGCGCACGGGCCGATCAAGCGCCTTGATCTCCTTTTGGAGCTTGGAGCACGCTATCATCATGCTGTCCACGTTGACATCGGGCCAGAGCGTGTTCCTCCACGAACCAAAGATGTTGTCGACGAGCTCGACGTGGTCCCAGACCTTCTTGAGCAGCTTGAGCTGGTCGCGGCACACCTTGATCTCCTTCCAGTTCTCCTTGTTGACGTCGAAGAGCCCCTGGCGCTCCTGGAGCGACTTGGCCTTATGCTCCACTTCGTCAACCTTGGTGTTCCATTCGTCGAGGCGCTGGTAGCACTTCTCGCCCACCTCATACTTGAAGGGCGCGTCCTCTTTGAACTCGTTGCTGAAGTCCACGACCTTGTGCCCGAACTCGGCAGCCGTCTCCTTGATCTTCTCGGCCTGCAGCGCCTGCAGCGGCGCAAGCTGCTCGCGCGCATTGTACGTGATGCGCGTGCAGTCGCGCCAGCGATGGGGCGCGTCGTCGAGCATCTCGATGTAGTCCGCGGAGACGACCACGCCGTACTTTTTGAGCAGCTGCACCTTGGCACGCAGCGGATCAAACAAGTTCGCGACCAAGTCGGTACGCAGCCGCACGTCGCGGATGCACGTCATCGCGCGCAGCAGCGCCTCGGCGTCATCGGACTCGACCTCCTGAGAGAGTCCGTGCTTGATGGCCGCCATAAAGTCCTTGAGCTCGACGAGTGTCTGCTCGAAGGAGGTCTGCAGGTAGTTCGTGTACCGGAACTGCCACTTGTACCCCCAGGTGGCGAGCGCCGTCTTTATCGGGCGCGCGTCAATCTTGAGCCAGCCCCGCGAAGCACTGGAGGGGATTGCCTGGATCTGAGTGGCAGACTTGACGTACCTGGCAATCGTCTCGTCGAAAGCGGCGAGTGGCGGCTCAAACTTGGGCGCGAGGGACCCCTCGACGACCTCGACGTCCTCCTCGGCCGCGGGCTTGCTTGCGTCCACTTCGGGAGCAGTGAGGAACTTCTTGAGCGCCTCATCCACGTCGTCTGTCCACATGCTCTTGTACGACAGAAAGGACGCCTTGAAGTCCTCGCACAGCACCTGGTTGGCGCGCACGTGCATTTGAATCTGATGCACGTAGAAGCGCACCTGCTCAGCCTCCTCTATCTCCTTGATGAAGTCGCCATCGGCGCGATCGAGCCGCTTGACCACCTTGCACACGCTGAAGAAGCTCGTGGTCCAGTTCTCCACCATCTCATGCAGCGACCCGCTTGAGGCTGAGAGGGCTGGCTTATAATTGACGATCGAGCTGTCGAGCTCAAGCTGGATCTCGATTAAGGGGGCGATCTCGTCCTTGGAGATCTGCGCCGGGTCGAGCTGTGTGTTGAGGCTCTCGAGCGAGCCGCAGACGGTGCGTGCGAGGCCGTCGATGACGATGTCGTTGATGAATTCGACGTATGCACGCCACGTGGGCGCACCCTTAGAGACCTTGAGCACCTGGTTCGACTTGAGCAGGAGCTTATGGATGTCCTTGCCCTCGTTGCCGATGTCGTTGTAGCGCGCGGCCAGGTGCCCCTTTAACTCCTCCTGGAAGTCGTCGCGCGAGTACGTCTTGGAGCTCTTGCGCTTGAGCAACGGCTCCTTGTACCATCCAGCGAGCACGTTCTGGATGTCCTTCATGTTCGTCTTAAGCGCGAGGAGTATGTCGAAGGTGTCCTTCACGACCATCATCGTCTCGCGCACGAAGTCGTCGATCGCGTGACTCTTCCAGGTCAGATGCTTCTGGCCCTTCTCGAGCGCCCTGTCGATGGTCTTGAGCTGCGCTGCGAGCAGCGGCTGCTCCACTTCGAGCATCGTCGACATGATGTGGTTGTACTTGTCCGCGATCAGCTGCAGATTGCCGCGCTGTACGCGGTACGTCTCCGCCTTCTTGTTGAGCTCGAGCGCCATCGCGGGCGCGCCCTTGCCCAGCTCGAGCAGGTACTTGACCTCGCGCAGCAGGCGCACGAGCTCCTTATCGAAGTTGACGGCGAGCAGCCCGTTCGCATCACGCCGGAGGATCGGGTTCTTCAGGTTGGCCTGTGAGATCTCTTCGACCTTCGTTTCCCAGGCTGCGTGCACTTCGTGGCTAAACGTGTTGAGCCCGTCGAGCAGGTTGCCGTACGTCTTTAACACCCCCTTGCCGTCTTCGGACTCAAGCATCGTCTTAAGCATGGTCTTGAGCTTCTCCATCGGCTCGACGATTCGGTCCTTGAGTCCCTTGACCCAGTAGATGGCGCCTGCAACGGGCGGCATGTTGATGTAGAGCGGCGGCCCGTCGCGCTCGAGGTAGAAGCCCACCGCGGATTGGTCCTTTTGACGCACAAACACGTCCATGCAGTCGCGCACGTCGTCGCTGTAGGCCTTGAGCAGCGCAATGTACTTACGCTCCAGGTCGGCCTGGATGTACTCACGCTCAAGCAATCCCTCGAAGGACTCGATGAGCTTGAAGGCGGAAAAGACAGTGAAGCAGTCGTCGAAGCCCTGGTTGAGCACCGCGCCGAGCCGCTGCTCGAGCTCCTTGATCGAGCAGCGGAAGACGTAAAAGTCGTCGTCGAACTTCTTGATTTCGACGTCGAGCACGTCGTATGGCACCTGGATGAACTTCTCCAGGATCGCCTTGAATTCGGAGTAGATCATGACGATGGAGGCGGAGAGGGAGCGCCCCTTGTTGCCGCCGATCTCGATGCGCTCGAGCTTCGTGAACTGCACGACCGTCTTGCATAGGTCGAGCAGGTCGTGGCAGCGCTCCAAGAACGCGTCGAGGCGCGGGAAGAGCGACGTGTTCTGCAGCCGCCATGGGTTGTCGGGCACCTCGATGTTGACTTTGCCCTTGTAGTCGAAATAGACGGACTTGAAGTGGCCGCACACCTTGAGCGTGACCGTGAGCTTGTCGACCGCCTCCTGCGGCTCCATCTGGAAGAGCTCCTGCGGATTCACGAAGGAGCGCGATTGCTGGATGAGGTCGTTGCATATCTGGCGCATCACCACCACCAGCCGCGCGGGCGTGTTGTAGAAGCGCGAGTGCTTCCACACGAGCATGAGCTGGTGCATAATCGGCCGGAAGATCTGAGTCAGGTTCTGGAACGCCTCCCCGTCCACAGCGATGTCCTGCAGCTTCGTGAACGGGTCCTTGAGGGTGGAGAGGAATTTGCTGTTGCTGGTCGCCTCCGCGGACGCCGCGGCCACCTCCTTCATCAGCCGGTTGAAGGGCGAGGAGTATGTCGACTTGGTAAGGTCGAGCACCTTCATGACCTTGCGGATGCGCTCGCCCGTGAGCTGCTGCTGGATCGAGTTCAGGTGGCGCGCTTTGTCGGCCCAGAACTTGAGCTCCGCCAACGGCCCCGGGTGCGAGCTATTTTTGAGCACAATCTCGGGGTCGAGCTTGAGCACATTCTTGATCTGCTTGGTCCAGAGGACCACGGCGGTCTCCAACACGTACACACGCTCCTTGTCCTTGGTCGCGCGGTCCGCCGAAGGCAGCTCCATCGGCGGCAGCGGCAGAAGTGTCTCGCCCTTGGTGTGACCGATGGTCACGTAGATCGCCCCGACGAGCTTGTGCAGGAACTCCATGACGTCCTTAATGACGACCTCGGGCAGGCCCGCCTGGTTATGCGGATTGGTGAGCAGCGGTAGGTACACGTCTGACGTCGTGTCGTACAGGTGCTGCAGCGCTTGCGGCTGCAGGTCGCCGCACATGACCGCCTTTGCGACATTCTCCGACGTGATCGCCTCCTTTTGCGGCTTGATGAAGTAGATCATCTTCTTCTTTTGTTTCGGGTCGGGGGTGAAGAAGCACGTGAGCTCCTTGGCGCCATCGCACACGAAGATGCGCTGCCTCTCCGGCTCGTTCATGAATTCGAGAAGCAGCGCTCCCTCCTCGCTGAGAAGCAGCTTCTTGAACTTGTCCGACTTGCAGGGGAGCGTCAAGCACACTCGCTCCATAAACCAATTGTTGCGAGCCTCAGCGGCCGCGGGGTCCACGCCCTTTTTCTCCCCCTTGTCCTCATCCGCCATTTATACGCTGGAAGGCGACGCGACGATGGACGCGGCGGGGTTTGCCCACTTTCCAGCTGGAAGGGACAACTGCTCTGAGGCCTGATAACGTAATAAGAAACCTCATTGAGATTCAGCATGCATTTTCATCGCAAGTTGAGGAGAGCTCAACTACTATTCGTTCCGTCACTAGATTTGCCCGTCCGCTCTCGTCCTCGCCTTCCGTACCGTCACTATGGGTCCGCCCCACTACAAGACGACCGCCCAAGATGCAAGACCGCCCAAGACTCAATCCACCAGGGGTGGGGACCAACAGCGAACAGGCCTCGGATTTCACCTCTCACGTATGCACGCCCCATCATGCAGCATGTTCGTATGCTGTCAGCCCACGCCCCCCGCGTGGCGCTCCAGTCTAGAGAGCTCTTCCGCCACCGTCTCCTCCTCGCCTGGCCTCCTCGCCGAGTGCTGCCCGCGGCGGCGCTTGCTCCTCGCCCTCCTCTAGTCCACCTTGGCCGCAGGGCTGCTGCTCGCATCGGCCGCCGCCTTGACGGTCTTGGGCGCGGCCGGCTTCGAGGAGCTGCCCATCTTGCGCGCGATATCGCCCAGGAGGCCGGCAAAGACCATGATGGTCCCGGACCACTGCATCGTGTCAAGTGAGTTGGCCGGGTTGCGGAAGATCGAGTAGAGGGTGGAGAAGATCTTGCGCGTGGTGGTGACCGTGGTGAGCACGAGCGGATTGAACTGCGTCAGCGTGAAGTACACAAAGTTGCCGCCGAGCGCCGAGGCGAGCGAGTAGATGAGGATGGCCACGAGCATCGGCGGGTGCTTCGCGCAAAACTTGATGCCGCCGACCAGGTGACCAGAGACGATGGCGAAAAGGAGCGCGACGAGGAAGCCCGAGGCGTTCGTCCAGAGCATCGACTCGTGCATCGACGGGCGCTTCGGCCCGGCCACCATCGGGTTGAGGTTCTTGGTGCTCACCTTGATTCTATCCTGCAGGCCTCCAGTCACCATGTCCATCAAGAGCGAGAGCGCGATGAGGAAGAGACCATAGGGCGAGTCGCCGCCGCCAGCCTTCTTCTTGCCGCCAAAGTTGAAGACGACGACACCGATCGTGATGAGCGCAACCTGCAGGTACTCGATGAGCGAGTACCGCTTGCCGCTCAGAACGATGCCGCCCGCCATCACAGGCACCATCTTGCACGACTTGCCCAGAACCTGCGTCGGGTACGAGACGTAGCGGAGGGCCTCGTTGGAGGTGGCCATCGCAAACATCTGCGACACGCCCGAGTAAAAGATGTCCAGAAGCGGGATCTTGAGCCCAGACGTACCGAGCAGCTGGATGCCCAGCAAGGCACTCAGCGCATTCAGGCCACGGTCGATGACCAGGACGAAGAAGGTGAAGGCGAACTTGTCACCACCATACAGCTTCTTGTACACGTCCTCCTGGAAGATGGCCATGACCGAATAGGAGAAGAAGATACCGGCAGCGCCAATGAGCATGGCGACCGAGCTCGGTATCTCCGGCAGCGCGCCTCCACCTCCACGCAGCGTGGATGCCTTGCGCGGTGCGGTAGCAGGCTGAATCGCCGTCACGGAGCTGGAGGGCGTCCGGCGCACACCCAGTGCAGGCCGCACGCCCTCGGCGGCGGCAAGGTTGCATCCGGACACCGCCAGAAGGAGGAGCACGGGCAGTCGGGCTGACATTGATCAAGCCGGTGTCGGCCACGTGTGGTCGGCCATCATCACAATTCACTTGTCATCATCTCGGCTGTGCTCGGAAAAACTGCCGATCTCGAGTGCTCTTCTCACTCGAGCTCTCACCTCATCACACAGAAGGTCCCTACCATTCCATTGTGACGGGAGGCGGATCATACGCGGGGAACTAACCCGGCGAACACCGCGATCGTTCTATTTATATTTTACATGAGCGACATCATGTATCTACATGGTACAAATTAACAGGATCACTGGGGTCACTGGGAGGGGTCTCGCGCTCGCTCTCACCGCTGCCGCACAGCGCACACTGCGCTGGCTCCGCTATATTTCCGCCCGCATGTGTAGATGTGTTAACATCTTATGGATGGGTGTTCCTTGTCTGCGCCCTCCACGGTGTGTCTGTCTCCACGGGACCGGTGGTCGTGCGTCTTGCCGAGAAGGCAGACTACTTGACTTGACTTGACGTGACTATTTGTACGAGGAGCACGGGCTGTGTCGGCCACACCTCCGTCCATAGCGACCGTGGCCCTCGTGCTTGGGGGTCCGGAGTGTGTGCGCGCGTTGTGTTGAACAGCAGCAGCAGTTCTGACTCGCCTTGGTGTTTCTGATAAGCATGCGGATGCGCTCGATGCGGCACGCGGGGCGGCCGAGGCGGCGGTTGCGGCTGCCGAGGTGCGGGAGGCTGCCGACCTCCTCTCAGCGCAGGAGCTCATTGCCGCCGACCACGCCATCGCCGCGCACCGAGCGGCTGCGATCCAGGCTGCCAACTCGACGCGCGACCTCGATGCTGCCGCAGTCGCCTCCCTAAACGACCGCAAACGCCGTGCCTCCGCAGAGTATTTTTCGGCGTGGGTCGATCAGACGGTCACGGGCCTCATCCGCGCGAGCCAGCGGGCCGCGGTGAAGGGGTATCAGTTGCT
>Ga0210241_101571_pt1 | contig 16522 bp, 13 predicted proteins | sample ChrtobMetP5a_8mM_FD_155488 | JGI IMG/M metagenome (GOLD analysis project Ga0210241, IMG submission 155488) | Chrysochromulina tobin associated microbial communities from unialgal haptophyte culture, Seattle, Washington, United States - P5a_8mM | ecosystem: Host-associated > Algae > Haptophytes >...
GGGATGTGGTGAATGAAATGCATGCAACTTTGGCAGGCGCGCTCCGTGCACCAGCGTGTCCCCAGACGCTCATCTTCGGCCGACCGAAGGCCACACACCGGCCCAAGGCAACGCACGCGTGAGCGCGTGCACGTACTCCCCCACCCCTTTCCAAGCTATTTGTAACCACGAAACTGACTGACTGACTGATTGATGTGAAGACGAACCACGTGGTGAGGGTCCACAAAACACCTCAAGCAGCGCGGATGCCGGTCCAACTCTTCCCTAACTGGGTTGTCAAGCTCGTGCGCAGCCCCAACCTGCACACGCGGCACTGGCTCGATCGGCAAGTCGAGGTCTTCCATGTCTCGCCGAAGATGACAAAGTTTGAGATCAAGGAGTACCTCATCCGGCTGTACAACATGCCAGTGAGCCACGTGCACACGGCCATCTACGAGGGCAAGAAGCGCATCAATCGCCAACTCGGCGTGCGCTTCCAGGAGCCCGACTACAAGAAGGCCTACGTCTACTTGCACGGCTCGAGCAGTGAGGCACAGCAGAAGACGCGCTACCACTTGGTGGAGGAGCAGCTGACGGAGGCGTCGCGGGAAGCTTGGCCCTCGAAGCCGCACCGCTATTTGGCCGACCCGCCGAAGAAGGCGGAGCGCGGGCCGATCCCGCCCCGCGATCGCATAGCCGCGCGTATGAAGAAGCTGAGGCCCACGCCGCACGACTCGCTCTTCACGGGTAAGCTCGACGGTTCGACTTGAGACGGCGAGAGAGGCATCGGGTACCTTAGAAAGGCATGCAGCGTATTCCGGTTCGGATAACTACATCCAACAAAACGACCCCCCCGTCCGGTCAGGGAGGATGCGAGAGAGCCGCTGCGGCCGGACGTGAGGTCGTGACCCGCCTCCGTAGCGCGTAGGTGCGGTCCGAACACCGAACAACAACAAGGGTCTGGTGGTGCTCGCACAGAGCACACACACGCACGCACGTGTGGACGGTCGTTGGCGGCGCCGGCGGGTGGGCAGAATGTGGAGAGAGGCGTGTGAGTTGTCGTCTGCGATTGGATCAATACATGCATTGGCAAAGTTCTCGATGAAACGTCGAAATCCGAGAGTGTCCCATGCACATGGCCTCGCCGCCTCCAACCAAAAGCCTGTTGCCGGGCTTGATTCCTTACCGCGCTCCAGAGCCGATGCGCAAAGTCGCTCCAGAGCCCATACACAAAGCCGCGGTGGCCTCGTCGCACCAGCTCGAGAGCGAGTCGGTGCCCGTGTACCTCGACAGGATCGACGAACAAGCCACACGACTCGCCCGTTTCCTCGACGAGATCGACGAACAAGCCACACCGCGACTACACTTACCGGCAGCACTAAGAGTCGAGCCGCCGCAGTCGCCAAACAAGCCGCCGCGGACGCCAACCGTGGAGCAGCCGCGCCGTGACCCCGTGTACCTTCCTGGCGCCGGACATGGGTCCGGACTCGCGGAGTGGAAGCGTGGACTCACCTCTCTACTCGAGTCCACGCGCCGAGAACATGAGGAGCGTACTGCTCGGCGCACATCGCGTGAGGCTGAGGCTCTGCAGCGTTTCCATTCGGAGGTCACCCCTGGCATGATCGAAGAGGCCTTCAGGCTCATCGACAAGAATGGAGACGGTGTGCTCAGCCGCACCGAGGTCATCAAGGCGGTGCGCACAAACCAGAGCGTGCGCAACATCCTCGGGCTCGGCGGCGTCGTGCGGCAAGGAGCGTGCCGCTTTGAGAGCAGGACTCGCGAACAGTTCGAGGCGATCTTCGAGCGCCTCGACGCCGATAAGAGCAAGACGGTCTCCCTCGATGAGTTTATGCGAGCGCTCCTGCCGACCGAGCCGGAGGCACCGCCCGCGCCCCGCGGGCTCACCGCCGACGCGGAGCTGATCTCGTTCACGCTGGACGATATGCCGGTGTTCGTGCGCACAATCCTGAGCGGTGCGCGCTGCCTCGATGGCGTGGGCCTCCCGATGAGCCTCGAGACGGCGTATGAGGACCTCGGGGAGCTCGCCCACGCCGACGTCGGCGACTCGGCCCTCGGAGCCCTCTCGTTGCGCTCAGCACGAGGCTCGCACGGATCGAAGTATGCGTATGGGATGAGGCGCGATAGGTTTCGAATGGTCGGCACGAGTCCGAGCGCGGCGCTCGGAGTCCAAGCGCGAGTCCAAGCACGCTTGGACTGGGAGTCAAGGCGTGCTGCCGATGCTGCGACTCCGCGAGGCGGCGAGGCGAGTGCCAGTCGTCGCAGCCTTGATCGCACCCTTCGAGGGGGCGCTGAGCTCGCGGCACCCGCCGTCGCCGCGGCCATCCAATATCGGTACCCGGCCGCTTTGAACGGCGCAGGAGGCAACAGCAGTGCCGCCAACTGGTACCAGGTGGTCGATGCGTTGAAGGGTGCCGGTGTGATGGTGCCCGAGCCGCTCGTCGCCTCGGTGGTCATGCTGCCCACCCCCGCGGTTGGCGTCTCAGTCGGAGGCACAGAGCTCCCAGCGCCCCTCATCCTGGCGATGCTCTGGCATAGGCGGGCGCTGCAGGGCGTGTTCCAAATATGGGAGACGCAAGGAAAGCGCACGGTGGCCCTCTCCGAGTTGCTTGCCAGGCTACGCGAGGCTTGCCCGACGCTCCAGCTGAGCGATGCCGATGTTGCGTCCATCCTCGAGCTTTGCCCCCCTCATCTCGCCGAGCATGCATCCTCGACTGGCCCGCTGGGCACGAGTGCCACGCGGATGCCCACGACGGCGTGGGAGCGACTTATGACGGCAAGGCAGGGGGCGCTCACGGCTGCCAGGAACTCATCGCCAGGACGCAGCCGTGTGGGCGGCGGCGACCGCGAGGGTTCAGTGGGTCCCGAGGTGGGCTGTCATTACCTGTGGCGCCTCCTTACAAACGCAGTGGCTCACGAGCGCTCAGCCTACCTTCGGGCGGCTGTCGCAGGTGGCCTTTCGTCTCGACCGCGCCTGGGCTCCCCGGACCGACACTAGACCGACACGGCTCTCCGACTCAGGCAGCTTCCGTTTATTCCCCGTGGACACATTCACAGCGGAGAGGGATGGTTATAGGCGGACTGTGAAACTGGCGAAGACCGCCGATGAGTGGTGACAGGCATCGAGAGCCAAGGACGGTTGGCTTGGGAAGGTGAGAGCAGCCGAGAACGGTTGGTGACGGTTAGACCATGCATGCCGCCGATCAAGACGGCGACATCACCACACCATGAATGCAACTGAGCATGAAGGCGAACCCTGCGTTAGCGAAGTGGGAGCGGGCGGCGCGCGAATATAAGTAGCGCGCGGAGGAAGCAGGTACATGAGGGATAGAGAGTGTGTGGGCGTTCACGTGGGGATGGCTTGGTTTGGAGCTTGAGGCTCGGGCGGTCGGACGGCGGTTGGATACAGCCGATCTGGGGCGACCGCATGTGACACGTGAGATCGGAAGAGCTTGACGTGAGGAGTGCACGGGCGCAGCACTGCCAGCGGGGAGGCGGGATCAGAAGTCGACCGTAAGCCGTCGGTCGGACATGTATCATCGTTCGATGCATTGTCTCAAAAACGAATTTCGTCGAAACCATCTAAATGTAAGCAGGGTGTGCGGTGGGGGGAGTATTTGGTCCGGGTCGCACACTTGTACACTTTTTATCGGCCCGCACTGCGCACGTGCGTCGAGAGATCGTGATTCGTGTGCGTGTGCAGGTGCCACAGCAGTCAGAAGTGGATACACACGCCACGCTTCTCGGATGTCGTTTCCCATCGCCGCCCTCTGCTCAATAGCAGCGAATCATCTCGCTGGGCGCGCGAGGTGCCAGGTATGGAATGGCAGCATACACGCCATCCACATTGTGCAGGCAGCCGGCGCGCTTGCTAAGTACGAGTTCCTTGGGCGTGGCCGTGTCGTCATCGAGGCAGTCCTGCGAGTAGCCGCGATGGCTAGTGAGGAAGTCGTGCTCAACCGGCCCCGAAGAAAAGATCAGCGGGCTCTGTGAGTCTGCCGCGCCGTGCACGAAGTACGGCTGCAGTGTGGTGACGTCCCCCATGACGGCGTCCCCTAGTCGGCCAAAGCGGATGGTCGGCCGCGGTGGAATCGGCGGCATTGCGCGCTCGAACGCCGCTAGCGCGGCCAGGGCAGCTGCGTGCGTGACGCGAATCTTTTCCACGGCGCGATGCAGGGTCGCCGCATCGTCAGCCATCACAAGTCCGCTGAGGTCGGCTCGCAGAGCGGTTTTGCTCACACGAGAATACGAGAACTTTTCGGACCGCGTACGGTTGCATGCACGCACTTTCAAGTCAACTCAACGCAAGTCAAGTCGACTCGACTTGAACTGCTTGCCGCGAATAGACTTCAAAGTACGCCTCACGGCCTCCTTCGTGCTTCGACACATCGACCCGACGGACTGTTACAGGACCGCATATCTTCACGCACGACATATTCACGACAGCACGGCATGCGACAGCCCGGTCACATCTGTGCATCGCACGGCGGCGCGGCCCAGGCCCACTTTGCACACGTTATGAATGGACCATTAACTCATTTGGATCGCTTCCTCATTAAGCGTTTTGAAGGGCTTCCTCATTGGCACAAAGGTTGCGGCGAAGCGATCCACTGCCTGTGTGATGGCGTCCTTGTACTTGTTGTAAGACATAGCGGCGAAGATGATGACGAACCCAATCCCACCGAGGAAGGCGAACGTGATGAAGGTCTGGAACGTGGGGTCGGAAGTCATGAATGACCTCATCTCAATAGTGATCTTCCACGCATCGACGAAGATGGCGAGGCCCACGAGGAATGTGGGCAGGCCGGTCGTCGTGTTCGTCGAGACGAGCGCGAGGATCACCATCGGCAAGAGCATCGTGAATTGGTAGATGACCCAGCGCCACCAGTCGGTCGTGAAGGGCACGTGGACGATGGCGTGCATCGAGGCGACGTATGCGATGCAGCCAACATCCACCGCCCACCGGAACGTCGTCAAGTCGATGCGATTCTGCAGCTTGAGCACCACGTACACGACGAGCCAGGCCGTGCTGAACGCAAAGAACCACCAACGGATGAAGATGTCCGCGACGGAGCCGGCGGGGTCGATGAGGGCGTAGACGTTGATGACGACGGCAGAGACGCCACAGAAGGTAGCGAAGGACATCGAGGGGATGCGAAGCTTAGACCAGATCGTCACCGAGGTGAGTAGCACCGGCAACGACGTGATGAAAAGGAAAGCAATGGCCATCGTTCGGAAGCCAACCACGTTGTCGCACCCATCGCCGCCGGGCACCGTGCCTGGGGCCACGGGGGGTGACGGCGGCGGCACGCTGCCCGAGTTCGGTACCGACAGTAGCGTGGCCGTGGTGAACGGTGGGTCTGACCTGTACACGACGCCCAATTCGCCCGCATAGCCATAAGGAGCATCTGCCTTGAAGAAGAGGCTCCCGTTGCTGGCTTTGAGCGCCCGCGGGTTTGCGTTGCTGGCACTGGCGAAGTTGATCGTCGTGTAGTTGGAGCCATCGGATGCGTAACAGTGGACTGCCGAAGCGGCGACGAAGCACACCCGCTGCGCGATCATCACGAGGTGTGTCGGATACGTGAGCGTCGCGTCTAGCTGAGCGGGCGACAGACCGCCTCGGATCCATCCAGAGCACCTCCTGTGGAGCTTCCGCGACGCCAGGCGCCGTTTGTCCGCGAAAGAAGAGAGCGGTCGTCACAGGATGGACAACGAAACTAGCCCCATTCCCCTGTTGCCAGGATGGCTGGTTCGCCCAAATCAAGATGTCCGCATCACTGGAAGCTCCAGCGGGGAAGTTCCACTGGATCAGACCACCGCCGCTGCCATCTCCGTACGATCGAGGCGCGCCACATCCGAACAAGTTGAAGCAGAGCAGTGATCCGCTTGCACCGATGCCGATCACGCCCAGCAGAAGGAGGATGTCCGTGACAAAGCTGGGCATGTCCTTGCGACTCCTCTTCACGTAAATAGCCGCCCCGAAGAGGAGCGCGGTGTAGAAGAGGGCGAATGCAAGCCCGACGGGCCAGAAGACTGCGGCGCCCCACGAGATGAGGATGATGAAGGCCGCATTCACAAGAAAGGCACCGAACCAGGTGAAAGCCACTGTTGGATTGGTACAGCCCAGGCACATCAGCTGCAAGCACTCAGCTGCAAAGCACTCTACAGTTGCAAGCACACACGGATCCGCACGCGCTCTGTTTGTGAACTGCAAGAAAACAAAACGAAGCGCTCGCAAAATTCACGAAACATCACCTTGTAGGTCGGGCGCCGGGTTGGGCCCCTCACGAAAGATGCTCGGATACCCCAAATTTGGTTTTCCCTAGAGCGCGCGCGGGGGTGCTGAGCGCGGGCTATTCTCCAAACCATGCGGATGAACAAGACCGTGACGCTTTGCCGCCGTGGCTCGTGACCACTCGGCAAAGGGGACAGTCGGCGCACGTTGATGATGATGTCGATGAGGCTCGACCCAGTGGTGGCTTTTGTTTCTCTCCGAGGTACGAGGCTCGATGGCGCGCCGACGAAATCATGGAGACACCACCAGGGCTCATATGCGACGCAGCGACGTCACTGAGTCCACGGTGCAGCCATGCCATGAATCAATGGACCGACGACATTAACGAGCCCGAGGACGTCCCGGCGCCGCACTTTTGCAACACCTGCGGCGCTCTGCATCGAGGCCCAGTCTGCTGCTGCATGCAGCTGACTATAGGGCACCCAATTACTCGATCCTCCTCAACAAAATTGCATGCGAACTGGCTTCTGTGACGCCTCCGGCGTCCCCTCTCGTCACGGAACGCTGGGAAATGTCGCCCAATCGGAGCGAGGCACCATTGACAGATGAGCAGCACTCAGCCACAGGCGCTGTATGTTGTTGACGTTCGACGATAAATAAGCTTGTGGCTTCCAGGTGGGAGTTTATTCACTGCTTGTATCGTTTGGGGCCACTCAGTCAGTCAGTCAGGCAGTTTCGAGCAATACGAGTATTTTAGACTGGTTTGTTGATGAAGCGACCACGGCGCGCGCACTTTGACTCAGCTCCTATTGAGTCAATATGCCGCGCTGCTCCTGTTGAGAAGCCAGCCGAGCGTGGTCGTGAAGCACGCTCCCTCGCTATACGACTCGAGCACGAGCACCGGATGGCCCCATCGCACATCGTCCGGCATGAGCGGCAGCGCTGCTGCACGAGCGTGCTCGCCTTGCGCAGGCGGCAGCGAGCTCGGCCCCGGGGCCACTCCCACATAGTGTCGGAGGAGCCGTTGCAGAGCGGGAGCGCCCATGTGGGAATGCCGGCCGTTGGCGTGGAGCAGCCATGGCCGTGTGACCACGCCTTCACTTCCATTGTACCGGAGCGTCACGCTGCGTGCCGAGCCGGTCACCGTCGAGATCCGCGTAAGAGGCTCGTGCCGCACGTCACTGCAATACTCCCAGCCTCCCTTGCCGCCACGAGAACGTGTGCTCGGACCGTCGGCACTGCAACTCCACAGCTGAAGCACGAGCGACGACTCGCCATCCACTCGAAGCCGCGGGCCGAGTGGAGCGCTTGCGGAGCGGTTCGTGCGATATTTGGTCACCTCGTCGTTCAGAGGGCTGGCCACTCCCCCTTGGCCCACTCCCCCTTGGCCGAGGTAGAGCCGATGGAGCGCGGCCTGATCATAGCCGCGCTCAGCGGGTGTGGGCAGGCGGCGCGTGGCCTCGAGCATGGAGAGCAGGCTGCGAAGGTACTCGCGCAGCGTGCCCGGAGAGGGCGCGATCTGCACGCCGAAATTAGGGTAGCACGGAGCGTGCCGCGCCGCCACGCATCGCTGGAACTCGGGGTGAGAAGCGTAGAGGCTGCGGTAGCAAACTGGCCAGCTGTTGCATTCTCCACCAGCCATCACGGACTGTGGGCCAAGGTTGCGGACGAGCTCCGCATGCTCCGGCATGAATTCATTCGCTATGAGCAGGTCGCTGCTGTCAACGAGCGCAACGGGAGCATGCGGCAGCACCTCGTGGAGAACCTGGAGAGCTCGCAGCACCCCGGGCACCTTTCTCGTCGCGCCGCCCTCATACCACTTCCACGCGGGCATTGACGGGCCAACAAGTACTAGCGGCACGCGGTGACTCGCCGCCGAAAGGCCGAGGAGCCATCGGGGCTCCACGCTCGTTGCATACGTCATGAGGATTGGTGAGCCCGATGGATTGTCCGAAAGCGCAAGCCAACTCTTGGCGACGTGCGTGCAACGCGCGAGAGTGGACGGGTCGAACGGGTCGAGCGATAACTGCCATCGTCGTGCATCGACGCGCGTCTTGTAGTACTCGTTGCCTTTGACAGGCATGGACGTGTGAAAAGTGGCTCTCGCGCGAAATCTCGATGTGTGAAAACTGGCGACCGCGTGTGAAAACTTTTGGCCTTAATAGGGGTGATCGAAATACTAAAAAGCCAGCGATTTTTTGGCATGCATCCTGCACATACCAGGCTTTTCTCTTGACGAAAATGCGTACGTCGAGGGCGGCTAGCACGACCCACGTACTCGCCGCGCAGCACTGCAAGGTCTACGTGCACGAGCTGCATCAGCCGCTGGCGGCTCACCGGCAGCCGGCGGCATGGCCTTCTCACCAATACGCCATGGAGCTGCACCTCGCTGAGGCAGCCAAGCGTTCGCCGTGGAGAACGTACACTCGCAGCGAGGCAGATTTGGTAGTCGCAGTGGCCAACTTCTCGCTTTTTTGCGTCGCGGGCAAGACGTTCATGCGCCGCACGAATTGGTACAAGATGCTGAGCGACCGAACGCTCTGGCCGCACGGCGCCGCCAATGCGAGCTGGGATGACGGCGCAATCTTGGTCGTTCTCCAGGCAAACATGTGTGGTGTGCCGTGGGCGGACACCCGGGGCTCCTTCAAGCCGCGCAACATTGTCACTCTCGCCGAGGCGATGCGCAGCGCCGACCCGCCCTCCGTGCAGGTGACGCCCTTCGTGGTCGCATCGCCTGCGTGGCTGGTCGGCGATGGCAACGGAGCAACGGCCGGGGACGCGGCCGGGGACGCGGAGCGCGCGGGCGCTGGCGGCGCTGGCGGCGCTACAGAGCAACCGCCGCCCATCGTGCCGTGGTCGCGGCGTAAGCTGCTCTTCTTCGCGGGGCACGTGCCGAAACTCTTTATAAAGCCGACGCGATACCTCATCTGGAAGCAGTTGAGGCGCGACCCGCGCGTCACCGCCACCTCATGGACGATCCTGTGCACCATCGGCTCGTATCGGACGTGCCTGCTGAGCGACCTCGAGCTGCGCCGACGCGCGCTCGCCCTCGAGGGTGAGGCGAAGCTCGAGCGCATCCGCTCAGTTCAGGGGAGCGTGTACAATGGCCATGTGAGTGGGCTGGTCAGCTTCCTTGGGACGCATTGCCACGCCCTCGGCTGCGGCAGGGAGAGCTCTTGTGACGCGAGCCTCCTCCGTACGCGCTCCGACAGCGCGGCACTACGCAGCTTCCGGCAGCGCTGCAAACCCTACTTGGAGCTGGTGAACTTTACGTCCGAGCTACCTGATATGGAAGCAGATGCCACAAGCTCGCGCCGCTTCATCGCAGCCCAAGGCCACACCGATGGACGCAGCCACATGGCTGCACACGGGCAGCAAGACGACGCGTACCTAGGCCGAGCGATGGCCCATCGCTTCTGCTTGGTCGCACCCGGGGACACTTGGTCGACCAAGAAGATTGCGGAGGCGGTGGCCATCGGCGGCGCGGGTGGCTGCATCCCCATCATTGTCGTGCCGCCCCTGCATTCCAAGCGACCCTCACCCGACCGGGCCCGCCTGAATGCTTCCATGGATGAGTCGCATGGACTGGGGCAGCGGCTCTCACGCTTCCTGCCGTACACATCCTGGCTGGATTGGTGCGCGATCCACCCTCTGAGCGCCAGTCTGATGGCCTTTGATGCAGGGCTTTGATGAGGATCCCATCCCTCTGAGCTCATTAGATCTCATTAGATCCCATTAGATCTCATTAGATCCCATCCCTCTGAGCAGGTGCTTGATCGCTTACCTCGTCTCCGAGACAACCGTCCGCCAGCGCCTCGCCCCTGTTCTCGACCAGCTCGAGGCCATCAGCGAGGCCGAGGCGCTTGGCAAGCTACAAGCCCTACGCGATGTCCGGGACGCATTCGTATGCCGCTCGCCTGGCACCGGTAGCGGTAGCAGCGGCAGCAGCGGCAGCAGCAGCAGCAGCAGCAGCAGCCTCGATGTGCGGCTTACGGCACCCGACTATCTATTGGGCGTGGCGTGCGATGCGGCGCGACAGGCCAAAGCTGCAAGCATGCATGCGAGCATGCCGATAGCTGGAGGTGACCATTCGCGTTGCTTCGTTCGATGAAAGCGCAGCAGCCAGCAGAGGGGTAATAAAGCAATCCTCGTCTCCCCGTGCGTCTCCCGTGATCGCGAAACAGCTTTTTTGTACCTCAACGCCCCCGTCTCATCATCATCATGCAGCTTCCATCTCACAATAGACAATTCCAAATATGAGGAATTTTTGCATGTTTCATCAAAACGCAATCTCATCTCCGCCAGCCCACAGGGTCGTCGCCTCGCCTCTGCACACCGGCCCGAGGACATCGTCGTTCGCACGCACGCTCGCTCGCTCGCTCATCGAATTGGCAAGTTCATTGCAATCCAACCGATCCCGTGTTACCTCGCACTCGCGTGCGATTACCTCTCGTCCGGATTCCGATAGCTCACCAACATGCTTCATGGCAACGCCGCACGGGCTGCAGCTTGCTTCCTCTGTGCGGAAGGGGCCTTCTTTGTGTGGAGTCGCGCGCAGCAAAGTCGTCTCGGCGTGCCGCCGCCACTCTTTGCAAGCGAGACGAGTCCGCCTTCAGGGACCGCCTTCACTACTGAGCTCCGCCGCAAGCAGGTCAGTCGTATCTTGAGCACTGAATTCGGGGACGGCTCCACGCCCGAACGTGGCCAGCGCTTCATCTCGGGATGGTTCCACGGCGCACCATGGAACGAAATCGACCGCGAAGCTGTGCAAACCTGGTTGGCTTGGGCCTGGTTCAACCGGGCCTCCTGGGAAGCTTGCTCGACTGGCGAGCGCGCCGAGTTGGAGGAGGACATTGCCACGTTCGAGCAGCTCAGCGGCCGCCCCTTTGGTTCGACTCGAATGACGTCGCTCACACCGAATGAGGGGCGCACGCGCGGCCTCTTCTGCATGCGCCCCAACGTCGACCCGCTCGCTCCCTTCACCAAGCACAAACCGCTGGTCCTCTACCTTCTCACGCAGCTCCTAGTTGGCCGATGGAGCCAATGGCGGATGCTAAGGGAGCTGGGCTTCGCGCCGCGCACGGCGAAGAGTGCCAAGCACCCGGGCGAGCGACTGCGCTACTGGCATCGCCCGCCGAGCCGCCCGGACGCGCCCGAAGCGCCTCCGATTGTTCTGTTCCATGGCATTGGGCTCGGGTACAGCGGTGCGCTGCAGACCCCTGAGCCATCGAGCCCGCACTCCACCCCTGACAAGCTCCATGGGCTCCAACCCTGACGTACTCCACCCTGACGAACTCCACCCTGACGAACCCTGACGTACCCTGACGAACCCTGACGAACTCCACCCCTGACGAGCTCCACGCCATGCGACTGTAGCTGCGGCGGTGCCGCGCCCGTTCAGCTCGCCGCGCCGCCGCGCCGCCCCGCGCGCCGCCGCGTGCACTGACTTGCTGCGCGTTGGTATTTCGCGTCTCGCGCCCTCGCGCAGTCAATTACGCACCGCTCTTGGCGGATCTCGCTGCCCATGCGGGCGGCGAGCGCACGATCGTCGCCGTCGAGTTGCCCCACATTCGATTGACCATGCCGGTGGACTATGGCGCCAACCCGGCGGTGAGCGTGCTGATGGTGCGCGCAATGCTCGACGACGTGGCCGCGATCAGCACTTGGAAATCACTTACAGCCGATGTGATCGGGCACTCGTACGGCACCTTTGCGGTGGCCCATTTGCTCAAGCACGCGGGCGAGTGCGTGCGCTCTGCGACGCTCGTTGACCCAGTGTGCGTGGGTGCGCACCGGTCCACTCTTTGCAAGAGCTTTGTCTACGAGCCCGCCGTCTTTGGGAAGAACGCCGCCAAGCGACGCATCTCCGCCAAGCGACGGTTGATTGGCCGGATCAAGGACTATCTGATCCACTCGGACCCGCGGCTCGTGGGTGTGCTCATGCGCAACTTCTTCTGGTGGGAGAATGTGCTCTGGCTGGATGCGGACGACCTCGACCGTGGGGTACGCTCGCCCGAGCAGCATGTCACCCTCTTCGTCGCACAGCACGATCGGTACGTGGACGGCGAGACGATCTATGCCGACGCGCAGGCGGCCATCAATGCACGCGAGCAGGAGCACGGGCTGCGGCGAGAGCTGCGCGCGGTCCTCTGGGAGGGTCTCGACCACGGCGCCTTCCTCAACTCCGTCGAGAAGCGCAGGCAGGTCGTCGAGAGCGTCGCGGGAGTGGGCTCGCGCGCGGCTCGGGGAGTGGGCGCCATGGTGGGCGCGGCTGAGGGATGTGGGCATGGCTGAGCGCCGAGGGGGAGACGCGGAGACCGGATGACCAACTCGGCCCTGGCCCTCTCGGCCCTCTGCCTCTCCGATGGGGAGCGACGGCGAGATAGGGGGGGAATTTAAAAGAAAGGCTTTTTTATGAGTGTGATTCTTTTATTTTTTATGAGTGTGATTCGAGCACATGGGTGAATCAGACTTTCTGGGACACACCTGTGAAACTTTGAGGGTTGGTGTGAATTCATAATGAAATCAAGTCCGTTCCAAAGGCCAGGTCTGACCTGCAGGTCTGACCGTCGGCGTTTGGACACAAGGCGCGTTGCTTGCCGTGCGAGTGAGTGAGAGACAGGACAGACAGTCTCGGCGGACAGAGGCGTAGAAGCAGCCATCATATCATATGAACGTGCGCAACGAGCACGAGATGTCGGCTCGGCGCGCGGACTACATCGCGTGGACCGCAGGCAACTCCGAGCGCCGCACGCTGCCCGACGGTTTCGAGATTGGACCGAGCGCCTCGATCGAGGAGCTTGGCGACGTGCTCGGCGCCCTGCGGAAGCTGAAGCACGACAGGAACTTCATCGCAAAGATCTTCGAATCGCGCGACAAGCAGCTCTTCCCACGCGACTTGCTCGTTGCCACCGTCCCGACGCGCAAGGGTGGCCGGCGGCCGGTCGGCGTCGTCCGCCGCTCCCTCCGCTTCAACCAGAAGAAGCGCACTACCGACCTGTCGATCGATTTCGTGTGGGTGATGCCCGACTATCGCTCGTGTGGAATGGGCCGCCAGCTGATGGGCGCTGCGCTCGTGTCGGGCAAGCCCAAGGATGTCTACTTGCAGATCGCCGGCTCCGAGGCAAACAAGGCCGCGCTCGGCTTGTACACCTCGCTCGGCTTCGTTTGGGAGCAGCACGAGGAGACAGCTAAGGAAAAGACGGAGATGATCCTGGTTGCAGCGCTGGCGGAGGCGGCGGTGAGCAAGCTGGCCGCGAGGTGTACCGCCACGGGCGTCGCCTCGCTGCCCGCGCCGCCACCGCCAGCGTACGTGGCCGCTCGGTTGGTAGCCGTTCGCCTGATCGTCGAGATGGGACGGCGTGTTGTTGTGCGACTCACTCCCATCACACCGCCGCCGACCGCCGCCGAGCCCACAGGGGTCGCGACGCCAGATGTGGGCGCGCCGCCGAGCAACAGCGCCCAACTCTGGCGCTGTGGCGACAAGATCCGACTTTCTGCCGGCTGACTCGTCGGGGCGTGCAACGTAGTTAAGTCTCAGGAGACTCGGAAACAGGAGCTCGAGCTGGATGATGCAGTTGGCAGATCCAGATGAGCGCCGGTCTGCGTGAGCAACGCGTCTGTCTTTCAGCAATGAATTAGGACATCTTTTAGGTTCAGGGCGACAACATGATGGCTGTCATAGAAGTAAGAAGATCGTATGCGGGCCTATGCGGAACAAGCCCTCTCAAAACGATGTTCGTACGATGTTCGTACGATGTTCGGGCTGCCCCCTGCGCCACCGCGAGTGTCGGCCGGTGGGGGTTACGACTTACGTGGGGGCACGGCATTGTACGCCTCAGATTTAGTCGACGAACTGACCTTTTTCTCCTCACTGGCATCCGAGACTCCACCGTCTCGGCGCCGACGGCGTTTCTGTCTCGTTTGAGCGGTCGCATCTCCCATGCAGACGCGTTTTTCGTGCGCTCCTCGCCAAAGCAGGGCTCGTCGATGCGGAGCTCATCGCCTGAAGCGGAGCGAGGACGCATGGCGCCTTCGCGACGGCATCAAGCATCTAACGCGTGTCGCAGAAAATGCTCGTCCATGGAATTCAAATTTCCCGCTTCGCTTCAAACGTTCAAACCTTATCCGCATCCTAACTGTCTCTGGTCATCCTGCTGGCCTGAGGCATGCAGGCGGGTGGATCTTGCGCTATGGACGTAGACGAAGATTGGATGGGATTTCTACTCGATCCGGACGAGCCCCTGCCCAACCCCAACAATCTAGGCATGGTTCTGCCTCTGGTTCTGCCCGTCGTCACGCCAGTACCAACGCGGCGGGTGCACTTCGACTACGCGGCCATGCCGTTCGCGATGGGCGAGCATGAAACACCAGAGCAGCACCAGCCCGGAGTAGAGCCGCCACCGCCGCCGCCGAATCCACCACGGCTTCAACAGCCGCCACCGCCTCAACAGCGGCCACCGCTTCAACAACGGCCGTTCACTTTTGAGCCACTGCACCCAACGCCGCAGGGCGCTCAGGGCGCAACGCCACAGTCGGCTGCAGGCGGCTGCAAGAGTTGCCGGGGCCAGCACCGCCCGCACACGTGCGGCCGTGCTCGAACAAATTTAGCCGCGCCCGCGCCCATGCTGTCGCCGTTTCCCTCGGCTGTCGCCGTTGCCGCAGCCGTGGCCGCCGCCGCGACCACCGCCGACGCTGACGCTGCCGCGCCTCGGCAGCCGCCACAGCAGCCGCCACAGCAGCCGCCACAGCAGCCGCCACAGCAGCCGCCACAGCGGCCGCCACAGCAGCCGCCACTCCCGCAACGACAGCCGTTCACGTTTGAGCAACAGCACCCAACGCCGCAGGGTGCGCAAGGCGCAACGCCACGGAAGGCTGCAGAAGGCTGCCCACGCTGCCGGGGCCAGCACCGCGAGCACACGTGTGGCCGTGCAAGGGCTCCTCGGCCAAAAAAACAGCCTCGGCGGGACCCGGCTGCGGAGCCGGCTGCCCGGCGAAATCCAGACGACGACGACGACGACGACGACGACGACGACGACGACGATGGCCGTGTATGCTGCTTGCCTGCTGAGCACGCGCCTGCGGCGTCTGCTGCGCGTGCCTGCGCCGTGCGCTTGCCGCTGCTGCGCTCGCTGCCGCTGCGGCCTGCTAAACGTGCTTGTCGCGATTAGGGAGACCATCGTGACACCTGACTCACCCTCGGGCCGGTCGCCGGAGCCGCTCAGCTCGCTGCTGCTGCGCTTGCTGCCGCTGCGCTCTCGCCGCTGCTGCACTCGCCGCTGCTGCGCCCGCTGCTGCTGCGCCCACTGCTGACGTCTGCTGCTGCACACCGCCGAGTGTACGCCTCAGGTCAACGATGATGGCGAAGAAGATGGTGAAGACATTGATGGTGACAACAATGACGATGATCGTGACCACCAGGAGCGGCGACCACCAGGAGCAGCGCGTCCAAGAGCCGAGAATGCTGCACCAAGTATTGCAGAGAGCGTGGACGCGGTGCTGCAGAAAGTGCCATGGGCAGCCCGTACGACTGTGTCGTATTTCGAGGACGTCGCGCAAGACGACGGCGACGAGGTGCAGTGGATTCGAAAGCGGGTCAACGTCCAAGGTATTTGCTGGCAACCAACGGCTGCGGAGCTCGCCCCGTTCACGGTCAGCGCGGCAGATGCGAAAAGCCGTGTAGCCAAAGCAGAACTCAACCCAGCGCGGTATGCGTGGCTCTGCGCATTCGCAGCGCACGAGAAGGCGCCGCCTGTGCAGGCAACTGGCAGGCACGCTCAGAACGAGGCGTTCATTCAAGGTGGAGTGAACCCGTCGTACGCGGTGAGGGAGGTCGCTGATGGACACATGCTGCATGCTCGCCATGCTCATGAGCTCGTGGTGCAGGCCATACAATGGGAACGCGACCGTGTCACTGATGAGATGCATGCGCTACGGGATCAAAACGAGTTGCTTCGCAAGGCGCTCAAACTGACTCCAGTTCTCCACGATGTGGACCATCAAGCAAAGGGCAGGGGCAACAAGTACCACCGCTCCCGCTTATCCCCGGCACTGATACGAAAGTTGAAGCCATACGCTACTCTTAAACCTTCACAGAGGACACAACGGCTAAAGATGATTCGAGTGGCGTGCATGATGCTGAAAGCATGCTCAGGAGGTATGGCAGCCCCCTTCCCTGCCCTAGCCTCCGCGCTTGCGCTGCCGCCGCGCTCGCTGACGCTGCGCTCGCTGCTGCTGTGCCCGCTGCGCTCGCTGCTGCTGTGCTCGCTGCTGCTGTGCTCGCAGATGCTG